>Ga0207421_10001339_pt1 | contig 31866 bp, 23 predicted proteins | sample SodLakKL_010_SED_4_FD_187542 | JGI IMG/M metagenome (GOLD analysis project Ga0207421, IMG submission 187542) | Alkaline sediment microbial communities from Lake Tanatar, Kulunda Steppe, Russia - 8KL_010_SED (SPAdes) (version 2) | ecosystem: Environmental > Aquatic > Non-marine Saline and...
ACCCATACTCCCTTTGCTGCCATTTCAGAAGAATTCGCTCGCAATTCCATTACCTGTTACGCTCCGACTAAAACTTTTAACCTGGCCGGGCTGCAGATTTCCAATATCATCATTCCCAATCCTTCCCTGGCCTCGGAATTTGAGATTGCCCTGGAAAACAACGATATGTCCAGACCCAATATTTTTGCTGTTTACGCTGCCGAGGCTGCCTACAGGTATGGCGATCAATGGCTGGATCAGGTCCTGGCCTATTTTGAAGATAATCATGCTCTTGTAAGGGGCTATACCGGTAAAAATATCCCGGAGATAAAGGTAACTCCCGCCCAGGCCACCTACCTGGCCTGGCTGGACTGCCGCAGGCTGGGCCTGGACAGCGCTGAACTGGCTCAATTTATGGAGCAAAAAGCGGGCCTCGGTTTGAGCCCGGGCTACATTTTCGGTCCAGGCGGGGAAGGGTTCGTGCGCATGAACCTGGGCTGCCCCCGCAGGGTTGTGGAAGAGGCCCTGAAAAGAATCGACCGCGCGGTTGAATCTTTTTGCCGCAGGTAGGTTGTCAATCCCCGGATTAGCCGTTATAATTTTAAAGATATATTAAATCGATTTTAATAGTAGCTTTATCCCAGGCTTAAAATGGAAAGGGAGGAGATGGCCCTGCAAGCGCTGCTGGTATTGGAAGATGGTTTTACCATGAAAGGGGATTGTTTTTCGGGGCAGGGTGAAGTATTCGGGGAAGTGGTTTTTAATACGGCCATGACCGGCTACCAGGAAATGATTACGGATCCTTCGTACCGGGGGCAAATTTTGACTTTTACCTACCCCATTATTGGGAGTTGTGGCATAACTGAATATGATATGGAATCGGACTCTCCCCAGGTGGAGGGTCTTTTAGTAAAGGAATGCTGCCGCAGGCCCCGCAATCAGAGGGCCCAGGATTCTTTGAGCAATTACCTTGAAGAGCACGGTATTATGGGCGTGGAGGGTATCGATACCCGCTCGCTTACCCTGCACCTGCGCAGGATGGGTACCATGAAAGGAGTTCTTTCCACCGCAGAAGAGGACCCTGAAAAGCTTCGCCAGAAACTGCTGGGCAGCCGGGAATTCGATACCCGGAACCTGGTCGATGAAGTTTCGAACCCCCAGTCTTTCAGCTGGGCTTACCCGGAAAAAGGCAATCATGTTGTGGTATATGACTACGGTGTGAAATATAATATTCTCAGGCACCTTACCCTGCGGGGCTGCCGGGTCACAGTGGTTCCTTATCGCACTCCGGCGGCCGATGTGCTTGCTTTGAAGCCTGATGGGGTTGTCCTGTCAAACGGGCCGGGAGACCCGGCGGTGCAAAAGCAGCTGGTCCCGGAAGTCAGGGCGCTGGTAGGTAAAACGCCGATAATGGGCATTTGCCTCGGCCACCAGATGCTTGGCATGGCCTCCGGCCTGAAGACTTTTAAGCTTACCTTCGGTCACCGGGGCGCCAACCATCCCGTAAAAGACCTTTCCACAGGCAAAGTCCATATCACTTCCCAGAACCACGGGTATTGTGTTGATATGGATAATATGCCCCGGGGGACAACGGTTACCCATATCAACCTTAATGATGACACCCTGGAAGGGATGGAAAATGTTGAGCAGAAGTGGTTTTCTGTCCAGTATCATCCTGAAGCTTCCCCCGGACCCCATGATTCGACCTATTTGTTTAATAAATTTATGCAGATGATGCAAGTAGACAGCGGAAAGGGGGGAGCCTGATCATGCCAAGAAGAGACGACCTGCAAAAAATCATGATTATTGGGTCCGGGCCGATTGTGATTGGCCAGGCCTGCGAATTTGACTATTCCGGAACCCAGGCCTGCCGGGCCTTAAAAGAAGAAGGATACGAAGTGGTCCTTATAAACAGCAACCCTGCTACGATCATGACCGACCCCGCAATGGCCGACCGAACTTATATCGAGCCTCTGACAGTGGAAGCCGCGACCATGGTTATTGAAAAGGAACGTCCCCAGGCCCTGCTGCCGACACTGGGCGGGCAGACCGCCCTAAACATCGCCGTGGAGCTGGATGAAACCGGGATTTTGGAGACTTACGGGGTGGAATTGATCGGTGCCAACTCCGAGGTAATTAACCGGGCGGAAAATAGAGATCTTTTTAAAGCGGCCATGGACCGGGCCGGGCTGGAATCGGCTGAAAGCGTCCATTTAAAGAGCGTTGAAGAAGCCCTTGAATTTGCCGCCAGGAAGGATTATCCCCTGGTAATTCGACCTTCCTTTACCCTGGGAGGCGCCGGAGGCGGTATTGCTAAAAATGAAGAAGAACTGGTGGAAATGGTTTCAGCGGGGCTTTACAACAGCCCTATCAAGCAGGTCCTGGTAGAAGAAGCCCTGATGAACTGGAAGGAATTCGAACTGGAAGTGATGCGTGACCGCAATGATAATGTTGTTATTATATGCTCCATTGAAAATATGGATCCCATGGGAGTGCATACCGGGGAGAGCATAACAGTAGCCCCGGCCCAAACCCTTAGCGATCACGAATACCAGATGATGCGTGACGCCTCCATCCGGGCCCTGCGGGAAATTGGGGTGGAAACAGGGGGCTGTAATATTCAGTTTGCCATGGATCCGGAAACCAGCCGCATGGTAGTGGTGGAAATGAATCCCAGGGTTTCCCGTTCTTCGGCGTTAGCTTCCAAAGCAACCGGGTTCCCCATTGCCAAGATTGCCGCCAAGCTGGCTGTAGGGTACAGTTTGGACGAGATTTCAAACGATATTACCAGGGAAACTCCTGCGTCCTTCGAGCCGGCTATTGATTATGTGGTGGTTAAAATACCCCGCTGGGATTTTGACAAGTTTCCGGGAGCCAACCAGGTTCTTACCACCAAGATGAAGTCGGTCGGGGAGGTTATGAGTATTGCCAGGACCTTCAAAGAGGCCCTGCAGAAGGCCCTCCGTTCGCTGGAGCAGGGTTTTGACGGTCTTATCGAGGAGAAGATGGCCGTTGAACATCCGGACCGGGTTGCCTGGCTGGAAGAACAGCTGCAGATCCCCCGGCCCGAAAGAATTTTCAGCCTGGCCGTGGCTCTTCGCTCGGGTTTTACCCCCGATGATATCAGCAGGTTGAGCGGGATTGACGGCTGGTTTATAGATCAGATGGAACAAATTATTTTGTTGGAAAAAGAAATTAAGGCAAAGCGGGAGCTGGAAGAAGGTTTGCTCTGGAGGGCCAAGGCCTGGGGCTTTTCTGATGAAAGGATTGCCAGGTTAACAGGAGACAGCGAGGCGGAAGTGCGCAGGCGAAGGCAGGCCTGGTCGGTTTACCCCGCTTACCGGCGTGTCGATACCTGTGCCGGCGAATTTGAAGCCCATACCCCGTATATGTACTCCACCTATGAAAAAGGCGCTTTAGAAACCGACGCGCCGGAAAGGACGGGGAGCAAAAAGGAGAAAAAAGGCAAAGTTATGATCCTGGGCAGCGGACCGAACCGCATCGGTCAGGGTCTGGAATTTGATTACTGCTGCGTACGGGCGGCCATGACCCTGCAGGAAGAAGGCTATGAAGTGGTCATGGTTAACTGTAACCCCGAAACGGTAAGCACGGACTATGATATTTCCGACTGCCTTTATTTTGAACCTTTGACCCTGGAAGATGTTCTCAACATTTGTCATCAGGAAAATCCCGATGGCATTATCCTGCAATTCGGAGGACAGACCCCCCTGAAACTGGCCCAACCTCTTTTAGAGGCGGGAATGCCGCTCTGGGGCACTTCGCCCCGGGATATAGACCGGGTGGAAAACAGGCGCGAATTTGCGGCAGTGGTGGACAAACTGGGATTGTGGGAAATACCCCATGGCACGGCCGATAACCCGGAAGAAGCCCTGCAGATATCTAAAAAACTCGGTTTTCCGCTACTGGCCCGGCCTTCATATGTGCTTGGCGGCAGGGCCATGCGGGTGGTTTATTCAACAGGGGAACTTGAAAAATATATTTCCACCCTGCCGGAGCTAAACCCGGCCAATCCTCTTTTGCTGGACAAATTTCTGGAGGGAGCGGTGGAAGTTGACGTGGATGCCGTAAGTGACGGCAGCACAGTCGTCATCGGGGGAATTATGGAACACGTAGAACATGCCGGCGTCCATTCCGGCGATAGCTGCTGTGTCCTGCCCTCTTACAGCATTGGCCCCCAGCAGCTTAAAGAAATCCGTCGTCAAACAGAAATGTTGGCCCGGGAACTGAACGTGATCGGGCTCTTAAATATCCAGTTTGCTGTCAGGGGCAGGGAGGTATTTATTCTGGAAGCCAACCCTCGCGCCTCCCGGACCGTGCCGTTCGTTGGCAAGGCCATCGGTTTGCCGCTGGCAGGTCTGGCGGCCCGGGTGATAGCCGGAACAACTTTGCCGGCGCTCGGCTTTACTTCAGAAATAATTCCCGGGTATTACTCAGTTAAAGAAGCTGTTTTTTCATTTATCAGGTTTGATGATACCGATATTGTTCTCGGCCCTGAAATGCGTTCCACCGGCGAGGTGATGGGTATCGATTACGACCTGGGTCTGGCCATGGCCAAGGCCCAGCGCGCTGCCGGCACGCCGCTGCCCCTGGAAGGCAAAATCTTTATCACAGTGGCCAACCGGGATAAGCCCCAGGCAGTGGAGTTGGCCCGGGGGCTGGCCCGGCTGGGTTTTGAGATCCTGGCCACTTCCGGAACGGCAGCTGCTCTTCGTGATGTCGGAATCAGTGTTGAGGAGGTCAAACGGATCAACGAAGGTTCGCCGCATATGCTCGATTATATCAACGAAGGCCGGGTAGACCTGATCATCAATACCCCCGAGAGCGCGAGCGCCAAATCAGACGGGGCCCGCATGCGCCGCCTGGCGGCCCAGCGCGGAGTTTCGATTATTACCACCATTCAGGGAGCCCTTGCTGCCCTGGAAGGGATCCAGGCCGTTAAGAAGCAGAGCATGGCGGTTCAGTGCCTGCAGGATTATTATCTCTAACGGCCTGGAATATTTTGTTACCGGGCGCAAGCTTTTGATAAACTAATTTCAAAGGACGCCCGGTCGAACAGGCTGGAACTCAGCCGGACAGATTTTTAATCACCGATTAGTTTAATAACCACTCTTTTCTTCCGCTTGCCGTCGAACTCGGCGTAAAAAACCTGCTGCCAGGGGCCAAAGTCGAGATTTCCTTCGGTTACGGGGATTAAGACCTGGTGCCCCACCAGCATATTTTTCAAATGGGCATCACCGTTGTCTTCCCCGGTCCGATGGTGATTGTAATCGCTACGATATGGGGCCAGTCGTTCCAGCATTTCATCGATATCGTGGATCAGGCCCGACTCGTTGTCATTGATGTAAACACCGGCCGTCAGGTGCATGGCTGAGACCAGGGCAAAACCTTCCCTGATCCCGCTCTCATCAAGCGCTTTTTCCACATCTCTGGTGATGTTGATATACTCCCGCCGGTTTTCGGTGTTAAAAGTTAGATAAGTGGTGTGAGAACGCATTCTATCACTCCTTTCTTTGGTTTTTCGTCTTTCGAACCTATTTCTTTCCGGCCCTTGAAAACCCTTCTTTGGATTTTTGCTGAAGCCGGAGATATTTGCAAAATACGGGCATTTTGGTTATCTTGTAAACAGATCAATCAAATAAACCTTCCTGCGATAAGGCGCTCAGTTTTAACGCGGGGCCGGGATTAAGCGCTAATTGTTAACAGGCCGGAAAGGATGAATATGGAAAAACAGGGCACAGCAAAAATGCTTGAAGAAATTGGTGTTTTCCTTGAGCTCAGGGGAGAAAATCCCTTTAAAAGCAGGGCCTACTACAATGCCGCCCGGACTGTAGAAATGATGGGTGAAGAAGAGCTGCGGCGGCTTGTCCAGGAGGATAAGCTTAAAGATGTCAAGGGTATCGGGGCGGCCCTAAATGAAAAGCTTAAGGAATATGTTCTGACCGGCGAACTGCCTTATTATGAAGAACTTAAAGCGAGTGTTCCTGAAGGGTTGCTGGAAATGCTCCGGGTTCCCGGTTTAGGTCCCCGTAAGGTTCGCGCCCTGTACGATATGCTGGAGATATCTTCCCTGGCCGAACTGGAATATGCCTGCCGGGAAAATAGGCTGGTGGGTTTGAAGGGTTTTGGCTCTAGAACACAGGAAAATATTCTCGAAGGGATTGAATTCCTGAGGCGCTATCAAGGCCAGTTTTTCTTCATTGAAGCGCTTCAGGCAGCCGACACCCTGTTAGCAGAATTAAAGGAATATCCGGCTCTGGACCAGATAAGCCTGGCCGGAAGCATCAGGCGCTGCCGGGAGATTGTCAAAGATATTGACCTGGTTGCTTCTACCGATGAACCCTCCGGTTTAACAGACTTTTTCACCGGGCTTGGACGGGTGGAAGAAGTGATCGCCCGGGGTGATACAAAAGTTTCAGTACGGCTTGATGAAGGGATCAATGTCGATTTGCGTGTGGTTAAAAAAGAAGAATATCCCTTTGCCCTTCACCATTTTACCGGAAGCAAAGAGCATAATACGGCCATGCGCCACCGGGCCAAAGCTATGGGGCTAAAGATTAATGAATACGGTATTTTCCGCAATGGCGAATCGCTAAAGTGCAGCAGCGAAGCTGAATTTTTTGAAATCCTGGGCCTCCAGTACATTCAACCGGAGCTAAGAGAAAATTATGGTGAAATAGAGGCGGCAGAAAAGGGGACCCTGCCGCTTTTGGTTGAAAAAGAAGATATCAGCGGTGTTTTCCATGTGCACACCAACTACAGTGACGGGATCAATACTTTGGAGGAAATAGTTGCTTACTGCCGCGAACATGGTTATCAATATGTGGGTATTACTGACCACAGTCAGTCCGCCTATTATGCAGGGGGACTGGCTGAAAGTGACCTGGAGCGACAGCGCGAAGAGATTGAAGTCCTGCGGCAGAACTATCCCGAAGTGGGAATATTTCACGGTGTGGAGGCGGATATCCGTTCCGACGGAAGCCTGGATTACGATGACAAAGTCCTGGAAAAGCTTGATTTTGTGATCGCCTCTGTCCACTCCGGATTAAAAATGGAACGGGAGAAAATGACTTCCCGATTACTTGAGGCGCTGCGCCATCCCCTGGTGACTATGCTGGGACACCCCACCAACCGGCTGCTGTTGGGCCGGGACAGTTCTGCCTTCGACCTGGAAAAGATCTTTCAGGCCGCCCTGGACAATGGGGTGATCCTGGAATTAAACGCCAGCCCCGCCCGCCTGGACCTGGACTGGCGACACCTGAAAAAAATTAAAGAAATGGGCCTGCAGGTATCTATCAACCCCGATGCCCACCGGGTGGAAGATTTTAAAGATACCGAACTGGGAGTGGCCATTGCCCGCAAGGGATGGCTGGGGGGAAAAGATATTTTTAATACCCGATCCCGGAAGGAAATGGAAGAATACCTCCGGGTCTAAAGCTTTGAAACTACAGCCGGTCCGGGGAAGTCGCTCTTTCAGGTTTGCCTTTAAAAGCATTTTTTAGTCAGGTAGAAAAAGTTACAATCTATTCATGGTGCCGGAGCTTTATTTTACGGCTATAAAAAAAAGGGCCGGCAGAAAAAGGGTTCTACCAATTTCTGTAGAACAGCCTGAATTAATGGGCTGAAAAACTTGCTCAGGTAAGATAACGGGATCGAGAAGGTTTAATAAAGCAAAGGAGCGATTTTTGATGAGTCCTTTTCCTGAAGCCAGGGTTTTAGATGTTGATTTAAGCAGTGGAACTGTGTCTACGAAAACGATACCGGGAGAAATATACCGCCTTTATCCGGGCGGTTCTGCCCTTGGCCTTTATCTTTTTTTGAACGAAATTGAAGCAGGGGTCGATCCGCTTTCCGCTAACAATGTTCTTGTCATGGCAGTTTCGCCTATAACCGGTCTGCCCATCAGCGGGCTGAGCAGGGTTAATGTGACCACAAAAAGCCCGCTTACAGGAGCCATAGCCGACAGTCAGGCCGGAGGGTTTTTCCCGGTCGAACTTAAAGCCAATGGCTGGGAAGCGGTTATGTTCAGGGGGCGGGCTCCGGATCCTGTTTATCTTTATATTAATGGCGATCAGGCCGAACTGCGCAGCGCTGCATCGTGCTGGGGGAAAGTAACCGGGGAGGCTGAAAAAACGATCCGGGCGGAACTGGATCAAAAAGATGTTCAGATCGCCCAGATCGGCCCGGCCGGAGAAAATATGGTTAGATATGCTTCGATCATGAACATGTGCAACCGGGCCAACGGCCGGACTGGAACCGGAGCGGTTATGGGCTCAAAAAACCTGAAAGCAGTGGTAGTAAAAAAAGGAAAGAAGCCGAAACCGGTCGACCAGGAAAGGGTAAAGGAGCTTTCTTCTGCTGCGCCGGAGCGGATCCGGAATAATAGTGTCTTGAGCAACCTGGCGGAAAACGGCACTTCCGGGGACCTGGAGAGTTTAAACCTGGTCGGTTACCTTGTCACCAGGAACTGGCAGTCAGGCTGGTTCCCCGAAGGAGCAAATCAGATTACCGGCACAACAATGACTGAAAGCATCCTCAAGAAAAGGGACACCTGTTACGGATGCGTTGTAAGGTGCAAGCGGGTAGTTGAGGTGCCGGGTGTGATCGATCCTCTTTACGGGGGCCCTGAGTTCGAAACCTGTGCCGCCATCGGTTCCTACTGCGGCATTAAAAACCTGGAAGCTATTGCCCAGGCCAACCAGCTTTGCAATATGTATGGCCTTGATACCATATCCTGCGGCGCAACGATCTCTTTTGCCATGGAATGTTTCGAAAAAGGCCTGCTGACCCGGGACGATACGGGAGGGCTGGAACTGACATTTGGTAATGAAGAGGTTTTGCCGGAAATAATTGAACAGATTACCTTCAAGAAAGGCCTTGGCGCCCTGCTGGCGGAAGGAAGCAAAATAGCTTCCAGGAAACTGGGAGGAGAGGCGCTGGATTTAAGCATTACTGCAAAAGGCCAGGAACTGCCGGCTCATATGCCCCAGCAGAAACCGTCATTGGGATTAATATATGCCGTCAATTCGCAAGGAGCTGATCATCAGTCCAGCGCCCATGACACGGTTTTGACCGCCAACCCGAAAAGTAGGACCTGGGTGAAGCTGAACCAGCTCGGCATCTGGAAAGGTTACCGGCCCGACCAGGATACAGGCATAGATGAGGAAAAGGTGCGTTTTGCCTTTAACAGCCAGTGTTTTTATGCCCTGGCGGACAGCCTCTGTCTCTGCCATTTTGTATGGGGGCCCGCCTGGCATGTATATGGCCCCGGTGAGCTGGTGGACCTGTGCCGCTACGGCCTGGGATGGGATACCTCCTTATTTGAATTGATGCTGGCCGGAGAGCGGCGGATTAATATGATGCGCTTTTTTAACGCCCGCGAAGGGTTTGGCAAAACAGATGATATTTTGCCGGAACGGATTTTTGAAGCTCTTCCCAATGGGCCCTCGGAAGGTGCGGCGCTTGACCGGGAAGAGTTTGAGTCGGCTCGTGATCTTTATTACCGTTTTGCCGGCTGGGATCCCGAATCGGGCCATCCGGAGGAGGTCACCCTGAAGAGACTTTCCCTGGGCTGGCTTTTGGATAAAAAATAGCGATTTTATTTCCTTAGTTGGTGAGGCAGCATTTTCAGGTCTTTTTGAGAGCACGTTGGGCCTGGAGTTATAAGTCGACATATTTTTAGCCGGGCAGTTCCGGCAATTGTACGTTATAATGAATTTGCATGGGAAGTGGCAGTTATAGTTCCGCAGTTACCTGGAAAAAGGAATAATCGGGGTTAAGCCCGCTATATATGCGCTGGAATAAAAACGAGATAAAAACTTGTATGTTTTGGGAGTGATGTTGTTTTGAAAGGCCGGGGCAGGAATTCCGATCTGGCGGTAAAAATTATTAAAAAAACGGCCGCGTTCCTGGCAGCTCTCTTTATCCTGTTCAGTATTGTTCCCTATCTAATTGCTACAGAAGACGCGGGTTTAACCCGGGAAGATCTGGCCTTTTCCAATAGCGAATTTATTGAGATTAATGGAATTGAACTGCACTATCGAAAATGGCCCCGTATCAATGACATGGACAAAAATGTCCTGCTGGTCCATGGTTTGGGCGCATCGACTTTTTCCTGGCGCTATACTGCCCCTGTATTTCAGGAAAAAGGGTTCCGGGTGGTAGCTGTGGATTTGCCCGGTTTTGGTTTGAGCGAACGGAGGATGGGCCTGGACCATTCTGCTGAAGCCCGGGGAGAATTGCTGTGGGCCATGCTGGAAAATCTGTTTCCAGGAACACAGTGGAACCTGGTCGGACATTCGATGGGTGGCGCAACTGTTACCGCCATGGCTTTACAGAGGCCGGAACAAACAGAAAGCCTCACCCTGGCTGCAGGGGCTCTTGTCCCCGCCGAACCCTCACCATACATGTTTTTGCTTCAATATCCACCGGTTGGGCAGTGGGCTAATATTTTCAGCAGCCGTCTCCTTTCCGATGAAAGCCGGATTGAAGAGCTTCTGACCTCTGCTTACGGGCAGCAGCCTGCCGAACATGAAGTAAAAGGCTATTACCTGCCCTTGAATATTGAAAACACATCAGCAATATGGCCTGATTTGCTCAGGACTGTTCAAGATCCACTTTTAGATCATCTTGGTCAGCTAAAGATGCCGGTGCTTTGCATCTGGGGGGGAGATGACCAGTGGGTTCCCCTGGAACAGGGGATACAAATAGATCGGTTGCTGCCAAATTCAAAACTGGTGGTTATTGAGAATGAAGGGCACTGTCCCATGGAAACCGCCCCGGACCGGTTTGACCGTAAAGTGGCCGATTTTATAACTGGCAGTTCTTATTAACTGCGGCATGGAAGATCTTTGCCAGCTCTTTTATGAGTGAATATTAGAGTGTCTACTGTGCAGGACCTAACACTAAAGCTTTTCATGAAGGATAGTGAAGAATGCGCATAGCTAAAACGACTTGCCCCCTGGACTGCTTTGATCAATGTGCTTTGCTGGTCGGTGAAGAAGGGGGCAGAGTTATATCAATTAAAGCCGATCCGGACCAGCCTGATAATTGCGGGATAATTTGCAGTAAAGGCAGAAAGCATGAGGAGCGGATCAATCATCCCGAGCGCCTGCGCTATCCTCTTGTCAAACGGAATGGGACCTTTGAAAGGATAAGCTGGGCAGAAGCCTTGGAGATTATAGGAGTTAAGATAAAGCAGGCCCTGGATTCGAAAGGCCCCCTGTCGCTGCTGCATTATTATGATGCCGGCTACAGCGGGTTGATCAAGAACCTGGAGGCTCGTTTTTTTAGCGCCCTGGGCGGATGCACCGTCCATCAGGGCAGCCTTTGCTGGGGCGCCGGCCTGGCCGCCCAAAAATATGATTTCGGTGATGTTGTCGCTCATCCTTACCACGATCTAACCAATGCAAAACTGATCCTGATCTGGGGGCGCAACCCGGCCCATACTTCCCTTCACCTCCATACTTTCATCAGCAGGGCAAAACGGGAAGGGGCCCGGGTAGTCTTGATCGATCCGGTCCGCACCGCAACCGCTTCTGTTGCGGATAAATATCTGAGGGTAAAACCGGGAACTGATGGAGCCCTGGCCCTGGCCCTGGCCGGGGTTATAATAGACCGGAACCTGGCCGATTGGAACTTTATCGATCAACACAGCACGGGGTTCGAACATTTTGCTGAGTTGTGCAGACATTATTCTCCAGAAAGAGCTGCTGAACTAACCGGCGTAGAGGCAGAAGTAATAATCGACCTGGCCCTGGAATATGCCAGTGCCGGACCGGCTGCTATCCTGATCGGCATTGGACCCCAAAGGCACAGCAACGGTGGCAATATGATCAGGGCCATCGATGCCCTCGCCGCCCTGACGGGGAACATTGGTCTGCGGGGAGGAGGAGCCAGCTATGCTAACTTCAGGATTACCCGCCATATCGATCACTCCTTCCTGGAAGGAGACGATCTTGAACCCCGGCGCCGTTTTTATCCAAAACCGAAGCTGGCCGACAGTATCTTGAAATTCGACGATCCGGAGATTGAGTTTCTTTATATTAGCCGCTCCAACCCCCTGGTCCAAATTGGCGACAGCAACCGGTTGAATGATGCCATGGCCCGGGTGCCCTTTATTGTTACAGCCGAGCATTTTATGACCGACACGGCGGCGGCTTCCGACCTGGTCCTGCCGGCTACCTTTTTCCTGGAAGAAGAAGATCTTTTCTTTAATTCGATGAGTCATCAGTACCTGGGTTACGGACCCAGGCTGGTGGATGCTCCGGGAGAATGCCGTTCGGAACACGAGGTATTCAGGGAGCTGTCTGTTCAAATGGGAGTAAGCGGTTATCCCTGCTGGAGCAGGGAGGAGATCCTGGCCCGGGCCATCAAGCCTTTAACTGAAAAGTTCGGGATTACTTTCAAAGATATTAAGGAAAAAGGGCCGCTGCTGGTGCCGGGCGGTGAAGATATTCCCTGGGCCACCCGAATTTTTAATACCGCTGATGGGAAGTATAACTTTTATTCAGAAGCGGCGAGAAAAGACGGGGGCGCCCCCCTGCCCACCTACCAGGAGCCGCGGGAACTATCTGATCATATTTTACATGATCAGGGCTACAAGTACTGGTTTCTAACCCCTCACCCCCGGGACTCGATTCATTCAACACACAGGATCCCTGCCGAAAAGGGAAAGCCCCTTGCTTATCTCCATCCTGAAACGGCTGGGAAAGCACAGCTAGCCATAGGGATGCGGGCCAGGATATCTTCCCCGAGAGGCAGTATCGAAGCAGAAATATCGGTGAGCGAAGATGTTCCTCCTGAAACGGTTATGATTTATGAAGGATGGTGGCATTCTTCCGGTGCGGCGGTAAATAAACTGACCCCCGATGGGATGACGGACATGGGGCAGCAGGCTGCTTACTACGACTGCCTGTGCCGGATTGATCCCGCTTGATTTTAAACTGTGTCGATGAGCTCAAGCAAGCGGCAATGTAAATATTACCCTTCCCGAAACGTATTTTTCCCGGAGCTGCTCCTGAACGGTTTATCTGGATTCTTTAGCGGGGAGCCTGAGCATCAGCACTGCTGCCAGAACCATGATAACTCCTGCATACTGGACAGGGGCCAACCTTTCCCCAAGGAAAATGTAGGCTAAAAAAATAGCAGCCGGCGGTTCTATAGCCACGGCAATGCTGGCTTTCCCCGCTTCCAGGTAGCTCAAACCGTAAATGTAAAGGAAGTGGGATGAAAAAGTGGATATGATTACCAGGGCGGCCAGGGCCAGCAGCAGGTAAGGGGAAGCGCCGATTTCCATTACCGCCAGCCAGGGCGGTCGAACCAGGGCCAGGAAAAAAGCGCCCGTAAAAAGCAGGTAAAATGAGGTTGTCAGGCGGTGGGTGGAACCGGTAAGATATTTGCCGAAAACACTGAGCAGGGCAAAGAACAGGCCGGCGCCAAGCCCCATTAAGGCTGACCGCGAATCATGGAGCAGGGCAGGGAAATCAAACGCTTCCACTACCAGGACCACCCCGGTAAAAGCAGTTAACAGGGCGGCAATTTTAATCCGGGAAAGGGTTTCGCCCAGAAAGATGCGGGAAAGGATTACCGCGAATACCGGAGAGGTGTACAGGAGGACTACTGCAGTGGACATGCCGGCTGCATCGATGGCGCTCAGGTAAAAGATATTAAAGATTGCTATTCCGGTCAGGCCTCCGAGGGCTAAAGCAAAGATTTCCCCCGGGCTGACGATTAATTTTTGGGGGTGCGCAACAAGCAGGAAAACCAGGAACAGAATTGCAGCCAGCATGGTCCTGGTTGAAGCCACATTTACCGGATCCAGCCCTTCTCTGAAAAGGATGGTGCCGAATAATCCGGTAGTCGCCCAGCATATTCCTGCGCCTGTAACCATCAGCAGGCCTTTAGTTTTGTTCATGGTTAGCTCCGGTAATCTTATTCATAAAAAGCATACAACGCTATTCTATCATATTTTGCCTCAAGTATTCCCCTGCATTTAAACCGGGCCGTTTATTTTGATTTGTTCAATGTTTATGTTACTATAAATAGTAAGGAAAGTTTCTGCGCCAGTCATTTTATCCACCATGCAAATAAATCTTTATTTTATGGATGGTAAGTATTATAATATTGCAGGATAAATTGACATAAGAATGCGGCTGACAGATCTCATGCTTTGAACCTGTAGCTCCGCATTTATAGAAAGGTCTGTTTGAACTGTATTTTCTGCCGATTGTAGTTTTAGTGTTGCTTATTGCCTGGTTTATCTACAGCAGGCAGCTGAAAAACCTGGTCCGGCCTGTCAAATTTTTTGCCGAATGTTCCGGCGCGCCGAATTATGTTGCCGGGACCACAAGCGGTTCGCCTTTAAGCGATCTGGGCAGCCACTGTGGTTTTAAAGCGGTTACCGATAAAAAACCTGCTTCCTGTACTGCTCTCTTTGCCACCGTGGCTTCTTTCGGAGCGGGGCGTCTATATGATTTTGCGGCTTGCCTGTACGATGAAAACGGCAGGGCCTATTTTAAATCTCCTCAATCAAGAGAAATCCGCTTACAGCCTTACTCTATTGAAGAGAAGGCCAGGGACGGGGGCTATACGTTAAGCAGCAGGCTTTATTTTGCCCAGCACAACCTGGCCGTTTTTGAAACTGAATGGCAGGTTACCGGGGGAGGGGCTGATGAATCGAGGCGGGTCAAGCCGGCCTGTTTTTTGCTGCCCACCCGGGGGCGGGATTTGGAAAACCCCTATCCCCATTTTAATGGGTTTACCTCTTTCAAAGAAAGAGGGAGCGGTTTGCAGCTTACTAACCGTCATCGTTTGCCCGGCCTTAAGATGTTTGCTTATTTCCTGCCATCGTCCGGCAGCTATACCGGGAAAAAGGAACTGCAGGGTGAGTGGATGGAGTTAAAACCCGGTCATAAAATAACCTGGTCGGTTGTCATCTCCTTTTCTGCCGACAGCGAGGGAAGCCTTGCCGGGCGGGCAGAGAGGACCCTTCGCAATATGGAAAATGTAAAACGCGGCGCTGAAAGGCGCTGGAGCCGCTTTGAAGAGCAGCTGCCGGTGCCTTATGAGGCGAACAGGGAATCTTCCAGGACCATCTTAAAACTGGCTTCATGGGCGCTGCAAAACAGCCTTTACTACCCCCGGGGCAACATGAAAAGGTGGGGTTCTGTACCGGCCAAGGTTTATTTTCCCTTTATCTGGGGGTGGGATACCCCTCAGCATGTTTTGGGTCTCAGTGAATGGAACCCTCAGAAAGCGGCAGATGTATTGCTGACCCAGCTGGACGGCAATTTCTTTGCGCCGCGTGAAGCCCGGTTTAAGCTGAAAATAAAAGGAATCACCTTCTTGTCCGGGACCCAGAATAACCTGATTCCGAGCAAGCTAAACGATTATTTGCGCGGTGTTCTGGATTTTTATTCTCAACCTCCTCTCCAATCCTGGGCGGCGGTACGGGTATATGAGCGTTTCAAGGATGCCGAAGCAAAAAAAGAATTCTTAAAAGAGGCTCTGCCTCCTTTGCGGGAAAACCTGGCCTGGTGGGAAGAAAGCAGAAGGCTGAAAAACGGCTTTTTCTCTTATATCAACGGCCTGGAATCGGGGCTCGATGACAGCCCGCGGTTTTATCCGCCCAGTTTTTTGCCCAGCTTCATTATCGGCCTGGTCCCCCGTTTTTTCAGCGCAGTGGACCTGAACTGCTGGATTTTTCAGTCCTACATTAATGTAGCCTATCTCTGCAGGAAGGCAGGCTTAAAGGAAGAAGCTGCCGACTATTTAAAGCGCGGTTTTGCGCTGAAAGAAAAAATTGATCAGGATTCATGGGATCCGAAACATCAAGCCTGGCTCGATCGCCGCAACGGCAGGTTCATCGAAGTTTTTACTCCGACAGTGTGGTGGCCGGCTTTTGTGGGCGCGGCGTCCAGCCTTGAAAATATCCGCGCCGTAATCGAGAAATATCTTTTAAACCCTGAAAAGTTCTGGGGTCCACACGGCATACCGAGCGTGGCTTTTGATGATAAATCATACAACAGCCGGAAAGACGGTTACTACTGGCGCGGGCAAATCTGGATGATTAACAATTACACCGCCCTGGAAGTGTTGTTCCGGTATGGTTATGAGGAGGAAGCCCGGGAGTTACACCGGAGGCTGGTCCGCACCCTTTATAATTCCAGGGGTCTTTATGAGACTTACAACGGCAAGACCGGGGAAATAGGCTGGAGTTCTCGCGGGCCGGGCGATCCCGCTGTTATGCAGTTTGGTATGTCCTCAGCCTGGGCAACGCAAATTATTTTCTGCCGGTACCAGCATTTTCGCTACCTGTTTGAAGATACAAAAGAACTCAAAGGGCATATCCAGTGGGCGACCACTTTTGATTGCAGCCCGGGCTTATCGCCGCCGAGTGTGGAAGAAACCCCGGAAAATGCGGTCTTGAACGTTAATGTTCCCGGCGAGCATGCCTACGACGTTCCCAAGCTGTATTTGAAAAGCAATGACGGCAGACCGCTTTTAGAGTCATCCCTTTTAAGCCTGCGGTTTGAAAACCCGGCCGGCTGCCTGGATCAATCTTGTACTATCGATTTTACCTGGCGGGGCGAACGCTACCGGGTCGGCCTGAATAAAAATTATCAGCTGCGGCCTTTTGCCCAAACAGGAAAACTCAGTTCCGCCTGAGGCGAGGGTGACGATATCAAAGTATATTGTTGCGAAGGACTCGCCTTGCCGAGGAGGTTTTGATTTGCTTATCGACTTATTTGTAAGAGGTCTGATCATGATGATTTTTATTTCGGGTTCTGTCGTGATCAGCTATTATACGACCAGGTTGATCGCCTTCCTGGTTCCATTTGCCAGGATCAGTGAAATATTTCTCTGGTCGGGAACGGTTTTTATTTCGGCGGCCCTGTTGATGGGTATTGCCTACTATTACGTTTACCACGGTTTCGGGGTTCAAACCGATATTATCCGTCGCAAACCTTCAGCCGGCAACAAAGTGGTTCTGACTTTTGATGACGGACCGAGCGAAGCATATACCCCTGATATTTTAAAAGTATTGGCTGAAAAAGGGGTCAGAGCCACGTTTTTTATGGTTGGCAACCATGTTGAAAAGTACCCTGAAATTGCAAAGCAAATAGTCGAACAAGGTCATGAAGTTGGCAACCATACTTATGGACACATTACGGTTCCCAATTCTCCACCGCCCCAGCTGGCCGCCCAGATTATGCGGACAAACCTGGTGATCCTCCAGGTTACAGGGACTTATCCCCAGTACCTGAGGCCTCCTCGGGGCCTCTATGATATGCGGATGCGCCGCATTGCAAAGCTGCTCGGTCAGGAACTGGTTTTATGGAGCCTTTCTTCCCAGGACTGGCATTCGAGGGCCACCAGAACCTCAATAACCAGGCGTGTAGTCGAAAGGGCCTCCGGTGGAGATATTATCCTTTTTCACGACAGCGGCTCCTTACTTAGCAGCGAAGGCGCAAACAGGAAACCGACGGTTGAAGCCCTGGGGCCGATCATTGACGGTTTGAGGGCAAAAGGTCTGGAGGTCTCTACAATGCAGGAATTCATGGGCTACCCGGCGGAGCAGGCCAGGCGCCTTTCCGGCTGACACTTGCCGTTTAAACTTAGCTTTCATAAGTGGTTGTTGTGAGCTGAATTCTCCGGGCAACCAGGTTTCTGTTAACGAAATAAATAGTTATTATATTACAGGTTCTCGGAAAGGGCAGGTGTAAAATGAAGTTTCAAAAAATGCTGCAGCAGAAAAAGCTAATTTATTTTGACGGAGGAATGGGATCTCTGCTGGCATCCCGTGGCTGCGATACGAGCGGGGTAAGCAATTTAAACAACCCGGAAGCGGTTCTCGAGGTTCACAGGGAGTATGGCGCTGCCGGGGCTGATATTTTGATAACCAATACTTTTACCATGAACAGGATCAATATTGAGACAACGGGCAAGGAGATAGATGTCGAAGAAGTCAACCGGGCCGGCGTGAGTCTGGCCAGGCGGGCAGCCGGGACGGAGAAGCTGGTCTTCGGCGATGTTGGTCCCACCGGCCAGCTTCTTGAACCGTACGGGAATTACACAGCAGAGCAGTTTTACGATAACTATGCCGAGCAGGCTGAAATACTGGCCGGAGAAGATGTTGACGGTCTGATCATTGAGACTTTTACCGACCTTCGTGAAGCAGAATGCGCCCTGAAAGCCTGCCGCGATAAGACCGATTTGCCGCTGGTGCTTTCGCTGGCCTATACCACAACCCAAAAAGGGGGCCGGACAATTATGGGCAGCACTGTGGAAGAAGCGGCTGCCATGGCCGAAAAATATAGCGCTGCAGCTGTAGGGGCAAACTGCGGCGATCTGGATCCTGAAGGGATGGCAGTTATTACCGGTTTATACCGGCAGGCCACCTCACTGCCCTTGATTATTCAGCCCAATGCCGGCAAGCCCAAGCTGGTGGGGAGTGAAACTCACTACGATATGGAGCCCGAAGAGTATGCGCAGGGTGTTATGAAGTGCATGGACAACGGGGCGTCGATCTTAGGCGGGTGCTGTGGCACTACTCCCGCCCATATTGAAGCGGTAGTGAAAATGCCGGGTAGCCGTGGTTGAATGGAGCTTTGCGGCTCGCTGAACTAAAAACAGCAATGAAATAGATAACCGGGCTGGTCAATTAATTTACAGCCCGGCTTTTTCAGGCCCCGGGACAGGGCTAGTTTTGATTACCCTCTCCCGGGCTTTTATTATCACCGGAAAGACGGTAAGTCTTATCGAGGTAATCAATGGCAAATTGTTTTAAGTCCGGCTGATGACACATTGTCCCCATCATGGCGTACATGGTTGCCACCCCTTCGCAGGCCTCGGGGCTGCTTTCTTCTACCCTTTGGAGCGATTCGTTCAGGTCGCTCAAAAACCGGTCTCTGATTTTGCTGTGTGGGGGTGTAATAATCAGGTGCAGGGCGGGGGGAAGCTGCTGGCGCCCCAGTTGCCAGCCTTTTTCGGCCATAACGTCCGCCAGGGCAAAGACATCAATGTGGTTGGAGGCAACAGCCAGGATGCTCATTGCCGGATCCCCCAAAACTTTCAGCCTGCCGGTTTTTTCTATTCCTTCCCTCAGGATGCGGGTTGTTTCCATAACCTCACCTGCAAGCCTTTTGTATCCTTCTTCTCCCAGGTAATTGATGACTGCCCAGGCTGCGGCTATAGGACCGCCCGGCCGGGTTCCGGTTACCGTGGATGAGCCGAACAGGCCGCCCGGCCAGTCGGTAACAACAAAAAACTGGTAGCGGCGCAGCTCAGGATTGCGGTAAATAATGGTCGAGGCTCCTTTGGCGGAATAGCCGTACTTGTGCAGGTCGGCGGAGATTGAAGTTACCCCGGGAACCCGGAAATCGAAAGGCGGTATGCTGTAGCCAAGCTTCTCGAGAAAAGGCAGGAAGTACCCGCCCAGGCAGGCGTCCACATGCAGGTTGAGATTTTTTTCTAGGGCCAGTTCTCCCAGGTTCTCAATAGGGTCGATCACCCCGTGCGGGTAAGCGGGGGCTGAGCCTACCAGCATGATGGTGTTATCATTAATCGCCTCTCGCACAGCGTCCAGGTCGGCCTGGTAACTGCTGTCCAGGGAAGTTCGCACTGTTTTAACTCCCAGGTAATGGGCGGCCTTGTCCAGGGCCGGATGGGCGCTCTGCGGCAGGATTATTTCCGGTTCTGTAAGGCCCGGTCTCAGGTGACGGGCCTGGTCCCTGCTGGATTTAACAGTCATAAGCAGGCTTTCGGAGCCTCCCGAAGTCATTGTTCCCACGGCTTCACTGCCACCGTTAAGTAGAAAAGCCGTTTGTGCTACGACTTCCGTTTCGAATTTTTTCAGGCTTGGGAAGGCTTTTGGATCGAGGCCGTTGCCGTGGGCGAAAAGTTGAAAGGCTTCTTCAATTACTTCGTCAACGTCCTCCCCGGCGTGGTAGACCAATCCCCACGATTGGCCGCAGGTCCAGCCCACATCTTTGCCGCGCGCTTCTTGCATTTCGGCGATGATCTTATCGCGGGGTAGACCTTGTTTAGAAAACTGCCCCGGATTATCTTTTGCCATTAATGGATCCTCCTTTCAGGGATTGTCGGGATAACCGGGCTGATCCGGTGTGCCCAGAGATAGATTGTTAAGGTTCGGTTGGAGGTTGGCCCGTTGGTTTTTTAATCGGTTTAATATATGCATAAATATGGTTGACAATAATCTTTAGCACAGTAAAAATCGGGATGGCCAGGATAATGCCCAGAAGACCGCCCAGGCGGCCGGCGACCAGTACCAGAAGGATAATGGTCAGGGGGCTCAAGGCCATCCTGCGGCCCATTACCTGGGGGGATATAACCAGGCTCTCGAGCTGCTGGACTACTACGATAACAAAAATTACCAGCAACATGGTCAACGGCGAGTCAAGCAGCCCGACAACTACGGCGGGGATAGATCCGATGAAAGGACCCAGGAAGGGAACGATGTTGGTGATCAGGATGAACATGGCCAGGATCAGGGCGTAATCGAGGCCGATGATTAGGAATCCGATATAGGCTAAAATACCCACGAAAAGACAGACAATGGCCAGACCCTGCACGTAGGTGCCAAGGAGTCTGTTCATTTCAGCCAGGGCGCTTTTGATGTTGTCCTTGTATTCTTCGGGAGAAAGGCGTTCCACCATGGTGGGGATGAATTCTCCGCCTTTTTCTTTGAGCATATAATAGAGCAGGAAAGGAATGATAATGATGGTTATAAAGATTCCGGTAATAAAATCGAACAAAGAGGCTATGCTTACGGCCAGCTGGGAAATAGCCCTGTTTACAATTCCGGCCAGGTTGTCTATGATTTCATCAATATCCAGCGCTTCCAGGTCCAGTAGAGCGTCCAGGAGGGCATGATCTTCAAACTCCATGATAATTTGCTGTATTTCTCTAATCCCTTCCGGTATACTGACGGCCAGCCTGGTAAATTCAGCCTGGAGAATGGGACCGATGGCGAAAAACAGGAGGACCAGGAGCCCGATTATAAGCAGGAAAACGATCAGAATGGCCAGCGATCGGGGGACTTTACGACTGTGCATCCAATCAACAAAGGGAATGGTAAAATAATAGAGGACGCCTGAGACCAGGAATGATACAAAAAGGGCCTCGAAAGCCACCACGAGAGGCCTGAAGATAAAAGAGATTTCAGTGCCAATGTAAATAATTAAAAACAAGAGTAATAAGCCTACTCCTGTTTTAAATAATTTTGAGTCCCACATCTTCGCTCCTCCGATACTTATAATAATGCACTATTGCCTGTTAACGGTTTGCCCGGTTCGGCTCACGTTGAAGAAAAGATAATTTAAGGAGACAACCCCTGCCTGAAAACCTTCTTTATTCAGAGTTGTTTTTGATATGCTTTTACAATTAAATCATATATTTTAAAAACTAACAAGAAACCGGCCTTTGAAAGGCCGGCTGTTTGTTGTTGATGGAAGCAAAATGGTAGTTTATCCCGCATTAATTTGCTCAAGCATCAAAAATACGGTCGAGCTGGTTTTCATGATACTGCTTTTTGCAAAGGTTGCGCTGCAGTTTTCCAGAACTGGTTTTCGGCAAAGTGCCTTTTTGAACCAGGACGATGTCCCTGGGTGAAATGCCGCAGGTGTTTAAGGCCCGGTAGCGAATATTTTTATGGATTTGTTCGGGATCTTCTTCCTCCGAAGGATTGACTTCGGCTACAACGATAACCGCTTCTTTTCCTTTTGCGCTGTCTGTGCCGAAGGCAATAACATTTCCGGCCCGGACTCCCTTGATTTCGGCGGTAACCCTTTCGATATCTTCGGGGTAAATATTTCTACCGGCAACAATGATTATGTCTTTAAGGCGCCCGCAGATCACAAGCTCGGGAGGCCCGTTTTCGGGGCCCGGGGCAAAATAGCCCAGGTCACCGGTGCGCAGCCAGCCGTCTGTAAACAGTTCTGCCGTAAGCTGAGGCTGTTTATAGTAACCGCTGGTCACAGAGTTGCCCCTGATTTGCAGTTCACCCACTTCTCGTTCCTGCAGGATAGTACCGGTTGCCGGGTCGCAAATACGCATCTCCAGGCCCGGTACCGGACTGCCGAGCAGGGGCAGGCTGCGGGTTTGCGGATGGCCCGGTTCGGCAGGCCGGGCCATTTTTTCTGCCTCCAGTCCTTCCCGGTCTACATGATCGCAGACCATACCGCGCATAACTGGGGGAAATGTGCCGGCAATAGTTACTTCGGCCATACCGAAGGCGGTAAACTCTGCACCGGGCCTGAACCCGTGCTTCTCTGCGGCTTCAACGAACTTTTTCATCGAGTCCGGATCTATTGGTTCGGCCCCATTCAGAGCCATTCTAACTTTGCTCAAATCAAGTTCTTCCCCGCCGTCACTCATCCGGCGCAGGGCCCTGGTGGCCAGGACATATGAAAAGTTGGGGCCGGCGGTGATGGTGCCTTTATAATTGCTCATCCAGCGCATCCAGTCACCCGGGCTGGAAAGAAAGTCCTGCGGAGCGGCCAGGATCAAGTTGCAGCCCTTGATCATGCTGGTGGCCAGGATCCCGATTAAACCCATATCGTGATAGAGGGGGAGCCAGGAGACCAGCACGTCGTCGTTTGGAGAAAGGGTGACTACTTCATCCATGGCATCGATATTGGCGCAGATTGCCCTCATGGGGAGCATCACTCCCTTGGGAACGGAAGTGGATCCTGAAGTAAATTGCAGGATCGCCAGTCTCTCGGGATCTTCATCCACGGGCCGGTAATCGGCCTCGCTGCAGGATGATACCTCCGACATTAATTGATCCAGCAATAAAACGGGCGGGTCGCCTTCCTTTGGTTCATAGAATGAGGCCAGGGAGGGATCGATTAACAGCATTTTTATATCGGCATAGGCAACCTGGGCCCGGGTCTGGTTGATAAATTCGACCATGGAATTCATTCGCATCGGGATAGGCAGCATGTTGACGCAGCCACCGGCCAACCAGGTGCCCTGGATGGCCGTGATCAGGGGCCTGCTGGTCAGCCCAAGCAGGGCGACATTATCTCCGGGTCCGATGCCCTTACTTTGCAGGACGGCCGCAGCTGCCCGGGCTTCAATGTGCAGCTGGTTCCAGGTCACACTCTGTTCCGCTTCTCCACCTGCTGCTGAACCGACAAATGTTATAGTATTAGTGCCTTTTGCCGCCTCGTTTAAACGGGTCAGCATGGCTGTCTCGGCTGTTCCTGAAATTTGTTTCATGCCCCGGTATCCTTCCTTTCTCACATTATGATGTGAAGTACAAATTGTCATTAAACTAACTTTCATATTGTAGATCAAAATTCAAGCTGCTTCAAGCATAAATTTGAAAAACCTGCTTGAAGGGCCAGTAAAGACCGGGAAGGAAAAAAGGGCTGAATATGGAAATAAATAATGTAATAGCCCGGTAAAGCGGAGCGATCAGCGCGCTGCTTATCCAAAAAAGAATTAACATGGTCTAATATGAAGGAGTGATTTTATGGTATCCGGGAATGATAGCAAGGCGGCAATGAAAATAAAACTTGATCAGTACTGGCATGAAAAACCAGAATTTGCAGAAGGGGTCCGCAGGGCTCCGGCCAGGGATTTTACCCTCAACCGGCAGCAGACTGAAGTAGCGTTGAAAAATGCCCTGCGTTATATACCTGAAGAATACCATGAACGGCTGGCGCCGGAATTCCTTGAAGAACTGCTTACCATGGGTCGAATTTATGGCTACCGTTATCGTCCTCCGGGTAATATCAAGGCCAAACCTGTTGATCAGTACAGGGGAAAATGCCTGGAAGGAAAAGCTTTCCAGGTCATGATTGACAACAACCTCGATTTTGATGTGGCTCTTTATCCTTATGAGCTGGTGACTTACGGCGAAACCGGCCGGGTGTGCCAGAACTGGATGCAGTACCGGTTGATCAAAAGATACCTGGAGGAACTGACTGAAGAGCAAACCCTGGTCGTTGAGTCCGGGCATCCCCTGGGCCTGTTCCGGTCAAAGCCCGATGCTCCCAGGGTGGTTATAACCAATGCCCTGATGGTTGGCATGTATGACAATGCTGAAGACTGGAATGTGGCCGAACAGATGGGAGTAGCCAATTACGGGCAGATGACCGCGGGAGGTTGGATGTATATCGGCCCCCAGGGCATTGTGCACGGCACTTTCAACACTATTTTAAATGCCGGCAGGCAGCAGCTGGGGGTAAAAGGAGACGAAGATCTCAGGGGATACATTTTTGTTTCCTCGGGCCTCGGCGGGATGAGCGGTGCTCAGCCGAAAGCTGTTGAAATAGCGAACGGGGTGGGCATCATTGCCGAGGTCGATTACTCCAGGATCAAAACCAGGCATGAGCAGGGTTGGGTCGGTTCGGTATCAGCCGATCTTAATGAGGTGTTCAGGATGGCCGTGGAGGCTAAAGAAGAGAGAAAACCACTTTCCATTGCTTATCACGGCAATGTTGTCGATTTGCTGGCATTTGCCGTCGAAAATAATCTCCATATCGACCTCCTTTCCGATCAAACGTCCTGTCATGCTGCTTATGAGGGTGGCTACTGTCCCCGCGGGTTGACTTTCGAGCAAAGGACGGAACTGCTTCAAAAAGATAGAACCGGCTTCAGGAAAAGAGTGGACCAGTCGCTGCGGGAACACTTTGAACTGATCAAGGCCCTTACCAGGCGGGGCACCTACTTTTTCGACTACGGCAATTCTTTCTTGAAAGCAGTTTTTGATGCCGGTGTCAAGGAAGTTTCAAAAAACGGTGTTGATGAAAAGGAGGGTTTTATTTTTCCCTCTTATGTTGAAGATATCATGGGCCCCGAATTGTTTGATTATGGGTACGGCCCTTTCCGGTGGGTCTGCCTGAGCGGCAGCGCCGAAGATTTGAAGAAAACAGACCGGGCGGCCATAGAGTGTATTGATCCGGATCGGTGCGGGCAGGACCGTGATAATTATGTCTGGATCAGGGATGCCGATAAAAATAATCTCGTGGTGGGAACCCAGGCCCGGATTCTATACCAGGATTGCCGGGGGCGAACCCGGATTGCCCTCAAGTTCAACGAAATGGTTCGCAATGGCGAAGTGGGGCCGATTATGCTTGGCCGTGATCATCACGATGTCAGCGGTACCGATTCCCCCTTCAGGGAGACGGCCAATATAAAAGATGGCAGTAACGTCATGGCCGAGATGGCCGTGCAGTGTTTCGCCGGAAATGCTGCCCGGGGTATGTCCCTGGTGGCCCTGCACAACGGAGGAGGAGTCGGTATCGGAAAAGCCATTAACGGTGGGTTCGGAATGGTTTTAGACGGCAGTGATAAAGTTGACCGGATCTTAAGTTCGGCCATGCCCTGGGATGTTATGGGCGGTGTGGCCCGGAGGGCCTGGGCCCGTAACAAAAACTCGATTGCTACGGCCATGCAATATAACCGGGATAACAGCGAAACTGACCAGGTGACCCTGCCTTATCTGGCTGATGAAGGGCTGGTAAAAAACCTGGTAGAGAAAGCTTTCAAGCTTTAAAAGATATGCAGGCAGCTGGGCACAAGCTTTACCGGAAAGGAATGTCAAAAATATGAAAACCACGTTGCTGATTAAAAATGCCAACCAGGTAGTGACTTCCCGGGGCGCTTCGGGTAAGCCCCTGATCGGGGAAGATTTAAAAGATTTATCGGTCATTGAAGATGGAGCAGTCGCCGTCCAGGGAGATAAAATTAAGGTTGTGGGACCTACCGCCGCAGTTTTAAATCTGGTGGAGACCGATGAGAGTACCCGGATGATCGATGCTTCCGGGAAGGTGGTCTTGCCCGGCCTGGTCGATCCCCATACGCACGTTGTTTTCGGTGGGTCGAGGGAACATGAACTGGCCCTAAAACTGCAGGGAGTTCCCTACCTGGAAATCCTGGCCCGGGGCGGGGGAATCTTGAACAGCGTGGAGGCAACCAGGGCCGCTTCAGAAGAGGAATTGATTAAGAGCGGGATTAAATATTGCCGGCAGATGCTGGCCCAGGGGACCACGACGGCGGAAGCTAAAAGCGGTTATGGTTTGACTACGGAAGCTGAAATAAAGACGCTGCGGGCCATCAGACGGGTGGACCGCGAGCAGCCTGTAGATTTGGTGCCCACTTTTCTGGGCGCCCATGCGGTGCCCAAAGAATACAAAGATGACCCGGATCTTTACCTTGACCTGGTGATCGAGGAAATGCTGCCCAGGGTAGCCGAAGAAAAACTGGCCCGCTACTGTGATGTTTTCTGTGAAGAAGGAATTTTTTCTGTAGAGCAGTCTAGAAGGGTTTTGGAGGCGGCAAGGGAAAGGGGTTTTGACCTTAAAATGCATGCCGATGAGATTGTTCCCCTGGGAGGGGCTGAACTGGCGGCGGAGCTGGGAGCAATTTCCGCCGATCATCTCCTGGTTATTTCTGACCGGGGCATTGAAAAAATGGCTGAAGCCGGTGTGATCGCCGTTATTTTGCCGGGAACTACCTTTTATCTTCGCGAGGACCACTACGCTCCGGCCCGCAAAATGATCGAAGCCGGGGTGCCGGTGGCCCTGGCAACTGATTTTAACCCGGGAAGCTCACCGAATAACAACCTGCAATTAATTATCAATATCGCCTGCCTCTACCTGCGGATGACGCCATCTGAAGTGATCAACGCGATTACCATCAATGCCGCTCATGCCGTGGGCTGTCCTGCTGATATAGGGAGCCTGGAGGAGGGCAAAAAGGCGGATCTGGTTCTTTTTGATGCTCCCAATTACGAGTACCTGGCTTATCGTTACGGAACAAACCTGATCAGTTCAGTGATTAAAAACGGAGAAATAGTAGTGGAGGTGTAGCAAGAAATGGCAAAGCTGGTGGAGTGTGTCCCAAACTTTAGTGAAGGACGCAGGACGGAAGTAATAGAACAGATTATTGAAACCATCAAGGCGGTGAAGGGAGTAACACTGCTCGATTATTCTTATGATGAAAGCCACAACCGCTCGGTAGTGACCTTTATCGGCGAGCCCGGCCCGGTGAAAGAGGCCGCTTTTAATGCTGCCCAAAAAGCAGCCCAGCTGATCGACATGTCCAGGCACGAAGGCGGCCATCCCCGGATGGGGGCCACCGATGTAATTCCTTTTGTGCCTGTCTCTGGTGTTGATATGAGTGAATGTGTGGAAATGGCCAACGAACTGGCCCGACGTTTGGCCGAAGAACTGACAATTCCGGTCTACCTGTACGAAGAAGCGGCGACCAAACCGGAAAGAAAAAACCTTTCCGATGTCAGGCGCGGCCAGTACGAGGGGTTGATTGAAACGATTAAAGAGCCGGGGCGCGAACCTGATTTCGGGCCGGCCGAAGTGAACCCGGGGGCAGGCGTCACCGCCGTTGGGGCCAGGCCGCCCCTGATTGCCTACAATATCAACCTCGATACCGGAGATGTTGAAATAGCCAAAAAGGTCGCCCGGGCCATCAGGGGAAGCAGCGGCGGTTTTCCGACAATTAAGGGCCTGGGAATTTTTATTGAAGAAACCGGGCAGGCCCAGGTAACTATTAACGTCTGCGATTACAAAAAAGTGCCCCTGCACCGGGTGTTCGAACTGGTTAAGCTGGAAGCCTCTCGTTACGGGGTGGAGGTAACCGACAGTGAAATAGTGGGATTGACCCCAATGGAGGCTTTGATTGATGCAGCTGAATTCTACCTGCGGCTGTCAGGACTTGATCCCAGCCAGATATTAGAAAACAGGCTATTGGAGTGATCAGATCATTGGAAAATTATTCGGAACATGAAGTGCGCCCGGGTAATGGAGGAGAAAAGGAAGAAATAGTCAGCCTTTCAAACGGGCCGGGGAGCTCTCCTAACTTAAAAGCAGTAATGAAACTATACGTTGTGGTTTTTCTGCTGCTGTTAATTTTTGGATCGATAGCCCAGGGGCTGCATTTTGAAATTGGCATGATCATTACCCAGTGGGTCATTATCCTTCTGCCGGCCCTGTGGTTTTTGCGCCGTTACCGGGTGGACCGGGCTAATTTTGTTCGTTTCAGGGCCCTGGAGTGGCATTTTATCCCGGTCATTATCCTGCTGTCGGCTTCATTTTGGCTGCTCAACATGGCCATCGCCGCCGGCATGGTCACCGGCTTGATGGAGATCGGTTATGAACCGGTAATGGTTTTAGAACCGCCCCAAACTTTGCAGCATTACCTGGTCTATCTTTTTATCCTTTCCATTTCGGCAGGTATCTGCGAAGAGGTTATGTTCAGGGGGACAATTATGCCCGCCCTGGAGGAGCATGGGGTTGTGCCTGCTATTGTTTTAAGCTCTTTATTATTCGCCCTGTTCCATGTGTCTTTTTTGAACCTGTTCAGCACTTTTATGCTTGGGACGGTCATGGCGGTGGTGGTCATAAAAACCGGTTCGCTCTGGGGAGGCATCTTTTACCATATGCTGAATAACTTTTATGCAGCAACCTACCTCTATCTGGCCGGGCAGGAAGAAGCGGCAGCAGAAATCGATCCCCAGGCTTTGTGGGCTTTGCTGCCCCTGGCTGTCATGGCCGGCGCCGGCGCTTACGCCGGGCTTCGCCTGTTGCAGAACAGGTCAAAAGTGGGACCGTTGTTAAAAAACCGGCCGGGCAGGTGGTTGCCCCGGGGCTGGTTCAACTGGCTGCTGGTTGTTTCCATTATTTTCTTTTTACTCCTGGCCTTCTTTGAACTGGCCCTGGGCTTCGGCTGGCTTGGCTGGATGTAATCGCTCAGAACAAATGGTGCTGTTTTTATAAGATCCCAGAGGGTAGATTTTCTCGAATTGGTTGGTTAAAAAAGCAGGGAAACAATAACTAAACGGGAGGTAATAATTATGAGCCTGGCAGGCAAAAAGGTTGCCGTCTTTTTGGAAGCGCTTTATGAAGACCCTGAGTTCTGGTATCCCTATTTCCGCTTCCAGGAAGCCGGGGCCAGGGTAACCGTGATAGCGCCTAAAGTTAAAGAATACAAAAGCAAGCACGGTTATCCGGCAACGGCTGAGCTGGCCGCGGCCGATGCAAATGCGGATGAGTTTGATGCTGTGATCATCCCCGGCGGCTATTCTCCTGATCATATGCGCCGCTCGAAAGAATTAGTTTCTCTCCTGAAGGAAGCGTACGAAAAGGGTAAAATAATCGCCGCCATCTGTCACGGTCCCTGGATGCTGGCTTCGGTTGGGGCGGTCAAGGGCCGGAAAGTTACCGCGTTTTTCTCGATTAAGGATGACCTGGTTAATGCCGGGGCTGAGTTTGTCGACGAAGAAGTGGTTCGAGATGGAAATATCATCACCTCTCGGACCCCCAAAGATCTGCCTGCTTTTTGCCGGGAAATTATAAAAGCTTTGGATTGATTTATTATTGACAGGAAGGTTTATTTAAGTGGAGCGAGGCCGATCACTATGGTTTTGAGGCGGGTGCCGACGTTACAGAAGCCCCTGGAGGATGCGGCTACTCACGGGGCCGGACAGCTTGACAACGCAGAAATTGTAGGAACCGTGGCTGAATAAACAGCTTATAAATATTTTTCCGCTTTACCCGGCCAGCGGATAAAGGCTTATATGATCACGGGGGTTAAGTTTGCCCGCCGTGGTTTTTTTTGATCTTCAAAAAGGTTCCCCTTTCCCCGTGATCTATTTCGATTTCCCCCCGGGCCAGCAGGTGGTTGATGTATTTCTGGATTTCCGCCGGCCTTAAATTTAAAAGCGCTTTTAAGTCGGCCACTGTGCAGGGCCTGCGCTTCAAGGTTTCGTAGATCTGCCTGCTGTGAGAATCATTGAATGTGGTGATTTTGGGCCCCGGCTTGAATTTACCGATTATCTCGGCATTACCCAGGCAGGAGGCAATGTGCTGCATGGTATGGTAGTCAGCCGGTTCCAACCATTCTTCAGTTCCCGGGCGGTCCAGGGTTCCCAGTTGAATCCGATCGGGCTTTATCCGTTCCAGAGCTGATTTCAGGGCGGCCAGCTCCTCCGGGGTGTCATTTATACCCGGGGCGATAAATATTTCCAGGCAGATCTCGCCATGGTATTCCCGGCGCAGGCTTACCAGGCCTTCGACCAGTTGTTTGCATTTAAGTCCTTCGTGGGGGCGGTTTAGACTTACAAACCCTTCTTCCGTAGCTGTATCCAGGGAAGGCACGATTAAATCGATGGGTTTGATCTGCCTCCTAACTTCTTCGTCATTTAGGAGGGTGCTGTTGGTCAGCAGGCAAAGTCTGTATGCAGGATATTCTTTCTTCAAAAAATTGACTACATCCCCGATTCCGCTGTGCAGGGTTGGCTCTCCGGAACCGGAAAAGGTGATGAAGTCGAGTTCCGGTTTTTGGGCCAGGTAATCGTTTAACTCTTCAAATACTTCCTCCAGGGGGACATATTCTTTTCTTTCCAGGGTTTGGTTGTTGGTTTCGCCGCATTCGCAGTATATGCAATTCAGGGTGCAGGTTTTAAGCGGGACCAGGTCGACTCCCAGTGAGACTCCCAGCCTTCTGGAAGGAACGGGGCCAAACAAATGCCTGTATCTCATATTCAGCGCCTCCTAACATTTTAATGATATCAAAATATTGTTATTGATGTATACCCAAAACTGATCTATAATAGTAATGGATATATACCCTATATGGCGGAGGAGGTGATCCAGTTGAAGATAGCAATATGCGCGCAGGGCAAGGGGCTAAATGCTAAAACTGATCGGCGATTTGGACGGTCCCCCTATTTTGTGCTGGTGGATCCGGATCATGAAACGGTGTTTGAGTCGATCCGTAACGAAAATGCCGACGCGCCGGGAGGCGCAGGGCCGCAAAGTGCCCAGCTGCTGTCCGAACACGATGTAGGGGCGGTGATAACCGGGAATGTGGGGCCGAAGGCGAAGCAGGCTCTTCAAGCAGCAGGGATAGTTATATATACCGGTGTGCAGGACACGGTTGGTGACACAATTAAAGAATTCATGAAAGGGGTTTTAAAACCGCTATCAGGCGCTACAGTTCCCGGCCATTCCGGAATACAAAAAGGCCGGTGGAGGTAAGATAAGGGAGGTGAAATAATGATTGTAGCCATAGCTTCTGAAGGTGGCAAGGTGGCCCAGCATTTTGGGCGCTGCCCGGGATACACCCTATATGAGGTTGACAACGGCAAGATTACCGAGAAAAAGGAGATTGCCAACCCCGGGCACGAACCGGGGTTTTTGCCCCGCTACCTGGCTGATATGGGAGTGGAGGGCATGATCGCCGGAGGAATGGGCCCCCGGGCCCAGGCCCTGTTTGCCGAGCGAGGGATCGAAACCTGTGTCGGTATTGAGGGGCCGGTTGATGAAGTTATCGAGGGCTATATTACGGGTAATTTGAATTCCGGCGTCAGCGCCTGTGATCACAATCTCGGCGGTCATAGCTGCGAGTAACCGGCCGGCGCCAGGTATTGTTTGGCACCAGGGCTGGGAAAAAACAAAGGGGATGATCAGTATGCCCGGACTTAATGGGCGAGGACCTGCAAATAGGGGCCCGGGAACAGGAAGAGGGCTCGGCACATGCGCCGGCAGGTGGAGCCGTGCAGGCGGTAATTATAGAAGAAGACCGGCAGCAATACCTGCTAATTACAGCCGGTGTTTTGGCCCTGCGAGCAAAAGGCGCAGGAATGCGGATGTGCCCTAAAAATGGGAAAGATGACAGCCGTGTTTGATACCGCCTTTTAAGAATATAAGATTTCAAAGGATTGCATGGAAAAGAAATGAGTATAAAAAGGGAGGTGCAGGTTATGCCCAGAGGAAATTTCTGGTATGGCCCTGGTTTTTGGAAGAGACCGGACTGGCATCCCGGAGCCGGCGGCTTTCGGGGTGGCTGGCAAGACCGGGGCCCTGAAGGGGGCCCCGG
>Ga0207421_10001340_pt1 | contig 31859 bp, 31 predicted proteins | sample SodLakKL_010_SED_4_FD_187542 | JGI IMG/M metagenome (GOLD analysis project Ga0207421, IMG submission 187542) | Alkaline sediment microbial communities from Lake Tanatar, Kulunda Steppe, Russia - 8KL_010_SED (SPAdes) (version 2) | ecosystem: Environmental > Aquatic > Non-marine Saline and...
CTCCTCTTCTTACATCAGATTTGCCTACACCACGAACATTCCATCCTATATTGTCACCAGGCCTTGCCTCGTTTGCTTCCTCATGATGCATTTCAATTGTTTTGACTTCACCACTAGCACCTGTTGGCATGAATGTAACCTTATCTCCTTTCTTCATAACGCCAGTTTCTACACGTCCCACTGGAACAGTTCCAATACCTGAAATCGTATAAGCGTCTTGTACAGGAACACGTAGCGGTAAGTTATCCGGTACTTCTGGTTGTTTCAAGTTATCAAGAGCTTCTAGGATAGTTTCACCATTATACCATGGAGTATTGTCACTCTTCTTAGATATGTTATCTCCTACATATGCAGATATTGGAATAAATGGAATTTCAGATGCTTTAAATCCTACCATTCCTAATAGTTGAGATACGTCTTCCTTGACTTTATTGAACTTCTCTTCACTGTATTGTGTATCGTCCATTTTGTTAACAGCAATTATCAGTTGATTAATACCAAGAGTTCTAGAAAGGAAAACGTGCTCTTTTGTTTGGGCCATTACACCATCCGTACCTGCCACGACTAGTACTGCTGCATCTGCCTGTGACGCACCTGTAATCATATTTTTGACAAAATCACGGTGACCTGGGCAATCTACGATAGTAAAGTAGTACTTGTCAGTATCAAATCTTTTGTGAGCAATATCAATTGTTATTCCCCTCTCTCTTTCTTCTTTGAGGGAGTCCATTACCCAAGCAAATGCAAAGCTTTCTTTTCCTTTTTCTCTTGCTTCATTCTTATATTTCTCAATCAAGTGTTCAGGAATTGCACCTGTTTCAAACATCAGTCTTCCAACTAGTGTTGACTTTCCATGGTCAATATGACCAATAACTGCTAAATTCATATGGGGTTTTTGTGCCATTTATTTTTCCTCCATTTTACTTCATTTTTATGTGTTTTTGCCTAATTGTTCTTTTTAGGTTTAAACCTTTCTGAATTTTGTCTACTCAATATATTAACATATATATTAATCTATTCAAGCACTAATAAAATCAGATGGTTGAGGTAGATCTTTTTTAAGTCCTTTTCTCTCTCTAATTGATGAAACTATCTCATTGATTAAACTTGCAGGAAGTGGTTCAAACCCTAAAAACTCGGTACTCCACATCGATCGGCCTTCAGTAGCAGACCTAATATCGCCTGCAAATCCAAACATCTCTGCCACAGGAACTTTAGAGCTAATAGTTGTCATGTCACCTTCACTAACCATATCTAAAATAATACCACGCCTACCTTGAATTTCTTTAGTTGCTCCACCCATCTGTTCTTGTGGGACCTGGATGAAAAGTTTCTGATAGGGTTCCATCAATGTGTCATTTGCCATCAACATTGCGGCTTGGATAGCTTGCCTTGAAGCAGGTATGACTTGAGCAGGACCACGGTGTATAGCATCTTCATGGAGCTTTGCATCAACTAGCCTTACTTTTACACCCATACAAGGCTCTCTTGAAAGAGGACCACCTTTCATTACCTCCTCAAAGCCTTCTAAAATCAATTCCATAGTTTCATTCAGGTGTTGAATTCCTTTGGTCACATCAATAAATATATTGCTTTCATGAATTTCGGTTATTCCTTTTGCTTCCTCTTTGGACATACCTTTTTCCATAAGCTTTTCTCGACGCTCTAGTTCAGGCATATCCATAGAAATCTCACCTTCTTTTATAGCAGCTACAATTTCTTTATCTAATGGTTCCACTTCAATGTAAAAGCGATTATGTCTGTTAGGCGATTTTCCTTCAACAGGACCTGCAGTACCTTGGATTGTTTCCCTATAAACCACAATAGGAGGAGTTGTGGAAATTTCAACACCTTTATCTCTGCGGATACGATGTGCTATGACTTCTAAATGAAGCTCACCCATTCCAGCCATAAGGTGTTCACCTGTTTCTTCATCAAGTGTTATCTTAAGTGTTGGATCTTCTTTTGACACCTGTCTAAGAACTTCAACAAGCTTTGGTAAGTCACGCATATGTTTAGCTTCAACAGCAACAGTTACGACGGGCTCACTTGCATGTCTAATGCTTTCAAAAGGAGTCATCCCTTCCATTGTAGTAACCGTTGAACCAACAACTGCATCTTTTAATCCCGTTACCGCAGCAATGTTACCTGCAGGAATATTTTCCACTTCAATCCTCTCAGGACCCATGAAAACTCCTACTTGTTGAATTCTGTTTTTTTGGGCTGTTCCAGAAACACTTACTTCCATTCCTCTTGAAAGTGTGCCACTAAACAATCTACCTGTCGCAACTTCTCCTGCATGAGGGTCCATTGAAATATCAGTTACCATAAAAGCAATGGGTGCACTTGCATCTGCTTTCATCATGGCATGACCAATTTCTGTAGAAACATCTCCATGCCAAATCGTATTCACACGCCCCTCCTGCGCATCAATTGGGCTTGGTAGGAAATAAATTACCATATCATTTACAGCTTCATGAAGTGGACACTTTTCTGCTAATGTTTTCATATCCTCTTGTTTACAATATTCATAAACATCATTGAAGCTTATTTGTGTCTTTTTCATCATTGGAACACTAATTGCCCAGTTATACAAAGCTGATCCAAAAGCAACTGTTCCTTCTGAAGCATCTACTTTCCAGCCCGCTTTATACTTTTCTTCATTCATTCCTTTAATTAGTTTGTTCACATGATCAATAAGTTTTCCAAGCCTAATTTGCATTTCTTGAGAATCTACTTGTAGTTCATTAATCAAACGATCAACTTTGTTTATAAAAAGAACTGGTTTTACATGTTCTTTTAATGCTTGTCTAAGAACAGTTTCGGTTTGTGGCATTGTTCCTTCAACAGCATCAATTACAACAACTGCACCATCTACTGCACGCATTGCACGAGTAACATCACCGCCAAAATCAACGTGGCCGGGAGTGTCAATCAAATTAATCAAGTATTCGTTGTCATCGTATTCGTGAACCATTGACACATTAGATGAGTCAATTGTAATTCCCCTTTCCTGTTCTTCTTCATCTGAGTCCATGAATAGTTGTTTACCCGCAAGCTCATTAGAAATCATTCCAGCGCCTGCAAGCAAGTTATCTGAAAGAGTTGTTTTTCCATGGTCTATATGTGCAACTATTCCTATATTCCTGACATTCTCTGGATTTTTCATGAGCGTTTTTACACGCTCTACCATTTTTTTTCTTCTTCCCATTGTAATACCTTGAAACTCATTAATTAAACATAAATATCAACGTGCTGCTTTTGCAACTCTTTCCTTTGAGTCTTTTCTATTTATAGAGAAGCATTTTGCATCATGGTTTGAAGCTGAAATGAGTTCACTTGCCAGACATTCTGCAAGTGTTTTCTTGGATTTGAAAGCTGCTTGGCTTGCACCAATTGAAATATACCTTAATGCATTATCAATTCTTCTTTGAGGAGCTGTGTCAACAGCTTTAGGTACAGAAATCCCACCGTACTTCAATCTAACAACTTCTTCACGCGGACCTGCATTTGCAATAGCTTCTACTAAAACTTGTACTGGATTCTTTTTTGTTTTTTGATTAATTATATCAAACGCGTCTTCTACTGTGCGCATTGTGAGTTGTTTTTTGCCAGTATTATTTTCTTTCCTCATCATATTATTGATAAGTCTTTCAACAATTGATATTTCAGATTTATTGAACTGTTGCCTGGCGTGTTTACCGCTAGTGTGTGGAATGATCACTGGGTCTATGTTAACATATCTTCTAATTCCAGGATCTGTTACTTCAACTTCTTCCATGTCCCATTTTCCAAATAGTTTATACATAAGTTATCTCCTTGGTTTTTCTTTTCTTCCAATAACCATTTCATTTAAGGAAACATTATTCACAGCTGTAACTTTAAATCTTACACCTGGAATATCACCCATGGCACCACCCATTCGTCCACCAATTCTTTCTACTGTAACTTCATCATGTTCATCAATAAAGTTAATTGCTCCATCTCCGGGGCAGAAAGCTGTAGCTTGACGACCATTTTTAATAAGCTGAATTCTAACACATTTCCTTATAGCTGAATTTGGTTGTTTTGCTTCAACTCCTACTTTTTCAAGGACAATGCCCCTTCCTTGTGGTGCACCGCTCAGAGGGTCAGCTTTAACATCTAACCTAAGGGTACGTCTACTATACCGTCTATCTTTCCACCTAGATTCCTTACGTATTTGTTTTAATCTTCTTGCTGCGTATTTTCCTGTTGGCATTAATAAAAATCCTCCATAATAATATCTTACTTGATATGAAATTCATTACTATAAACTTATTGCAAGATTACATCATCTATTCCGTGATGTCTACTTGCAAGTAATTTAACCTTTTCAATATTTCGACCTTCTCTACCAATTGCGAGGCCTTTATCTGTATTAGAAATTTCTACATAAGCGAGCTGTTTGTCACCTTTGGTCACTATCTTAACTGATTTTATCGTTAACGAACCAAATGAATTTTTTATAAACGCAGATGGATCATCTGAGTATTCAATTAACTCTACACGTTTATCAACAGCATTTCTTATCTTATTTATATGATCTCCGTTTCTACCAATTGCTGCACCCATGTTTCCTGCATCGACAACATATATTATCCTATCATCCTCAACGATGCAATCTCTTATCGAAGCTCCAGTTTCTTTTTCAAATAGTGCTATATATCTAATGCCATCCGTGGAAAGTTTAATTTCACTCAACTTAATCAATCTCCTTACTGTGCTGATAATAGGTCAGACTCACCGGGATCCAATATGGCCATAGCTGCTATTGAAAATGGTTTTCCACAAACTGGACCTAAATCCATACCAGTACCCTTATAGTTTAGCACTGGAACATTGCTATTTTCAATTTTATTTCTAACATCTTCAGGACAATTGGACGCTAGAACTACTAATTTAACATCGGCTTTGTCAGCCGCATCTATTGTTCTGTTAGAGCCTATTATAACTGATCCAGTCCTAATAGCCTTTATTAGAGATTTATCAATATTAATTTCCATACATATCACTCAATTTATAGTTGAAATATCAATTAAATTCAAATATCTGATTCTTAATACTCAAATAATTATATCTACTTTCTGGTTGCACATCAATCCAAACCATGCCTTTTTGCAAGTAAATGAACATTACCAGTTCCAAGTTTAATAGGTTGACCTACAATTATGTTTTCAGTAACACCGTTTAATTGGTCAACATCTCCTCGCATGCCAGCGTCCAATAAATGGTTAACTGTCACTTCAAAAGCTGCCCTAGCAAATACACTTGCTTTTTCACCAGAAATACCATGTCTTCCAATCTGCTTGACTTCACCATCACAAGTCATGATATCAGCAACTAACATGATATGTCGTGCATCAACTGTTAGTCCCTGTTCACGTAACGTCTCTGATGCTTCATGTATAATTGCATTTCTCGCTGCTTCAATACCAAATACTGAATAAATTTCACCTATATTATTCGTATAGATCCTTGTAGCATCAACACCTTCAATTTCTAAAACTTTTTGTAGTTTTGAGCCTTCTGTGTATAATGTATATTCATCGCCTTCTTTCCTAATCACAACTCTCTTTATCCCTTCAATTCCTTTAAGAGTTATTTCGTGGACTTTCTTTGCAAGTTGAAGAAGTTCCCTATAAGAAGGTTCATTTGGCCTCACAACAATTTGATTATCAGGAATCTCTGGTATGTGCACCGTTGCCCCTAGTCCATCACGAAGTTTGTCAGCAATATCATCGATACCAATATCTCTTTGGATTAATGTTTTTTCATGAAGGTCAATTACAAGTTGCATATTTGCCATATCGGTAGTGACATCAGCTAAGTGCTCTATATGAGATGACTGAATTTCCCATGCAAGCTTTCTAGCATTATCTCTATCATTAGAAAATTCCTCTTCCAGAGCTATAGTCATCATAGGTGTGCTAGGTTCTTTTCTTGCATCAACAATTTCAATAAGACGTGGTAAACCTAACGTTACGTTAATTTCTGCCACACCGGCATAGTGAAACGTACGCATTGTCATCTGAGTACCTGGCTCACCTATAGACTGGGCGGAAACAACACCTACAGCTTCACATGGTTCAACACATGCATATTCGTATTCTTCAAGTAATCTATCAATTATCTCTTCAAGTTCTTTCTTACTGACTTTTGCTTTTATTGCATCTTCTCTCAAAACAGAAACCATCTTTTCAGGTAATGGGAGATCTTTTAGCATAGAATCAATTGTAGCTTCACTTATAGCCACTTATACCACCTCCTTACCAGTTACCGACTTGACAACTTTATGTACAAACTCTGGTTCTCCATAATCACTTTTTGTACTGTCAATTCCATCTTCGCCATATTTGAACTGTACTATAACACCACGAGTTTCCCTAACAGTTCTGTCATACTGTACTTCAAGATCTTGTAATGCATTAACCAATCTTCTCTGAAGATATCCTGATTGAGATGTTCTCACAGCAGTATCTACAAGTCCCTCTCGGCCACCAATTGCATGGAAAAAGTATTCTGTTGGATTTAGACCACTTTTATAGCTAGATTTTACAAATCCGTGTGCATGAGCTCCAAGATCGCCTTTATCAAAATGAGGTAGTGTTCTACCCGAATATCCTCTCCTTATACGTTCTCCACGAACTGCTTGTTGACCAACACAACCCGCCATTTGTGTTAAGTTTAGCATTGAACCACGAGCACCAGAACGTGCCATTATAACAGCAGAATTTTCCAATCCTAAATAATTACCTGCAATATTACCTGCCTGGTCACGTGCTTTACCAAGTTTTTGCATTATACTCAATTCAATAGTTTCGTCGAGAGTCCTACCTGGGAACGGATCAAGTTCTTTAGCCTCATATGCAGCAATCAGTTTACTAACTTCAGTTTCCGCTGTAACTAAACTCTTTTGAATTTGAACCTGGGCTTCCTTTGGAATATCCTCGTCGCTTATTCCAAAACTCAAGCCTGTCCTCATGATTCCGCGGATTGCTAGTTTAGTAACATCATCAATAAACTGACTTCCTCTTGTAGTACCAAACTCTTTAACTATTTTGTCAAGTACTAAGCCTTTGAAAGCACCTATAGCCCTTTCATCAATAGTTCCTGAAATTAGCTCGCCATCCTCAATAAACACATATGAATCATGTTCACATTCCTTCTTTTTACAGGTATCACATTTCATACATACTTCAGCGGAAAATTCAAGATTCAAGCCTTTAGGCAATATCTGACTGAATATTTGTTTTCCTGACCAAAATGGGTCTCCTACTTCATCATAGCCCATTGGCTCTGGCAACTCACGGACTTCAGCTTTTCTAAGCAATTCAAGAGCATCATTTTTATTGACATTCTTTTCATTTCTAGTTAGCAAAAACATTCCAGAAATGTGATCATGTATACCACCAATAATGGGGCCTCCAAAACGAGGTGACAAAATATTTTCTTGCACTTGCATTAAAATTTTTGCTTCCGCCATTGCTTCATAGTTCTGGAGTACATGAAGATTCATTTCATCTCCGTCAAAATCAGCATTATAAGGCGGACATACTGATGGGTTTAATCTAAATGTCTTGTAGGGTAAAACCTTCACTGTATGTGCCATTATGCTCATTTTGTGAAGTGAAGGTTGTCGGTTGAATAGCACAATATCTCCATCGATCAATTGTCTTTCTACCGTCCAACCAATTTCAAGTTTTTCGGCTAGTTCCTCTGAATTGATCTCAGTAATTTTTACTCTTTTACCATCTCCCCTAACTACATAATTAGCTCCTGGATAAATTAAGCGCCCGTTTGAAACATATTTTTTCAATATATCAATATTTGACGTTATTACCTTAAGTGGTATTGTCATATGTTTTGCGATTTCATATGGAATTCCAACTTCATTGATACTAAGATTAGGGTCTGGTGAAACAACTGTACGTGCAGAAAAATTGACACGTTTACCAGACAAACTTCCCCTAAACCTGCCTTCCTTACCTTTCAATCTTTGAGTGAGGGTCTTAAGTGGTCTACCTGACCTGTGCCTAGCGGGTGGTACACCCGAAACCTCGTTATCAAAATATGTGGTGACATGATATTGCAAAAGTTCCCATAAATCTTCAATAATCAATTGTGGGGCACCAGCCTCTCTGTTTTCTTGAAAACGTTGATTAATTCTTATAATATCTACTAGTTTATGTGTCAGATCATCTTCACTTCTTTGTCCTGATTCAAGAGTAATTGAAGGTCTTACTGTCACGGGTGGCACTGGAAGAACCGTCAATATCATCCATTCCGGCCTGGCAGTTTCAGGGTTCATCCCCATAACCCTAACATCATCATCAGTTATATTTTCAAGCCTATCTCTTATCTCAGTAGGAGTGAGTTTTTCACCATCTTCTATATAATCACTTGGCTTTTCGAATTTAATTTCTAACTGCTCTTCCCCACAATAAGGACAATTTTTAGCTTTTCTTGCCTCTTTAAAAATCTCATTTACATAGGTTTCAGGTAAATGACCAATTTCCTTTAAAGTGTTCAATTGTGATAGATATTCGTCTTTCTTAGCAGGTTCTAGCAAAAGTTTACTACATTTCCTGCAAGTAGATCTTAATATTTTACGAATTATTTTATTGAACCCTATATGAATCACAGGAGCTACAAGTTCAATATGTCCGAAGTGGCCTGGGCATTCGCCAGCTCTACTCCCACATGATTTACACTTTAGACCTGGATCAATTACTCCAAGTCTCAAATCCATAAGTCCCATATCAATTGGATACCCATCATCATCATAAGTATCTGCAGTTATGATTGGAGTAATACTCATTTTTCTAACTTCTCGAGGTGATATCAAACCAAATTTGATTGCACCTACTCTTTTGGGCATTGAATGTATTTTATCCATTAGCATCACCAAATATTATACAGCATCCTCTAAATTCATCCTTGGCGCAACACCTAGAGCTTTAATTTCATCTAGTAACAGTTTGAAGGCATAACTCATCTCTACCGGGTGGATATCTGTTTCTGATCCACATGTAGAACAATATCTAATGTTCCTTTTACGGTCAAATGTTGCAATCATTCCACAGTTAGAGCATACTAATTCAACTACCCTATCAGATTCATCAAGAAGTCTTTCCTTTAGTGCCATAGCTGCTCCGTGTCCAATAAGAACATCTCTTTCCATCTCTCCAAACCTCAAGCCACCCTCACGTGCTCTACCTTCAGTTGGCTGCCTCGTTAGAACCTGCACTGGTCCTCTTGAACGTGCATGTATTTTAGAAGCTACCATATGATGTAATTTTTGATAGAGAATTACACCTACAAACACATCAGCTTGTATTTTTTTACCAGTAACACCATCAAAGAAAACCTCTTTTCCTGTATGTGAAAAACCGTGTTTATTCAATCCATTTCTAAGATCTTCTTCATTTTCACCTGAAAATGCTGTAGCATTAATCCTTCTTCCTTCCATAGAAGCAACTTTACCACCAATCATTTCAAGAACATGACCAACAGTCATACGTGATGGAATAGCATGTGGATTTATAACTAAGTCTGGAACTATGCCCTCTTCAGTAAAAGGCATATCTTGATATGGAACTATCAATCCAATTACACCCTTTTGCCCATGTCTTGAAGCAAACTTATCACCTATTTCTGGAATTCTTTGATCTCGAATCTTTACTTTAGCTAATCTAGTACCATTCACAGATTCTGTAAGAATAACATTATCAACAATTCCTTTTTCATTTGAACGCATTGTGATTGCGCTTTCTCTTCTTTGCTCCACCGTAATTCCAAAATCAGATTGTTCTTCAAGAAAACGTGGGGGACTTGTTTTACCTATCAGAACATCATTCGGACCGACAACCGTTTCTGGATTAACCAATCCATCTACATCAAGATTAGCATACGCTTCAGGACTTCTAGCGCCTCTATATTCAGAATCAGGAATCTCAAACTTGTCCTCTTGACCACCTGGATACCTTCTTTCTTCACCTTCGAAAGTTCTTAGAAAGTGACTTCTTCCAAGCCCCCTCTCTATTGAACCTTTGTTCATAACTAAAGCATCTTCTATATTATGACCTTCGTATGACAATACTGCGACTACAAAGTTCTGACCAGCAGGCCGCATATCAAAATCAATAGCATCACTTACTTGAGTTGTTGTTAAAGCTTTTTGTGGATAATGTAAAACATGAGCTCTAGTATCAGGCCTTAGCTTTTGGTTTGAAGTAGAAACGCCAATACATTGTTTTACCATTGCTGCCCCCATTGTATTCCTTGGAGAAGCGTTGTGCTCAGGGTAAGGAACCATACCCGTACATATTCCAAGAATTAAAGACGGATCTATTTCAAGGTGCGTGTGTTTATCCGTAATATCTTGTTCATTTAAAGCAATAAAAGCATTTTCTTCTTCTTCAGAATCTAAAAATTCAATAATTCCTTTAGTCAGAAGGTCATTAGTTGAAAGTTCTCCATTCTTGATAGCTTTAATATGTTCCTCAGTTAAAAGTGGCTCGCCGTTTTCAACTATAAGCAATGGCCTTCTAGCTCTTCCAATATCTGAGTTAATAATTACCTCATGAATATCTTCAAACAAAGCAACATTTATCTGATTTGACAAAATACCTTGTCTTCTTTGCCTTCTGATATCATGCACCAATTCTACTGGGTTCTCATGTGTTCCAACCAGTTCACCATTTAGAAAGACTTTAGCTACAGTCATTTATAATTCCCCGCCTAAATTATCAGAGTCGTCCAACTTCTCACTCGAAAATACCTCAATAGCCACATCTTTCTTTTCATCTACTTCAACAGATATTTTTTCAAGTTCTTCTGTATAATTACCCACTTCGTCTTCGTACTCGGGAACATTATCAATAGTAATATTCATCTTATTAGGTTGCACTTCTAAATCATACAGGATGGTTTTTATTGATTGATTATCGTCCGTGCCTGTAGATAATTCTACCATCTGGGCAAAGTTTTTCACAAGACCACAGTTAGGTCCCTCGGGAGTTTCTGATGGGCATAATCTTCCCCATTGAGTCGGATGAAGATCACGAGCTTCAAAATGGGGCTGAGCTCGAGATAGTGGGGAAATTACGCGTCTTAAATGAGAAAGTGTAGAAATATAATCAGTTCGGTCCAATAATTGTGAAACACCCGTTCTTCCACCAACCCAGTTACCAGTTGCCAAAGGATGCTGTAACCTATCAGTAAGCACATCAGAGCGGACAAGGGTCCCAACATTTAATTCACGGTTTCTCATATTCGCCCTCTCTAGTTGATATTTTACATCACGTGATAGACGATTAAATGCAACTCTAAACAAATCCTCCATAAGATCTCCTGTAAGTTTCAAACGTTTATTCGAATAGTGATCTTTATCATCTTGCGCTCTTCTTCCCAAAGCTAACTCAAAACAAGATTCTGCCATACGACCTAAAAAGTGGGCTTTTGCTAACCTATCGGACGGAGAGTTACCCAAATGAGGGAGTAAATACCTATCAATTACGTAGTTTGCTCTCTTAATCTGATAATCAGTTGCCTGCCCTGAAGCTACTCTTGACCCGATTTTTTCAATTGCCTCTTCTCTGGTATTTACTTCAGCTTCCTCTAAATTCTCAAGCATGAACTTCATAATCTCAGGATCATTTGAAACAATATTTACAATATCCTCATCCGTTTCAACTCCCAAAGTTCTCATTAAAGTAATGAAATTTAGTCTTCCAGATATTGAAGGAAATGAAACTTCAAGTAACGCTTTTCTACCCCTCTCTACTACGACTAATGCCCTATAACCCCTTCTTTGTGAGAAAACTTTAGCCACTTCTATCTTATCACCATATCTCTCACTAAATTCGGTCAATATTTTGTTTGGTGCTAAGTCTTCTAGAGTCATTATAACTCTTTCAGTTCCATTAACAATAAAATATCCTCCTGGGTCAAGTGGATCTTCTCCATTATTCACCATTTCTTCATCATTAAGTTCTTTCAAATTACAAATATTGGATTTGAGCATCACTGGAAGCTGTCCTACTTTAGTTTCGACTGGGTCTGTCTTCGAATCTCCTTTCACAACACTCATTTCTAAATATAGTGGCGCAGAGTACGACAAGTTTCTTAACCTGGCTTCATTAGGATAGAGTCTTTCAATTGCACCATCTGCTTCTTTTACAATAGGTTTCTCAACTCTAATTCGTCCAAGTTCAAGATAAATATCCTCTAAATCGGTTTCTATAATCCCTTGTTCATCGATTATTTTTTGTAGGCCGACATCTATAAATTTGTTAAACGAGTCAATATGATGTTGTACAATCATATCTCTTTTAAAATACGCTTCCGAAACGCTTCTTAAATCTAAAGCTATAGTAGCACCCCTTTTTTGAATTTAACAGTAATTTTGTTGGATAATGCATTAATTGGTTTTTGTCGATACGCAGTTAGGTACATCTGAAAATAATATAAAATAAAAGCAAAATTTATGAACTAAGTCCCCCTTAATTCATTCAATTACAAGTCTGTAATAATATGACTTACCTGAGGTTGGGTTAATACGAGTTATTTTCACCACATCTCCCACAGTTGCATTAATTTCTTTAATCACAGGATCATTTACTTTTATTTTAGGTAACTGTTCCTTTCCAATTCCATATTGTTTTAAAACAGAACTTATTTCATCCTCAGCCATTATTTCATGCATGGGGATTCTTTCGTGATTGAGCAGGCTGAACTTCTTCAAATTAAATCCTCCCTGAGGGAATATTTTGATGAAAATTATGTATGTGACGTGTTTAGCGGGCTCGTAGGGATTTGAACCCTAGGCCGTCTGGTTAAAAGCCAGACGCTCTGCCTGACTGAGCTACGAGCCCACATAGCTTATCTCAGCTGCTATATATCAAATATCTGGCAGCTGACATCGAGTAGTTATGTAGCGCACTCAAAAGGATTTCTTATTATATATATTTTCTCCTTTCTAGTGATTTTTAACATTAATCTGAGGTCAAGATATTAACCATTTTTTTATTTCCAGAATAGTTTACTAATTTAAATAGAAATGGTAGAAAATTTTATATCATAATAATAAAACATATTAGATATATTTTTTAAGTGGATGATATCTTCCCCATTTTTGCATATACTTGATTGAGAATCATGTCCCACAGTCCCAGCCATTCATGTAATCTTGTTGATTAGATGTTAGTTTATCAATCTTTACATTCATACTCTCAAGCTTAAGTTCAGCAACATATCTATCTATTGATTCTGGAACTGCATGCACTCCGTTGTCCAAGTCTTTTTCTGCGATATAACGAACGCATAGAGCTTGGTTAGCAAAGCTCATATCCATCACTTCGGCTGGGTGTCCATCACCTGCTGCCAAATTAACTAATCGCCCATCTGCCAGCACATAAATTTTCTTCTCATCTACAATGTACTCTTTAATATTATTCCTTACTGTTTTTATAGAGGTAGCCATTTCTTCAAGTTCATCTATTCTTATCTCTATATTGAAATGTCCGGAATTGGCTAAAATGCTACCATCCTTCATTGATTTAAAATGAGTCTTTGTTAATATATCACGGTTTCCAGTAGTTGTTACAAAAATATCCCCTAATGAGGCTGCTTCTTGCATGGTCATTACCCTGTGACCATCCATTTTAGCTTCAAGTGCTCTAATAGAATCTACTTCAGTAACAATCACATTAGCACCAAGTCCTATAGCCCTCATCGCCGTTCCTTTACCACACCAGCCATAACCCCCAATAACAACAGTCTTACCAGCTATTAGTAAGTTAGTTGTTCTAACAATACCATCCCATGCTGATTGGCCTGTACCATATCTATTATCAAATAGAAACTTTGTCAAAGCATCATTAACTGCAATTACTGGCATATTTAATGCCCCATCACGTTCCATAGCTTTTAATCTATGGATACCAGTTGTGGTTTCCTCACAACCCCCTTTGATAGAAGATAAAAGTTCTCTGCGATCAGTATGTAATTTAAAAATCAAATCAGCTCCATCATCAATGGTAATATCAGGATTTATGTCAAGAACCTTATCTATTGATTTATAATAATCTTCATTGTTTGCAGCATATTTCGCACAGCAACAAATATGTTTTTTATCATCAAGGGCTAGTGAGATATCGTCTTGAGTACTTAATGGATTACAGCCTGTAATGGCTACTTCTGCACCACCTGCAACTAATGTCTCAACCAAGTTAGCCGTCTTTGCTTCTACATGTAAAGCCATGGCTATTTTATATCCTTTAAGAGGTTTTTCCCTCTCAAAAATTTCTCTTATTATTTTAAGTACTGGCATATGCTGCCTTGCCCATTCAATTTTTAAATTTCCAGATTCTACCAAATCGTTTGTTAACATTAATTTTTCTCCTTAAAAACAAAAATACATAATAAATTATTGTGCTACCGACTTTACTCGGTCTATAAGGTCTTGGGATGTGTTACTAGCTTCTTGCATAATTAACTTCTCATCTAAATTTGTTAACCTATAGTTGTCCATCAAGACTTTTCCATTGACAATTGTTGTTTTTACATCACTTCCATTTGCAGAGTATACTAAATGAGATATTGGATCATATATTGGAGTTAAATGTAATTTGTTCATGTCAACTAAAATTAAGTCTGCATTAAAGCCTTCTTTTAAAATACCACTTTTTATATCCATACTAGAAGCCCCATTTGAGGTAGCCATTTTAATGACGTCATAAGCTTTGAGGACTGTGGGGTCATTATTAGTTACTTTTTGTAGAAGGGATGCTAGTTTCATTTCTTTAAACATATCTAGATTATTATTTGAAGCACACCCGTCTGTACCAATTGAAAGATTGACACCCTTTCTCCACATATCATAGACAGGTGATGTCCCTGAAGCTAGTTTCATATTGCTAGTAGGATTATGAGATACATTTACATTTTTTTCATTCAGTATTTCAATATCACCTTGTGAAAGCCAAACACAATGTGCTGCTAAAATATCTTTATCAAAAAAATCGATGTCTTCAAGCATATTAATTGAGCATTTACCATATTTTTCTTTCATTTCATTTAATTCTGCTTCTGTTTCGAGAACATGTATATGTATCTTCTTGCCATCTTTTCTAGCTTGGTTCTTTACTTTAACTAAAAAATCTTTTGAGCATGTGTTTGGTGCATGGGGGCCATACATAGTATTTATTCTGCCACCAGCTTTCCCTGTCCATTCATCGACAAATTTTTTTCCTTTTTTTAATTCAATCTTACCTTTTTCTGTATCCCCTAGTTCAATCATGCCATAAGATATAGAAGCCCTCATTCCAGATTTTTCGACTGCTTTAGCAATACTGTCAGGTTCGAAATACATGTCTGCAAATGATGTTGTTCCAGACTTTATCATTTCTGCACAAGCCAACAATGTTCCTGTATAAATATCATCAGAGCTCATTTGAGCCTCTACAGGCCACATATTATTCTCAAGCCAAGATTTGAGAGACAAATCATCGGCATACCCACGAAGAAGAGTCATAGCTGCATGTGTATGCGTGTTCACTAGACCTGGCATTACAACACAACCTGAAGCATCTATAACCTGATTTGCAGAATCATTTGATGATGAGATTTCTTTTATAAGTCCATCCTCGATGATTACATTCGACTTTATTAGCTTTTGATTATCTAATGGATTCATGGTCAAAACAAGTCCATTTTTTATTACAATATCTGCCATAATTTCAACACCTTTGTCTAAAAGTTAATTAGGTAGAAAACCATTCAAGATTATTCAGCTCATTTAAAGTGATTCCAAGGAATATTATTTTCTATTGCATGTGATTTTAGATTTTCTCCAATCTCATAGATTGCAGAGGATAAAGCTTCTCTGTTATTATAAGAATCAATAACATCTTGCAATGAGTGATTATTATTGGACTTCATCACCTTAGCAAATTCAATCATATTAGGAATGGCCCTAAGTACATTATCAATTATGCTTATGGTAGACGAATTAGATGTTCTAGATAAAGGATTCAAATCTATTGAAATTACTTTTTTATCCATTCCTACCAATGTTTGACATCTATCACCATCTTCAAGCGGAACTAGCACAACATCCGCACTGAATATTCCATTTTTATCAACAATACCTCTTCCATGTGATAAATCTATTTTAGCGTCTCCATATTGGCCTAAAACATCATGTGCACCTTTTGATTTTAAATGATTTACAATTCTATGTACTCTAGTTTCAGTTCTATGAAACAAATTAACTTCTATTTCTGATTGAGTGAAATCTGCAAGTTTTATTATACCCTCTGGCACTAAAGCTGCTGTGTTTCCATTAACCGAGATTACAGGTTTCTTGGCTAGTAGAAGCATGGCTACTGCTGCTCTTTGTGCACATACAGCCATCTCTATTGTCTTTTCACCTATAAGGTAATCGAATGCTTCCCCACGGCCATGCGCAGTTAAGCCATGTATAGCAGTAATTCCATTTTTAACTCCATCTACTATTAGGTCTCTTGTTACTAGTGATTCATACCTTGGATGATTTTGTGGTATATCAGCCATTTATTGCACCATTTTAACTTATATCATATCATTTCTACCATTTTTGGGCCACTATGATTTATTCTATAGATCAGAATATCACCATATTCCTCCATAACTCCAATAATATCTTTCTTATTATGCTCATTGGTGGCAATAGCAAAAACTGTATTTCCTAACATTGCTTGTGAAGCAAGACCACCTATATCATTTATTTTCTCAATCACGTCTCCAGCCTTAGTATCAAGCAATCCTGAGTCTCTAGAGAATTCTAGCGATTGTTTCATGAAATTGCTTACTGTTTTTTGTTTTAATAGTTGCTTTATAGCTTTATCTCCAGATACATTTATATCATTTACAAGGTCATTGTCATTTAAAATACTTGACGTTGATATTTTATCAAATGTTAAACAAAAAATATCATAAGGTAGCGATGGAATGCGATCAACATGTTTTAGCCCTTCTATACCTGGTTTTTTGCGTATCACAACGCCTCCTATTGATTGAGCAAATACATCACCAAGGCCACTATTATTCTGAATTTCTGCTTCATGAGCAATATTAATAAGTTCATTATGGCTCATATTTAAAGATAGTAATTTATTAAGAGCAAAAGATGTACTTATAGCACTTGCACCTGAAGCACCATATCCATATCCAATTGGTATATCAGACCTACATTTTATCATAAGAGGAGTATCTGTCATTTGCTTTATAGTTGATTGGATTATGTCACTATCTATTTTATTCTCATTTAAAAAAATAACTGTCTCTGTGGTTTTTTTCATTAAAGTTATTTCAGATTCTATACCTCCATTTATAACAAGGCCACAGCCAACAGAACCTTTAGATTTAGGATTATCAGAATTATGGACTTTAAAAAAACCTGTTATATGTCCCGGTGCAAAAGCACAAGCATTAGGGTATTCAATCATGTGCAAACAAATCGTACTCCCCATTAAAATAAGTATCAATGCAGTTAAATATCGATTCAGCTATTTCTCTTTTTGAACCATTAACTTGTTGTATAGTATGATCTTTACTTATAATATAAACTTCATTATCATTTGTCCCCATTCCCTTATTAATTACATCATTTGCAATTATCATATCAGCATTAGACTCTTTCATTCGATTAATGGAGATATCAATTAGTTCTTCTGTTCGAATGCCTGTTTCTGCTTTGAATGCAACTAGAAAAATTTCAGGATATTGTTTTTTGATTTTATCGATAAGTTTAATGGATGGAAACATCTTTATCTCCATTGGATTGCTTGATTTTATTTTTTTAGGATAACTCTCAATATAGAAATCTGAGATTGCTGCTGCACTTATGACGGCGTCATATCCTCCTTTATCTAATTCATTTATCACAGCTTCTATCATTTCCTCTGAAGTATTAACAATTATTTCATTTATGCCATTCAATCCAAGTTTGTTCTTATGAACTAAAAAAACCTCATAACCTCTCCTAAATGCTTCTTTTGCAAGTTCATTTCCAGTTTTTCCAGATGCAAGTGTTGTAATTGCTCTAATAGGATCCAAATACTCTAATGTAGGACCACTTGTTATTATTAGTTTTCTAGAAAATTTTGCTTTTGAATAAATTAATCTTTCAGCATGCAGCAAGATATTTTGGTTAGAAACTATTTTTGCAATTCCCTCTTCAAGATTTGGTTCAAGGATAGTAATATCCCATGATTTTAATTTATTAATATTTTCAATTACACCGGGATGTGAATACATCGCCTCATGCATTGCAGGAACTATCAAAATAGGAATTTTTGATCCTATTGCGGTAGTGGCAAAAGTCGTTACAGGAGTGTCATCAATTCCACATGCTATCTTAGAAATCGTATTGGCTGTTGCAGGCGCTATTACATAAAGATCTGCATTACCATTCAATCCACAAAATTCTACGTGTTCTACATTACCGGTTATCTCGGATATTACTTCATTTCCTGTAGCGTACTTAAGGGCTTCAGGATGTATTATTTTTTCTGCATCTTTTGTCATCACAGCATAGACATCTGCTCCATGTCTAATTAACTCTCTAGAAAGTTCGATAACACGTACTGCTGCTATACTGCCCGTAATTCCAATAACAATAGTCTTTCCTTCAAGACAATTACTTTTATTTCCTTTAATCCAATTTGTGGGATGAAACCTCATATTAAAACTCTCTTCCAGTAGTTATAGGTAGCAACAAGATAATGATAAATCAATAAATCATTTATATGCATGTTAGTTAGTAGCTGCTAATAACATAAATAAGTTATAATATAAAACAAATCTTCAATTAAATAATATAATTAATGTGGAAATAGTCCCTTTATATCTTACATAGATAATGGAGTTAACAATATTGTCAAGTCAGCAAGAAAATAATTTTAGCATCATTGACAAAATTACCGGGAAAGATGAGCTAAAAGCCCAAGTAACAAAGTTGAAAGAAGAACTTTCAAACACAAAATCCTTGATTGAAGGTTATAAAAAACAGGCCCTAAAAAGAGAAGATGATGCTAGGAAAGCCATCTCATCAAAACAAAAGGCTGAAGAAAGATTGAACTACTGTGAAAAGAAAATTGAAACTTTAGAGAATGAGATTATTAGATTAAAAGAATACCAATCTTCAAGCTTAACATTCAAGAGTGTAGAAGAATTAAAGCTTAATCACTTCATAAGTCTTTTGAACAAAGTTGAATCTGTGACCTCTGATTCTAGTTCTTTTATAACTATATATAACAAGGCTGGTCAGATAATCACTGAGCACGAGAAATATCAAGAGATTACAACCAGGCTTGATAAAAACATTGTTAATCTCATATCTAAAATAAAGTCATCTACAGGAATAATAATATTTCATGATATTGATAAGACCCTTTCAGAAGTCCTAGTACCTCCTTTCCCAATAAATGAAGATAAGTTAACTATCCGTAGTGTATTTGAAACCAGTCCCATTAAGACTATTTTAGGCAAAGAATACAATATATGTATCCTGCTAATTAGTGCCGGAGAGTCTTTTGTTGGAATTGGGGACGTTAAAGAATTTTTAAATTTTAAAATTGTCAAAAGCAGTGTAAAATCTAAACATAGTAAGGGTGGTTTTAGTCAAAGACGATTCGAAAGGCTGAGAAATGAAGATATAATGCATCATGTAGACAAAGTCATTGAAACTTATTACTCTTTTGAAGAACAATTTAAAGTTGATTTTGATTATGTTATATTAGGAGGTGAAGAGCAACTTTTAAGCATTCTATTAGAAAGAGTTAATATAAAATATCCAATTATCAAGAAGGGTATTGAGATTAATGTAGAAAAACATAATATAGAACGAATTTTACTTTCAGCGACCAGTGGTCGGAGATATATATTATAAAGCTTCTCATGATAACTATGATTTCAAAGGATGAAATGTGTGGCATAATTGAAACTCTAGGTGCCTTAAATAAAAAAGAAATTGAAAAAATAGTTATAGAAATACAATGCATCAGAAATGAAAATTATGATAATACTTTATTCGAAGATTTATTAAATGAAATAGAATCTGAAAAATTAGTTGATAAAATCTCAGAGAAATATATTTGTCAGATTCATAAGACCTCTTTGGGTAACTCTAAATATTATTACATTATTAGTCCAAAAGCATTTCCACAAATTCCACCCGAGCTGAGCGAAGTAATAGATGTCTTAGAGCTTAATGAAAGGAAAGTAAACAAAGATAAAATATTTTCCATATATGCTACTACAACCTTGAATGAATTAAACACGTTTAATCAAGAGTTATTAAATATTTCAAAAAACAGTTCCTACGATTACTCCATCCCAAAACTTGAAGGAAAATATAGTGAGTTGTTCAATAACTACCATGACTTAGATTTTTGGTCTGATAATAATAGAATATCGCTATTAAAAGATATTGAAGAAAAACTAAACATAACAAGTAAATTACTAGAAAGTATAAGAACAAAGTGAAAAAATGGCTAGAAATCAAAAAGATCAGTATTATTGGAAAGCTAAATCAGAAGGATATAGGTCAAGAGCATCTTACAAACTGCAACAGATAAACTCAAAATTTAATGTTATAAAAGAGCATGATAATGTAATAGATTTAGGCGCTGCACCTGGTGGTTGGCTTCAGGTTGCTAAAGAAATTTCCGATGGTACAATAGTTGGAGTTGATCTTAAAAGAATAAAACCAATTGATGGCGTAGAAACTATTAAAGGAGACATTACAAAAGATTTTACTATTAATAAAATATTGGCAATATTAGAAGATGAAAAAGCTGATGTAGTTATATGTGATGCTGCACCCAACCTCTCTGGAAACTGGAGTTTAGATCATGCACGTTCCATTGGACTTTCTGAATCTGCATTTGAATGTGCTAAAAAGGTATTGAAGCCTGGTGGAACGTTTGTCTTCAAGGTATTCCAAGGAGATATGTTTAAAAATTTCCTGGATGATATAAAAAAAGAGTTCGTCCATGTTAAGGCCTATAATCCAAAGGCTTCACGTACACAAAGTGCAGAAATATATATTATCGCAAAAAAGTTTCTGGTCACACCTGTCAAAGTTGGGAATATCTATCAAGCCGAGATCGAAGGTATTGGGAAAGGTAATGATGGATTCACTCACATAGATGGATTTATTGTCTTTATACAAAATGGTAAGAAAGGTGATAAAGTTCAAATCAAAATTACTGATGTGAAGCAAAATTTTGCGTTTGCTAAAATCGAGGAATATTTAAAATAGTAACCATTATTTATCCTTGATTTTTTTTATAATTTTATTTTTGTTTAACTTCAACTTAGCTATAACAGAACTTATTCCTTCCTTAGAAAGCGGCTTATACCTTTTAACTATTATCACTGGCTTATTACTGTGTTTTGCAATCCTTTGAGGTAAAGTGCCAATAAATGCTTTCTTAAATCTCTGACTGGAATCACCAATCATGATCAAATCAGTTTCTTTTGAAGCTTCTAAAATGGCATCCTCTGTGGAGTACTTTTCTTTGATTTCATAAGTAATGTTGAAGCCTTCATCATTCATAGCTGCCTTTCGAACTTGCTCCCTAATCTCTTCTTTCACTTCATCATTTTGATCGGGATCAATTATCCGCAAAATCTTGATACTTGAACCTGTCCTCATGGCTAACCTTTTTGCTAAATAAAAACTATATTTTGAATTATCTTTTTCATTATATGCAACTGTTATATTTTTTATTTCTAGTGGTAAGTAGCCCTTCAAAACCAATATGTGTCTTTTGGATGTTGTTAATATTTTATTAGCCACATTACCCACTGTTTGGTGGAATCTATCAACTTCATGCCATCCCATCACAATAATATCAACATCTTCGATTTCGGATTGTTCTAGTATAGAATTAGAAACGCTATGATCAAAAGCAACAATATATTGATGATTATGTTTCGGAAGTCTTAGACATTCTCTAAACTGTTTTTCTAAACTATCGTCAATTTCAAGTTTATTCTCATGGTAAGCTTCTTGTGCTGCAAGAAGGGTTGTTTGACCTGGTACCCTGATAACATGTAGACCAACTATCTCATCACCTACCTTATCAGCAAGTTTTAATAAATCCTTTTCATGTTCTGGGTTAGCTAACGGAACTAGAACCTTAATTCGGTCAACTGTAGAATCAACTGGTAGTACATCGTTCTCAATTAAATCCAATACATTGTATTTAGGAATAGCTTTTTCTTTTCCATAATATACATACCACATGATACCAATCACAACAACAGTAAGTGCAAATGCAAGTGGCATAAGACCAATTAAAGGTAAAAGCAATAAACTACCTAAAATTCCAATTATTTGAGTTAAAGGATAAAAAGGATCTTTAAAAGAAGGTTGATACCATTCAAGAGAGCTTCGTCTAAGAATAACTGCAGACAAATTAATTAAAACAAATATCAAAATATTAAAAGTACTACCAAGTTTTGCTAGTTGTTCCACATTAAATAATAGGAGCAAGGTTAACATAAAAAAACCAGTCACTAAAATTGCCTTATAAGGAGTGTCATATTTATTGTGAATTTCAACAAACCATTTTGGCATTAAATCATCTCTTCCCATGGCAAATGGAAATCTTGATGAAGCTAGTATTGCAGCATTAGCTGTTGAAATTGTAGCAAGAAGACCTGCAAAGACAATTATTATTTGACCAATATTACCCATCATAATATCAGCCACATCAACTAGAGGAGTACTTGTAACTACGGCTTTTTCCAGTGGCAGCATACCATTAATAACAATCATTACCCCCGTATAAAGAATAGTTACAGAAGCAACAGAGGCTATAAATGCTCTTGGTAAGTTCTTCGAAGGATCTTTAACCTCTTCAGATATGGCTGCTAATTGTGTAATTCCTAAATATGAAATAAATATCAAACCCGTAGTTGCGAGTATGGAAGAGTAGCCATATGGCACAAAAGGTTGGAACTTAGTAGTATCTAGCATTAATGCGCCTTGGATGATAAAAAGAATTAAAATAGCAAACAAGCATATAACTATAGCATTTTGAAGTGAACCACTACTTTTTGCACCTCTATAATTGATAAAAAGTAAAATAATTCCCGCAGAAACAGCTGTCACAAGAACCGGAATAGGAAAAAACACAAATAAATAATCTCCTAACCCAACTAAAGCAAATGATCCCTTAAATACAAGAGCTAGCCATGCTCCAATTCCAATTATTGCACCAAATACTGCCCCCATAGCCCTACTAATAAAATAATAGCTACCTCCAGCTCTTGGCATACCTGTAGCTAACTCTGCCATACTGATAGCCGTTGCCATAGAAATCAAACCTCCAAATATAAAAGATATTATAGCTGCGGGTCCAGCTGATGCAGTAGCAATTCCTGGAAGAACAAATATTCCAGCACCTATCATGGTTCCAGTACCAATAGCAAAAGTCGGAAAAAAGCCAAGACTCCTACCTAGCCTTTCTTTTGGTTGTAAATCTGCCATCAAAAGCTCCTTTTTCTATGAATTGGTTTGATTTGTATGGATTTATTTCAAAGTTCTAATTAGCTATAATAAAATTCTAAATTAGGTCAATATATCTATATTCATCATTTAATTTTATTTTAGATTGGAAATTTCCATATAAATGATTAAAACTAGATTCAATGTCTCATCAGCTTGGCTCTTAACATTCTGGCATACTATAACTTGTTAATAATTATTTTTCTATTTTAGTTTTTCCATTATTGTTTCATAAATACTACCCTATCTGAAAAAATTATTCTATCATGGAGCTAATACTTGCCATTAGTTATAACATTATAATAAACCATTTTTAGATAAGTATTTAAAAACTTAAAAGCATCAATTAGTAATAATAAGCCTATTGAATATTAACATCAAGAGATGAATCTAATGATAGACCTACACACACATTCTATTTTTAGCGACGGCGAACTAATTCCAAGTGAGCTAGTAAGAAGAGCTTTGGTTAAAGGCTATGAAGCGATTGCAATCACTGACCATGTAGATTATTCAAATATAGAGTGCACAATAGAAGCTGTTAAAAAAGCAAAATATCTTGAAGATGTACTAGATATTAAGATATTTGCCGGTGTCGAACTTACCCACATACCACCGAGTAAAATAGCACCTCTAGTGAGAAAAGCTCGTGATTTGGGTGCTGAAATAATAGTTGTACATGGAGAAACAATTGCAGAACCTGTATATCCTGGAACTAATGCAGCTGTGGTTGAAACTCCAGATGTTGATATATTATCACATCCAGGTTTCATAACTGAAGATGAAGCTAAAATGGCAGCAGATAATGATATCTGTTTAGAAATTACTGCTAGGAGTGGTCACAACAGAACTAATGGCCATGTAGCACGTGTAGGTTTAGAAGCGGGAGCTAAGCTAATTGTAAATACAGATGCACATTCTACTAGTGATTTAATTTCAAAAAGTGAAGCTAAAATGATAGCTATGGGTTCAGGTCTAACAGAACTTCAAGCTCTTAAAATACTTGATAATTCTAAAAAGTTTATTTCATAAATGAGTATTGTTATGGAATTTAAAATAATAGATATAACTCACCAAATATATGAGCATATGGATGTTTACCCTGGGGATCCACAACCAATTATTTCTGTACAATCAAACATAGATGACAGTGGATATAAGTCATCAATTGTTTGTATAGGAAGCCATATAGGAACTCATATAGATGCTCCATCCCATGTCCTTAAAAATGGTAAAACCATCGGTGACATTGAGTTACATGATTTATTTGGAGATGCGGTACTAATAGATTTGTCAAATACTAACAAGAATACTATTACATCAGAAATTCTCCACAAAAAAATAAAACAGATAAACTATTCAGCTACTCCTAAAATTTTACTCATCAAAAAACATACTAATACTAAAACACTGAGATTTAAAGAAGAAGCATTGAAGTGGATAGTTGATAATGGGTTTAAAGTCGTAGGTACGAGTTGTATGTCTATAGAAGCATCTTCTATGTTAGAAGCGCATTTAGTGCTCCTGAGTAAAGATGTTTACATAATTGAAAATTTAAACTTGGATTCAGTATATGAAGGACTTTTTTACTTTATCGCATTACCACTAAACATAACCAAATGTGATGGTGCACCCATCAGAGCCATACTAATTTCAAGTGAATTGAATTCAATAGGATAAATATAGAATTTTCTCACATACTGAATTTTTTACTTAATGAAAGAATATATGAGCATTTTAGGATTAATCAAGCCATTCATAAAATTTATCCAGTGCTTTTCTTCGATGTGAAACTTTGTTTTTGTCATCGTCATTCATCTCACCAAAAGTCACTCCGTTATAATCAAAGATTGGATCAAAGCCAAATCCTTCAGTTCCCCTTTTTTCATAAGAAATAGTTCCCTCAACAGTTCCTGTAAATACCGTAGCTTCAATACCTGGTTCACAGTAACCAATAACAGATTTAAAAAAAGCAGCTCGGTTTTTCACTTCAGACATTAGCTTTAAGATGCCATGATTACCCAAATGTTTTTCAACAAAAGACGAGTATGGACCGGGAAATCCACTTAATGCTTCAATAAACAAGCCGGAATCATCCACCATTACAGGTAATTTGAGTTTTTCTGCTGCCCATTTAGCTCCATATGCTGCGATTGGTTCAAGGTCATCATGTTGTAATTCTGGATAACCATCCTTGTTTTGTAATACTTCTAGGTTTTTCGTCTCAAATATTTTTTTGACTTCATGAAATTTTCCATTGTTTGTTGTAACAAAAACTATTTTACGCATATCTACCCCTCCTTTTAATCTCATTAACTCTTGATATAACTTCTTTAGCATTAGGGTTTTTTTTAATATAACCTCTGGAAAATGCTTCAATTAAGCATTTATAGTCACTATGTGTACTTTCAAATGTCTGGAACAATACATGAATATCAACACCTTGAGATTCTATAGAGTTTGAAATATAAGAAAGACCAAAGTCGATTAGGTATAACAACTCATTATCTGGATTATATATTATATTCGACGTTGTTAAGTCTCCATGAATTATTCCACATGAATGCATTTTTCCAATAACTTTTCCTGCGATTTCAGCAATATAAGGATTTATAATATCTTTTAGCATAAAGCCATCTATAAATTCCATCTTAATTGAGAAATCTGTAATATCTTCTATAATAGGAGTTGGTACCCCACACCTTCTTGCCTCATAAATAAGGCGGGCTTCTGAACGGTTTCTGTTTTTTCTAAGTTTGTCATCTAAACTCTTTAACCGATACTTTTTAGACTTCCTTCTCTTTATAACAGAACTGTCATCCAAAAACAACTCAGCTTCTGCACCAGATTTTAAAGAAACATTGCATTTCAGATTCATTCGGTCTGATTCAACAACATCTTTACTAACACTGTCTATCCAATTCACATTTACTGTATCGGGCCGGTAATTAGGATTTACATGAGAGTCTTCAAGATTAAGACGATTGCCAGCTTTAAACATCAATAGTCCAGTATATGCAATCATGACACCATTATCTCCCATAAATCTCGTCTCTGGACAATAAAAACTAACCCCTCTTTCATGACACATACTTTTTAGCATTTCTGTTAATCTCTTATTAGCACCTACACCACCTGCTAAAAGAAATTCTTTTTTTTCAGTATGTGCTATTGCACGTTCAGTGACCTCGACTAACATACTAAAAACTGTTTCTTGTAAAGAATAGCAAACATCTTCAATTGAATTCTCATCTAATGCCTGGGTGGCAGCAGTAGATATTCCTGAAAATGAAAAATCCATTCCCTTAACCACATAAGGTAACTCTACATAATTATTCGAAAGCTTTGCATATTTTTCTATTTTAGGGCCCCCTGGGTGACCCATACCAGCATTTCGTGCAAACTTATCTAGCGCATTACCTAACCCTATATCCAAAGTTTCCCCAAAAACTCTATACTTACTTTTACGATAAGCTATTAGTTGAGAATTGGCTCCACTTACATAGAGTACAACTGGATCTACACATGATGTTTTCCATTTACCTATTTCAATATGGGCAATGCAATGATTTACACCAATCAAGGGTATTTCGAGTGATAATGAAAGAGCTCTTGCAGCTGTAGCTACTGTTCTAAGGCACTGGCCTAAACCAGGACCTTGTGAAAAAGCAATTGCATCTATTTGTTTGGTGTTGAATCCTTTTGATTCATATTTATTGAGTAGGTTATCCAATAAACCATTAATTTGTTTTGCATGGTGCTGAGCTGCTTCCCGTGGGTGAATGCCGCCTTTCTCGGGACTATAAGTTTTAGTAACTTCGCTAATTATATTAGATTCGTCTACAATAGCTGCACTTAAGTTCCATGCAGTTCCCTCTATCCCAAGAACAATAAAGCCCAATAGATACCTCTTATTAGTTTTATCTCAATATTAATACTCAACATTTTTTTGCATTTGAGACAAAAAATTGATTTTAGCTTACAGAAATTTGTATGTACATATATAATTAGTACTTTTACCCACTCATTATAATTTAACCATTTATGTCTGATATGATAAAAATTACAAGTAATGCTATCAAATGCCTCATGTTTTGAAGTTATATGATAACAATAAAAATGAGAATTTGCATCATTTCTTTGCAAGAGAGATGCAAATTTCATAATTAAAATTTATTTTTTGAATTCTGTATAATTACATTTTCCACATGTTAGCCGGTTTTTGTGTTCAGCTAAAAAAACCCCTTGCCCGCACCTTGGACAAAATTGTCTAAGTCTTTCTATACTTTCACCATCTACTTTATAATATTCTTTGACTGCCATAGGTAAACACCTTATTCCGATTGAGTCTCTTCTGCATCAGCAGCTTCAGGAATAATATTTCGTGTTAGAACATATTTTCCTTCATATTTTTGCATATGTGGAGAGTCTTCATAAATCTTAGCAAACCCAACTGCTTGCTGCTGGCCAAACATATTGTTAAGTCTGTGGATTACAACTAATTCAGGATTAACGTCAAAAGTTGCAGCCAACTTCTTTTTAACATCCAATCTCTTTGGTGTAGCTCCATCAAAATTTACCAAGAAATTGAGTTCTCTTCTATGCAAAAGTGCATTATTTTCGTCTTTTTTAATTTCTATTTCCATTAAGTTTCCTCCATATATTAAAATAATCTTTACCTTCGTTCTCAGGTTGAGTTGTAAATGATAATAATAAGTCTTTTACCTCTTTTCTTTTTGTATCTGTTATTTTGACCAATACAATACCTTCATTTGGTTGTCCATAAAGTACAGCTGATCCAATCGGAGCAAGAACTATTGAAGGCAAGGCTGCCAAGTCTTCCTCACCATCAACAAATATCCTTACCTTATCCTCAGATTCAACTGCATCTACTATAACATTTATTAACTCTTCGGTTATAGTTCCTGCAGGATTTATAACTTTAACGTTCTTTGCTGGGCGTACTTTAGTACCAATTACCACTCTTTCTGGTGCAGGTTCACGCTTTGTCTTATCATCCACAAAACTTATATCTGGAACCACTCCTTCCTTTAGTAAAAAATAAGTTGTCACATCACCTACTGAAATTATTTTTATGGGGTCACCAATAACCTGCAGCAACTTTTTTACCGCTTCATCATCCTCACCAGTTATAACTTCTCCAACTGGTTCCCTTAGAAGTGGTCGATATTTTCTTGGCAGTATTAGCTGTTCACCCAAATTACCGCACCTTCAGAGCATATCTATCCTTTGACTCTATACCCATTTTTTTAGCAATTTCAGATTTTTGTGGATCAATGATAATTACCATACCACTCCAGTCAGAACTAAGATTACCAGTGCCGCAGATAGGACATGTTTGCCCTTTTAGTATCCTATGACATTCTCTACATACCATTTCAGCCATTTAATAGTTGCTCCCATTAGTCTTCTTGCTTATTCTTTAGGTTTTTATTCCTTTCGTCTTCAAGCCATTCTTGTTTACCCAAAGCATGTTGTCTCATAGTCAAACCTATCTTGCTATCCCTTGGTTCTCTCTCATTTATGCTAACAGCAACAATCCTAGTACGAACCTTATCACCTTCAGACAAAGCCTTTCCACTATTTTTACTTATTAATCTTCCATTTTTCCCATCATAGGACATGAATTCATCAGTAATCTGACTCACATGTAGCAAACCATCCATGGGACCAATGCTTACAAATGAACCAAATTCAACTACTTCAACAACCTGTCCTTCAACAACTTCTTGTAGCTGTGGTAAGAAGACAATAGCCTCAAAAGTTACATCATAATAAATTGCACCGTCACCTACTAAAACGTGACCGTCTCCAACTTCATTAATATCCGTTACAGCAACAATAGCACCTATTTTTTTATCGACTCTACCCTCTAAATTATTTTGTAGTTCATGTTTCACACATGAGTTTAAATCTTCACCTAATAGGTGAGGCGCAATTCGGACAGTATCGATAAGTTTCATCCTCTTATACATCGATTCTTCTCCAATTAATTTATTAATAGTATATTTTTTGTTTAAGTTGTAGCAAGGCAGTTTCTTTGACGTAGATAAACAACTTTTATGCCGTTTTTTATCAATTTTTCTTTTAGTTCAATATCGTTTGTAAATACATCTGCCTCAATATCTTTACATAAACTCTCTATTATTTTATCAGCATTTCCTTTAATATTAATCACATTGCATCTTTCAACGAGTGATAAGGCGACTTTTGATGCGATTTTATCTTTACCTTTTGATTTCCTTTTAAGTGAATTAAGTTCATCAATTACTGCCTGTGGCACAATAAATTCATTATAACCAAGCCTTTCAAGTTCATCAAAAATATCAACGTTAAATTGAAAAGGAACCATCAATCCATTTGTGTCAATAATCACTTTCACTCAGATATTACTCCCATTCCAATCAAGCGCCACCTTGCACCGATACGGCGACTAATTGCTACTGTAGAGCCAATTCTTGCACAAACAGGTCTTTTAAGTTTTACTTCAGCTATATCCCCTCTAGCACTAGAGACAACACCAACAGTAGTAGCCGTACCAACATTCAACATAAGTGGTTCAGATGTTTTAATTACACCTATATCTTCTTCATCAACAGCACCAACTACTCTTTCTAATAAATGTAACTCCAAAGTAAACTGATGATGAGTTGGAGGAAGAGTATCTGGCTCTCCAGCAACCTGTCCTGTTAGAGTGTCGCTTTTTGTTAAAGTAGGATCAAGTTTTGTACCTATAGCTAACAGGCCTCCTGGTGTAGCTTCATGAACTTCTTCCTTACCTGCAAATATTTCAGTGATGTATGTAGTTATAGGTATCCATTTAGTTGTACCTTCACTCTCTACCTTTCTTCCTGGCCTAATTTCAATTTCATCTTTTGGATGTAGCAGGCCTTCAGTAAGAGTGCCTCCAATTACCCCTCCTGCAATTTGATCAATTGAGGTACCCGGTTTATTTATATCAAATGATCTTGCAATCAGCATTTCAGATGGAAGATTTTGTTTATAAGTAGGAGTTGGGATGATATCTTCAACTGCAGCAATTAAAGCATCTATATTTGTATTCTGTTGAGCAGATACTGGAATAATAGGAGCATCTTCTGCAACTGTCCCCTTAACAAACTCTTTTATCTGTTTATAATGTTCAATGATTTTATCTCTTGATACCAAATCTATTTTATTTTGAACTATTACGATGTTTTTTTTACCAATTATGTTAAGTGCCATTAAATGTTCTTTTGTTTGAGGTTGTGGACAAGCTTCATTTGCAGCTATTACTAAAATAGCCCCATCCATAATAGCTGCACCTGAAAGCATCGTAGCCATTAAAGTTTCATGGCCTGGTGAATCAACAAAAGAAATCGTTCTAGTTTCTTCTGTGCTGCTACCACAAGTTTCACAGACCTTTGATACAGTATAACTTTTAGTACCTTCACAAGTTGGACATTTTCTGAATGTAGTATCTGCATATCCAAGACGTATAGATATTCCACGTTTCATTTCTTCACTGTGAGTATCAGTCCATACACCTGATAATGATTTAACTAAAGTAGTTTTTCCATGATCGACATGTCCTACCATGCCTATATTAACACAAGGTTGACTCAATTTTTAAATTCCCTCCCTAATGGGTATATCATATTTAATTTAATACTCTGAACCTAGTAATTTAGAACACTGATAATCATTTTTAAAGTTTGTGTAATCATGTGATTCATATTATATAAGTAGTTTTGAAACTGCTATATAAAATAATATTATAAAGTTGGCTGCATATGTTATCTTTTTAGTTGTTTATGTTACTATTTCATCGAGCTTATCCATCTCAAGTGCGCGTTTTATTTCCATTGATACCCTTCTACCAGTACTCATGGGTGTTCTCCAAAGAGTATTCCCATAGGGATGGCCTACGGACATATGTACATTGGTTCCTCCACCTACCCTTGGTGCAACATCATATATGTAAAAATTAAGATCTTTATCTACACATGTTTGAAGACAAAATGGTCCAATTATACCAGGACTATAATACTTTTGAGATGCTTTTACATATTTTTCACTTAATTCGAATACTTTCTCTAAAAGAGATTCTCTTAGAGTTGCTGTGTTATGCCCACATACAGTATATTCTGGATTTGTTTGTTTTTCAGACAAGTTTATCTGTTGATTAGCTGGCAAACGAACATGACCATCAAGACTTGTCTCAAATCTCCAATCAATACCAAGCAATTCTAACTTGTTCATTTTTGTTTCAATT
>Ga0207421_10001341_pt1 | contig 31858 bp, 29 predicted proteins | sample SodLakKL_010_SED_4_FD_187542 | JGI IMG/M metagenome (GOLD analysis project Ga0207421, IMG submission 187542) | Alkaline sediment microbial communities from Lake Tanatar, Kulunda Steppe, Russia - 8KL_010_SED (SPAdes) (version 2) | ecosystem: Environmental > Aquatic > Non-marine Saline and...
CTGGGGGATACCAGCACGCTGGCGGATCCCTCGGTGGTGGATGAGCTCATCAGCAACCGCGCCAATCAATGATGGTCACGGGTAGCGGCGGCGGACAGCCGCTGTTACCCAACCACACAGCGGTTGCTACGATGAGTAACACCCCCCGGGCGATAAGGGCAGAAAACCGCCTGAACCCTCGGGATTGACCCGTGCACGATTCTTGCAAGATAGTGGGTGTACCGGACTGGACCCGGTCACCACAATAAAGTCCAACTGCGGAGAATGGAGGAGAAACCATGGCTGAGAGCAATCAGCAACAAGACACCGGCCGCCGCGAATACTGGCGACGAAACATCCGGGTCATCACCATCCTGCTAACGATATGGGCAACGGTATCGCTGCTCCTGGGTGTCCTGCTCGGACCAACGCTCAATGCGCTGGGCTCGATCGGGGGCTATCCCCTGGGGTTCTTTATCGCCCAGCAGGGTTCCATCTACGTGTTCCTCGCGTTGATTTTTTTCTACGCCTGGTACATGAACCGACTCGATCGCGAATTCGACGTCGACGAATAATAAAAAGGGGAGACCACGCAGATGGATGCACAGCAACTTCTTAATCTGTCGGTGGTGGGGCTGACGTTCGCCCTGTACATCGGCATCGCGATCTGGGCAAGAACCAGCAGCACCTCCGAGTTCTACGTGGCTGGCAAGGGTGTTCACCCGGTGGCCAACGGTATGGCAACGGCGGCGGACTGGATGTCGGCGGCCAGTTTCATCTCCATGGCGGGCCTGATTGCCTTCCTGGGCTACTCCGGTGGCGCTTACCTGATGGGCTGGACCGGCGGCTATGTGCTGATGGCCCTGCTGCTCGCGCCTTACCTCCGGAAATTCGGCAAGTTCACGGTGCCCGAATTCATCGGTGACCGGTTCTATTCCAAGGGGGCCCGGATCATTGCCGTGGTGTCACTGCTCGCCATGTCGATTACCTATGTGATCGGGCAGATGCGGGGCGTGGGCATCGCCTTCTCGAACATCCTCGAGGTGCCCCTGGAGATCGGCCTGATATCCGGCATGGCGGTGGTGTTTATCTACGCCGTGTTCGGCGGCATGAAGGGCATTACCTACACGCAGATTGCTCAGTACTGCGTGATGATTTTTGCCTACACGGTCCCGGCGGTGTTTATCTCGCTCACCATCACCGGAGTGCCGATACCGCAGATCGGTCTGGGCGGCACCACCGGTACGGGCGAGCATCTGATCACCGCTCTGGACAAAACACTGGTGGAAATCGGCTTCGCGCCCTACAGCGAATTGGGCGGCATGACGATGGCCAACATGTTCCTGCTGACCCTCTCATTGATGATCGGTACGGCGGGCCTGCCCCACGTGATCGTCCGTTTCTTTACCGTGCCCAAGATGAGTGATGCCCGCCGGTCCGCCGGCTGGACGCTGTTCTTCATTGCCATTCTCTACACCACCGCGCCGGCGGTGGGCGCCATGGCCATGTGGAACACGCTCAATACAGTCATCGCGGAGCCCACGGAGATCTGGGATAACCGCGAGGCCCTCGCCGAGCCGGATGCCTGGCTGGCCGAAGAGAACCAGCCGGACTGGATGCGCCACTGGGCAGCCACTGGCCTGCTGGACACCACCGATCTCAATGATGATGGCTTCCTGCAGTACTACAACGAAGATGATCCGGAGATGGCCGCCTTTGCTGAAGAGCAGGGCTGGCAGGGTTCGGAGATGATCGTTGACCGGGACATCATCGTGCTGGCCAATCCGCAAATCGCGAATCTGCCAGCCGTGGTGGTGGCCCTGGTGGCCGCCGGTGGCATCGCGGCCGCCCTGTCGACGGCCGCCGGCCTGCTGTTGGCGATCGCCTCCGCCATCTCCCATGACCTGCTGAAGGGGGTATTCAAACCCAATATCAGCGAACGGGGAGAGATGCGGGCGGCTCGCCTCAGTATGGCGGGTGCCATTCTGTTCGCCGGTTACCTGGGTCTGAACCCACCCGGCTTCGCGGCGCAGGTGGTGGCGCTGGCGTTCGGTCTGGCGGCAGCCAGTCTGTTCCCGACGCTCCTGATGGGCATCTTCATGCGCACCATGAACAAGCAGGGCGCCATTGCCGGCATGCTCACCGGCCTGTTGGTCACGCTGGTGTACATCTTCACCTACAAGGGTTACTTCTTCTTCCCGGGCTTCCCGGGGTTCCTGACCCTGCCGGATACGGCCGAATACTGGCTGTTCGGTATCAACCCGACGGGCTTCGGTGCCATTGGCGCACTGTGTAACTTCGTGGTGGCGTACGCCGTCTCACGGGTTACTGCACCGCCGCCGAAGGACATCCAGGATCTGGTGGAAAGCATTCGCGTGCCCCGATCCTGAAGTCTGCCTTGACCACTGGCACCCGAATCGGGTGCCAGTCCCAAAAAAACCCGGTGGCCATGGCCCCGGGTTTTTTCATGGTTGGGTTGAAACGGGATCAGAGCTGATAGCGGACTTCCAGCTTTTTCTGCAACCGGCGGGCCTCACGGAACGCCTCCTTGAGGATGCGCCGATCCATGGGGTTGAGGGCGTCGGGATCAAGCCGATTGCCCATGGTCTCACCCGCTGCCGCCTGGCGCTGATGCTCACGCATCCGCAACAACTGAATGAACGCAAACGAGCGCTCGAATGCCCCGGCATCCTCCCGTGTCAGGAAGCCCGCCTCGGCGAGGCCACGCAGTCGATGGGGAGTGTTGGATTCGGCGATGCCCGCCTCAAGGGACAGCACCCGGGCCGAGTCCACAAACGGCGTGAGACCACGCACCTTGATATCCAGACGATTGACGCCATCGGCGTCCTTTTCGGTGGAGAAGTCCCGAAACATGCCCAGCGGCGGCTTGATCGCCATGCTGTTGCCCGCCATGGTCTTCAGGAAAACCCGGTTCCGGGAGGCCATTTCCACCACGCGGGTGTGCAGTGCATCCCCGGCCGTCAGATCCCCCCACACGGATCGGAAGTCAAAATAGATGGTGGACTTGAGCAGATTTTCCGGCGTAGCACTGGCAATCATCCGCCCGAAGGTTGACTCCCACTCGTCAAAACTCAGGCAGAGAGCCGGGTTGCTGGCCATGATGTTGCCGGTACACAGGCTGAATCCGCAGCGATCCAGCACTTCATTGATCTCCCGGGCCAGCGGCAGCAGCCGCTCCCGGACGCTATCCGCGGACTCACTGCCCGGGTCAAAGAGAATGGCATTGTCCTGATCGGTCACCCGGGTCTGCTCACTGCGCCCCTCACTGCCAAAGGCAATCCAGGTAAAGGACACATCCGGGTCGCCATGGTCGGCCAGGCACAACTCAATGGCGCGGGTCACGGTCCGGTCATTAAGCAGCGTGATGATGCGGGTGATCTGCTCAACACCGGCGCCGTGGGCCATCATGGTGTCGATGAGCGGCCCCACGTCATCCCGGGCCCGCACCAGCGACTCGACGTCATCGGCACTGGTGATGGCCCGTGCCAGATGAACCAGGTTGATGCGCTGGAGCGCGAAAATGTCCCGCTCGGAGATCACCCCAGCGAGGCGTCCCCGCTGATCGGCGATCACGATATGCCGAACGTGACGCCGGGCCATTTCCACCACGGCTTCAAAAGCATAGGTATCGGTGGTTAACACACAGGGGTCAGGGGTCATGACCTCGCCGATGTTCGCCCCCAGATCGACACCCTGGGCGATGACCGTCCGCAGATCGTGGAGGGTGAATATCCCCAACGGCGCACCGCGACCGTCCACCACCAGCATGCTGCCCACCTTGCGCTGATGCATCCGCTCCACCGCATCCCGAATGCTCAACTCCCGGGTGCAGGCCACGGGGTCGGTATGCATCATGCTGCCAAGGGGCGTATCCAGTGAGGAGTCCCCACCCAACGTTCCTGCCGCGTGTTGCTGGATATCCCGCTGCATCTGGTCCAGCAGGCTGCTGACCCCCCGCAGGCAGTAATCGCGGAATTCCGGGCTCTGGCCGAGCAGATACTCAAAGGCCGCAGCCGGCAGCCGCAGGCAGGTGACATCGGTGGCGGCGGTGTACACGGTGCGGGTGGCCCGCTGCCCGAGCAGCGCCGCCATGGGGAAGTTGTCACCACTGTCCAGCTCGAAGCGCTCTTCGCCGGCCTCAGTCACACCCGGGCGCTCCGCCTTGACCCGGCCCTCCACCACCAGAAAGAAATGCCCGACCCGTCCATCCCCGGGTTCAAGAATGGCCTCGCCCCGGTTGAACCGACACACCTCACACTGGTCGAGAAAGTAGGACTTCAAACGACGGGTGAATCGATCGAAGGGGGACTGGGAATCCAGAAAATCGCGGGCGATTTCGGACCGACCGGTGTCGGCTTCAGCGTGGTCCATGGGTTTACTCTGGCTTTTCCTCGAGGATTTTCAGCAGATTACCTCGACAAACCCCCGCGGGAATACCCTATACTGGGAAGAAAATGAGGAGGAGGCGATGCCCCGGGCATCGAAGCATCAAAATGTATAAAAATATTCTGATCGTCGACAGCGAAGCCAACATCAGCGCCTGCCTGGGTTTTCTTCTGGCACACTCCGGTTTCAATGTTCAGACCGCCTGCAGTTTTCGGGAAGCCCTGGACAGCGTCGAGACGTGTCAGCCGGACCTGGTGCTCCTGGATACCGCGCTGCCGGACCGCAGCGGCTATGAGCTCTGCCAGGCCCTGCTGGCCCTGCCCCACTGCAGTCATCTTCCGGTGCTGATGCTGACCACCCAGGAGTTGGCCATGGAACGCCAGAAAGCGATTTCCCTTGGCGCCATGGATTTCATCGTCAAGCCTTTCAATCCCACCGAAGTCCTGGGACGGGTACAGGAGCTGGTCCGAGAGGCCGCCTGAACCATGAGGGCGTTCCGGCTGCCACGCCTGCGACGACGGTGCTGGCTGGCCATTGCCGGAGCGATCTTTCTGCAGTGGGCGATTACCCTGGGTGCGTGGGCCTGGCTGCCAACCGGGCCGCCCGTGCCAATTGCCTGGCTGGGCGTCGCCCTGGGATTGCCCACCGCCCTTCTCCTGATCATTGGCGTGGTGATCGACCGGCGTCTGGCCAAACCGCTGGTGGCCACCATCCGTGGCGCTGAAATCATGGCCGGCACCAACCCCGGTCACCGACTGGAACTGAGCGGCAGCCACTGGCTGGAGCGCCTCCCGGATACGCTGTCCACGCTGGCCGCTAGCATCGCCCGCTCGCGACGTGACCTGGAAGCCGCTGCGGCGGCATGGACCACCAAGGTTGAGGCCCGCAAAACCCGGCTGGAGACCATCCTTCGCGAAATTCGGGAAGGCGTCATGGTGTGCGACACCGAGGGCCATATTCGGCTCTACAATCGAACCACCCGCGACCTGCTCTCCACCGAACCCGCCCTCGGTCTGGGACGGCGGGTGGGTGAAGTGCTCAACGAGGGTCCGTTGCGCCATACCCTGGATCTGCTCACCAGCGAGGGCGCTGCCAGTGATGCCGAACTGGTCTGCGCCACCGCCAGTGGCGAGCGTCTTCTCCGCTGCCGGGTGGCCCGACTGATCACCGAGGATCCGGACACCTCGGGGTTTGTGATGACCCTGCAGGACGTTTCCCGGGAAACCCGGGAGTCCCTGCGTCGGGAACAGGCGCTCCGGGCGGCCGTCGAGAGCCTGCGTAACCCGCTCACCAGTCTGGGCGCTGCCACGGAGAGCCTGCGACTGGCCCATCAGCATGGGTTGCAGCAGGAGGTCGGCCAGTTCACCGACATCATCAGTGAAGAACGGGACAAATTGACGGAACGGTTTGCCCACCTGTCCCGGGAGACCTCCTCAGCCCTGACGGCGAACTGGCGCCTGGAAGATGTTCATCTTGGCAGCCTGGTCAATGGCATCCGTCAGGCCGGAGGCCCGGAAAGCCTGCCGCGCCTGCAGTGCCGCGCCGATGTCTGGTTATCGGCGGAGCCTTACCTGCTGTATCAGGTCATCGAAGCGCTGTTAATGCGGCTACGCCGCGATCTGGGGGTCACGGCGGTGGCCCTGTCGGGCCGTGAGGAAGGCAGTCTCGTGTACGTGGACATGAACTGGTCCGGCGATGTGGTCTCTGCGGATCACCTGGATGAGTGGCTGGATGCCGGGCTCGATGATGTGGGGGGCACGGTTACGCTGCGGGAGGTCTTGCAGCGCCACGACACCACCGCCTGGAGCCAACCGGATCTGTCACGGACCGGCCGGGCGTTGCTTCGACTGCCTCTGCCGGGGGCCCCCGAAAAAATGGAGTCGCAGGCCGTGGTCCCGCCCCGCCCGGAGGTTTACGACTTCGCCATGGACGAAGACACCCGTCCACTGGGCACGGCAAAGGAAACCCCCCTTCGGGATCTGGACTTCGTGGTGTTTGACTGTGAAACCACCGGCCTCGAACCCAGCCAGGGCGATGAAATCGTCTCCATCGGCGCGGTGCGAATCCATCGGGGCCAGGTGATGCACGGCGAAACCTTTGAGCTGCTGGCCAATCCCGGCCGGAGCATCCCGGCGCTGGCCAGCAGCATTCACGGCATCCACGAAGAAGATGTGGCGGAGGCGCCTCCGGTGGAAGAAGTCATCCGGCGTTTCCATGCCTTCGCCGGCGATGCCGTTCTGGTGGGGTTCAACATCGCCTTCGACATGCGTTTTCTGCGCCTGAAGCAGCGCATCTGCGGAGTCACTTTCGCCAACCCCACCCTGGACGCCCTGCTGCTGTCCATTATGCTCCACGACCACACCGGTGAGCACACCATGGAGAGCGTGGCCGCTCGGCTCGACGTCGGGGTGGGCGGTCGGCACACCGCCCTGGGCGATTCCCTCACCACCGCCGAAATTTTCATCCGACTGCTGGCGCTTCTTCCGGGGGAGTCCATCCATACCCTCGGGGACGCCGTGGCTGCCCAGGAGCGGATGATCGAATTCCGCCGCCAGCAGCGGGCCTTCTAAAAAAAAACGCCCCGCAGAGCGGGGCGCCTGGATCCGGAACCCGGCCGGATCAGTCTTCGGTGGCCTCTTCCAGCGCCTTGATGCTGAGCCGGATCCGCCCCTGGCGATCCACCTCAAGCACCTTGACGCGAACCGCCTGACCTTCGCTGAGCTCATCGGCCACCGTCTCCACCCGCCGGTTGGAAATCTGGGAGATATGCACCAGACCATCCCGGCCGGGGAGAATGTTCACGAAGGCACCGAAGTCCATCAGCTTGATGACCTTGCCCTCATACACCTGACCCACTTCGACATCGGCGGTCAGCAGCTCGATACGGCGGCGCGCCTCCTCGCCGGCGGCCTTGTCCACCGAACCGATGGTGACGGTGCCGTCGTCGGTGATATCGATGGTGGTGCCGGTCTCTTCGGTGAGCTGACGGATGGTCGCGCCACCCTTGCCAATGACATCCCGAATCTTCTCCGGGTCAATGCGCAGGGTGATGAGCCGCGGCGCATAGGCGGACATCTCTTCCCGGTGCTCGGCGATGACGTCGTTCATCCGGCCGAGAATATGCAGCCGGCCGTCACGGGCCTGAGCCAGCGCCTGCTCCATGATCTCCCGGGTGATGCCCTTGATCTTGATGTCCATCTGCAGCGCGGTGACACCGTCCTCGGAACCGGCGACCTTGAAGTCCATGTCGCCAAGGTGATCCTCGTCACCCAGGATGTCGGTTAGCACGGCGAACCGGTCGTCATCCTTGATCAGGCCCATGGCAATACCGGCCACGGGTGCCTTGATCGGCACACCGGCGTCCATCAGGGAGAGGCTGGTTCCACAGACACTGGCCATGGAACTCGATCCATTGGATTCGGTGATCTCCGAGACCACCCGCACCACGTACGGGCAGTCCTCCGGCGACGGCATCACTGCCTGAATGCCCCGCTTGGCCAGTTTGCCGTGACCGATCTCGCGCCGCTTGGGGCTGCCCATGAACCCCGTCTCGCCGACGCAGTAGGGCGGGAAGTTATAGTGCAGCATGAAGGGCTCGCGGCGCTCACCCTCGATGGCGTCAATGATCTGCGCGTCGCGGCCGGTCCCCAGGGTGGTCACCACAATCGCCTGGGTCTCGCCTCGGGTGAAAATGGCGGAGCCATGAGTCCGCGGCAGAGTACCGACCTCAATGTCGATGGGACGCACGGTGTGCAGATCGCGGCCGTCGATGCGCGGTTCGCCGGCCAACACGCGGCCCCGCACGATGGACTTCTCGAGAGTCTTGAAGGCGTCACTCACCGCTTCGGCGCTGTAGCCCTCCCCGCTGTCGTCTTCGGCGACCAGCTCCGCCTGCACCCGCTGGCGGACGGTGCCAATGGCATCCTGACGGGCCTGCTTGTCCGCCACGCCGTAGGCCGCGGTCAGATCACTCTCCGCCAGGCTGCGCACCCGCTCCGCGAGGGTCTCGTCCGCCGGCGCCGGGGCCCAGTCCCAGCGCGGCTTACCGGTCTCGGCGGCCAGTTCACTAATGGCATTGATGGCGGTCTGCATCTGTTCGTGACCGAACAGCACGGCGTCGAGCATGGTCTGTTCCGGCAGGCGATCCGCTTCGGACTCCACCATTAGGACGGCGTCCTGCGTACCGGCCACTACCAGATCCAGCTCGGAAGTCTCGACCTGGCTGAAAGTCGGATTCAGCAGGAATTCGCCGCTGCTGTAGCCCACCCGGGCCGCACCAATGGGGCCTTCGAAGGGCACACCCGAAATGGCCAGTGCCGCCGAGGCACCCAGCATCGCCGGGATGTCGGCGTCCACTTCCGGGTTCATGGAGATCACCGTGGCAATCACCTGAACCTCGTTGGAGAAGCCCTCGGGGAACAGCGGACGGATGGGCCGGTCGATAAGCCGGGAGACCAGCGTTTCCTTTTCGGAGGGCCGACCCTCGCGCTTGAAAAACCCGCCCGGGATCTTGCCCGCCGCGTAGGTCCGTTCCTGATAGTTCACGGTCAGGGGCAGGAAGCTGCGTCCCGGCACCTCTTCGCGCTTACCGACGACGGTGACCAGCACCACGGTGTCGGACATGTTGACGAGCACGGCACCGGAGGCCTGACGTGCAATTTTTCCGGTTTCCAGGGTGACGGTCTGCTCACCATACTGGAAGGACTTTTTAACGGCGGTTGGAGTCACTGCGTTCTCACCCCTGGTCTGTTGATCGGTGGCCTTACTTGCGCAGGCCGAGTCGCTCGATGACGGACTGATAACGCTCGAGGCTCTTGCGGTGCAGGTAATCGAGGAGCTGCCGGCGCTGGTTGACCAGCTTCAGCAGCCCCCGGCGGGAATGGTGATCCTGCTTATGAGTACCGAAATGCTCGGTCAAATGCTGGATGCGGGCGGTCAGAAGGGCGATCTGCACCTCCGGTGATCCGGTATCGCCATCGGAGCGTCCGTAATCACGGACAATCTCCTGCTTCTGCTGGGCGCTGAGTGACATCAATGACTCCTGGTTAACTTGCTGATTTAACAGAATGGGGCATTCTAGCCCTCGGGGGTTCGGTGAACAAGCAATCGGCGGGGTTTGAGCCAATGATCGCCGGCCCATTCGCCCACTCCCAGAAAGCGGCCCTCCGATTCGAAGACCGCCACGATGGAATCCGTACTCGGATGGGCCGTCGCGGCAGCGTCGGGGGATGCCGTCACCTCGACCGCCTGGCCCTGCTGAAAACGCCGGGTTCGCGGGCCGTCCAGCGCTACCGAGGGGTGCTCGGATAGTGCCAGATGGATGGGCAGGAGATGCCGCTCGACGCTCTCCACCGATCCCGCCTTGGCCACCTCGGCCTCCAGCACTTCAGGACTCTGCATTGCCGGATCACGGAACGGCCCCAGTCCGGTGCGCCGCAGCGTCTCAACGTGAGCGCCGCAACCCAGCTTTTCACCGATGTCCTCCACCAGGCTGCGGATGTAGGTGCCTTTCGAGCAGCGCACTTCCAGACGGAGCTGGTCAGCGGACAGCGGTTCACCGCGCAACTCATGGATCACCACCCGACGGGGTGGCCGATCCACGGTCTGCCCGGCTCGAGCCAGTTCGTGCAGGCGTCGCCCGTCATGCTTGAGCGCCGAGAACATGGGAGGAATCTGCTGTTGCTCGCCACGGAATCCGGCAAGGATTTCCTCGAGTGCCTCGGCAGCCAAAGGTGGAACGACTCGCTCCTGGAGTGGCCTGCCATCCGCGTCGCCGCTGTCCGTCGTGACCCCGAGCCGGGCCGTGGCCACATAAGTCTTGTCGGCATCCAGCAACCAGCCACTCAGCTTGGTCGCTTCGCCGAAGCAGGCCACCAGCAGGCCGGTTGCCAGCGGATCAAGGCTACCGGTGTGCCCCGCCTTGCGCGCATCCAGCAACCGACTGACACGCCTCAACACCCGGTTGGACGTCTGCCCCGGGGGTTTGTCCAGCAACAGAATGCCGTGAACGTCGCGTCCACTCTTGCGTGCCATGGCCGGGAGGTTCAGTCCGGGTCGCGCTGACGGTCGTCGTCGTCGGACACCGCCCGGTCGATCAACTCATTCAGACGGGCGCCCTGGTTGAACACCGGATCGTAGTGGAAGTGAAGCGCCGGCACCGTGCGCAGGCGCAGGCGACGGGACAGCTGTTTGCGAAGAAAACCGGCTGCACCGTTCAATACCTCGGCCATCAGCCGGGAGTCGGCCTCCGACTGTCCCAGGCCGGTGACATAAACGTTGGCATGGGAGAAATCGCGGGTGACGTCCACTTCGGACACGGTCACCGACCTCACCCGCGGGTCGCGGACTTCATCCCGAATGAGCTCGGCGAGTTCCCGCTGTATCTGGTCAGCGACCCGGCGACTGCGTGGAAAATCATTGCCCATGACCGACTCCGGCGCTTACAGGGAGCGCTCGATGGTGACCCGCTCGTAGCACTCGATCTGATCCCCGGCCCGAACATCGTTGTAGTTGCGCACTCCGATTCCGCACTCGGTACCGGACTGAACCTCGTTGACGTCGTCCTTGAAGCGGCGAAGGGACTCCAGCTCCCCCTCAAACACCACCACATTGTCCCGCAACACGCGAATCGGGTTGCTGCGACGGACCACGCCATCCACCACCAGGCAACCGGCGATCTGCCCCAGCTTGGAGGAACGGAACACGTCACGGACCTCGGCGGTGCCGATGATGCGCTCCTGAGTCTCGGGTTCGAGCATGCCGCTGATGGCCGCCCGCAGCTGGTCGATGGCGTCGTAAATGATGCTGTAGTAATGCAGTTCGACGCCGTTTTCCTGCGCCAGGCGACGGGCCTTGGCATCGGCTCGCACATTGAAACCGATCAGCAGCGCTTCCGAGGCCAGGGCCAGGTTGACGTCGGACTCGTTAATGGCGCCCACACCGGTCGCCATCGGAGTAATCCGCACTTCGTCATTGGACAGATTGGTCAGGGACTGGGTGAGCGCTTCCACCGAGCCCTGCACATCGCCCTTGACCACCAGATTGACGGTCATGACGTCCTGGTCCTGCATGCGGAAGAACAGCTCGTCCATCTTGGCCGCCTGCTGGGCCTGAAGGCGCTTGTCGCGGCTCTTCTCGCGCCGATGGTCCGCCAGCTCTCGAGCCCGGCGCTCATCATCCACCATGAGCACGTCGTCGCCCGCCTCCGGCAGCCCCGAGAGCCCCAACACCACCACCGGCGTTGACGGACCCGCTTCCTTGATCCGATCACCCCGCTCGTCGAGCATGGCCCGCACCCGACCAAATTCGGTCCCGGAAATGATCGTGTCGCCCTGGCGCAGGATACCGTTCTGAACCAGAACCGTAGCCACCGGGCCGCGGCCCCGATCCAGGCTGGACTCCACTACGATGCCCGAGGCCGGGCATTCGCGGACCGCCTTGAGCTCGAGCAGCTCGGACTGCAACGCCACCGCTTCCAGCAGTGCGTCCACACCGTCACCCTTCAGGGCCGAGCAGTGGATGAACTGAGTATCACCGCCCCACTCCTCCGGGATGACCTCGAAGGCCGCCAATTCGTTTTTGACCCGGTCGGGATCGGCATCTTCCCGGTCCATTTTGTTCACGGCCACCACGATGGGCACGCCCGCCGCCCGGGCGTGTTTAACCGCTTCCTCGGTCTGCGGCATGACGCCATCGTCGGCCGCCACCACCAGGATGACCACATCGGTCACCTGAGCGCCCCGTGCCCGCATCGCCGTAAAGGCCTCATGGCCGGGGGTATCCAGGAAGGTAAGGTCGCCCTTCTCGGTTTGCACCCGATAGGCACCGATATGCTGGGTGATGCCACCGGCCTCACCCGCCGCCACCTTGGCCCGACGGATGTAATCCAGCAGCGTGGTCTTGCCATGGTCGACGTGACCCATAATGGTCACCACCGGAGAACGCGGTTCTTCCTTACCGGCCGGCTCGACGGCCTGCCCCAGCACCGCTTCCTCAAGGTCGTCCTCGCGCACCACCCGCGGGCGATGCCCCATCTCTTCCACCAGCAGCACGGCGGTGTCCTGGTCGATGGCCTGGTTGATGGTGGCCATGACGCCCTGCTTCATCATTTCTTTGATGAGATCCGCCGCCTTGACGCTCATGCGCTGGGCCAGGTCACCCACGGTGATGGTTTCAGGGACGTCCACGTCGCGTACGACAGGTGCCGTGGGCTTTTCGAATTCCTGCTGCAGCGCGGAACTGGCTGCGCCCGCGGCACCCCGTCGCGCCGAACGACCGCCGGCCTCGGCCCGCTTGCGTGCCTTGCCCTTGCCCCGGGCGGCCTTGCGCCGAGCCCGCTCCTCGGCCTCGCGCTCCCGCTTGGCTTCGGCCTCGAGGCGCTTGCGCTCCTTCTCGTCCTCGATTTCTTTTTTGCGGGCCGCCTCGGATTCCGCCTTCTGGGTCTCCGCCTCGAGGTCGGCCACGGTCGCCGCCGGCTCCCCGGCGGCTTCGCTGGTGGACGCCTCCGCCGACTCATCCGCCGCCGACTCGGTCGCTGCGGTTTCAGACTCCTGAGCGACCTGGGCTGCTGCCTCGGCTTCCCGCTGGCGCTGAGCCTCGGCGGCCTCGGCCTCCGCCCGGGCGGCCTCCGCCGCCTCCAGGTCGGTTTTGAGTGCCCGCTCCAGAATCTGCGCATCCTGTTCCGCCGCTTCCGCTTCGACGACACTGCGCTTGACGTAGGTCCGCTTTTTGCGCACTTCGACATTGACGGTCTTGCCACTGCCCGCTCGGGTGCCCCGGGCCCCTCGGCGTTCTCCGCCACTGGATGGCACCCGAAGCTGGCTGTGACTGCGTCGCTTCAGCGTGATCTGCGACGGGGCGCCGTCGGCTTCATCGCCGCTCTTGCGTCCATGGGTCTGCCGGATGTGCTCCAGCAGAGCCGACTTGTCCGCCTCCGCGAACTCGGCGTCGGGATCATCCCCATCAATCCCGGCTTCACGGAGTTGCGTCATCAGTCGCTCAAGGGGGACTCCCGTGTGCTCTGCAAACTCTCTGACCGTGTTCTGCGTCATATCCATTCCTCCGTCCCGGGCACCCGGACTCAGGCCCGATCGCCTTCGTCAGCGGCAAACCAGGGCTCACGGGCCTTCATGATGAGCGCGCCGGCGCGCTCGGCATCAAGCCCCTCAACCTCCAAAAGATCATCGACGGACTGCTCGGCGAGGTCTTCCATGGTGCGAATCCCCTGGGCCGCCAACCGTCCTGCCGTCTCGGCATCCATGCCCTCCATGGTCAGAAGATCCTCCGCCGGTGCATTCTCGGCGGCTACCGCCGCCTCCCGCTCAGCAAGAACATCCCGCGCCCGCTGTCGCAGCGCGTTGACCAGGTCCTCATCAAACCCTTCGATCTCCAGCAGCTCAGCCGTGGGCACGTAGGCCACTTCTTCGACGCTGGAGAATCCTTCTTCGACCAGCAAAGCCGCCAGCTCCTCTTCGGCGTCGAGGTTGCTGATGAACATTTCAACCAGCTCGGCCGCTTCGGCTTCGCTCTTGGCCTCGGCTTCTTCAGCCGTCATCACGTTCAGTTCCCAGCCGGTCAGCTCACTGGCGAGACGGACGTTCTGCCCACCCCGGCCGATGGCCTGGGACAGCTGTTCCTCGCCCACGGCGATGTCCATGCTGTGGCGATCCTCGTCAACCACGATGGACTCGACTTCGGCCGGAGCCATGGCATTAATGACGAACTGGGCCGGGTTTTCATCCCAGAGGATAATGTCGATGCGCTCGCCGGACAGCTCGTTGGAGACGGCCTGTACCCGGGAGCCTCGCATGCCGACACAGGCACCCACCGGATCAATTCGGGTGTCCAGGGCGTTCACCGCGATCTTGGCCCGAAGCCCGGGATCCCGCGCCGCCCCCAGGATTTCCAGGAGATCCTGGCCGACCTCGGGCACCTCCAGCTTGAACAGTTCAACCAGAAAATCCGGTGCCGAACGGCTGGCAAAAAGCTGAGGGCCCCGGACCTCTTCCCGGACTTCGCGCAACCAGGCACGCAGCCGATCCCCCGGCCGCACCGCTTCGCGATTGATCATTTCCTCCCGGGGAATGTAGGCCTCGGCATTGCTGCCCAGATCCAGATAAACGCTGCCGCGCTCCACACGCTTGACGATGCCGGTGATGAGTTCTCCGGCCCGGTCTCGGTAGGCTTCGATCACCTGGGCCCGCTCAGCCTCGCGGACTTTCTGGACAATCACCTGTTTGGCGGTCTGGGCGGCAATGCGACCAAACTCCACGGATTCCATGGGCGATTCGATGACGCTGCCGACCTCGAGCGTCGGATCACTCTCTTTTGCCGTGGTCACCGGGATTTCCTGATCGGGCCACTCGATCTCGGCGTCATCCTCAACCACGTGCCAGCGGCGGAAGGTCTCGTAGTCGCCGGTGCGTCGATCGACAGCCACGCGGACATCGATATCACCCTCGTGCCGCTTCTGGGTCGCTGACGCCAGTGCGGCTTCGATGGCCTCGAAGATGACCTCCTGCTCAACGCCCTTTTCATTGGCGATGGCATCAACAACCAGCAGAATTTCCTTGCTCATCGTCTATTTGCTCTCCCGATGGCCGCCCGGTTCGGGCTCCAGCTCCAGATGCGCGCGATCAATTTCCGTCAGTGGGACGGCAATCTCCTCGCCCTCTTCGTGAATCACCACCTGATCATCCCGCAACCCGACCAGCCGGCCGTGATGACGCCGTCGGCCGTCCAGCAGTCGACGCAACCGCAGATGGACGGTCTCCCCGGCAAACCGGTCGTAGTCTTCGGTCTTGAAAATCGGCCGATCCAGCCCGGGTGAAGAAACCTCCAGCAGGTATTCGCCGGCTATCGGATTCTCGACGTCGAGGACACCACTGACCTGATGGCTGACCCGTGCACAGTCATCCACCTCGATCCCCTCGGGCCGGTCGATGTACAGACGCAGCGTCCCCTGGCGCCGACCCGGATGAAACTCCACCCCGACCAGCTCGTAGCCAAGTCCCGTGACCACCGGCTCCAGCAATTTGGTTACGCGTTCAGGCGCTTTCATGCTTTCCGCTTCCGGCTCCGGCCGGAACAAAAAATGGGCCATAGGCCCATTTCCCTTGGCCAGCCCCCTTCCGGGCGCCGGCAAAAAAAAAGGCCGCAAGCGGCCTTCTCGAAGATGCCTGTTTGGTAGCGGGGGCAGGATTTGAACCTGCGACCTTCGGGTTATGAGCCCGACGAGCTACCGGACTGCTCCACCCCGCAACCGACAAGCGACAGGATAGGGGGCGACCCGGTTTTTTTCAAGAGGGTTTTCGGCGTCGACGCTTAATCAATCGCCGCCGCAGGTCATGGCGGTACACAAACCCGGGAAGCGCCAAAACCGCAAACAGACACAGGACGATGACCCAGAACTCCCACCCCTGGGGCTGGAGCTGCCCCTGGGCCTGCATCTCAAGCCCGGCGGCGATCAGCGCGACCACGCCAAACATGCCGAGCCACTCCAGAAGCCGGACCCATTCCGACTTGGATCCGCTGCGGGGCTCGCGCACAAATGCCACCTTCTCGGTGACCCAGGGCAGGTTGGCAGCCACCAGACTGATGACCAGCAACAGGGGGATGGCAATGCTGTTACTCATGGCCGAATTATAGACCGAACGCCGCCCGGCACAGGGTGATCAGCGTGTCCGGAAACAACCCGAGCAGCAGGACCAGCCCGCCGTTGGCGGCAATCAGGACCTTCGGCCCGGCCGGCGTCTCCAGCGCGACGGGCGCTTCGTCGGAACGGTCAAAATAGACGGCCTTGAGCACCCGCAGGTAGTAGAAAGCGCCAATGACCGCAAAAACCACGGCCAGCACCGCCAGCCAGATCAGGCCGACTTCCACCAGGGACTGGAGCACCAGCCATTTGGCGTAGAAGCCGACGGTTCCCGGAATCCCCGTCATGGAAAACATCAGCAGCAGCATCACCAGGGCAAAGCCGCTGTGGCGCTCGTTGAGCCCACGCATATCGTCGATCATCTCGGCCTCGAACCCCCGCCGGGACAGCAGGATGATCATGCCGAAGGCCCCCGCGGCCATGATGCCGTAGCTGATGGCGTAGAACAGCGCCGCCGCGTAGCCCTCGTCGGTGCCTGCAATCAGCCCGAGGAACAGAAAGCCGATGTGGGACACCGTTGAGTAGCCCAGCATCCGCTTGAAATTGGTCTGGACGATGGCGAACAGGTTACCCACCGCCAGCGAACCCACCGCAAGAATGATCGCCATGACCTGCCACTGGTCATGAAGATCTCCCAGCCCCTCCGCCAGCAGCCGGAGAAACAACGCCAGTGCGGCGATTTTGGGCGCGCTGCCCAGAAAGGCGGTGACTGCGGTGGGCGCCCCCTGGTAGACATCCGGTATCCACATGTGAAATGGCGCCGCGCCGAATTTGAAGGCCACACCCACCAGGGCGAAGGTCATGCCAAAGGCCATCAGCAGCTGATTCTCACCGGCCGCCGCCGACGCGGCGATGTCCGAGATCAGCAGGCTGCCGGCGGCGCCATAAATCATCGACATGCCGTAGAGGAGCATGCCCGAGGAGAGCGCCCCCAGGACGAAATACTTCATGGCCGCTTCAGAGCCGATGCGGCTCTCGCGGTTGAAGGCAACCAGCGCATACAGACTGAGAGACAGAAGCTCAAGACCGATATAGAGGACCAGCATGCTGGAGGCTGACGCCATGACCGACATGCCCAGCGTGGCCATCAGAGCCAGCATGTAGAACTCGCCCTGCAACAGCGATCGCTGCCGCAGGTAGTCGCGGCTGTACCCGATGGTGATCGCCGCCAATGCGGCAATGGCCCCTTTCAGCAATCCCGCCAGGCTGTCGGAGACATACATGCCGTTGAAGGTGATCTGCGCCTCACCCCCCCAGTGGGTGAAGAACGCCAGCACAATGGTCACCAGCAGGGTCAACTGAGTCAGCAGGAAAGCAAGACGCGCTTCGCCACTGCGGTCAAACAGGTCGGCCACAAGCACTACGCAGACCATCACCCCGAGCCAGATTTCCGGGGCCGCCAGTGCGAATTGAGGCATCTCGAAGGTCATGTTCGTCCTCGAACCGGTGCTAAAGGGTCGCCATCACGATGCTGAACAGTGCATCGAGGGATGGGGTCATGACATCCACCAGCGGTGCCGGGTGAATGCCGAAGTAAAGGATCACCACCGCCAGCACGCCCAGCAGGAAGAGTTCCCGCCGGTTGACGTCCTGAAGCTCTGCCACGGCATCACTGCGGACTTCGCCGTAGACCACGCGTTTGATCATCCACAGGGTATAGGCCGCCCCCAGAATGAGCGTCAATCCGGCCACAAAGGCATACCAGAACCCGGCCTGGAAGCTCGCGAGAATCACCATGAACTCGCCGACAAATCCCGAGGTACCCGGCAGGCCGGCATTGGCCATGGCGAAGAGCACAAAGAACCCGGCGAAAATGGGCATGCGATTGGCGACTCCGCCATAGTCCGCGATCTTGCGGGTGTGCATGCGGTCGTAGAGCACGCCAACGCACAGGAACATGGCCGCCGATACGAACCCGTGGGAAATCATCTGCACCATGCCGCCTTCCAGCGCCAGCAGCGCCCCTTCGCGGCCGCCGCCATTGGCAACGATGCGGAAAATCAGGAAAAACCCGAAGGTCACAAACCCCATGTGGGCGATGGACGAATAGGCGATGAGCTTTTTCAGATCCGTCTGCACCATGGCCACCAGGCCGATATAGACCACGGCGATCAGCGACAGACCGATCAGCAGCCAGTCCAGAGCCAGGCTCGCCTCTGGCGCAATCGGCAGGCTGAAGCGCAGGAACCCGTACCCGCCGATCTTGAGAGTAATCGCGGCCAGAATGACCGAGCCGCCGGTGGGTGCCTCCACGTGGGCATCCGGCAGCCAGGTGTGAACGGGAAACATGGGCACCTTGACCGCAAATGCCGCCAGGAACGCGAGGAACAGCAGGACCTGAGTCTGCAGCGGCAGTGCCAGGCCATAGAAATCCTGGATGGCGAAACTGCCGGCCTCGGTGCGCAGATAGATCAGCGCCACCAGCATCAGCACCGAGCCCAGGAACGTGTAGAGGAAGAACTTCAGCGTGGCATAGATCCGGTTCGGCCCGCCCCAGATCCCGATGATCAGAAACATCGGGATTAGCATGGCTTCGAAGAAAACGTAGAACAGAATGGCGTCCAGGGCGCTGAACACCCCGATCATGATGCCTTCCATGATCAGGAAGGCCGCCAGGTACTGGGCGGGCTTGTAGCGGACCACCTCCCAGGCGGCGATGACCACCAGCAGCGTCGAGAACGCGGTCAGGACCACCAGCGGCATGGAAATCCCGTCCACGCCCAGGTGGTAATGAATATCGAAGGCCTGGATCCAGAGTCGTCTTTCCTCGAACTGGATGGCGGCGATCCCCGCCTCAAAACCACCCCAGAGGGCCAGGGCGAGCACCAGAGTCAGGCCGGCAACACCCAGCGCCGCCCAGCGGGCCCGATCCGCATTGCCATTGCCCACCGCCAGAACGGCCAATCCCCCCAGAATGGGAATCCAGACCAGCAGACTCAGTAAAGGCAGTCCCTGTAGCGCCATCAGAACCACCCCCGCCAGTTAGCGACGAAAATGGTTAACAGCACCAGCAGGCCGATGATCATGACAAAGGCGTAGTGGAACAGATAGCCGGACTGAAAGCCGCGGATCAGACCGGCCACTCGGCCCACGGTGCGTGCCGAGCCGTTGACGATCAGGCCGTCGATCAGGCCCTGGTCACCAATCCGCCAGAGGGCTCGTCCCAGGCTCCGCCCGCCACCGGCAAACCCGACGTTATACAGATCATCAAACCCGTATTTTCGCTCCAGAACCCGCACGACGAGACCCAGGCGCTGGTTGATCGCCGGCAACAGATCCGGACGGCGAATATAGAAATACCAGGCGGTGATGGCACCGGCGAGGGCCAGCCAGAACGCCAGGTGGGTCACCGCCGCCAGGGCGAAGGCGGTCGGCCCGTCAAAATGCCCGGCCACATTGACCAGGACGTCATTGCCGGGCGCCACATGGATAACGCCTTCAAAGAAATCACCGAACAGCATCGGGCCCATGGTGAAGTAGCCGATCACCACGGAAGGCACCGCCAGGACAATCAACGGCCACTGCATCACCGGCAGCACATAACGCGGCAGATGCTGCATGTGCTCGCGGGCGTGGGGGTCGACCCGATCCTCGCCCCAGAACACCAGGAAGTACAAACGGAAGCTGTACAGCGACGTAATGAAAACCCCCAGAAGAACCGCGACATAAGCAAACCCGGCGCCGGCGCGATCAGCGTAGTTGACCGCTTCGATAATCGCGTCCTTGGAGTAGTACCCGGAGAAAAACGGCGTTCCGACCAGCGCCAGGGTGGCCAGCAGCATGGTGATATGGGTGATGGGCAGATAGCGGCGCAGGTTGCCCATGCGCCTCATGTCCTGCTCATGATGCAGGGCAACGATAATGGCGCCGGCTCCGAGGAACAGAAGGGCCTTGAAAAAGGCGTGGGTCATCAGATGGAAAACCCCTGCCGCATAGGCCGAGGCGCCCAGGGCAACAAACATGTAGCCCAACTGCGACAACGTCGAGTAGGCGATAACCCGCTTGATGTCTGTCTGCACCAGGCCGACCAGCCCCATGAACAGAGCGGTGATCGCACCCAGCACCAGAACCAGCGATAGGGCCGCTTCGGACATTTCGAACACCGGCGACATCCGGGCCACCAGGAAAATACCGGCGGTCACCATGGTGGCAGCATGGATCAGCGCCGAAATCGGCGTCGGGCCTTCCATGGAGTCCGGCAGCCAGACGTGCAGCGGAACTTGGGCGGACTTGCCCATGGCACCGATGAACAGCAGCACGGCCACCACGGTTGCCACCAGCGCTTCGGTGCCAAGGATGGACATCGTGGCCTCGGGGTTGGCCGCCGCGGCCTGGAAGACCTCGGCATAATCAAGACTGCCATAGAAATACAGAATCGCCGCGATACCGAGCAGGAAACCGAAATCGCCCACCCGGTTGACCAGGAATGCCTTGAGGTTGGCGAATATGGCGGTTTCCTTTCGATACCAGAAACCGATCAACAGATATGAGACCAGCCCGACGGCCTCCCAGCCAAAGAACAGCTGCAGGAAATTGTTGGCCATCACCAGCATCAGCATGGCGAAGGTGAACAGGTTGATGTAACTGAAAAACCGCTCGTAGCCGTCGTCGTCATGCATGTAGCCGATGGTGTAGACATGCACGGCCAGCGACACCGTGGTCACCACCACCATCATGAGCGCCGTCAGGCGATCTACCAGGAAACCGATTTCGACGTTCAGCCCACCCAGGGTGCCCCAGCGGTACAGGGCCTCGTTGAACACCGGGGCGCCGCCCCAGACATGCTGATACAGCACCCAGAGCGACAGCGCCGCGGACAGCCCCACGGCACCGACGGTGATGGCGGCGGAAGCGCTGCGCCCGATCCGACGACCCATGAGGCCGGCGATAATGGCACCCACCAGCGGTGCGAAAACGGCCAGGACGTAGACAGACTTCATGCTCAACCCCTCATCGAGTCCAGATCGCCAACATTGATGCTGCCCCGGTTACGGAAGAGCACCACCAGGATGGCGAGGCCGATGGCGGACTCCGCCGCCGCCACGGTGAGGATGAAGAACACGAACACCTGTCCGTGGATGTCTCCGAGAAAACTGGAGAAAGCGATGAAGTTGAAATTCACCGCCAGCAGCATGAGCTCAATGGACATCAGCAGGACAATGACATTCTTCCTGTTCAGAAAAATGCCCGCCATGCCGATGGAAAACAGCAGGGCGCTGAGTATCAGATAATCTGAAAGCGCTAACATTTATGCCCCGGTTTTAAGAGTCTTTTTTTCTATCGCTCGGCATTCGCACCATGCGTAGCCGGTCTTCCTTTCTGGTGCGCACCTGGGCCGAGATGTCCTGATGCTTGGTGCCACCCCGACGGCGATGGGTCAGCATGATAGCCGCGATAATCGCCAGTAGCAGCACCATGGCCGCCAGCTCGAAGGGATAGACATAAACCGTGTACATCACGTTGCCGAGCATGCGGATGTTGTTGGTTTCTCCATCCGCTGCCGCCGTGGCCTCGGCCGTCATGGCCGACAGGTCCACCTCTGCCGAGCCCAGCACCAGCAGCATCTGCAGCACCATGACCACGCCCACTATCGCCCCAAGGGGCAGGTAGCGCGCAAAGCCTTCCCGCATGACCGAGATATTGATGTCCAGCATCATCACCACGAACAGGAAAAGCACCATCACGGCGCCCACGTAGACCAGGACCAGCGCGATGCCCAGGAACTCCGCCTCCGCCATGAGCCAGAGTGCGGCGCTGGTAAAGAACGCCAGTACCAGCGCCAGTGCCGAATGCACTGGGTTCCGGGCAGTGATCACCAGCATCGCCGCCAGCAGCAGGATGGCGGCGAACACATAAAAAATGACTTTTTCGATCACGGTGTGCCCCGATCCCCTTTCAACCTAGCGATACGGCGCGTCGGCCGCCCGATCTTCCGCCAGTTGCGCTTCGTACTTGTCCCCAATGGCCAGCAGTTCCTGCTTGTTGATGATCTGCTCGCCGCGGCGCTCGAAATGATACTCGTGAATCCGGGTTTCGACGATGGAGTCCACCGGGCAGGACTCCTCACAGAATCCGCAGTAAATGCACTTGAACAGGTCAATGTCATAGCGGGTGGTGCGCCGGGTCCCGTCATCCCGCTGTTCGGATTCGATGGTGATGGCCAGCGCCGGACAGACGGCTTCGCAGAGCTTGCAGGCAATGCAACGCTCTTCGCCGTTCGGGTACCGCCGCAGCGCATGAAGGCCGCGGAACCGCGGTGACTGGGGCGCTTTTTCTTCGGGGTACTCCAGGGTGTATTTGGCATCAAACATATGCTTGCCGGTCAGCCGCATCCCTTTAAGCAGCTCGGTGAGCATGAAGGTGCCGAAAAATTCCTTGACCGCTTGCATCGTCAATAACCTTCTTGAATCAGAACCAGGGGCCGACTTCGCCGAGGATCAAGCCGGACAGGACCACCAGCCAGACCACCGTCACCGGAATCAGCACTTTCCAGCCCAGACGCATGATCTGGTCGTATCGGTAACGGGGGAACGTGGCCCGGAACCAGATGAACAGGAACAGGAACAGGCAGGTCTTGAGGACGAACCAGACAAAACCTGGCACCCAGTCGAACATCGGGCCCAGCAGTGGCAGGCCGTGAAATGGCGAATACCAGCCACCCAGGAACAGGATGGCCGCCAGACCCGAAATCAGGATCATGTTGGCGTATTCGGCGAGGAAGAAGATGGCGAAAGCCATCCCGGAGTATTCCACGTGGAAACCCGCGACGATCTCCGATTCGCCTTCGGCCACATCAAACGGCAGGCGGTTGGTCTCCGCCACACCCGAAATCCAGTAGACGACAAACAGTGGCAACAGCGGCAGCCAGAACCAGTTCCAGATCGGCCCGGCCTGGGCGTTGACGATCTCGGTCATGTTCAGACTGCCCGCCGCCATCAACACCCCCACCAGGGCGAAGCCCATGGCGATCTCATAGGACACCACCTGGGCGCCGGCACGCAGGGAGCCCAGCAACGCGTACTTGGAGTTCGATGCCCAGCCCGCGAGGATGATCCCGTAGACACCCATGGAGGTCATGGCCAGCACATAGAGCAGACCGGCATTGATATCGGCGATCACCACCCCTTCGGCCAGCGGGAGCACCGCCCAGGCGGCCAGCGCCGGCATAATGGACAGCATCGGCGCCAGAACGAACAGGAATCGGTTGGCGTTCTGGGGCAGCACCACCTCTTTCATCAGCAGCTTCAGCGCATCCGCAATGGGCTGGAGCAGACCGTTCCAGCCAACCCGGTTGGGCCCTTTGCGCAGCTGCATGGCACTGATGACCTTGCGCTCGGCATAGGTCATGTAGGCCACCGCCAGGAACAACGGCACCACCAGCGCCGTTATCTTGGTGACGATCCACGCCAGTTCAATGAGGGCGTTCATTCACCGCCCTCGACCGGCTCGACCTCAATGGCGCCGATCAGGGCGCCCAGACCCTCGCTGCCGGACACGCCGCCGGCAATCCAGACGCTACCGGCGGGAACCTGATCTCCCACGCGCGCGGGGAGCTCCACTGCCTGATTGCCCTGGGACACCCGCACTCGGCTTCCATCGGCAACGCCCAGCGACCGGGCATCCTCGGCATTGATCAGTGCCTCGGCATCCGCCGCATGGTCGGTCTGCTGAAGAGCCGAAGCATGTCGGCACAGCGGATCCACCCCGAACATGGCCGGATAGCCAATGCGGGTCAGGGAACCCGCCGGCGCTTTGACCGGCTCCACCACCTGAAGCGGCCGCGCCGCGCCCGAGTCGCCGGCCATTGACTGAATTTCGGCGTGAATCTCGTCAGGGGCCTGGTAGTCAAAGCCATCCAGCTCGAGGACGTTTGCCAGCACCCGCAGCAGACGCCACGCGGGACGGGCGTCGCCCTGAGGCTGTCCAACGCCGGCAAAGCTCTGCCAGCGGCCCTCGGCGTTCACCAGCGTGCCGGCGGTCTCGCCCAGGGTGGCGATGGGCAGCAGGATATCCGCATGGGCCCGCAGCGACGGCGAGTCATAGGCCGCCATCGCAATCACGGACTCGGCTTCGGCCAGCGCGTTGGCGGCCAGTACACCGTCATGGAGGTCGTGCTCCGGCTCCACACCCAGCAACAGGTAACCCTTGCGGGGTGTCTCGAGCATGGCACGGGCATCGAGCCCTTCATTGGCCTGCCCGTCGGCGCTTCGGCCCGGCACCGCGCCGGTGATCCAGCCGCCGGCGGTGTTCGCGCCATTGGTGAGCTCGTTGTAATCCGCGCCAGCCAGTGCGGCGATGCTGCCAGCCAAGTAGCGCAGTTCGGCGCCCGCCGGATGCGCATCGGCGAGACCACCGAGCAGAACGGCGCCCCGGTCTGCATTGCTCAACGCTTCGGCGATCTCCCGTGCCTGATCGTCAATGGCGACGCCAGTGAGCCAGCTTTCCAGCCCAGCCGGTTCCGACTGGCCCTTCAACTCGGCCAGAGCCCTCACCACGGCAGCCAGCCGGGCAGGCAATTCGGACACCGGGGCCACACCATCCACCGCCAGCGGGATGTTCCAGTCAAACTGGCGGGGATTCAGGGCCATGATCCGGCCGCCCCGCAGCCCGGCCTTGCGCAGCCGGTGATTGATCAGTGGCTGCTCATGACGGGGGTACCCACCCACAATGAGCGCCGCGTTCAGGTTTTCCAGCTCGGCAATGGGTGTCTCCAGCCCGGGGAAACCATTCGCCAGCACGCCATCCCTGAAATCGCCACGACGCAGTCGCGTGTCAATGTTGCCGCTGCCCAGCGCGCGCATGATGCGAGCTGCCAGATACATTTCCTCGAGGGTGGCCGACGGCGAAAGCAATGCCCCCAGGGCATCGCCCCCGTGTTGATCCACCAGATCACGAAACCGGTTGGCCACCGCCTCCACGGCGGTCTGCCAGTCGACACTGTGCCACTCGCCGTCCTCCTTGATCTGCGGAGAAAGCAGGCGATCGGTGCTGTAGATGCCCTCGTAGGAAAATCGGTCCCGGTCACTGATCCAGCATTCATTGACCGCTTCATTATCCCGGGGCACCACGCGCTTGATGGCTCCGCGAACCTGGTGAAGGTCGATGTTGGAGCCGATGCAGTCATGAGGGGAAACCGAGGAGTGAGCCAGCATCTCCCAGGCCCGAGCCGAGAATCGATACGGCCGCGCCGTCAGCGCTCCGACCGGGCAGAGATCGATGACGTTACCGGAGAGCTCGGAGTGAACCCCCGTCCCGACCAGTGTGCTGATCTCGGTGTGCTCGCCGCGGAACATGGCGCCGAGCTCGCTGGTGCCGGCAACCTCGTCAAGGAAGCGGACGCAGCGTGTGCAGTGAATGCAACGGGTCATCTCGGTGGCGATCAGCGGCCCCAGGTTTTCATCCTTAACCACGCGCTTGCGCTCGACGAACCGGGAGACGCTTCGGCCGTAGCCCAGGGCCAGATCCTGGAGTTCGCACTCGCCGCCCTGATCGCAGATCGGACAGTCCAGCGGATGGTTGATGAGCAGGAACTCCATCACGCCGCGCTGGGCTTTCAGGGCCCGCTCGGAGGTGGTGCGCACCACCATGCCGTCCGCCACCGTGGTGATGCAGGCCGGTAACGGCTTGGGGGCCGGCCGGCCACCCATCTCCACATCCACCAGGCACATCCGGCAGTTGGCCGGCGCCGAGAGCTTGCGGTGATAGCAGAAGCGGGGGATATCGATCCCGTGCTCGTCGGCGACCTCGATGATGGGGGCCCCCTTGGGCGCCTCGATGGACCGGCCATCAATCTCGATGGTCACGGTCTCCGGATTGGCTGTTTCGACCTTTGCGCTCATGCGGCTGCCTCAACAATCGATCGCTTGTGCTCGATGTAGTATTCAAACTCGTGCCGCCAGTGCTTGAGCACGCTCTGCACCGGCCAGGCCGCCGCCTCGCCAAAGGCGCAGATGGTGTGACCGGCAATCTGTCCGGCGGCGGATTCCAGAAGCTCCAGGTCTTCGGGCCGACCATGTCCTTCGTAAATCCGCCGTATCACTCGGTACATCCAGCCAGTGCCCTCGCGGCACGGGGTGCACTGCCCGCAGGACTCCGCGTAGTAAAAGCGGCTGACCCGCATGATCGCCTGAACCATGTCCGTGGTCTCGTCCATCACCACCACGCCGCCGGATCCCAGCGCCGTCCCGGCCTTCATGAGCGAGTCGTAATCCATGTCCAGCTCGAGCATCTGCTCACCCGGCACCATGGGCATGGAGGAGCCGCCGGGGATAACGGCCTTCAGCTGGCGACCCTTCCAGACACCGCCGGCCATCTCCAGCAGATCTCGGAATGGCGTGCCCAACGGGATTTCGAAATTGCCCGGCTTTTCCACATGGCCGGACACCGAAAAGATCTTCATCCCGCCGTTGTTGGGCTTGCCCAGTTCGAGGAACCAGTCCGCGCCGTTGCGGATAATCGCCGGCACCGAGGCCAGCGTCTCGGTGTTGTTGATGGTGGTGGGCCGGCCGTACACCCCGGCCTGAGCCGGGAATGGCGGCTTGTTCCGGGGCATGCCCTTCTTGCCCTCCAGCGACTCCATCAATGCGGACTCCTCGCCGCAGATGTAGGCGCCGGCTCCCACGTAGTTGTGGATCTGGTAGTCAAACCCGGACCCGAGGATGTCCTCGCCCAGGTAACCCGCCTCACGGGCCTCCCGGACCGCCTGTTCCATGCGCTGAAACGGTTCCTTGATGAACTCGCCGCGCATGTAGTTGAACCCGGTGGTCACCCCCATCGCATAGCTGGCGATGATCATGCCCTCGACCAGGGCGTGGGGGTTGTACCGGAGAATGTCCCGGTCCTTGCAGGTGCCCGGTTCGGACTCGTCGGAGTTGCAGAGCAGGTATTTCGGGCCGGGTGCACTGCGAGGCATGAAGCTCCACTTCATGCCCGCGGGAAAGCCGGCGCCACCGCGCCCCCGCAGGTTTGACGCCTTGATCTCTTCAATGACGTCCTCCTGGCTCATGCCCTCGCGCAGAACCTTTTCCAGCGCCTGGTATCCACCCACCGCGCGGTAATTTTCGAGGGTCCAGGGCTCGTCGAATTGGAGCGTTGTATAGCAGACGTTGGTCATGACTACTCCAGGCCGTCGATGATTCGGTCGATCTTCTCGGGCGTCAGATCGGTGTAGAACTCCTCATCCACCAGCATCATCGGAGCACCGGCGCAAGCGGCCAGGCACTCCTCTTCACGCTTTAGCGTGATCCGGCCATCGGCTGTGGTCTCATCCAGCCGGATGCCGAGTTTTTTCTCGACATACTCGACGATCTCGTCGGAGCCGCGGAGCATGCAGGAAATGTTGGTGCAGATATTGATCTTGTGACGCCCAACCGGTTTGACATCAAACATGCCGTAAAAGGTCGCCACCTCGTAGACCCGAGCGGGGGCCATGCCCAGGTAATCCGCCACCGCATCCATTCGATCCCGCGGCAGCCAGCCCCCGCAGTGATGCTGGACGACATGCAACGCCGGGATCACCGCCGACTGACGGCCGGCCGGGTTATCCGGGAACCGCTCCAGCCACTGGTCGATTTCCTGGCGCTCGGCATCGCTCAAACCGCCTTCAACCGGCTCCTGGGCGCTACTCACCGATCCACCTCCCCGAAAACAATGTCCATGGTGCCCATCACGGTCACCACGTCGGCCAGCATGTGGCCGTTAACCATTTCGTCCATGGCGGACATGTGGGCGAAGCCCGGCGCCCGCAGCTTCAGCCGATAGGGCTTGTTGGCGCCATCAGAGACGATGTACGCACCGAACTCGCCCTTTGGCGCCTCAATGGAGGCATAAACCTCGCCCGGCGGCGTGCAGTACCCCTCGGTAAAGAGCTTGAAGTGGTGAATCAGCGATTCCATGTCGTCCTTCATCTCTTCGCGGCTGGGCGGAACCACCTTGTTGTCGCTGAGAATCACCGGGCCTTCGTTGCGCCGCAGCCAGTCCACGCACTGACGGATGATCTTGACCGACTCCCTCATCTCTTCCATGCGGACCAGATAGCGGTCGTAGCAGTCGCCATTGGTGCCCACCGGAATCTCGAAGTCCATGCGGTCGTAAACCTCGTAAGGCTGCTTCCGCCGCAGGTCCCATTCCACCCCGGATCCGCGCAGCATCGGACCGGTGAACCCCAGCTGCAGGGCCCGCTCCGGCGGCACCACCGCCACATCCACCAGGCGCTGCTTCCAGATCCGGTTATCCGTCAGCAGGGTGTCGATTTCGTCCACGGTGCCCACGAACCGGTCACAGAAGGCCTCGATGAAGTCAAGCATGCTGCCCTCGCGGTCAGCATTCATCCGGCTCAACTGCTTGTCGTTGCGGAACTCCGACTCGCGATACTTGGGCATGCGCTCCGGCAGATCACGGTAGACGCCACCCGGACGGTAGTAAGTGGCATGCATGCGCGCACCGCTGACCGCCTCGTAGCAGTCCATGAGCTCCTCACGCTCCTTGAAGGCGTAAAGGAAGACCGTCATGGCCCCGACGTCCAGCCCATGGGCGCCGATCCACAGCAGGTGGTTAAGAATTCGGGTGATCTCATCGAACATCACCCGGATGTACTGGGCCCGCTCCGGGGGCGTCACCCCGAGGAGCTTCTCGATCGCCAGCACGTAGGCGTGCTCATTGCACATCATGGACACGTAATCGAGCCGGTCCATGTAGCCGATGCTCTGATTGTAGGGCTTGGTCTCAGCCAGCTTTTCGGTGGCCCGATGCAGCAGCCCAATATGGGGGTCAGCGCGGCGCACCACCTCGCCCTCCATCTCGAGGACAAGACGGAGTACGCCGTGGGCGGCCGGATGCTGAGGGCCGAAGTTGACCGTGTAACTGCTGATTTCAGGCATCGCGGGCCTCCTCGGCGGTGGGGTCGGCGTATCGGTTGTCCTTGCGGATCACCCGGGGCACCAGCACACGGGGCTCGATGGACACCGGTTCATAGACCACACGACCCCGGTTTTCGTCATACCGGACTTCGACGTTGCCAATGAGCGGAAAGTCCTTGCGGAATGGATGCCCGACGAAGCCATAGTCGGTCAGAATCCGGCGCAGGTCGGGATGGCCGTTGAACACCATGCCGAACAGATCGAAGGCTTCCCGTTCCTGCCAGTTGGCCGATGCCCACAGCGGGACAATCGAGTCCAGCATCGGGAAATCGTCATCGCCGGCGAAGCAGCGCACCCGCAGGCGATGGTTATGCGTCACCGACAGCAGGTGGTACACGGCGGCGAACCGCCGCCCGGTGTTGGACTCGATCCGCTGTACGCCGTAGATGCCGGTGAGACCGAGCCGACCGGTGCTGAACCCGTCCACGCCCCGGCTGAAACCGGTATTGGTGGCCTGTTCGGTGATCCATTCGTCCTTGCCATAGGCGGCGTAATCGACGCCGGCAATGTCCAGCAGCTGCTCGAACCGCAGGGACTCATGGTCTCGAAGTTGCTCCATGGCTGAGTAGAGATGCTCGGGAGCAACTTCGATTTCTGCCTCGCCGTACTCGTGGCGGTTCGCCGTCACGGTGTCGCCAAGCACGCCCGTGACCCGTTCGAGAATCGTATCCGCCGAACCTGTCATGTCAGCACCTCAGCGGGCGATGGTGTTGGTGCGCCGAATCTTGTTCTGCAGCTGCACCACGCCGTAGAGCAGCGCTTCGGCGGTAGGTGGACACCCGGGCACATAAATATCCACCGGCACGATACGGTCACAGCCACGCGTCACCGAGTAGGAATAATGATAGTAGCCGCCGCCGTTGGCACAGGACCCCATGGAGATCACCCACTTGGGATCGGGCATCTGGTCGTAGACCCGGCGGAGAGCCGGCGCCATCTTGTTGACCAGGGTCCCCGCCACGATCATGACGTCGGACTGCCGCGGCGAGGGCCGAAAGATCAGACCCATTCGGTCCATGTCGTAGCGAGCCGCACCGGCATGCATCATTTCCACGGCACAGCAGGCCAACCCGAAAGTCATCGGCCACAGCGACCCGGTCCGGGCCCAGTTGATCAGCTTGTCCGCGGAAGTGGTTACAAAACCTTTTTCAAGGACGCCCTCTACTCCCATTCCAGCGCTCCTTTCTTCCACTCATAAAGGAATCCGACCAGCAGTACGCCAATGAAAATCGCCATGGCTCCAAAGCCAAACAGGCCGATGTCGTCCAGAACGATGGCCCACGGGAAGAGGAAGGCGATTTCCAGGTCGAATATGATGAACAGTATGGCGACGAGGTAATAGCGCACGTCGAACTGCATGCGCGAATCCTCGAAAGCCTCAAAGCCGCATTCGTAGGGAGTGAGCTTTTCGTGCTCGGGCCGCCGGGGCGCCAGGATGAACCCCGCTGCGAGCGGCACCACGCCGATCACCATGGCCAACACGATGAAGACCAGAATCGGTAGATAGCTCTCGAGCATCGGGAAACGCCATCCTGATTGCTAAGAAGAGAAGTTGGTTCATGGTGCGGATGGCCGGACTCGAACCGGCACGGCTTTCGCCACTGCCCCCTCAAGACAGCGTGTCTACCAGTTCCACCACATCCGCGTAACTGAGACCAATAACAGAGAAAATGCTAACAGGATGCGCCCCGTGTCACAACGCGGGCGACGCCTCTAATCCGGCGCAGGACCGGGCTCAGCGCCGTTGGAGCCGCCGTCAATGGCGTCATCCGGCACCGGCGGAAGCTCCTGAGTGGCGGGCTCCTCCACCTCGCGGTCGAGCACACTGTCCGTGTCTGCCGTAAAGGTGCCAGCCATGATGGCCAGCGTCAGGCTGGTGATGAAAAACGCGATTCCAAGCCCCCAGGTCAGCCGACCGAGGAAGGACGCCGAGCCGCGGGCACCAAAAACCGTGCTGGATGCGCCGCTGCCAAACGCCGCACCGGCGTCTGCCCCCTTGCCGTGCTGCAGCAGCACAACACCAATGAGCGTCAGTGCAAGGACCAGATGAATCGCCAGAATGATCGTGTACATGTTTCCTCTGCGTTAAAAATCCGCGGTTCAACCGCGCGGCACCGCGGCACAGATGGCCGCAAAGCCTTCGGCGTTCAGGGATGCGCCGCCGACCAGACCGCCGTCCACATCTTCCATGGCCAGCAGCTCGGCCGCGTTGTCCGGCTTCATGCTGCCACCATAGAGCAGCCGGCGCTCTGCGGCGCCGTCATGACCCTCAATGGCCGCAAGGCACTCCCGGATGAAGCGATGCATGGACTGCGCCTGTTCTGCGGTGGCCGTACGACCCGTACCGATCGCCCAGACCGGCTCATAGGCGATCACGCCAGCCCCCAGCCCATCGGCGCCGATAAGATCCGTGATGCCCCGGATCTGCGCCTCGACGATGGCTTCACTGCGGCCGGCGTCACGCTGCTCCAGCGTCTCACCCACACACAGAATGGGGACCAGTCCGCTCGCCATCGCCCGCTGGTAACGCGCTGCAATAACGCGATCGTCCTCCGCGTAGTATTCGCGACGCTCCGAATGACCGAGAATGACATAGCGCACCCCAAGGTCAGCCAGCATCTCCGCCGCCACCTCCCCAGTGCGGGCGCCGAGCTCGGCATCGGCGCAGTTCTGAGCACCGATGGCGATCGCGGTCCCGGTCAGGGGTTGTTTGACGGCTTCAAGATGAACAAACGGCGGACACACCACCATCTCGACACCGTGGAGATCCGGCAGATGCCGCGCCAGTTCATCGGCAAGGCGCACGGCATCGCTGCGCAGGCCGTTCATTTTCCAGTTACCGGCAATAAGCGGAGTTCGCATGGGCTACTCTTGCGATTCGTTCATGGTCAGCAGGAAAGCG
>Ga0207421_10001342_pt1 | contig 31858 bp, 28 predicted proteins | sample SodLakKL_010_SED_4_FD_187542 | JGI IMG/M metagenome (GOLD analysis project Ga0207421, IMG submission 187542) | Alkaline sediment microbial communities from Lake Tanatar, Kulunda Steppe, Russia - 8KL_010_SED (SPAdes) (version 2) | ecosystem: Environmental > Aquatic > Non-marine Saline and...
AGGGATGCGGCCGTCAAGCCTACAGGGACGTATTCACGGCGTCCCGCCGGAGCGTCACGGACCTTCCCGGCGACGGTGGTACCCCAAGGGTAGGGTGGGCCCGCTGCGCTTGGCCCACCCTACGAGCTGCTGCGGAGCATTTCCTTCAGGCCGGCGAGGTGCGCGCGGGCACTGAGTTGCTGCGTTTCGGGGTCGGGCGGTTTCTGATCGGGCCATTCCAGGTGCTCCTGGGGCAGTTCGTCCAGGAAACGGGAGGGCAGGCACTCGATCGCTTCGCCATAGCGGCTGCGTCGGGCTGCGTGGGTCAGGGTCAGCGTCTTCTGGGCCCGGGTCAGGCCGACATAGGCGAGGCGCCGTTCCTCCTCGATGCTGTCCTCCTCCAGGCTGACCCGGTGCGGCAGCAGCTCCTCCTCGAAGCCGACCAGGAAGACATGCGGAAACTCCAGGCCCTTGGCGGTGTGCAGCGTCAGCAGCTGCACCGCGTCGCGTTCCCCGTCCTCCCGTTGGCGCTCGAGCACGTCCATCAAACTGATCCGCCCGACCACCTCTTCGAGATTCAACGGCTCCTCCGCGGATGCGCCGGATCTGGCGACCCGGCCGATCCACTCGATGAATTCGCGCACGCTGTCCATGCGCTTGGCGCCCGCACGTGGATTCGGGCTGTTGTCCAGCAGCCAGCTCTCGTAGTGGATGTCCTCCACCAGGCGCTCGAGCAGCGCCTCCGGCCGGTGCTGGTCTGCCCCGGCGCGCAGGGCCTCGATCCAATCGGCGAAGCGGCCCACCCGGGCCTGCGCCCGGGCCTCCAGGTGTTCGCCCAGACCCAGACCACTCGCGGCGCGCAGCAGCGAACAGCCGCGGGTCTGGGCGTATTGGCCGAGCTTCTCCAGCGTGGACGGACCGATCTCACGGCGTGGCACGTTGACCACCCGCAGAAAGGCCGGGTTGTCATCGGGATTCACCAACAGGCGCAGGTAGGCCGCGAGATCGCGGACCTCGGGGCGTTCGAAAAAGGACTGACCGCCGCTGATCCGATAGGGAATGTCCTGCTCGCGCAGCAGCTTCTCGAACAGTCGGGATTGGTGGTTGCTCCGGTACAGGACGGCGAAGTCGGACCACGTCCCGCGCAGGCGAAAACGCAGGCGCATCATCTCGGAGACCACCCGCGCCGTTTCGGCCTCGGCATCATTGCAGGGGATCACGCGAATGGCCTCGCCCTCGCCGAGGGTGCTCCACAGGCGCTTGTCGAACAGGTGCGGATTGTGGCTGATCAGCTGGTTGGCCACCGTCAGGATGCGGTTGGTCGAGCGGTAGTTCTGCTCGAGCTTGATGATCTCCAGACGCGGGATGTCCTGTTGCAGGCGGGCAAGGTTCTCCGGCCGTGCGCCGCGCCAGGCATAGATCGACTGATCGTCGTCGCCGACCACGGTCAGCCCCGGATTGACCCCGACCAGCAGTTGCACCAGCCGGTACTGCGCGCCGTTGGTGTCCTGGTATTCGTCGACCAGCAGGTAGCGGATCCGGTTCTGCCAGCGCTCGCGCAGTTCGGCATCCCGGGCCAGGGCGTCCACCGGGCGCTTGATCAGGTCGTCGAAATCCACCGCGTTGTAGGCGGACAGCGCCTGCTCATAGCGCTGGTAGACCTGCGCCCGCCGATGGTCCTCGGCATCGAGCGCCCCGGCCAGGGCCTGTTCCGGGGTCAGCAATTCGTTCTTCCAGTGGCTGATCCGGGCCAGCAGGGGCTCCAGTTCGTCCGCTGCGTCGTCACGATGAGTGATCTCGCGCAGCAGCTGTCGGCAGTCGGCCGGATCCAGTACCGAGAAGCCGGACCGCAGGCCGCCCGCGACCAGTTCGCGACGCAGAAAGGTCAGGCCGAAGGTGTGAAAGGTCGACACCCCCAGGCCCCGGGATTGGCTCCGCTGCAGCCGCTGGCCGATGCGCTCGCGCATCTCGCGCGCGGCCTTGTTGGTGAAGGTGATGGCGACGATGGCGCGCGCCGGTACCTGGCGCTCCTCGATCAGGAAGGCGATCTTCTCGGTGATCACCCGGGTCTTGCCCGAGCCGGCACCGGCGATCACCAGCAGCGGACGGTCCGTGGTGGTGACCGCCGCACGTTGTTGGGGGTTGAGTTCTAGCACGTAAACAGCGACCGGTTGATGGAGCGGGCGGGGAGCGAAATTGGGTCCGCAAGCAGAATCCTCTATGATACGGACAGGCAGTCCGAATGTGCGGCATGGGATCGATATCGGATGTTGTCGTGCAGGGCGAAGCGCCGCGGCCAGCGATGCTGCCTCCCGGCCCGGACCCGATCCGGGTTCGAACTTCGTTCTCGCACCGAACCCGCCGCACCCGTTCCGAGTCACGCAAAAAGGAGGGTTGAAGCCATGCGTTCCATTCTTTTTCCGGGAATCGTGCTGATGGTCTTTCTGTTCGGCGGGCTGGCTGGGGTCAGTGGTTGTGCGACGATGGAGGGTGTCGGCGAGGATGTGCAAAGTGGTGGTGAGGCCATCGAGGACGCTGCAGAGCGCCACAGGCCCGATTGACGAGGGAGCGGTGGATGTGGTCGCCCCACCCCTGGAGACCGCGCCCTGGTGGCCCGAGGCGATGCGCTGTGCGAGTCCAAACTGCGACGAACGTCCGGTGGGCGCGAAGCCCGAGTTGATCGTGATCCATGCGATCAGCCTGCCGCCGGGGCAATTCGGGGGGCCGTTCATTGCCCAGTTGTTCACCAATACCCTGGATCCGGGTGCGCACCCGTACTTCGCCGAACTGGCCGGACTGCGGGTGTCGGCCCATGCGGTGATTGCGCGTGACGGCCGCTGCGCCCAGTTCGTCCCCTTCACGCAGCGCGCCTGGCATGCGGGGGTCTCGTGTTGGCGCGGTCGCGAGCGCTGTAATGACTTCTCGATCGGCATCGAACTCGAGGGCGCCGACACCCATCCCTTCACCGACCGGCAATACGCCACCCTGGCCCGGTTGATTCGCTGGCTCCGCGCAACCTTCGTGGCGCTGACGCCGGATGCGCTCGTCGGCCATGCCGATATCGCCCCGGGCCGCAAGACCGACCCAGGTCCCCATTTCGACTGGGCCGGCCTCGCCCGGCGTCTGCACGAGGAGGCGTCGACATGATCGTCGATCTGCTTCGCCATGGTGAACCGCTGGGCGGCCCCCGGTACCGCGGCAATGGCTGTGACGACCCGTTGAGCGAACAGGGCTGGCGGCAGATGTGGCAGGCCGTCGGCGAATCGGTCGACTGGCCCTGGGATGCGGTGTTGTCGTCCCCACTCGCCCGGTGCCGGGATTTCGCCGAGGCCTTGTGTGCGCGCAAGCCGACCCCACTGCGCATCGTGCCGGATTTGCGCGAAATCGGCCTGGGGGAGTGGGAGGGGCTGAGCCGGGATCAGATCCTGCGTGAGCGCCATCGGGAATACCGGGCCTTCTACACCGACCCGGTGGCCAACCGGCCGCCGGGAGCGGAGGCCTTCGCGGACTTCCGACGGCGGGTGGAGGCGGTGCTCGCCACCGAAATGATCGCCACGGGGGCCGAACGCCTGCTGGTGGTCGCGCATGCGGGGGTGATCCGGGCCACGCTGGGTTGGGCGCTGGCGCTACCCGATCCGACGTTCTATCGCCTGGACTGCGAATACGCGAGCCTGAGCCAGCTTCGCCAGGATGAAGATCGGGGCTGGTGCGTCGGTTTCACCAACCGCCGGCACTGACCCCGGCTGTTCTCGGCCAACGGTTTCCCGGCTTGGCCGGATCTGGCCAGCAGGTTCCGCACGCGCACGGCAGGGCCTGTACCGTGCGGCCGTAGCGGCGAGGCAGTACACTCCCGGGTTTTTGCGAGGGAGTCCGCTGATGACCCAAAGCCCGTTTCTGGCTGCCGCCCAGGCCGCCGCCGACGCCGCCGAGGCGGTGATTCGTCACTACTACGCCGCCGGCGTCGAGATCGAGATCAAGGCCGATGCCACCCCGGTCACCCGCGCCGATGTCGAGAGCGAGCAGGCGATTCGTCGGATCATTCGCGAGCGCTTCCCGGAACACGGCTTTTATGGCGAAGAGACCGGTCAGGCGGATATCGACGCGGAGTATGTCTGGCTGATCGATCCGATCGACGGCACCAAGAGCTTTGTGCGGCGCTACCCCTTCTTTTCCACCCAGATCGCGTTGATGCACCGGGGAGAACTGGTACTGGGTCTGTCCAATGCGCCGTTGTTCGAGCAGCGGATGTGGGCGGAACGGGGGCAGGGGGCCTTTTTGAACGGGGAGCGGGTGCAGGTGGCCGGAACCGAGACGATCGAGGCGGCGACATTATCCACCGGCAACCTGAAGACCCTGGCCCGCAGCCCGCAGTGGGCCGATCTGGGTGCGCTGGTCGCTCGGGTAAACCGCATCCGCGGCTATGGCGATTTCTACCATTACCACCTGCTGGCCAGCGGCAGCATCGATCTGGTCGTGGAATCGGACGTGAACATCCTCGATATCGCCGCGGTGGCGGTGATCGTTCGTGAGGCTGGGGGGGTTTTCACCGATCTGGCCGGCGGCGCGCTCAACCTGGCGACCCGGGATGTGCTGGCCGCGGTGAATCCGGGGTTGCATCAGGCCACGCGGGAGGCGTTGCCCTGGCGGCGCCCCGACTCCTCAGGGCCGACTGATTAGATCCGACTGGCCGCAGTCTGATCGACTGGATCGGGTCTACCCAGTTTGATCGGGTCGGCGCAGTTTGATCGGATCGGCCGGGTCGGTCTGGTCCGGTCGGGTCCAGATCCGATCCCGCTTAGATCAGGTCGTGCGCGCGCAGCTTCTTGCGCAGGGTCGCACGGTTCAGACCGAGCAGATGGGCCGCCTGGGTCTGGTTGCCGCCGCACTGTTCCAGCACGCAGGCCAGCAACGGACGCTCGACCTCCGACATCACCATCGCGTAGATATCGCCGGTCTTTTCGCCATTGAGACGGGCGAAATAATCGTCCATGGCGGTCTTCACGTATTCCGCGAGCCGGCAAGGAGTCATGGGCTCCATTGCGTCTCCCCCCGTCGGGTTCGAAACTGCTTGTACCGAGGAGTTCATGCCTGATTGCCCCCTGACGTCCCTTCGGTTCTTGTTGTCGTGCTGCCGGTTGCCGTACTGAATGCAGCGTCGGGTCCACTCGCCACGGTGCCCGCGCGGCAGGAGGACGACAGCCCGGAATTCTCACCGAACACGCCAGCCAGCATCGCCAGTTGCCGATGGGCATCGGTCAGGGCAAGCAGGGGGCGTCGGTCGATCTCGGGTCTGTTGTGCTCAAGATACCAGCCTATGTGCTTGCGCGCGATACGCAGACCCTGTTCGATGCCATAGTGTCGATGCAGTGCCTGCACATGCGCCACCACCAATCGGCCTAAGGCGGCCCCTTCCGGAGCCGACGGCCAGGGCCGGTTCGCGAGGGCGGCGCGAATCTGCCCGGGCAGCCACGGCTGGCCCTGTGCCCCTCGACCGATCATCACCCCGGCGGCTCCGGTGCGGGCGAGCACGCTGCGGGCTACGGCGGGCGTGGTGATGTCCCCGTTGGCCAGTACCGGGATATCGACCGCCTCGACCACCCGCGCGATGGCATCGTAATCAGCCGTTCCCTGGTAGGCGCAAGCGCGGGTGCGTCCATGCACGGTGATCAGGAGTACCCCCGCGGCCTCCGCCAGCCGCGCGATCCGTGCGCCATTGATGTGGTCGCGATCGATGCCCAGGCGCATCTTCAGCGTCACCGGAACCGATACCGCGTCGGTCAGGGCCCGCAACAACCGTTCGACCAGAGCCTCGTCCGCCAGCAAGGCCGAACCCGCGGCCCTTCGACACACCTTCTTCGCCGGGCATCCCAGATTCAAGTCGATGATCTGCGCCCCACGCTCGACATTGTCCCGAGCCGCCTGCGCCAATTGTTCGGGATCGTTGCCAAGCAATTGCACGATACGCGGAGCCGATTCCCCCCGATGATCCATGCGCTGCCGACTCTTCGCCGAATGCCAGAGCCGGGTGTCCGCAGTCACCATCTCCGACACCGCCGCACTCGCCCCCAGATCCCGGCACAGGATCCGAAACGGCCGATCGCTGACCCCCGCCATCGGCGCCACAAAAACGATCGGATCCGGCAGAATATAAGCCCCCAGCTTCATCGCATCCCCATCATCTTGAACAAGTCTCGACCTGGTCCTGACCTGATCTTGACCTGCTCTTGCCCTTCATCTTCATCATAAAAAAGCTGATCGCCGCTCCCGTACCGTGGACCCGCTGGCGGGTGTCGACAGCAGGGATGCTGTCGTCAAGCCTACAGGGACGTATTCACGGCGTCCCGCCAGCGGGTCCACGGTGCGGGGGCGGCGATTCACCCTACAGCGGCCAGAGCATCACGCCCTCGACCGCATGTCCGGGGAAATCCACAATCAGCCGCAACCGTTGCACCGCGCCGGCCTCCAGCAGCGGCATTCCGGCCCCGGGCTCGGCGCCGGTCAACGCCAGAACCGTCGCCGGATGCCAGCGGCCCTGGCCCAGGATCCGGCCGTAGCGGTCGGCGAGCGCCATCTCCAGCAGCGGCCAGGGTTGCGCCCGATCCAGGTCATTGGTGATCTCCACCTCCACCTGCAACGGTCCCGATCCCAGTTCCATTAATTGGAGCGAATCAATGCGAATCGCGGCAGGAACCCGCCAGATCGGTTCCGGGCATGGGAGTTGCCGGCACATCGTCGCGGTCAGGACCGCAAGTTCCGGGTGGGCCGTCAGGTGCGCGCGTTCATGAATCAGCACCTGTGCCACCAGGGCGATGATCAGCACCAGACCGACGATCAGGCCAGTCAGCCGCCCGAGCGCCTCCCGAACCCGTCCGTCAGGCCGTGGCGCTGCTGTCGGTGACACCCCGAGTGCCGGCATCGGCGGGGGTGCCGTCAGGCGCTCGTAGCGCCCGGCGCGCAGGGTCGCAGGCGGCTGCTCGGTCCCGGGTGGCCTCAGGGCCTCCGGGACGCGCGGGCGCCCCGCCACTTCGATCTCCAACGCGGAAAAGATCGGAAAGCGTGTGCCGCAGGCCCGGCACCGGTGGTGTGCGGCCGGCTGGCCGAGGTGGTGGCGGATCGCATGGCCGGTGTGGCAATGCGGGCACCGGGCGATCATGGGGTTCGGCACCGATAGCGTCGCTGCGGGCCTCGGTGGCCGTCATTGCCGGACGGTACTCGGCTCGATCGATCCGCCGCCGCACCGGCAAAGGGTCGGCACGCGCCGCCGCCGTGGGCGTCGCGCGCTGGCGGGCTAGCGCCGTCGGCCGTCGAGCAGGATCCAGCCATCGCGTTCCGCCCCGATGCTGATGTCGAAATCCGCCCGATAAGCGGCCATGACCGCCTCGGCCTGCCAGTCGAGTAACCCGGCGAGCAACAGGCGGGCACCGGGGCGGGCGGCTCGGGCCAGGATGGGTGCGAGCGCCACCAGCGGTGCCGCGAGGATATTGGCGAGAACCAGCTCGAAGGATTCGGCCGGTGGGTCGTCTTGCGCCGGCGCGGTTTCGAGCGTGGCAGCATCGATGCCGTTGCGCTCGGCGTTCAGGCGAGTCGCCTGCAGGGCCTGCGGATCGATGTCCACACCCCAGGCATGGCTGGCGCCCAGCTTCAAGGCCGCGATGGCCAGGATGCCCGAGCCACAGCCGTAGTCGAGCACGTCCTGATCCACCGGGGGCATCTCGGCCAGTGCCGCCAGGCACATCGCCGTGGTCGGGTGGGTGCCGGTCCCGAAGGCGAGCCCCGGATCCAGGTGCACGAAGACGCCGGCGTCCACCGCCGGCAAAGCCTCCCATGAGGGTACGATCCACAGGTCGCCGCCACAATGGATGCGGGTCAGCCCGGCGAGGCCGGCGCGGACCCAGTCCTGGTCGGGAACCGCCGCCGTGCGCGCGTCCAGGGCATCGGACACCTCGGCCTGCAGCGCCACGGCGGCGAGCTCGGCCTGCAGGGGGGCGGAAAAGAGGGCCTTGATGCGCAGGGTTGACCACAGCGGGTGGGTACCCAGTGGGGGTTCGAACAGCGGTTCGTCGCCGGCGTCGAACAATTCCACGCTGACCGCGCCGAGCTCGAACAGGCGGGTTTCCAGGGTTTCCGCCTGCTCCGGACCGCACTGCAGCTCCAGTTCGGTCAGCTTCGCTTCGATCCGGTTCATGGGGTGCTCTTCAGCTTCTTTTCCAGATAATGGATGTTGGTGCTGCCCTGCTGGAAATTCGCGTCCTTCATCAGGTCGATATGCAGCGGGATGTTGGTGCGAATGCCATCGATCACGATCTCGCCGAGGGCGCCGCACATGCGCGCGATCGCAATCTCCCGGGTGGGGCCATAAGCGATGAGCTTGGCGATCATCGAATCGTAATACTGCGGCACCTTGTAGCCGTTATACAGGTGCGTATCCACGCGGATTCCCGGGCCGCCCGGAGCGTGATACTGCGAAACCGTCCCGGGGCAGGGCAAGAACGTGACCGGATCCTCGGCATTGATCCGGCACTCGATCGCATGGCCCTGGATCCGGACATCGGCCTGGCTGATCGACAAGGATTCCCCGGCGGCGATCCGGATCTGTTCGCGAACCAGATCGACGCCGGTGATCTCTTCGGTGACCGGGTGCTCGACCTGGATGCGGGTGTTCATCTCCATGAAGAAGAATTCGCCCTTTTCGAACAGGAATTCGAAGGTGCCGGCGCCACGATAGCCGATCTCCTGGCAGGCGCGGATCAGGCGCGCAATCATTTTCTCCCGCTGTTCGGGCGTGATGCCCAGTGCCGGGGCCTCCTCGATCACCTTCTGATGGCGCCGTTGCATCGAACAATCGCGTTCGCCCAGGCAAATCGCATTGCCGTGGCTGTCGGCCAGCACCTGGAATTCCACATGCCGCGGATGTTCGAGGTATTTTTCCATGTACAGCGCGTCGTTGGCGAAGAATTGCCGGGCCTCGGTCCGCGTCAGCGCAATCGAGTTCAGCAAGGCCCCCTCCGTGTGCACCACGCGCATCCCGCGGCCGCCGCCGCCGCCGGAGGCCTTGATGATCACCGGGTAGCCGATCTGCTTGGCCAGGCGCATGTTGTCCCCCGGATCGGTCCCGAGGGCACCTTCGGAGCCGGGGACACAGGGCACCCCGGCGGCGATCATCGCCTGTTTCGCCGACACCTTGTCGCCCATCAGGCGGATGGTCTCGGCGCGCGGGCCGACGAAGGCGAAGCCGCTGGATTCCACCCGCTCGGCAAAATCGGCGTTCTCGGAGAGAAAGCCGTAACCCGGATGGATCGCCCCGGCGTCGGTGACCTCCGCGGCGGAGATGATCGCGGGGATGTTCAGGTAGCTCTCGGTCGAGGAGGCCGGCCCGATGCAGACCGATTCGTCGGCCAGACGCACGTGCTTGAGGTCGCGGTCGACGTCCGAATGGACGGCGACGGTGGCGATGCCCATCTCCCGGCACGCGCGCAACACCCGCAGCGCGATCTCGCCGCGGTTGGCAATCAGGATTTTTTCCAGCATGCGAAGCCCCGTGTAGCGATGATCCAGCGGTTACTCGATGATGCGCGCTATTCGATGATGAACAAGGGCTGGCCATATTCGACCGGATGGCCGTTGTCGACCAGCACCGCGCGAATGGTACCCGCGCTATCGGCCTCGATGGGATTGAGCATCTTCATGGCCTCGATGATGCACAGGGTATCCCCGGCCTCGACCGCGGACCCGACTTCCACGAAGGGCTTGGCCCCCGGGCTGGGTGCGCGGTACAGCGTGCCGACCATGGGGGCGATCACCCGATGGCCCGGCGGCTCGACGGTCTCGGGTTCGACGCTGGTCGCGGACAGCGGGGCCGCGACCGGACCGGCTGGTGCCGACAAGGCCGGCGGCATCATCATGTAGGAGGCGGGGCCACCGGCCGCGGCCCGGGTGATGCGAACCGATTCCTCGCCTTCGTGAATCTCGATTTCATTGATCCCGCTTTCTTCGAGCAGGTCGATCAATTTCTTGACCTTGCGAATATCCATGGTGAACTAAGACTCCTCGATGGCGGCAATGGCGGCGTCGAGCGCCAGCCGATAACCGATGACGCCAAAACCGGCCAGGGTGCCGGAGGCGATATCCGACAGGTACGAGTGCCGCCGAAACGGCTCCCGTGCGTGGATGTTGCTGATGTGGATCTCGATGAAGGGGATGGCGACGGCCAGCAGCGCATCGCGCAGGCTGATGCTGCTGTGGGTCAAACCGCCGGGGTTGATCAGCATTCGCGCCACCGCTGCGGCAGGGGCTGCGTGGATGCGATCGATCAGCGCGCCTTCGTGATTGCTCTGGAAGCACTCGAGCCGGTGGCCCGCCTGCTCGGCTTGATCGCGCAGGGCGGCTTCGAGCCCGGACAGTGTCGTGGTGCCATACCGCGCCGGTTCGCGGGTCCCCAAAAGGTTCAGATTGGGCCCGTTGAGTAGCAGGAGTTCAGCCATTGGCAGACATCGGTTGCGATCCGGTCGTGAATCAGTGGGAAACGTGCACTAAGTGCCCGGTTCCGATGCCGTGATTCTGCCGCAGGGGGGTGGGGTCTGTCCAGCCGCGGCCGGCCTTGAGAAGGACCGAATGTTCGGCGCAGGGTCTTCAGCGAGGCGTCAGAGGTAGCGCTGCAACCAGCGGTCGAGGTCGGCCATTGTGACCTCGCCGCGATGAGTCTCGCGCACCACCCCCTCGCGATCGATCAACACGGTGTAGGGGAGGGCACCGATCCGGTTGCCATAGTCCCGGCCGACCGCCATGGCCTCGTCCTGGCCGATCAGGATCGGAAACTCGATGCCGAAGGTATCGACAAAGGCCCGGGTTTCATCCAGTTCGTCCACGGCCACGGCGACGATGGTGAAGCCGTCTTCGGCATGCGCCTCATGGTATTGCTGGAATAGTGGCATTTCCTTCTTGCAGGGCGGACACCAGGTGGCCCAGAAGTTCAGCAGCACCAGATCGCCATCCCATTGGCTCAGCGACTGGGGCTCGCCCGCCAGGTCCGGCAGTGTGAAGTCGATGCGCTGCGGCGTCTGGGCTGTGGTGTCCGAGGGGGCTTCCGTGGCGGCGCTGCCGGGAGCGGCGGTGTCGTCGGGTGCGCCGCAGGCGGTCACGGTGGTCAGCGCAAACAGTCCGAGCGCCGTGAAGATCGCCTGCCGGGCGGATCGCGTCACCCGACGGCCGTTCACGGGCGTACCCCGACGCTGTCTTCGGCATGGGCCAGGAAGCGCTCGGCGTTCAGATAGCCCACGACGCGCCGGTTGCGCAGTTCTTCGCCGGTCTCATCCCAGAAGATCATCGCCGGCGGACCGAAGAGGTTGTAGGCGCGCATCAGGTCCCGGTGCTCCGAGGTGTTGGCGGTGACGTCCGCCTTCAGCAGATGGACCTGGCTCATGGCCTGGATCACCCGGGGATCCTGAAAGGTGGTGCGTTCCAGGCGGACGCAGTCCACGCACCAGTCGGCGTAGAAGTCCAGGAACACCGGCTGATTGCGCGCCTGGGCCGCGGCGACCTCGCGTTCCACGTCGGCGATGCTGTCGACTTTGGTGAAGCGCATCTCGGTCACCGTCGGCGTTCCGTCGGCACCGACCGTCATCGGGGCGGGGGTGCTGAGGGTGGCCAGCGGCCGGAACAGGTCCTTGCCGCCAGTGCTCGCCCCGAGCATCAGGATCACGCCATAGACCAGCAGCACCAGGCCGAGCCCCTTCCACAGGCTGTGCCAGCCGTCGGTTCCCTCGGGCCGGGAATGCAGGGCCCCCATGTAGATCGCGGTGACGATGAACAGCATGGCCCAGAGCAGCAGTGCGACCTCGCCGGGAATCACCCGCTCCAGCAGCCAGATGCCCATCGCGAGCAGGCCGACCCCGAACACGGCCTTGATCGTATCCATCCACGGACCGGCCTTGGGCAGGATCTTGCCGGCCGAGGTGCCGATCGCGAGCAGGGGCGCGCCCATGCCCATGCTGAGCGAGAACAAGGCCACGCCGCCCAGCACCGCGTCCCCGGTATGGCTGATGTAGAGTAGTGCGCCGACCAGCGGTGCGGTCACGCAGGGCCCGACGATCAGCGCCGCGAGAAAGCCCATGATGCCCGCCCCGATCAGCGTCCCGCCCTGCTGTTTGTTGCTGAGGTTGGCCAGCCGGCTCTGGATCGCCGTCGGCATCTGCAGTTCGTAGAAGCCGAACATCGACATCGCCAGCGCGATGAACACCAGCACGAAGCCGCCGATGATCCAGGGGTTCTGGAAGGCCGCCTGCAGGTTCGCCCCGGCGAGACCGGCGAAAACCCCGGCCAGGGTGTAGGTGAAGGCCATCGCCAGCACGAAGACCAGCGAGATGAAGAAGGCCTTGCGCGTGGTCAGGTCCTTCTGCCCGACGATGATGTTCGACAGGATCGGAATCATCGGGAAGACGCAGGGGGTGAAGGTCAGCAACAGGCCGAAGCCGAAGAAGGCCAGGATCACCAGCCAGAGGCGGCCGTCGGCGAGCTGCGCAGCAATTCGGTCCTGCTCGGTGACGGGGCCCGTGTCGGCCCCGGTCCCGGCCGTGACCGTTTCGGTGGTGACGGTTCCGGTGGTGCCGGCCCCATCCGCCATGCCGGCGAGCGGCCCGCCGTCGGCCAGACCGGCCGCGAACACTACGGTGACGTCCTGGGTCAGCGGCGGATAGCAGACGCCGAGATCGGCGCAGCCCTGGTAATCGACCGCCAGCACGATCTCGCTGGCGTCGCCGGCGCTGCGCAGCACCGGCACCAGAATCTCGACACGGTCACGATAGGTCTCGGTCTCGCCGAAGAACTCATCGACGATCCGGGTCCCGGCCGGCGGGTTGATCGGTCCCAGTTCGATGCCCTCGCCCTCGGCGACGCGGAAGCCGAGCTTGTCCCGGTACAGGTAATAGCCCTTGGCGATGTCGAAACGCACGACCGCCGCGTTCTGGCTGATCGCCTCGGCGCTCGCGGCGAAGGCGATCTCGGGCGCGAGCAGTTCGTCCTCGGCGCGGTTCATGCCGGTGATCGAGGCCAGACTGTCGAGGGCGCTGCGCACGCGGCCCGGTGCGGCGGCAGGCGACGGTGCCGTCACCGGGGCGGCCGATGACGGTGCCGCCGCAGGGGCGGCGGCCGGGGGCAGTTCGTCGAGCGTCAGATTGAGGGTCTGGAAGTGCGGGGGATAACAGACGCCGAGGTCCGCGCACCCCTGGGAGCGCGTGGTGAATTCGATCTCCCGCTGGGTGGCGGCGAGGATCGGCAGCTCGATCTCGATCCGGTCCCGGTAGGTCTCGACGCGGCCGAAGAACTCGTCGTCCTTGATCGTGCCGGCGGGGATGCGCGCTTCGCCGAATTCCAGGCCTTCGGTTTCCGGCGTGAATTCGAACTGTTCCCGATACATGTAATAGCCGTCGGCGATGTCCCAGGTCAGGCGCAGCGTCTGGGCATCGAGCACCTCGGCGCTGACGGCGAAGGCGTCGTCGGGATCGAGCAGATCGTCTTCGAAGAAGGCCTGTGCCAGTGCCGGCAGCAGCGTCAGACTCAGCAGCAGGAGGGCAAACCAGCGACGCAGAATCATTGGGTGCATTGTCGAATCCAGTCCAGATAGTCGGGCAGCCCGGCCGGGATCGGCAAGGCGATGATTTCGGGGGTGTCGTAGGGATGGCGCTGCGCCAGCCAATCCTGCAGCGCGGGATAGCGGGCGGTCGTCGTCTTGATCAGCAGCGTCATCTCCCGGGTCGTTTCGATCCGATCCTGCCAGCGATACACCGAATGCCCCATAGGTAGTATATGGACGCAGGCGGCAAGCCGTAGTTCCACCATCTCCCGGGCGAGATCCTGAGCGTCCTCCGGGGTCTCCACCGTGGTGATGACCAGCCGATGGTCGCTGTGGACGTCGCTCGAAACGCGGCTTGATTCCCGGGGGTCGATGGTGGGCTCCCTCAGTCGCTGTGGTCGAGCAGGATTCGGGCGCGCTGCCCGGCGCGCAGGTTCACGTCCTGCGGCGGTGCGAATTCGACCTCGATCCGGTACCCGGGGCCAAAGCCGATGTCGTCGAGTTCCCAACCGATGGTGGCGATCGTGCCCTGGATGCTCTCCCCGGTCTCCAGCGTCACCCGGGCCGGTTGTTCCGGTTGCAGGCGGGCCGCGGTCGCGGCATCCACTGTCGCCTGGGCGCGCATCGGGTCCATGCGACCGAGGATGGCGAGCACCGGCGGTGCCAGGGCCGGGCTGACCGCCTCGCCTTCGGTCACCGCCACCGACAGCACCCGGGCGGCGATCGGCGCGTCAATGCGGCTGTCGTCCCGATCGATACGGATGCGTTGCACCGCCGCCTGCGCGCCCGCGAGCCGCGCCGCGGCCATCGCCTGCTCGATGCGGGCCAGTTCCAGCTCCCGCGCCGCGATCAGGGTGCGGTCGTAGAGTTCCTCGGCCCGCTCGACCTCGCGGTCGGCCTCGGCCTGTTCCAGTTGCAGCCGCCGGTGCTCCGCTTCGGCCGCTGCCGCATCCGCTTCGAGCCGGCGGGTATCCAGGGCGAAGAGCCGGTCGCCGGCCGCCACGCGATCCCCGGCGCGGATCGCGACTTCGCGCACGACGCCGGCGATGGGCGCGGACACCGTGTAGCGCTGGCCCCACTCGATTCGGGCCTCCAAGTCGATACGGGCCTCCGGGGCCTCCGGATTCGCGAGGGCGGGCAGGGCCAGCCCCCCGATGAACAGGCCGAGCAGTAGGCCCGCGGCCAGATTGACCGGCCGGCCAATCGCCGGGGTGATCGGTGGGGGAAGGTTGGGGGATCTACCCATGGCGGCACGGCTCCATCAGGAATCGGGGGGAAACAGGCTCAGGGACGGATCGCCGACCATCACCGCCAGGCGCTCGTAGCCCAGGGCCAGCGCGTACTCGGTGGCAGCATGGAAGTGCGCGGCCGCGCTCTGCTGCACCATCGAGTCGCCCAGGTCGGCCTGTTCCTCCATGTCGTACAGCGCGCGGGCGCGGTCGATATAGAGTTCCCGGTAGTCCATGCGCGCCATCGCCTCGTCGCGCTGCACCTGCAGGGCCTCGAGGGTGTAGAACAGTTCCCGCACGGCATTGCGGACCTCGCTCATGGCCTGACCCAGGTGCGCCTCGGCCAGATGACGGTCGGCCGTCGCCTGGCCGAGTGCCGCCGCCTGACGGCCACCTCGGTACAGCGGGATATCGAGAACCAGGCCGGCGGCGGCCGGATTGCGATCGCCCCCGAATTCGCGTTGCCAGGTTCCGAGCTGGGCATGGACGCTCAGGCGCGGACGGTGCTGCGTGCGAGCGGCCTCGCTGCGCTGGCGCGCCACCTCGACCTCGGCCCTGCGGATCGCGAGTTCCGGATTTTGCTGCTCCACGCGTTCGAGCAACTGCGCAAGCTCCGGCAATGCCGGCAGCGTGAAGGGCAATGGCGGCCCGAGGACCTGAGCGGGTGCCCGTCCAGGCCGGTTCAGGATCTCGGCCAGCTCCGCGCGGCTGCGCCGCTGCATCTGTAGCGCGCGCAGGCGTTCGCCGCGAGCGGTCTCGTAGCGGGCCTCGAGTTCGAACAGCGCGATATCGGAGACCTGGCCGATGGCGTTGCGATCGCGCGCGCGTCCCAGGCTGACAAAGGCCGAGGCCATGGCCTCGGTGTCGCGGGCGAAGGCCAGATCCGCGAGCAGCACATCGAAGTAGTGTTGCAGCACGTCCAGGCGGTGCTGGGCGTGGGTGAGCGCCTCTTCGGCCTGACTGACCTCGAGTTGTTGCCGGCTGGCCGCGATGCGATGGCGACTGTGTCCGAAGTCGCTCAGCAGCTTGCGCGCCACCAGGGTGGCGCGCGAGTCGTTGCGGCTGTCGTCGAGGACGAGATCGTTGGGTTCGATCCAGCGGGCCTCGAGGTGGGCATCGACGGTGAGACCTTCCACCGCCTTTTCGGCCGCCAGTGCTTGTTCGCTATGATCTCGTTGCGCTCGCGCGCGTTGCAGCGCGGGGTGCCGGGCATCGATCGCGGCCAGGGCCTGCTCCACGCGTAGCGGTTGCGGCAGCGGCTCCGATTCGGTCTGCGCGCCGGCAGGCAGTGTGGTCGTGAGCAGCAGTCCAACCAGAATGTGTGCTGTACCCCCCCGAATACGCATGCGATGGATTACCGTACCTCGCGCTTGTAGCGGGTGAAGTTCATCTCTTCATAGTGCCCCTCGGCCACGAACTGGCCCAGTTGCAGGAATTCCCGGACATCGCGCGTTGCACCGGTGAAGCGGGTGATGGGTTCGCCGTCCAAGGTGAAGAACTGGAAGACGGGCGTCGCGCGCACGCGAAAATCGCGCGTTGCGAAATCGGCCTCACGCCGTGGCTCGCCCTGAAAATCGATGATCTCGACATCGCCCTCGACATCGACACTGAAGATGGCGAAGTGCTCCCGATAGTAGTCTTGAACCTCGGGCTGGTTCAGGACTTGCTGCTTCATGCGATGGCAGAACGGGCAGTCGTCCATCTGGAAGAACAGCAGGATCGCCTTTTTGCCGTCCGCCCGCGCCTCGCCCAGTTCCTCCTGGAAGTCCCCGAAGGTGGGCTGGAAGAAGTGCTCGTCGGGATTGCGCGGGTCCGCCGCGGCGAACAGCGCGAAGGGAACGAGCACCAGGGCCAGTATGCCGAGGCGTGAAAGAATACTGGAAATCGTTTGCGACATGAGGGGGCTCCCGTCGGGTCCTGCCTGGATCGACTCGTTGTCGCTCTAAGAGACGAGACAGTTGATCGAAAAATTCCCGCTGTAGAAGGTGCCGCCCGCCGCCGGCCGTTACCGGAATGGGTGGTCGTCGACACTCGACAGGGGAGGAACAAGGGTGTTGGAATGATAGCCTAAATTCAGGGGGTTCTTGATGCGCCATCCGCTGCTGCCGTTGTTCGTCTTTCTCGGTGTCGTCCTGCTGGAGATCTTCGGCTTCGCCTGGGTCGGTGGCGCCGTGGGTGCGCTCGCCACCGTGGGCCTGGTTGTGGTCTCCGCAGCGGTCGGCCTGTGGATCTTTCGCTGGCAGGGGGTGGCCCACTGGCGCCGTATGCAGACCATGCTCGCCCGTGGCGAGGTGCCCGCACGGGAATTGCTCGAGGGCTGGCTGTTGATGCTGGCGGCGATCCTGCTGCTGATTCCCGGATTTTTTTCCGACGGCTTTGGTCTGGCGCTGATGGTGCCACCGCTGCGCGCGGCGGCGGCGAACGGGTTATTGCGGCGGCGTTCGGTCTGGGTGGCGGCGGCGCGCCGTTCGGCGGCCGCGCGAGGCGGGACGATCGAGGGCGAATACCGCAAGCGCACCGACGCGCGCGAGAATGGCGGGGACGCGCGCGAGAATGGCCAGGCGGATCCGGATCGCCTTCCGGAGGACCGCGATCGCTAACGGACGCCGAGTGTCAGCCTTTTTGCACGGGTCGCGATCGCGTCTCCCCTTGACACCGGCGGCTTTGCTCCTATTATTGGCACTCGATCGGGTTGGCTGCTAACGGCCCCCGTGCCGAACAGGCCCCATTCGAACCACCACACTTAACTAAGGAGCTCGCCCCATGAATCTGCGACCTTTGCATGATCGTGTCATCGTCAAGCGTATGGAAGAAGAACGGACCTCCCCGGGCGGCATCGTGATCCCGGACTCGGTCGCCGAGAAGCCCATCCGTGGCGAAGTGCTCGCCGTGGGCAACGGCAAGATCCTGGACAACGGTGAGGTGCGTGCGCTGGACGTGAAGCCGGGTGACAGCGTGCTCTTTGGCAAGTATTCCGGAACCGAAGTCAAGGTCAGTGGCGAGGATCTTCTGGTGATGCGCGAAGACGACATCATGGCGGTCATCGAGGGCTGATGCCCTTCGCCATTCGCTCACCCATTCAATCGCTTCAGGAGACAGTTCACTATGAGTGCAAAAGACGTTCGTTTCGGAAATGACGCCCGTACCCGCATGGTTCGTGGTATCAATGTGCTGGCCAACGCAGTCAAGGTCACCCTGGGTCCCAAGGGCCGTAACGTGGTGCTGGACAAGGCCTTCGGCGCCCCGACCGTGACCAAGGACGGCGTGTCCGTCGCCAAGGAAATCGAGCTGGAAGACAAGTTCGAGAACATGGGCGCCCAGCTGGTCAAGGAAGTCGCCTCCCAGACCTCCGACGCCGCCGGTGACGGCACCACGACCGCGACCATCCTGGCCCAGTCGATCGTGCACGAAGGCATGAAGGCGGTCACCGCGGGCATGAACCCGATGGACCTCAAGCGCGGCATCGATCGTGCGGTAATCGCGGCGGTCGAGCAGCTGCAGCTTCTGTCGAAGCCCTGCACTGACAATCGCGCGATCGCCCAGGTCGGTTCCATCTCCGCGAACTCGGACGAGTCGATCGGCCAGATCATTGCCGAGGCGATGGAGAAGGTCGGCAAGGAAGGCGTGATCACGGTCGAGGAAGGCACTTCGCTCGCCAACGAACTCGATGTCGTCGAAGGCATGCAGTTCGACCGCGGCTACCTGTCGCCCTACTTCATCAACAACCAGCAGAGCATGAGCGCCGAACTCGAAGACACCTTCGTGCTGCTCTATGACAAGAAGATCTCGAACATCCGCGATCTGCTCCCCGTACTCGAAGGCGTGGCCAAGGCCGGCAAGCCGCTGCTGATCATCGCCGAGGACGTCGAAGGCGAGGCCCTGGCGACGCTGGTCGTGAACACCATGCGCGGCATCGTCAAGGTCGCTGCGGTCAAGGCCCCCGGCTTCGGCGATCGTCGCAAGGCGATGCTGCAGGACATCGCGGTGCTGACCGGCGGGCAGGTGATCTCCGAAGAGGTCGGCCTGTCGCTGGAGAAGGCGACCATCGAGGACCTGGGTCATGCCAAGAAGGTCCAGGTCACCAAGGAAAACACCACGATCATCGACGGCGCCGGTGCGGCCGCGGACATCAAGGCCCGCGTCGATCAGGTCCGTGCCCAGATCGAGGAAGCGACCTCCGACTACGACAAGGAAAAGCTGCAGGAGCGGGTCGCCAAGCTCGCCGGCGGTGTGGCCGTGATCAAGGTCGGCGCGGCGACGGAAGTCGAGATGAAGGAAAAGAAGGCCCGCGTCGAAGATGCGCTGCACGCCACCCGTGCCGCGGTCGAAGAGGGTGTGGTGCCGGGCGGCGGTGTGGCGCTGCTGCGGGCCCGCATCGCGATCGCCGACCTGACCAGCGACAACCACGACCAGGCCGTAGGCATCAACATCGCGCGCCGTGCGATGGAAGAGCCGCTGCGCCAGATCGTGTACAACTGCGGTGAAGAGCAGTCCGTGATCCTGAATAAGGTGCTGGAAGGCGAAGGCAACTACGGCTACAACGCCACCACCGGCGAGTTCGGCGACATGATCGAGATGGGGATCCTGGACCCGACCAAGGTGACGCGTACGGCGCTGCAGAACGCGGCTTCCGTGGCCAGCCTGATCATCACCACCGAGGCGATGGTCGCCGAGATGCCGAAGAAGGACGACAAGTCCGGCGGCGGCATGGACGACATGGGTGGCATGGGCGGCATGGGTGGAATGGGCGGCATGGGCGGCATGATGTAAGTCTGCCCTTGGACCCCGTTGGACAAGAAGGCCCCGCTTCGGCGGGGTCTTCTCGTTGGGGGGGTGGCCTCTGCAGGGTGCCTGCACGCAGGTGCGGGATTCGACCGGAGATGCGACGCCGGCTCCTCCGTGGGCATGGACTTCCAGAGCGGTGTCTCGGAAATGTGACAACCGTTGCTTTATTAACACGAAAAGGTGCACAAACGCGTGCAACTTTGTGAACCTTATGCCAGAATGATCGGACAATTACGGGGGAACCTGTATTGGTGGGTATTGCATGAATTGTCCTCGCCGGATTCCATCCTCGCTGGATTCCGTCCCGTCTCATGGCAGGAATGCAGTATTCTTTTCCGGGTTATCCGGTTCACTCCTAGGAGATATAAAAAATGCAAAGTAAACTGATCAAGTACATTCTGGGGCTGTCCGCGTCAGCCCTGGCCATGGGAGGCATGGCGTCCCTGAGCGCCGCGCCGCCTGCCAATGTCACGGATTCGGCCGGGCAGGTCGTCCTCGATGCCTCCGGCGAGTGCGTGCGCACGCCGTGGTGGCAGCCCGAGCGGGTGGTTCACCCCGAATGCGCGGGCTACATCGATCCGGTCGTGGCTCCCGCACCGCCCCCGCCGGCCCCGCCTGCGCCCCCGCCGGCCCCGGAGTTCACCACCACCACGCTGAGCGCCACCACCCTGTTCGGTTTCGACAGCGATGAACTGCTGCCCGAAGGCCGTCAGGAATTGCGGGATCTGGCCGCGACGCTGACCCAGCCCAACGCCAGCTACACCTCGGTGCTGATCGAAGGCCATACCTGCAGCATCGGTCCGGCCGCCTACAACCAGGGCCTGTCCGAGCGTCGCGCCCAGAGTGCCGCCGACTACCTGGTGGAGCAGGGTATTCGTCCCGAGTCCATCCGTACGGTCGGCCACGGTGAAGAACGCCCGGCCGCGACCAACGAGACCCGCGAGGGTCGCGAGCAGAACCGCCGCGTGGAAGTCACCACCGACGTGCGCCTGCCCGTCACCCGGTAAGACCGAAACTTCGGTCACGCCGGCCGGTGCCTTTTTGGCCGGCGTCAAAGGGGTCCCGTTCGCGGGACCCCTTTTTTATGGTGCGCCCGGCAGGGCGCACCCGAGACGGTGCGGGAGAAGGTCCGAGTCGGGCAGGAGGTGCTCAGCGTTCGATGCGCCAGATCAGGTCCACGCCCTGTTCTTCGGCGCTGGAGGAGGTCTCCAGGCTCAGGGAACGGGTAAGTTCGTAGCGCAACATCACCTTGGAGGAATCGTCGAAGAGGCCGACGCTGTAGCGCAGCAGCAGGCTCGGGGTCAGGAACTTGCCGATGGTCAGCGCGCTGCGATCCAGGTCGGGATGGACGTCCAGCGTCAATTCGTCCAGCCCCAGTTCGCTGCCGACGCGCTCGGTGATCAGCCCTGCCTGCTCCAGCCCCCAGGTGGCCGCGGCATTGGCGATAATGTTGCCCTCGGACGCGGTGGCCCCGGACAGCGGCCGTCCAGTGAGCAGGAAGGCCATGATTTCGGTGTCCTCCATCGTGGGTTCGGAAAACAAGGTCGAACTCAATTCGTTCGGGAGGCCGCCAATCTCCACGCCGACCACGACATCATAGCGAGGGACCCGGCGCACCGCGCGCAAATCCAGCAGCGGCGTGTCCGGCGGTCCCTGGAAGAGCACCAGGCCGTACTCCAGTTCCAGGTCCTGACCGTAGGCATCGAAGGTGCCCTCGCGGATCTCGATTTCCCCGAAGACCTGCAGCGGCTGTTGTGGCCGCGCCTGCACATCCAGGTCGCCGACGAAGCGGGCCTCCACATCGAAGCCCTCGAAGCGGACGTCGTCGCCGAGGACCACGCGTACCCGGACGTCGATCGGCAGCACACGGTCCGGATCGGGTTCCTCGCCGACCACGACTTCATCCCCCGAGACCGTGATGGCACCGGGCGGGAGATCGGGGGGTTGAAGCAGGGCGGTCGGCACTTGCACCGCGCCGCGTACGGCGAGGCCTTCGTCCCGGAATTCGATGCGCAGGTCGGGAGTGATCCGTGCCTGGGCGTCCGGCCGGTTCACCGCCAGAAACCGCGTGCCCTGGATGCGTAGCATGCCCTGCGGACGCATCTCGGGAAAACCCACATCACCGGTCAGCCGCAGGGATTCACCGCCGGAAATCACTTCGCCCTCGATGCGGATCGTCTCGATGGACAGCACCTCGGCCACCAACCGGGGTACCTCGAGATCGAGGCCCGCCTCGGGAATGCTGACCCCGGCGTCCGCCAGTTGCACGCGGCCTTCCACCTGCGGTGCATCGAGCCGGCCGCCGAGATCCAGCGCCGCCTGCAGCCGGCCCCGCAGGTTCTGGATGTCCGGCGAAAAGGCGCCGGCCCATTCCAGGGTCTCCAGCTCGGCCCGCAGCTGGCCGGCCATTCGATAGCTGTCGTCTTCCGGATCCAGGTTCAGCTGCCCCTCCAGGGTGCTGGCCTCCAGGAACGACAAGCCGACTTCGGCGCGGATCGCGCGCTGGTCGATCCGAGCGGTGAGGTATCCGTCGCGATAGGGGACGGATTGCACGATGCCCTCGACCAGTTCCGCCTGGAGCACCCCGTCTGTGGGCTCGACGGCGAGCGTTGCCTGCAGGTCCCCATCCGCATCCGTGCTCGCCTGGAACCGGGCATCGAGTTGCCCGTTGAATGCGATTGCGGGGGGCAGCAGCGGTTCGAGCCAGGCCAGATCCAGGTTTTGCAGGACTCCCTGACCCCGTGCACCCGCGGCCTCGGACCACTGACCCTGGAGGCAGAGGCTGGCGGCTCCACGGTCCAGACACAATTCGTCCAGCTGCGCCGCCTGCGCCCCGGCCCGCAAGGGCACCGGTTGGCGCAGCGCCCAGGTGCCGGCCAGGGGCTGGTCGATGTCCAGGCGCGTCAGACGTCCGCTCCAGCGGGCCGGGTCCGGCTCAACGCCCCCGTCGGCCTGCAGCGCGAATCGGCCCAGATCGCCGGATGCGATGTCGAGGGCCAAGGTGTGGGCAGCGGCGGTACCCTGAGCATCGAAGCGCAGCGTTTCGATCTGCCAATCGGCACCGGCGGTGAGGCCCGACAGGCGCAGGGTGCCTTCTGCAGGCGCTTGTGGATCCAGACCGGCGTCCAGTTCCAGATGCAGGCTGGCGACGCCATAATCGCCGTAGCGGATCCCGCCGCTCTGGCCCTGCGCGGTGACCCGCGGAGTTTCCATCGTGCCGGCAACGTTGGCCGTCAATTCGATGCCCCCCTCGATCAGCGGATGGACCTGGTGCAATTGCGGTGCCTGCAGGTTGAGGTCGAAGGCCAGGGTATCGTCCAGATCCATCAGGCCCTGGGCGGTCAACCGGTTGTCGCCCAGACCGAGGTCCAGGTGTTCGACCTGAATTCGCCGACCGTGCATCTGGACGGCGGCGCGGCCCTCGACCGGCTGACCGCGAAACGCCCCGCTCAAGTCCCGCAGCTGCAGGTCCACGTGCAATTCGTCGTCTGGCGGCAAGTGGCCCTGGCTGCGCAAGCGCAACGCCAGTTGGCCGGGCAGCTCCGGGGACAGCACGCCCGGATCAAGCTGGTGGCCCTCGAGATCCAGTTCCCAGTCGATCCCGCTGGCGTAGCCGACCCGCCCCTGCGCGCGCAGCCGGCCTTCGGCGGGCAGTGCCAGGTCGAGTTGCTCGATGGTGGTCTGGGTATCCGTGACCGCGAAGCGGCCGGTGCCGGACAGCGCCTGGCCGTCCAGTTGCGCCCGCCATTCCTGAAGGTTCACGTCGGCGGAAAAGACGCCCGTGGGCCGTTCGAGCCGGCCCTGAGTCTGCACTCGCAGCCGATCTACGGTCAGTGCGCGTTCGGGGACCAGGAAGTCGAGATCGAGGTGATCGGCGGCCAGGCTCAGGCGGAAGGGCATCAACTCGCCCAGATCGGCCTCGCCCTCCACGCGCACCTGGCCCCGGGTGCCGATCTGCAGGATCAGATCCTGAACTCGGCCCTGGCCCTCCCGGAGCTCGAGCCAGCCGGTACCGGACACGTCCTGGCCCTCGACCCGACCGCGAAACTCCTGAATACGGGCCTGGACGGTGAGGCGGGCGAATACGTCCTCGGGAGCCGCGGCCTGCCCGGTGGCGATGCCGGGCCCGGCATCGCCACCGGGCAGGGTGCCGGTGCTACTGATGTCCAGGACCTGGATCACCGCCTCGGGGTCCAGTCCCAGGGCCTGGGCGGACAGATCGCGCAAGCGGGCCTGCAGGTCCCAGGACAGGCCGTCGACGAATTGCATCCGTCCCTCAGCCGCCAGCCGGCCAGCGCTACTCTGCACGTGCAGGGCGTCGATCTCCAGGTGTTCCAGGGAACCGCGGGCGTGGGCTTCCCAGGTGAACGCCGGCAGATCGGTCAGTTGCACGCCTGAGGTCAGCGTGGCCGTCCATGCCTGAGGCGTGCCGCCGAGGCTCAGCGCCCCGGCATCGATGGCCGCGATCGTTTGGTCATCCAACCGGTACGCAAAGGCCTCCCAACGGCCGTCCAGATGCAGATGGCCGAGATCGAGCGGCTCCTCCAGGATCACGTCGGTCACGAGGCGCAGCCCCGCCCGCAATTCATGCTGCAGATGCAGCCGCTCGCGCAGGTTGCCGTCCACGGTCAGCGTACCCTCGGCGTGGCGGGTTTCGAGCCCGAGGGCCACCGCCTCGGGCAAGGCCAGGCGCCAGTGCCCGTCGATGTGCAGCGGGTAGGCCCCTTCGGGACGCAGTTCGGCGTTCATCTGCGCCTGCAGATCCGGCAGAACGAGATCGACGTCGCTCAGGCGCAACACATCCGGTTCGGCGTCCAGGCGCAGTGCGAGACGTTCGAGTTCCACCAGCGTGGCGTCCGCCCGGTGGACCGTGAGGTCGGTCAGCAGGAATTGTTCGATCACCAGGCGCAGCGGCCATCGGATCTCCTCAGGCAGCTCCGGCGGTTCGGTGGGCGGGGCCGGCTCGGGCGCCTCCAGCAGGTCGACCCGGACCCCCGAGAGCCGCAGATGCCGAGCCCATACCGTGAATCGCAGCAGCGCGGACGCGTCCACTTCGAGGGCCGCCTGTTGCAACTGGATGCGGGCGGTGTCGGTCAGCACCGTCACACCGGTCAGCGTCAGCCCGCGAAACAGGCTGCCCTGCATCTGCTCGACGCGCAGTTCCACCGGGGCATGGCGTTCGGCTTGGGCGACCAACCAACGGGTGCCCGGTTCGGTCGCCACCAGCGCGAGCCCCCCGATCACGACCAGCGGGATCAGGATCAGCAGGGCATAGAGTGTGAACCGCAGAACGCGCGCGATGCCGCTCACAGGTCCGGGCCCATCGTGAAGTGGATGCGTACGGTGTCGTCGGAGTCCGGGGCGTGGGCGAGATCGAGTCGGATCGGTCCCACCGGCGAACGCCAGCGCGCCCCGATTCCGAAGCCGTATTGGGGGTCGTAATCGTCATAGCGGTCGAAGGCATTGCCGCCATCGACGAAGACCGCCGCGGCCCAGGGGCCGGCGCCGACCGGATGCTCGTACTCGACGCTGCCCACCAGCAGATGCCGCCCGCCGATCACCCGGTCTTCGTCGTCGCGCGGCCCCAGCCGCTGGAAGCCGAAGCCGCGCACGCTGGCGTCGCCCCCGGCGAAAAAGCGCAGCGAGCGGGGCAGCGTCTCGACCCCGCCGCTGACCGATGTGGCGCCGGCGTCACCGCGCAGCAGCAGGCGCCCCGAGCCCAGACCGCGGATGTATTTGCCGTTCCCCCGAACCTGCGCGAAGCTGATCGAGGAGCCCAGATCCTCGGAGGCTCCCTGGGCGAGCAGGTCCAGGCGCCAGCCGTCTCGAGGGTGCATCGGGTCGTCGGTCTCGGTCCGGCTGATGCGGTAGGACGGAATCAGGGACGAGGTGGTGTCCGAAACCCCGCCCACGGTGAAGTCCTCGTACTCGTAGCGCAGGCTGCTGGTGGTCTGCCAACCGGTCGCGCGGCGTTGTACATGACTGACGCCAGCCTGGAAGCGCTTGGATTCCGTATCCCGAATGTCCTCCTCCCGATAGGTGGAGAAGATCTCGAAGGTATCGCGTAGCGGGTCGGCCAGCGGAATCACATAGTTGAAGCCGAGGCTGGAGCGTGGCGCCGCGAGTTCCAGATCCAGGTTGAAGCGGTGCCCGCGCCGGTTGGCGTAGCGGCGATTCATCGCGAGCCCTACGCGCGGCCCGATATCGGTGGAATAGCCCAGCCGCACTTCGTAGGCGGTGCGCTTGCGCGGCTCGAGCTCGGTTACGATCGGCACCACCCCGTCGGTGGCGTCGTCCAGGCGGGGTCGGACGCGCACGGTTTCGAAATAGCCACTGTCCCGGAGATTGCGTTGCAACGACAGCAATTGACTGGAGCTGTACGGGGCCCCCGCTTCGAAGGGGATCAGCCGTTCGACGAAGTCCGGGCGCAGGATGTCCTGGTCGAGGGTGATCGCGCCGAAGCGATAGCGGGGTCCGCTGTCCAGGTGCAGGAGCACGCGGGCCTGATCCGCTTCCGGATCGACCTGGAGTCGGCTGGTGACCCATTCGGCCTCCAGATACCCGCGATCGCTCGCGACCCGCAGCAGGCGGGAGCGCAGTCGATCATGGGCGTCATGGCGCAGCCGGTCACCGGGTTCGATGCCCGGGTCGCTGGTGATGGCCACGAAGAAGGGGTCGTCGGCGCCCTCGCCGCTCACCCGGACATCGACCTCGGCAATGCGCACCACCGGACCCGGATCCAGGGTCAGTTGCAGGTCCCAACAGGGCTCTGCGCTTCGGTCGATCGCGAACTCGACCTCCGGCCGGTAATGGCCAAGGGCACGCAGGGCGCGCGTGACCCGGGTTTCGACATCCCGGATCACGCCACGCTCACGGACGGGTGGCAAAGCACAGGGATAGCGGGCCATGGACACGAAGGCGCGGATATTCTCCCGCTGCGACTCGGTCCCCCCCTCGATCACCAGGCGCGGGACCTCTTCGGCGCTGGCGGCTGCGATCAGGCTCAGCAAAAGCGTGCCCAGAACGAGACCCCGCACCGCCGGTTTACCCAGGACCCGCATGCCCTGTGGCCCCACGCCCCGCAGTGCCGCCAGCCAGCCGCTTGCGATCCGTCGCCTTCGTCGCTGTGTTTCAACACACACCATGGGGGCCTGAGGTTGGAGTAGAGGGGTGTTGTGCGTATTCCTGATGGCACCTGTGGTACAGACGGGAACACACAACCATTGTTTCATGTCCGCCCGCGGGGATATAGATCGCCTCTTCAACAGACCGCCAGGGGTCGAAGGGGTTCGGGGAATCCGGGTCGCGCTGAGGGCCGCGCGGCTTCGGTGAGCGCGTCAGCCCGCGTCGGCAGGCCCTGGGTCCGGACGGCCATTGACGAAGGCGCGTCCCGGGTCCACCTGCCAGCCGCCCTCGATCAGCGATTGGCGTCCCAACAACATGCCAAAGCGCATCGGTCCGCGATCGGCCAGGGTGATCTCGATCTCCTGGCGCCGCAGCCCCAGTTGCATCGACGTGACGATCACGTAGCGGTGCTCGCGCAGGCCGTTGGAACTGCGAATCGTGCGCTGGTCGCTGATCTCGGCGGAACACGCGACGGCGGTCCGTTCGTCGCCATGCAGGGGATGCAGCCGGAAACGAATGTGCGGGCGGCCGTGGTGGCGATAGCATTCGAGGCGGACCGCGTGCAGCGCCGAGGTCCGGGCCCCGGTGTCGATCTTGCACTGGAGGCGCGGGATGCCGAGGTCCGGCAGCGCGAGCCATTCCCGCCAGCCGACCAGGGGCGTGTCAGCGGCGAGTCGGGGCGGTGTTCCGGCAGCAATCGGCATCGTCGTGTCAGGACCGCGCCGGGCTGCTGTCGCCCCGCGGAAAGACCACCAGATGCGAGAAGTTCAGGCGCAGCCGCACGCGGTCGGTCACCGCATGATCGTCGTGACTGGGGGCGACACAGAGCAGTTCGGTGCCGTCGGCGAGCGTCAGGGTGTACAGGAAATCCGCGCCGCGAAAGGCCTTGGCCTTCACCGTGGCGGGAATGCTGCCCTCTTCCTGGTCGAGCTTGATGTCGTCGGGCCGCACCAGCACGTCGACCGGGGTGCCGGGCGTGAACCGGCTGGACAGCGGTCCGTGGATCTCACCCAGCGGCGTCTCCACGCAATCCTTTCGGCAGACCCGACCGGACAGGATCGTGCCCTTGCCGACGAAATCAGCGACGAAGCGGTCGGCGGGCTGGTGATACAGGTGGTAGGCGGTGTCCCACTGGGACAGGCGGCCGTGATTCAGCACCGCGATGCAGTCGGCAAACGCGAAGGCCTCGTTCTGGTCATGGGTGACCAGCACGCCGGTGGTGCCCTCCGCGCGCAGGATCGCCCGGACCTCGCGCGCGAGGTCGGTGCGCAGTTCCACGTCCATGCTGGAGAACGGTTCGTCGAGCAGCAGGATCTGCGGTCGGGGGGCGAGGGCACGGGCCAGCGCGATGCGCTGCTGCTGGCCCCCCGACAAGGCATGGGGGTAAGCGTTCTCGTAGCCGGACAGGCCGATCAGGCGCAGCAGTTCACGGACCCGCCGCTCACGGTCCGCGCGTCCCCAGCGCCGGATGCCGAAGGCGATGTTGCCGGCGACGTCCAGGTGCGGGAACAGCGCGAAGTCCTGGAACACCATGCCGACGTGGCGCTTCTCCGGTGCCAATGTGTAACCGGGGCGGCTGACGACCCGGTCGTTCATGCGGATCTCACCGCGCATCACGCCCTCGAAGCCGGCGATGGCGCGCAACAGCGTCGTCTTGCCGCAGCCGGACGGACCGAGCAGGCAGCCGATCTGGCCCGAGGGCAGTTCGAGTGAAATGGCGTGCACCACGCGCTGGCCGGAGTAGCCGACGTCGATGTCGTCCAGGACCAGTTCGGCCGCGTGTTCCGCTTGGATCGTGGTGGCGCTCATGTCGGCTGGGCTCCTGCCGGCACGGCCAGCGGTTCGGTTTCCGGATCGGTATTCGGGGCCTGCCCCGGGCCCACGGTCTTCTTTGCCTGTTTCTGCCCGGGACGCGAGCGGGCGATGGTCAGGCTCAGCAGGATCACCGGGAGCAGGCCGACCAGCACGATCGCGAGCGCGGCACTCGAGGATTCGGCGAGGCGTTCGTCGCCGGCCAGCTCGAAGGCGCGCACCGCCAGGGTGTTGAAGTCGAAGGGCCGCAGGATCAATGTCGCCGGCAGTTCCTTCAGCACATCGACGAAGACCAGCAGCAGCGCGGTGAGCAGGGTGCCGCGCATGATCGGCAGGTGCACCCGGGTCAGGGTGGCCATCGGGCGCATCCCGAGCGAGCGGGCGGCGTCGTCCATGCTCGGCTTGATCTTGCCGAGCCCCGCCTCGACCGTCTGCAAGGAGACCGCGAGAAAGCGCACCACGTAGGCGAACAGCAGCGCGACCAGCGTGCCGGACAATAACAGGCCGGTGGACAGGCCGAACTGATCGCGCATGAAGGCATCCAGCGCATTGTCGAACCAGGCGAAGGGCAGCATCACCCCGATCGCGATCACCGTGCCCGGAACGGCATAGCCCAGACCCGCCACCCGCACCGCGAATCCGGTGATGAAGCCCCCTTGCATGCGCCGGGCATAGGCCAGGATCAGCGCGAGGCCCACGGCGATCACGGCGGCCAGGATGGCCAGATAAAAGGTGTTGAACACCAGCTGTGCGAAGCCGGCGTTGAGCCAGTGCTCGGTGGTCTGCGTGGCCCAGATCGACAGCTGGACCGCCGGAATCAGGAAGCCGAACAGCACCGGCAGCAGGCATAGCGTCACCGCGCCCGCGGCCTTCCAGCCGCGAAGCCGGTAGCGCGGCAGATTCGAATACCGGGAACTGGTGTGATGGAAACGCGCGCGCATCCGCGACCAGCGCTCGAGCAGGATCAGGATGAAGACGAAGCTCAGCAGCACGGCGGCGAGTTGTGCCGCGGCCCCGGGATCGGCCAGCCCGTACCAGGTTCGGAAGATGCCGGTGGTGAAGGTCGGAATCCCGAAATAGGCCACCGTGCCGTAGTCGGCCATCACCTCCATCAGCGCGAGCGTGAGACCGGCGATCACGGCCGGTCGGGCCAGCGGCAGGGCCACGCGGAAGAAGCCGGCAAACGGGCCGCTGCCGAGGGTGCGGGAGACCTCCAGCACGCAGACGGACTGCTCCAGAAACGCCGCGCGGCTGAGCAGGTAGACGTAGGGATACAGCACCAGCGTGAGCATCAGCATCGCCCCGGTCAGCGAGCGGATCTCGGGAAACCAGTACTGCCCGTAGCCGAGTCCGGTCAGGTCCCGGATCAACATCTGGACCGGGCCGGTGAAGTCGAGCATGCCGGTGTAGGTGTAGGCGATGATGTAGGCCGGCATCGCCAGCGGCAGCATCAGCGCCCATTGAAAGATACGCCGCCCCGGGAATTCGCAGACGCTGACCAGCCAGGCCACCGGCACGCCGATCACCAGAACGCCGATACCGACCCCGAACAGCAGCAGCAGCGAATTCTTCACGTATTCGCCGAGCATCGTCTCGCGCAGATGCGCCCAGACCTCGCCGGTGGGCAGGAACACATGGCCGAAGATCACCAGCACCGGCAGCGCCAGGACCAGGGCGACCGTCGCGGCCGTCACCTGCCAGAGGGTCGGTCGCGCCAGGCGCCGCCGACCCGAGAAGCGAGCGGTCAGGGGGAGGGAGAAGAGCGCATTCATTTCTGCGAATAATAAACGTTCTTATTCCGAATGACATCCCGTTTACCGCAACGAGTCCAGGGCAACGGATTCATTGCCACGGCTTCATTACAACGGGTCCACCATAACCGGCCTGGCCTATCGGACCGGGTCTGGTGCAACGACACGGGCCTCTCCCGAGACACCGGCCCCTTCCGAGACGGCGGCGGGGGCCGGTGAATGGGCGATCAAGCCCGACGATCAAGCCGGCAACGACGACGGCGAACGATGAGGTCGGGTATCGGATGGGGTAGCGATCAGCGCCAGCCGGCACGGTCCATGATGCGCACCGCCTCGGCATTGTGTTCACCGAGCAGGGACAGGTTCAAGGTGTCCGCCTTGAATTCTCCGAAGGCCCGGAGTACGTCGCTGGCGGGCACATCATCACGCACCGGGTATTCCTGGTTGGCCTCGGCATACCAGCGCTGGGCGTCTTCGTTGGTCAGGTACTCGATCAGGCGGATGGCATTGTCGCGGTTGGGTGCGTTCACGGTCACCCCGGCGCCGCTGATGTTGACGTGGGTGCCGCGGTCCTCCTGGTTCGGGAAGAACACGCCCAACTGCTCGGCGGCCTCGCGTTGTGCCGCATCGTCACCCGCCAGCATCGCGCCGAGATAATAGGTGTTGGCGATCGCAATGTCGCAGACGCCTGCGGCGGCGGCCCGAATCTGGTCGCGATCTCCGCCCTGCGGTGGCCGCGCCAGATTGGCGACCAGACCCTGCACCCACTCGCTGGCGGCCTCGACGCCTTCGCTGGCGATCATCGCCGAGACCATGGACTGGTTATACACGTTCGAGGAGGAACGGATGCAGATCCGACCGCGCCACTGGGGATCGGTCAGGGCCTCGTAGGTCGAGAGTTCGGCCGGGTCGACCGTGGCCTTGTTGTACAGGATCGGGCGCGCGCGCAACGACAGCCCGTACCATTGGCCGTCCACGTCACGATAGCTTTCCGGTACGTGCTGTTGCAGCGTCTCGGATTCGATGGGGCTCAGCACACCGGCACTCTTGGCCTGGTGCAGGTTTCCGGCATCGACGGTGATCAGCACATCGGCCGGAGACAGCCGGCCTTCACGCCGAAGCCGCTGCAGCAATTCATCCGCCCGGCCGGTCAGCAGGTTGACCTGGATCCCGGTGTCGCGGGTGAACTCATCGAGCAGGGGCTTGATCAGGCCTTCCTGACGTGCGGAATACAGATTGACCTCGCCGTCGGCGCTCGCGACCGCCGGCAGGGCGAAACTGGCTCCAAGGGCCGTAATGGCAAACAAGCGCAAAGGATGACGAAACATGAGCGGCGTTCTCCTGAATGAGGTTGGTTCACAAAGCACGAACAAGAACCATTGTCGTTCGTATCTGAAGTCAAGTCAACGGGCCACCCCGCCCCGGTATCGGTGGATCCCAGTGGAGGGTGCGGTGGATCCCAATGGAGGGCGCAGCCCTGTCGGGGGGACGCCGTAAATACATCCCTGTAGGCTTGACGGTGGGTCGCGGTGGATCCCAGTGGAGGGCGCAGCCCTGTTCGCGGGACGCCGTGAATACATCCCTGTAGGCTTGACGGCCGCATCCGTGCG
>Ga0207421_10001343_pt1 | contig 31849 bp, 29 predicted proteins | sample SodLakKL_010_SED_4_FD_187542 | JGI IMG/M metagenome (GOLD analysis project Ga0207421, IMG submission 187542) | Alkaline sediment microbial communities from Lake Tanatar, Kulunda Steppe, Russia - 8KL_010_SED (SPAdes) (version 2) | ecosystem: Environmental > Aquatic > Non-marine Saline and...
CCAGGGTGCCCGCCTCGGGGAGAACCCGCCGCAGTTCGCGCCCTTCGGCATCGTAGACCGCGAGTTCCCCGCCCTGGGATCGGCGCCAGTGGCGGTTCAGGTACAGCACTGCGGACAGGCGCCGCGGGTTGTCGTGCTGAAAGGCATCGACATGCCGCTGGTAGCCCGCCCCCGGCGGGTACAAGGCGAAATGGGCCTCGACCTCGAACAGGCCGAGCAGCAGGGCCGCGTTCACCTCCTGGCGGATCCTTTCCAGCTGTCCAAGGAACCGTTGTTGGGCCTCGGTCGAGCCATCGAGCCAGCGTATCCAGTCCCCCCGCACCGCGGAAACCAGGCGCCGGCCCTCCCCCCGCCCGATGCGGGCCCGGCGCATTCCCGCAAGCGCGCGGCCCGCGTGGACCTCTTCGCGCAGCGCGGTCACCAGAACGGGTTCCACAAAGCCGGGCATGACCGCGAGCCCCGTGGTCGTCAGGTCATCGATGAAGCAGGGGGCAGGAAGATACGCGGCCGATTCCACGCGGGGCCTCCGGTGCAGGGCGGTCAGGTGCAAGCGGGTCCGCCGATGCCGGCGGGGCACCTTCCACTATACAGCGCCGGCGCGTCCGGTGAGCCTAGCGCAAACCTCGGCGACGCACCGCCGGCATGCGTGGCGCAGTGCTCGGGCACCGGACTTCCCGCGTGGTCCGCTAGTCCGGCCGAGGGCGCCGCTCGGGGAGCAACTCGAGGTCCCGTTCCCGGCTCGCGAACCCTTCTTCCACCAGGACGCGCTGCAGGTCCGCGAAGGCGACCGCCACCCGCCCTGCCGCGCCACGCACGCCCAGTTCGATCCGCGGCTCGTCATCCTGGAAACCCGGCAGACTGGAGATGCGCAGGTCCGGGTAGCGACCCTCCATCGCCTCCAGCAGCGGAACGAGTCGACTCTCCGGAACCCCGAACAGACGCAGGGACCGTTCCGCCGGCAACGCGGCGGGAAAGGCGGCGGCCAGATGCTGCTCCAGCACCCAGCGCACCATCGGCTCGGCCATCGCCGGAAAACCGGGGACGCAGAAATGCTTTGCGCAGGCGAAACCGGGGACGCCGTTCACCGGGTTCGGAATCAAGGTGGATCCTTCGGGCAGTTCCGCCATGCGCACCCGGTTCGGGTAGGCTTCGGCACCGAAACGCGCCTCCAGCAGGGCCACGAACTCCGGATGACGTGTCAGCGGACGGTCCAGCGCACGGGCCAGGCAGGCGCGGGTGCGATCGTCCGGCGTCGCCCCGATCCCGCCGAAGCTGAACACCCAGGCATCGCGCTGCAGGGTCTCGCGGAAGGTCTCGGTCAGGAGATCAGCGTTGTCGCCGACGATACGCAGCCAGCCGAGTTCGAGACCCCGCTCCGCCAGGGAGCGGGTCAGCGCCGCCTGGTGCCGGTCCTGACGCTTCCCGCTCAGGATCTCGTCGCCGATGATCACGGCCCCGATCTCGACAGTGCCGGCCATGTCCCCTGCCCGATGGGCGCCTATTGCGCAGCGCCGGTGGCCAGCGCCCGCGCGCGCGCCTGCGCACGCTTCTCCGGATCGTTGTCCAGCGTGTCCAGCCAGGGCCGCGCGTGACCCAGGATCAGGTCGGCGAGGAAATCCAGGTGATCCGGGCGATCGTTCAACGCTGGAATGTAGCTGAAGTGTTCGCCGCCGGCTTCCAGGAAATTCTCCCGGTTCTCGTCGCCGATCTCCTCGATGGTTTCCAGACAGTCGGCCGAGAAACCCGGGCAGATCACGTCGACACTCCTGACGCCCTTCTCGGCCAGGGCCTTCAGGGTCTCGTCGGTATAGGGCCGCAGCCACTCCTCGCGACCGAAACGGGACTGGAAGGTGACCTGCCACTGCCCCTCCTCCAGGCCCAGCGCCCGGGCGAGCTGGAACCCGGTCGCGTGGCACAGGCAGTGGTAGGGATCGCCCGCCAGCAGGTAGCGCTTCGGCACCCCATGAAAGGAGATCATCAGGCGCTCCGCCCGACCGTTCTGATCCCAGTGCTCCTGCACGCTGGCGGCCAGCGCGTTGATGTAGCCGTTCTCCCGCTCATACCCCGAGATGAAATGCAGGTCCGGGGTCCAGCGCCAGCCGCGCAGCTCCTCGGAGACCGCGTCCAGGGTCGATGCCGTGGTACTGGCGGAGAACTGCGGGTAGAGCGGCAGCACCACCAGCTTGCGCACCCCCTGCTGGCGCAGCTCGTTCAGTGCGTCCGGGATCGACGGGTTGCCGTAGCGCATTCCGACTGCCACGGGCATGGGGTCGGGCGCCAGCTTCGCCAGGCGCTTGCGGATGCCCTCGGCCTGGCGCTGTGCGATCACCAGCAGCGGCGAACCCTCGTTCGTCCAAACCGTCGCGTACTTGGCGGCGCTGCGGCGGGGCCGGATGTTCAGGATCACCCCGTTCAGGATCAGCCACCAAAGCGGCCGCGGCACCTCCACCACCCGCGGATCCCAGAGAAACTGCTTCAGGTACCGGCGCAGTGCCTTCGGGGTGGGGGCATCGGGCGTGCCCAGGTTCGTGACCAGCACGCCGACATGGCTGGGACTTCCATGCTGGTAGTCGGGTTCACCAAGATATTTCAAGGGCGTTCCTCACGCAGAAGGGTCCTGACGCGCCCGCAGGCTGCCCGGAGACCCCACCAAGATAGCGCAGAGTGGCTCGCGGGCACAGGCCCGGAGGGGCCGGCTTCAAACCCGACGCAACCGCTCGCGCAGCGGACTGCTGCGCGGGAAGTGGGCCTGCAGAAACTCCATCTGGTCGGCCAGCACGCGCCGGCCCTTCAGGTAGATGTATTCCGCATGTGTGGGCCGGAACGGGATCGCCAGCAGCTGCATCCCGGCCTGTTCCGGCGTATGTCCCGCCTTGTGGTTATTGCAGCGCTTGCAGGCGGTGACCACGTTGGTCCAGGTGTCCTCACCCTGCTGGCTGAGCGGCGTCACGTGGTCGCGCGATAGCTCCTGTTCCGGAAAGTGGTTGCCGCAGTAGAGACACATGTGGGCATCGCGGCGGAACAGCGTGCTGTTGTTCAGCGGCGGAACATAGCCGCGGTGGATCGCACGGTTGGTGCCGTGGGTCGCGATGATCGAGTTCACCTCCACGACCGACTGGCGGCCGGTGAACGAACTGATCCCTCCGCGGACCCGGTACAACAGGGTGCCGCAGGTATAGGAGACCTGCCCACCGTGGTAGAGACGAACCGCCTGCTGGTAATCGATCCACTCCAGCGGCATTCCGGCGGCGTCGGTGCGCAGGACCTGCTGTTGCAGCGGTACCATTGCGGGGACTCCCAGTCTCGCCTGAACTCGCTGGACAATAATCATGGCCGCGGCAGAAAGCAATAATCACGCCGCAGAGATCCAGGACGTCTTTGCAGAAGACCGGCCAACTGCTCGGCAAACCAATGCCAGACAAATTCCGATCCGGGCAGGGTGCGCGTGAAAAATACACGGCCCAGCTCTGTATGCAGGGTTAACGTGAAAGTCACGGTCCAGCTCTGTCGGTCGGGTTAGCGCAGCGTAACCCGACGTGCCGGGGACGACGCTGCTTTGCGACCATGGGTGGGTGCAACGCCCCTCGGGTTACGCCCTTCGGGCTAACCCGACCTACGGTTTGCCGCTTTTCCTCTTCAGGGGTGACGCGTGTCCGGGCGCATGGGCGTTCCGATGCGCGCGCTCCGGTTTATGCCGCTACCCGATTCGGCTACACTCCCGTTCCATTTTTGGCCGCGACGCACCACCGGGGTGCACCGGCCTATCGATGTGAATGTCCGCCAACGCGACCCGCCAACGGATGCCCGTCACCGGGTCCGGGAGAGAACGAATGCCAGTCAGATTATCGGTTCCGAAGGAAAACGCGAGCGGCGAGCGCCGGGTCGCACTGGATCCGACGGTGGCGACACGGTTCGGGAAGATGGGCTTGAGCGTGCAGATCGAGAAGGACGCCGGAGCCGCCGCCCGGTTCCCCGACGCGGCCTATCCCGACGCGCAGGTGCTGGACACCGCGGAGGTATATGCGCAGGCGGACATCATGGTCCGCGTCGCCCCGCCGACGCCGGCCGAGATCGAGCAACTCCCGGAAGGCGCGACCCTGATCGGCTTCTTTCATGCCCACCGCAGCCCGAAAGTGGTGGCTGCACTGCAGAAGCGCAAGATCCTCAGCTTCGCGATGGAGCTGATCCCGCGCATCTCCCGCGCCCAGAGCATGGACGCCCTCTCCTCGCAGGCGGCGGTGGCCGGATACAAGGCCGCGCTGATGGGCGCCGATCTCTCCTGCCGCTTCTTCCCGATGCTGACCACCGCCGCCGGCACCATCCGCCCGTCCAAGGTGATCGTGATCGGCGCCGGCGTCGCCGGTCTGCAGGCCATCGCGACCGCCCGGCGGCTGGGCGCGATGGTCGAAGCCTACGACGTGCGCTCCGCGACCAAGGAGCAGGTGGAATCGCTGGGTGCGAAATTCCTGGACCTCGGCGTGAAGGCCGAGGGCGAAGGCGGCTACGCCCGCGAACTCACCGAGGCCGAGAAGCAACAGCAGCAGGAGGCCCTGGCCGGGTTCATCGCCAAGGCCGACGTGCTGATCACCACCGCCGCGATCCCCGGGCGCCCGTCGCCGAAACTGATCCCGGCGGACATGGTCCGCGGCATGAAATCCGGTGCGGTGATCGTGGACCTGGCCGCCGAGGGCGGTGGCAACTGCGAACTGACCGAGCCGGGCAAGACCATCGAGCACGGCGACGTGATCATCCACGGGCCACTGAACGTGCCGTCGCAGGTCGCGCTGCACGCCTCGGAGATGTACGCCAAGAACCTGCTCAACTTCCTGACCCCGATGATCCAGGACGGTGAGTTCAGGCCAGACTGGGACGACGAGGTCGTCGCGAAGAGCTGCCTCACCCGGGACGGCGAGATCCTCCACGCCCCCACCCGCGAAGCGATCCAGGGAGACGCATCATGATCGAGGGTTTTGTCGCGCTGTACATCTTCATGCTCGCGGCCTTCACCGGCTACGAGATCATCTCCAAGGTGCCGGTGATCCTGCACACCCCGCTGATGTCAGGCTCCAATTTCGTCCACGGCATCGTCCTGGTGGGCACCATGGTCGCGCTGGGCCACGCGGCCACGCCGCTGGAGCAGCTGGTCGGCTTCATCGCGGTGATCCTGGCGGCCGGTAACGCGGTCGGCGGCTATGTCGTGACCGAACGCATGCTGGAGATGTTCAAGACCAGCAACAAGGGAGACAAGTAATGGGTCTGGTCATGACCGTCATCAACATCGCGTATTTCATCGCCGCGATCCTGTTCATCGTCGGCCTGAAGCAGATGGCCTCGCCGACCACCGCGCGGCGCGGCATCGTCTGGGCCGGGATCGGCATGGTGCTGGCCACCGTGGTCACCTTCGCCCATCCGGAGGTCCAGGGTACCGTCAACTACCTGCTGATCATCCTCGGCATCGCCATCGGTGGCGGCCTGGCCTGGTGGAGCGGCCGCAAGGTCGCGATGACCGACATGCCGCAGATGATCGCGCTCTACAACGGCATGGGCGGCGGTGCCGCAGCGGGCATCGGCGCCATCTACCTGCTGCAGGCCGACCCCGAGACCGCCTCCAACGTGATCCTCACCATCGCCGTGCTGGGCTCGCTGATCGGCTCGGTGGCCTTCTCCGGATCGATGGTCGCCTTCGCCAAGCTGCAGGGTCTGATGGACAAGACCGTGCATTTCCCGGCCCAGCAATGGGTGAACCTCGGCCTGTTCGCGGTCACCGTCCTCCTCGGGCTCTCCCTCGCCCTGAGCGGCGGCGACGTGAACAACTTCGTGCTGCTGCTGTTCTTCATGCTCGCACTGGCGTTCGGGGTACTGATGACCCTGCCCATCGGCGGTGCCGACATGCCGGTGGTCATCTCGCTGTATAACGCACTCACTGGCCTTGCAGTGGGCTTCAAGGGCCTGGTGCTCGACAACCCGGCGCTGATGATCGCCGGTATCGTCGTCGGTGCCGCCGGCACCCTGCTCACCCAGCTGATGGCCAAGGCCATGAACCGCAAGATCAGCAACGTGCTGTTCAAGCAGTTCGGCGGCAGCAGCGGCGCGGAAGCGGAAGCCGTGGGCGGCAGCCTGAAACCGATTGAGGCCTCGGACGCCGGCATCATGATGGCCTTCGCCAGCAAGGTGATCATCGTCCCCGGCTACGGCATGGCCGTGGCCCAGGCGCAGCACAAGATCTGGGAACTGACGCAACTGCTGATCGATCGCGATGTCGCGGTGAAGTTCGCGATTCACCCGGTGGCCGGGCGCATGCCCGGGCACATGAACGTGCTGCTGGCGGAAGCCGGCGTGCCCTACGACATCATCTATGACCTCGACGAGATCAACAACGAGTTCAAGACCGCCGACGTCGCCATCGTCATCGGCGCCAACGACGTGGTGAACCCGGTCGCGCGCACCGACCCCGACAGCCCGATCTACGGCATGCCGATCCTGAACGCCGACCAGGCGAAGAACGTGATCGTGATCAAGCGCGGCCGGGGCGCGGGCTTCTCGGGGATCGAGAACCACCTGTTCTACGCCGACAACACCCGCATGCTCTACGGCGACGGCCAGAAGGCCGCCTCCGAACTGATCCATGCGATCAAGGAGATCGGCTGATTCTTCAAAGGTGGGCGGGGACGCGTCCCGGGCGACGGGAACCCGGTCGCGCCGCCTGAGGGCGAGTGGTCCATAGTCCCGCTCACCGTCATCGCCCTGCGCCACCCCTGACGATAACCAGCCGCAAACGGTAGGTCGGGTTAGCCCAAAGGGCGTAACCCGACGGGTCTGGCACCCACCCATGACCGCAAAGCAGCGTCGCCCCTGGCACGTCGGGTTACGCTGCGTTAACCCGACCTACAAAACCTTCACTTCCGTGGCTGTATTTTCACGCATAGGACCACTGCGGATCCGATCCTCGTTGACCGGTTTTTCGTCGCCTGTCAAGCCGCTGGGCGCTTTTTCACGGTGGTTATGCACAACAGGTGTGCAAAACCACAAAAAGACCCCAGTTAGCCTTCTTTTCTTTGCGCCGTTCGCACGAAAGATCCTTAAGCACATGTTTTTAATGTATTAAATAAAAATGAACGTTTTTTGACCAGTTCGACACAAGTCCTTGCGGGACAACGATCTCAGGGCAATTCCCCGACGCTATCCACAGAGTTATCCACAGAATCCGTGGATAACCCGGAGGGTCCGATACACCCGCCGGGCTTGCCTGATCACGTAAACTCCCGCCATGCGCCCCCAAGCCTTTGTCCGCGTTGCCGTGGACCGTCCGCTGGATCAGTTGTTCGACTATGCCTGCCCCGATCAAGGGCAACCCGCCGTCGGCCAACGCGTCCGCATGACCTTTGGGCGCAGCGCGCAGACGGGCGTCGTCCTGGAGGTCGAGCAGCCGCCTGGGATCGACCCGGCGCGGATTCGTGCCCTGGACGAAATCCTCGACCCCGGGCCGATCCTCACGCCCCCGCTGCTGGAACTGCTGCGGTTCGCGGCACGCTACTACCATCATCCCATCGGCGAAGTCGTTCTGAACGCCCTGCCCCCGGCATTGCGCACCGGCGGACCGCTGCCCGAACCCCGGCCGCCGGATTTGCTCTGGCGCCTGAAGCCCGGGGCCGCGCCCGCGCGGCTGGGTCCGCGCCAGCAGGCCGTCGTCGAGGGACTGCGGGGCGCGGGAACGGCACTGCCGCTGGACACCCTGAACGATCTGACCGGCCTCGGGCTGCGCCGGGCAGAATTGGAACGGCTGGCCGCACGCGGCCTGCTCGAGTCCGTGGCGGCCGCCACCGAGAGCCCCCCTGCCGGTCATCCGGCGGTCACCCTGACCCCCGAACAGGACCAGGCCATCGCGGCAATCACGAAGGACTCGGGTCAGGCGGCCGTTTTCCTGCTGGACGGCGTCACGGGCAGCGGCAAGACCGAGGTGTACCTGGAGGCCGCCGCGCACGCGCTCGCCCGCGACCGGCAGGTCCTGATCCTGGTCCCGGAGATTGCCCTGACGCCGCAGCTCGTCCAGCGCGTCAGCCGACGCTTCCCCGGACAGGTCGCGGCGCTGCACTCGGGACTGCCGGCGGGCGAACGGCTGCGGGTCTGGGAGAACGCCCGCCTCGGGCAGCGCGGCCTCCTGCTCGGCACCCGTTCGGCGCTGTTCACGCCGCTGCCGCGACTCGGGCTGATCATCGTCGACGAGGAACACGACCCTGCCTACAAGCAGCAGGACGGCCTGCGCTACCACGCCCGAGACCTCGCGATCATGCGTGGTCACATCGAATCCGTCCCGGTGGTGCTAGGCTCCGCCACGCCAACACTGGAGACGTTGGTGAAGGCCCGCGAGGGCCGCTATCGGCACCTGCGCCTCGGCACGCGCCCGGACGGCTCGCAGCCCCCGCCGGTCCGGTGCCTCGATACCCGCGTGCACCGTCCCGACGAGGGTCTCTGCAGCCCGCTGCTCGATGCCATGCGCGAGACCCTCGCCCAGGGACGGCAGTGCTTCATCCTGCTCAACCGCAGGGGCTTCGCGCGCGTCCTGGCCTGCGATCACTGCGGCTGGGTCGCCGACTGCCCCCACTGCGACGCGCGCCTGACCGTGCACGCGGCGGCGCGCCGGTCGGTCTGCCACCTGTGTGGGTTCAGCGAGCGGCTGTCGCAGTCTTGCCCGCAGTGCAGCCAGGAACTGAGCCATCACGGATTGGGAACGCAGCGCCTGGAGCGGGCGCTGTCCCGCCACTTCCCCAGGATTCCGATGGTGCGGCTAGACCGCGACAGCATCCGCCGCCGGGGCGAACTCGAGCAGTGCCTGGACACCATCCGCGCGATGGACGCCGGCATCGTGGTCGGCACGCAGATGCTGGCCAAGGGCCATGACTTCCCCCGCGTCGGCCTGGTCGGGGTGATCGACGTCGACCAGGGATTGTTCAGCGTGGACTTGCGCGCGGCGGAGCAGACGCTGCAACTCGTCCTGCAGGCCGCCGGACGTGCCGGACGCGGCGGCGAACCCGGCGCGGTCCTGGTGCAGACTGGCCATCCCGAGCACCCGCTGATGCAGGGTCTGCGCAGCGGCGATTACCCGGCCATGGTCGAGCCTCTGCTGAACGAGCGCCGCGCCAGCGGCATGCCCCCCTTCGGCTTTCTGGCGCTCATCCGCGTCGACGGCCCCAGCCCGGAGGCCAGCGCGCGGCAGGCCGAAGAGATCGCGCAACAACTGCGCCGCCACGTTCGCGACGTCCGTGTCCTCGGACCCGCGCCGGCCCCCCGGCATCGCGTGAACCGCCGCTACCGCGAACAGATCCTGCTGGCGTCAGCCAGCCGCAAGCCCCTGCACCAGGCCCTCGCCGACGCCCGCGAGCACTGGCAACGGAACCCGCCCCCGCGCAACCTGCGCATCAGCATCGACGTCGATCCGATCACCCTCGCCTGACCCCCTCGTACGAGCGGCTTCCAGCCGCGATGGCCCAGCCCCAAATCGCGACCAGAGGTCGCTCCTAACGCCAACACCCACCCTTAGGAGCGGCTTCCAGCCACGATGACCAAGCCGCAGATCGCGGCAAAAGGTCGCGCCCACCCATGCGAATCACGCCTGGTCGACGGGTTGGGTTAGAATAACGGGCTTTCTTCCACCATCGGTTATTGCGGCCTTGAAAGAAATCCTCGAGCAGGCGCTGGCGTCGGCGCTCTCCCAACTCGTACGCGATGGCGTCGTACCAGACGACCACGGCGTCGAGGTACGGCTGACCCGCACCCGCGAGCGCGAGCACGGCGACTTCGCGGCCAACCTGGCCATGCAGCTGGCGCGCCCCGCGCGGCGCAAGCCGCGAGAGATCGCCGAGCGATTGCAGGCGGCCTTCCCCGCCGTTCCCGGCCTCGCCGCCGTCGAGATCGCGGGACCGGGGTTTATCAATTTCCGACTCGAGGAGAGCGCGCGCTTCGTGGTGCTGCAGGCCATCGCCAACGCCGGCGCCGATTACGGGCGTTCCGACATCGGCCGCGGCCAGGCCGTGCAGGTCGAGTTCGTGTCCGCGAATCCGACCGGACCCCTGCATGTCGGGCATGGGCGCGGCGCGGCCTATGGCGCCACCGTCGCCGACCTGCTGGCCTTTTGCGGCTTCAACGTGACCCGCGAATACTACGTGAACGATGCCGGGCGGCAGATGAACATCCTCGCCGCCAGCGTCTGGCTGCGCTACCTGGAGAAGCGCGGCGTCGCCCTGCCCTTCCCCGCCAACGGCTATCGCGGCGAGTACGTCCACGCCATCGCCGACGATCTCTCGGTGCTGCTGGGCGATGCCGGCGCGCACCCGGCGGAGCAGGTGCTGCAGGGCCTCCCGCCCGACGAACCCGAGGGTGGCGACAAGGAGGCCTATATCGACGCCCTGGTGAACCGCGCCGTCGATCTCCTCGGACCGAGCCTGTACCGGCAGTTCTTCGACCATGGCCTGAACGCGATCCTGGATGACATCCGCGACGATCTGGGGGCCTTCGGCGTGCAGTACCAGAGCTGGTTCTCCGAGCGCAGCCTGGCGGACTCCGGGGCGATCGACGCGGCCGTGGCCCTGCTGCAGGAACGTGGCGCGCTGTACGAAAAGGACGGCGCCCTGTGGTTTCGCTCCACCGACCACGGCGACGACAAGGACCGCGTCGTGCGCCGCGAGAACGGCGAGTACACCTACTTCGCATCCGATATCGCCTACCACCGGGAGAAGTTCGAACGAGGCTTCGACCGGATGATCAACGTCTGGGGCGCCGATCACCACGGCTACGTCGCGCGGGTGCGCGCGGCGCTGAACGCCCTCGGCCTCGACGCCAGCCGCCTCGACGTGCTGCTGGTGCAGTTCGCGATCCTGTACCGTGGCAGCGAGCGGGTGCAGATGTCCACCCGCTCCGGCAGCTTCGTGACCCTGCGTGAACTGCGCGAAGACGTCGGCGCCGACGCCGCGCGCTTCTTCTACGTGCAGCGACGCTGCGACCAGCACCTCGATTTCGACCTGGAATTGGCCAAGAGCCAGTCCAACGACAACCCCATGTACTACATCCAGTATGCCCACGCCCGCATCTGCAGCGTGCAGCGCGGAGCGACCGAGCGCGGCCTGGTCACGGCCGCCGCCGACGGCCCGGAGATCGCCCGCCTGACCCTGGAGCCCGAGACCGAACTACTCGCCCAACTGGACCGTTTCCCGGAACTCGTCGCCGCGGCCGCGCTGGCCTACGAGCCACACCAACTGGCCCAGTACCTGCGCGACCTCGCGGCCGGTTTCCATGCCTACTACAACGCGGTGCCCTTCATGAACGCGGAGGAGACGGAGCTGGTCTCCGCCCGCCTGGCTCTGATCGGCGGCATCCGGCAGGTGCTGGCGAACGGACTGGGGCTCCTCGGTGTCAGTGCACCCGAGAGCATGTAGGAAACGATCATGGCGCAGGCACGCAAGGTTCGCCGTAAAACGGCCTCCACCCGCAGCAGAGGGCCGATACCCGGCTGGTTCTGGCTCCTGGCCGGCATGTTGGTCGGCCTCGCGGTCGCGGCTGTCCTCTACCTCCAGGGAGCGGACCGCATGGGGCAGGACCCCGGCTGGCTGACGCACGGCGAAAGCCAGCCGGCTCCCATCGCCCCATTGCGCGCGCCCCCCGCCGCGGCTCCGGACGCTCCCGCGGAACGCTCGCGTTTCCAGTTCTATGAACTGCTGCCGCGGGACGAGGTGCGCATTCCCGAATCCGCCCCCGCTGCGCCGCCACCCCCGCGCGCGGCGCCTGCACCGGTGCCGCAGCCGCAGGCACGCCCGGAGACCGGCAGCCGGGTGCTGCTCCAGACCGGTTCCTTCCGGCAATTCCAGCAGGCCGATGAGATGAAGGCACGGCTGGCATTGATGGGCCTGCCGGCGAACATCCGTGAGGTCCGCATCGATGGCCAGACCTTCCACCGGGTCTTCGTCGGCCCCTTCGACAGCGACGCCCAGGTCGCCCGCACGTTGGAGCGTCTGCGTAGCGAGAACATCGAGGCTCTGCGCCTGCCCGCGTCCTGATGGGCGGCACGGACCCGCTCGCCCAGGCCCGTGCGGTCGAGGCACGGCTCGCGGAAGTGCTGCGGGCCGACGAGCCTTCCATCCGCGAACTGCTGCAACGGGCAACGCGGCGCCTCGGGCGCGGTCAGCCTGCGGACGTCCTGCTCGACCAGGCGCGCCAGCGCTGCGACGAATCCTTCCGGCGCGCGGAGGCCCTGCGCAAGACGCTTCCCGAAACCCGCTATGCCGGCGACCTCCCGATCCACGCCGAGCGCGACCGCATCGTCAAGGCAATCCGGGACCACCCCGTGCTCGTTCTCTGCGGCGAGACCGGCTCCGGCAAGACTACCCAGTTGTCGAAACTCTGCCTCGACGCGGGCCGCGGCCGTCGCGGCCTGATCGGGCATACCCAGCCCCGGCGGATCGCCGCCCGTTCGGTGGCCGGGCGCATTGCCGAGGAACTGGAATCGGAGATCGGCGCGGCCGTCGGATACAAGGTGCGCTTCGGCGACCATACCGGCCACGATACCCACATCAAGCTGATGACCGACGGCATCCTGCTTGCGGAACTGCGCCAGGACCGGGACCTGCTGGCCTACGACACCCTGATCATCGACGAGGCCCACGAGCGCAGCCTCAACATCGACTTCCTGCTCGGTTACCTGAAGCAGCTGCTGCCGCGCAGGCCCGACCTGCGCGTCATCATCACCTCCGCAACCCTCGACCCGGAGCGGCTCGCGCGCTTTTTCAACGACGCCCCGATCGTCGAGGTCCCCGGACGTGCCTGGCCGGTGGAGGTGCGCTACCGGCCGCTTGCGGAGGCGGAACCGGCGGCAGGCCCGAACCCGGCGAAGCGCGACTCCCCGGCGTCGGGCGGTTCCGATCGCCCTTCAACAGGGCCGGTACCCGCGGAATCAGCCGACGGTGCGGCCCCGGAACGCGACCTCTTCGACGGCATCAGCCTTGCGGTGGCGGAATGTTGCCGCGCGGGTGCCGGGGACATCCTCGTCTTCCTTCCCGGTGAACGCGAGATCCGCGACGCCGCCAAGCGCCTGCGTCGGGAGCAACCGGCGCACACCGAGATCCTGCCGCTGTACGCGCGGCTCTCGGCGGCCGAGCAGAGCCGCGTGTTCCGGCCGCATCCCGGGCGGCGCATCGTGCTGGCCACCAACGTCGCCGAGACCGCGCTGACGGTCCCGGGCATCCGCTTCGTGATCGACACCGGGCTGGCACGGCTGTCCCGCTACTCCTGGCGCTCGCGGGTGCAGCGCCTGAGCCTGGAGCCGATCGCACAGGCCTCCTGCAACCAGCGCGCGGGACGCTGCGGGCGCCTCGGCCCGGGCATCTGCATCCGCCTGTTCAGCGAGGAAGATTTCCAGCTGCGCCCGGCGCACACCGACCCCGAGATCCTGCGCTCGAACCTGGCCGCCGTGATCCTGCAGATGGCCGCGCTGGGTCTGGGCGACCCGCGCCACTTCCCCTTCGTCGATCCGCCCGACCCGCGCCTGATCCGCGACGGGTATCGCCTGCTGGAGGAACTGCACGCGGTGGACGCCAGGGGTCGGATCACGGCCCAGGGCCGGCAGCTCGCGCAGCTTCCGGTCGATCCCCGCTTTGCGGCGATGATCGTCGCCGGCGGCGAACGCGGCGTGCTCACCGAGGCGATGACCGTCGCCGCCTTCCTGGCCCTGCAGGACCCGCGCGAGCGCCCGGCCGAGCACGCCCAGGCCGCCGACCAGGCGCACCGGGAATTCCGCGTCGAGGGCTCCGACTTCCTCGGCATGCTCAAGCTCTGGGACGACTGGCACCGGACCCGCGAGGAACTGGGCAGCAGCGCGCTGAAACGCTGGTGCCGGGACCGCTTCCTGTCGTTCCTGCGTATGCGCGAGTGGCAGGAGCTGCGCGCGCAGCTCGCGACGCTGGCGCGCGGCCAGGGCCTGCACCGCAACGAGCTCCCCGCCGACCCGGAGAACCTGCACAAGGCGCTGCTGGCCGGGCTGGTGAGTCACGTCGGCAGGAAGACCGAGCGCGGCGACTACCTCGGCACGCGCAACCGGCGCTTCCAGATCCATCCCGGATCCGGCCAGGCCAAGCGCCGCCCGGAATGGATCATGAGCGCGGAGATCGCCGAGACCACGCGGGTCTACGCGCGCGAGGTGGCGGGCATCAAGCCGGAGTGGATCCTCGAGGTCGCTCCGCACCTGCTGAAACACGACATCCACGAACCGCACTTCCAGGCCCGCGACGGCCGCGTCGGCGCCTGGGACCGGATCACGCTGTACGGGCTCGTCGTTGCGCCACGGGCGCCGGTGAACTTCGCCCGGCACGACCCGCAGGAGGCCAGACGGCTGTTCATCCAGCACGGCCTGGTCGAGGGCCGGCTGCGCTCGCGTTCCCGGGGACTGGCCGCCAACCTCGCGACGGTGGCCGAGATTGCCGAACTGGAGGCGCGCGGCCGCCGCCGCGACCTGCTCGCCGAGGAGGACCGGCTGCGCGCCTTTTACGACGAACGCCTGCCGGAGCAGGTGGTCGACGGCCCGGGCTTCGAGGCCTGGTGCCGCAAGGCCGAGAAGGCCGACCCCGACCTCCTGCGCATCGACCGTGCCGCGCTGCTGCGGGAACCCGGGGCCGCCCTGCCCGAGGGCGCCTACCCCGACGCGCTGGCGGTGCAGGGCATCCGCCTGCCGCTGTCCTATCGCTTCGAGCCGGGACAGGAGGACGACGGCGTCACCGTGACCGTGCCCATCGCCGCGCTGAACGGCCTGCCCGACTGGCTCGGCGACTGGCTGGTGCCGGGCCTGCTCGAGGACCGTGTCATCGGCCTGCTGCGCAGCCTGCCCAAGGGGCTGCGCCGTCACTTCGTGCCCGCGCCGGACTTCGCCCGCGCGGCACTGGAACGCATGCCCGAACGCGAGGGGCCGCTGCTGCCGGCGCTGACGAATGCCCTGGAGACGATCACCGGGACCCGCGTCCCCCCGGAGGCCTGGCGACCGGAAAGCCTCGAACCGCACCTGATCATGCGCTTTCGGGTACTGGATCCGGACGGTACCGAAATCGTGACGGGCCGCGACCTGCCGAGGCTGAAGGAACGCCTGGAGGCCAGCGCCGGCGCGCATTTCGACCAGACCCGACCGGACGACATCGCCCGTGACGGCATCACCCGCTGGGATTTCGGAAGCTTGCCGGAGTTCGTCGAATTCGATCACCAGGGCGCGCAACTGCGGGCCTATCCCGCCCTCGCTGATGCCGGGGACAGCGTGTCCCTGCGGCTGGAGCCGGACGCCGACAGTGCCCGACGGCTGCAGCGCGCGGGACTGCGGCGCCTGTTCCTGCTCGGCGCGCACCGTATCGTGCGCGACCTGCGCCGGCAGTTGCCGGACATCGAGCATGCCTGCCTGCACTATGCGGCGCTCGGGACCTGCGAAGCGCTGCGCGACCAGATCCTCGCGGCGGCCGCGGAGCGGGTCTTTCTGCACGAGACGCCCTGGCCCCGCGACGCCGACGCGTTCGCGGCCCGGCTCGAGGCAGGCCGGCCCCGGCTGACCCCGACCGCGATGGAACTGGCACAGCTGGCCGCCCGCATCCTGGCGAGCTGGCACCAGCTACGCCGGCAGCTGGACGGCGACCTGCCGCTGTCGTGGATCGAGGCCGCGCGCGACATCCGCGACCAGCTGGCGCACCTGGTGCCGGAGGACTTTCTGCTCCGCACACCGCCCGATGTCCTGCCCGAGCTACCCCGCTACCTGCAGGCGATCACCCGGCGCCTACAGCGACTGGAACGGACCCCGGACAAGGACCGCCGCCTGCGCGTCGACATCGAACCCATGTGGGACGAGGCCAAGCGCCTGCTCGCCGCGCATCCGGAGGACCCCGAAGTGCTGCGCTTCCGCTACCGCGTCGAGGAGTTGCGCGTCTCGGCCTTCGCCCAGGAACTCGGCACCCGGGACAAGGTATCCATCCAGCGCCTGTCCCGCGACCTCGACGAGCTGCGCAGATCCCGGCCACTGTAAATCATGGAGCCACAGCACCAACACCGCTTCAGGGTCCATCTGGGTTAGATTAGGACCAGCGACGAAAGAGTTCTGTAGGCCGGGTTAGCGTAGCGTAACCCGACGTGCCCGGGTGGCGGGGACGACGCCGCTTTGCGGCTCTGGGTGGTTGCGGGCCCCGTCGGGTTACGCCCTTGGGGTGAACCCGACCTACCGCTCGCGGCTTTTCATCGTCAGGGGTGGCGCGTACCGAGAGGATGAGCGTCAGATTGGGACCACCGACAAAACGAGGTACCCCAGAAATGCATGTGATCGTCATCGGCGCCGGCGTGACCGGAACCACCACCGCCTGGTACCTGCGCGCGGCGGGCGTGGACGTCACCCTCGTCGACGCCGCCGACCTGCCCGCACGCGGTGCCAGCGCCGCCAACGGCGGAATGCTGCACGCCAGCCACACCGAGCCCTGGAATGCGCCGGGCGTCGGCTGGGATCTGCTGCGCTACCTGGGCCGGGTCGATTCGCCGCTGCTGCTGCGGCCCCGCGCGCTGCCGGGCATCCTGCCCTGGGGCATCGAGTTCCTGTGGAACAGCCGGCGTGCGCGCTTCGAACGCAACACCCTGTTGAACGCGCAGCTCGCCGAATACTCGCTGCGCCAGCTGCGGACGCTGCAACAGGAGCTCCAGCTGGACTTCGGCTTCGTGGAGTCGGGCATCCTGAAAATCTTCCAGGACCCGGAAAGCCTCGCCCGGAACCGTACCGCGAGTACCGCGATGGCCGCGGTCGGCGTCCGCTTCGAGGAATGGGACAATGCGCGGGTGGCCGCCGAGGAGCCCCTACTGGAACCGATCGCCCATCGCCTCTGCGGGGCGCTGTTCTTCCCCGACGACGCCATCGGCAATGCCGCCGCCTTCACCCGGGAGCTGGCCACCGCGGCGCAGCGTGCGGGCGTGCGCTGGCGACCGAACACCCGGGTCACCGGCTGGCGCCTGTTCCAGGGGCGGATCAACGGCGTGGACAGCACCGCCGGGCCAATGGCAGCCGATGCGGTGGTGCTCGCCAGCGGCTTCGCGGCACCTGACCTGGTCCGGCCCCTCGGGCTGCGCCTGTCGGTGGCACCGGTCAAGGGCTATTCCCTGACCCTGACGCTGCCCGCGGAATGGCAGCCGCGACTACCGATCATCGACGACGCCAACAAGGTGGTGCTGACCCCGCTGGACGGTCAGTTGCGCCTGGCCGGCACGGCGGAGTTCACCGGCGCCGACCTGCGTCTGAACGTCTCCCGCGCCGCCAACGTGCTCGCCCAGTGCCGGCGGACCCTGCCGCGGCTTCCCGAATATCTCGAACTGGAGACGATGGAGCCCTGGACCGGCCTGCGGCCGATGAGCGCCCGCGGCACGCCGATCCTCGGCCCCACCCGGGTTCCGGGCCTGTACCTGAACACCGGTGCCGGCCACCTCGGCTGGACCCTGGCCTGCGGCTCGGCCAGTCTCGTCCGCGACAGTATCCTCGGCGTCGATCCCGCGCTGCCCATCGAACCCTTCCAACGCTGACTGTCACGCCCCCGCGCCACCCCTGACGATGAAAAGCCGCGAGCGGTAGGTCGGGTTCACCCCAAGGGCGTAACCCGACGAGGCTCGCACCCATTCAAGGCCGCAAAGGAACGTCGTCCCCGGCACCCGGGCACGTCGGGTTACGCTACGCTAACCCGACCTACAGATCTGACCCTAGGATCGGCGCTTCACCGCTGGCGGAACGCCATGCGGATGCGGGCGCCACCCCATTCGGGAGCGTCCTCGATATGCAGTTCGCCGCCGTGATCCCTGACCAGGGTGTCCACGATGTGGAGACCGAGTCCCTGGCCGCCCGGGCGGGTGTCGCGGCGCGCGCCCCGGAGCAGCACCGCCTCGCGGTCCGGCGCCGCGATGCCGGGGCCGTCGTCATCGATACACAACTCCAGCCCGTGCCGGTCACAGTCCAGGCTCACGCGGACACGCGAACGGGCGTGCCGGACGGCGTTGTCCAGGACATTGCCCAGCAGTTCGAACAGCGCCCCGGTCTCGATGCGCAGGCTGCAGTCGTGCCGCAGCGCCGTCACCAGCTTCACGCCGTGCTGCTCGGCGACCCGCCGCAGCGCCGTGCAGGTACGCTCGATCACCGGCGCCAGGGCCACCGGCGGCTGGAAAGGTGACGGCCCCAGGCGCTGCGCCTGGTTCAACTCGTGCTGGATCATGCCCTGCATGCGTTCGACCTGCAGCAGAAGCTCGGGCCGATCGGGTTCGCCCCCCTCCAATCCGAGGCGCAGGGCCGAGAGGGGCGTCTTCAGACTGTGCGCGAGGTCCGCCAGTGCGTGCTGCTGGCGCTGCAGACGGTCGCGTTCGAACTCGAGCAAGGCATTGATACTGTCGGTCAGTGTCTGGATCTCGCGCGGGTAGGGGCCGCCGAGCCTGCGGTTCTCGCCCTGGCGCAGCGCCTCGAGATCGGCGCGCACGCGGCGCAGCGGGCGCAGCCCCCAGAAGCCCAGCGCCAGTGCCTGTCCCGCGATCAGCAACACAGTCAGCAGGCCGAGCGCGCCCCACAGCGTGCGTCGGTAGCGCTCCATCTGCGCCTCGTAGACATCGCGTTCCTCCAGCACCTGGAAAGTCAGCGGAAAGACCTGATCCGGCAGCTCCCACTGGACGGTCATGCCGCGCTCGAAGAGCCCGTGATCACGCCATTCCCGCGACGGCATGCCGAGCGCCGAGGGCGAGCGCCAAAGGGTTTCGCCCGCACCGTCCAGGACGCGCGCATAAAGCCCTCCGCCTGGCAACGACAGGCGGGCCTCCGGGAGCACGTCGGGGAACTGCACCTGGCCCGGTCCGGACACCTCGACGATCCCCATCAGCAACAGCAACTGGGCGTCCAGGCGGGTGGTCACGGCGTCTTCGGCATTTTCGCGGAACGCGCGTTCGAGCAGCGTCGCGGTCACCAGAAAGAAGACGGCGATCACCGCGGCCGCGACCAGGCTGATGCGCAGCCTCAGGCTGAGGCCCGGCGGGGTCATGCCCCGTCGCTTCGGGCATCACCGGGAGGCTGCAGCGTGAACCGGTACCCGCGCCCGCGCAGCGTCTCGATCACGCCCAGCGTTCCGTCTGGGTCCAGCTTGCGCCGCAGCCGCCCGATCAGCACCTCGATCACGTTGCTCTCGCGGTCGGCATCGTGCTCGTAGAGATAGTCGGCCAGCACGTCCTTGCTCAGCGGCCGGCCGGCCTGCCGCACCAGTTGCAGCAGCAGCCGGTATTCGAAGGTGGTCAGGGCGACCGGCTCGCCGCGCAGCAGCACCGTATCGGTGGCCGTGTCGATGACCAGCGGACCGAAGTCCAGCCGTTCCTGCCCGTCCTGCAGGCTGCGCCGCACCAGCGCACGCAAGCGTGCCTGCAGTTCCTCGACGTGGAACGGCTTCGTGAGGTAGTCGTCGGCACCCGCCTCCAGGCCCTCCACCTTGTCCTGCCAACGGTCGCGGGCGGTCAGGATCAGGATCGGCAGCCGGGGCTTCAGGACGCGCGCGCGGCGGATCAGCTGCAGGCCGTCGAGCCCGGGCAGGCCGAGATCAACGATGGCGATGTCGCAGGCGTATTCAGTCAGCAGGTACAGGCCGGTCTTCCCGTCGGCGGCCAGGTCGGTCCGCCAGCCCGCGCTGCGCAGCGACTCGGCGACGCGCTCCCTGAGACTGTCGTCGTCCTCCACCAGGGCCACGCGCAGGTTCACGGTCGGGCACCCTCCGCGCCTTCGACCTCGAAGGTGCGCACCTGCTGGTCCTCGGTCAGCAGCCGGATCGTGTAGACCACGCCGCCATTGCGCTGCTCCCCGCGGGCGGACAGCACCCGCCCGGCGTGGCCACGCTCGACCTGCGCGACGGCCTCGTCGAGACTGCGCGGCGCATGGGTGTCCGCCACAGCCGGCGCGCCCGGGGCCAGCAGCAACGCCGCCAGCAGTGCCAGCGCGAACCACGGCCGGGGGCGTCCAGGGGTCTTCTTCCAGTCCAGTCGCATACTCAGATCTCCAGGGCCAATTCGTATCCCGTACCCGTCCCGATTGGCAGCGGGAGGAGCCAGCCCGGATGGCGCGGCCCGGATGGTGCAGCGCGCTGCGTTGATCGCACCCTACGCGCCCTAGGCAGCATCCGCACCGCACGCGGCTTCGGGGCACCGGGCCATTTCGCAGCGGCGAATGCAGTCCCGGTGGCCACGTATTACACTAGAAGCCTAGCCTGAACCTTGTCTGAAGACGATACCCGGACACGATGAACGCCGCTACAGCGCCAGCCACGGAAACTCGGGACCTGCACGCCGAGTGCGGCGAGCTGGCCTGGCGTGAACTGCTTCCCCATTTCGCGCGTGGCGTAGTCGTTCGCGTGGCGCCGGGCCTCGACCTGATCACCGTTGCACGCGCCTTCCAGGATGACGACTCGGAACGCGTGGGCGCCTGGTTGCAGTCCGGCGCCGTCAGCCGTGCCAGCGACGACGATGCCCGGCGCTGGACACGCATCGAGCCGGTATTCAGAGCCATCGTCGTGGCACCCTGGGTATTGGCCCAGGAGCTCGCCGTCACTCACTGAAGGATAGACGTTCATGCTAAGAATCAACCTCGACACCGTGCTCTGGATCGTACGATCGACCCGCGAGTTTCATGCCAAGGAGGAGGTGGTCTTCCCCGACGATTCGCTGGAAGGCAACGATGGCGACTGGGCCATGCAGGTCCTGGCCGATCACGGGAGCGACATGACCCTACAGGAACTGCGCATGGGCGTGCACGGCATGGAACCTGGGCAGCAGGCGGAACTGCTCGCGCTGAAATGGCTGGGCCGCGGCGATTACGGCCCCGAGGAATGGGAGGAGGCACGGCGCGAGGCAATGGAGAACTGGTGCCCCGAGATCATGGACCGCCTGATTGCCACCCCTCTCGTCTCCGAATACCTGCTCGAGGCCCTCGACCTGCTGGGAATCGAGCACGAGGAGTGATGGGGGAATTCCGCGCGATCGGCACCGAAAACCGCGACCAGCCTGGAATTCCGCCACTTCACGGTCTACGCTACCACCTTGGAAGTATTTTTCGAGAAGTTTGCAAAGTCTTGACGAGCATGAACCGAAGCAATGCCGATCGGGTCGGTATCACCGCATACAGCGATCGGTTGCGCCAGCCCTGGACAGGACGCAAGACCTTCCAGGGTGGGTATAAAAAAGACGGCATGCAAGAGCCGTTGACCAAGAGAGCACAACCCTCAAACGGAGGAGCACATTTTCTATGAAACGTTCTAATCTTCTTGCCGCGGGGATCGCGGTTTCCATGATGACCATCGCCCTGGCACCCCAGGCCGCCGAAGTGGAGAGGGAAAACCTGCTGGCCACCTCCTGCTTCGCCTGCCACAGCATCGACGCCACCGGCAACATGCCGAATCTGGTCGGTTACCCTCGGGATCTGCTCGTTTCCCAGATGCAGGCATTCAAGGATGGTTCCCGGCCCGGCACGATCATGAATCGCCTGGCCAAGGGCTATTCGGATGAAGAGATCATCCAGATGGCCGACTACATCGCGACCATACAATAAGAACCGGGGGCTAGCAGACATGACCAATTTTTCCCGTCGTAATTTCCTCAAGACCGTCGGCATCGGTGGCGCGGCCACCGTAGCGGGTTTCGGCTGTGCCGCGCCTGGTGAGGCGAACAGCGCCCGCGGCGCCCACGTCATCGTCGTCGGCGGCGGCTCCGGCGGCGCCACCGCGGCCAAGTACCTGAAGCGCTTCTCGCCGGAAATGGATGTCACCCTGATCGAACCGACCGCCACCTATTACACCTGCTACGGCAGCAACTGGGTGCTCGGCGGCCACGCCCAGATGGACGACATCGCGCAAACCTACGATGCCCTGCAGAGCCGCCACGGCGTGAACGTGGTGCAGGATTCGGTGACCGAGATCGATCCAGCCCGGCGTACCGTGAAGACCGCGGGCGGCAGCACCATGACCTATGACCGGCTGGTCCTGTCGCCGGGAATCGACTTCCGCTACGACGCCGTCCCGGGCATCACCGCGGCGGACGCCGAGCGCATCCCGCACGCCTGGAAGGCCGGCGAGCAGACCACGATCCTGCGCAGGCAGCTCGAGGCCATGCCCGACGGCGGCGTGTTCGTGATGGTCGCGCCAGGCAACCCGTTCCGCTGCCCGCCCGGGCCGTACGAGCGGGCGTCGATGGTCGCGCATTACTTCAAGCAGGAGAAGCCGCGCTCGAAGATCATCATCCTCGACAACAAGGAGAACTTCTCCAAGCAGGGCCTCTTCATGGAAGGCTGGGAACAGCACTACGGCGAAATGATCGAGTGGGTGCCAAGTTCCCGCGGCGGCCAGGTCGAGGAGGTTGACGCGGCCAACCTGACCACGATCTCCGACGGTGGCTTCACCACGTTCAAGGCCGACGTGCTGAACTACATCCCGCCGCAGACCGCTGGTGCGATCGCGATGCAGACCGGGTTGGCCGGCGACGGCTTCTGGTGCCCGGTCAACCAGATGACCTTCGAATCCAGCATCCATCCGGGGATCTACGTGATCGGCGACTCCAGCGTGGCCGGCGCGATGCCGAAATCCGGCCACTCAGCCAACAACCAGGCCAAGGTGGCCGCGGCGGCGATCAGCCGCGAAATGGCGGGTCTCGAACCGCTGGCACCCTCCACCGCGAACACCTGCTATAGCCTGATCACGCCGGATCACGCGATCAGCGTGGCTGCGGTCTACGCCTACCAGGACGGCGCGATGGGTGGCGTCGAGGGCGCGGGCGGTGTGAGCCCGGCCGGCGCACCGGCGTCGGTGCGACAGATGGAGGCGTTCTACACCAAGGGCTGGTACGACGGCATTACCGCAGACATCTGGGGCTGATCACCCCGGGTCGTTAGACGGCCCAAGCAGCGCACGGCGCCCCGGTGGCAACACCGGGGCGCCGTTTTCGTTTTCAGGCGTTGAGGTCCGGGATCAGCCGGCTGCGCATCCGGGCGATTGCATCCTTGAGCTGTAGCTTGCGCTTCTTCAGCCGGCGCAGGGCAAACAGGTCGGGTGCCGCGACCTCCTGCAGCGTATGGATGGCAATCTCCAGGGCCTGATGCTCGGACTGCATCTCGACGATGCGCGCGCGCAGTTCACTCTCGTTTTCGACCACGAATCCCCCACCCAAAACTGGCTCCTGATGATCCCGAATCCTCCGCAGGCAAGGACCATCGCATAGACCGCAGCGAAACCGCCAAAATCTTCGCCTGCAAGGCAGGCTCCTGCAAAGGCAGGGACCCGCAGGAGCGCGCCTTGCGCGCGAAGGAATCCTCTGCTCAGCTACCGTGATCATCAGGACTCGGCTAGCGTATCATCGCAGAGCTTGCGCGGTGTCGCCATCGGGATGCTTGGCCCTGTCGCACGCGGCCTTCTAGTGGGCCACCAGGGCCCACTTGGGCGACGGCGAACCTACGAGCGGAGGGAACCATGGGCGTCACCAACAAGATCCTGGAGATCGTCACGCCGCGGGGCGTGCGCCTGAGCGGCGTGGTCGTGCAGCCGGAGGGCACGCCCGTCGGGCAGGCGTGCATTGCTCACTGCTTCGCCTGCTCCAAGGACTTTCCCGCCACGGTCCGCCTGGCGCGGGCGCTGGCCCAGGAGGGCATTATCGTGCTCCGCTTCGACTTCATGGGTCTGGGCGAAGCCGAGGGCCGTTTTGCCGACAGCAGCTTCCAGACCTATTGCGAGGACCTCGGGGCCGCGCTGGACCACTTCGACGCCCATACCGGTTATTTCACCGATCTGCTGATCGGGCACAGCTTTGGCGGCGCGATGGCGCTCGCGCTCGCCGGCCTGCGTCCGGAGCTGCAGGGGGTCGTGACCATCGCCGCGCCGTCGGAACCCGGCCACGTGACCCGTCTGTTCGAGGCCCAGGCCCACGGCATTCGCGAGACCGGCTCCGCCGAGGTCGACATCGGCGGCCGGAAGATCACCATCGGCCGGGACTTCCTGGAGTCGGTCGAGACCCAGGATCTGGACGCGGCGCTGGAGCGACTGGGCCGTCCGTTGCTGATCCTGCACGCGCCCAAGGACACGGTGGTCGGCGTCGATCACGCCCGGCGTATCTTCTCCCGCGCCAAGCACCCGAAGAGCTTCGTTGCACTGCACCACGCCGACCATCTGCTCACCCGTCCGGAACACACCGCCTACGTGGCGCGGCTGATCCACGCCTGGGCCTACGACCTGCTACGACCTCACCAGTAGTTTTCCACGGTGATCTGGCCGGGCTGGCTGCGGCGGTGACGACGCAGGCCCCGTGCCTTCAACACCGCCTGGGTATCGCGGACCATGTCCGGATTGCCGCAGATCATCACCTGGGCGTGATCGGGCTCGATCGCCAGGGACGCGAGATTCTCCAGCCTGCCATCGTCGATCGTCGCGGGAATGCGCGCGCACAGGGCACCCTCGCAGATCTCGCGGCTCACCATCGGCACATAGCCGAAGCGGCCCGGGGCGCGCTCGACGAAGGTCCGGATCGTGTCGCGATAGGTGAGGTCGGGCGCCTGGCGCACCGAGTGGACGAGGCGGATATTCTGAAACCGTTCCCAAGGCTCGTCCGTCCCCAGCATGGACAGGAACGGACCCAGACCCGTCCCTGTCGCGAACAGCCAGAGATCGCGGGCATCGGGCACCTGGTCGAGGGTGAACAGACCGGTCGATCGCGGCATCAGCTCGACCTCATCCCCCGGTTGCAGATGGATCAGGCGGTTGGTCAGCGGCCCCTCGGGCACCGTGACCAGATGAAACTCCAGCGGACGGCTATGCGGCGGGTTCACGTAGGAATAGGGGCGTCCCACCCATTCCTCGCCGACAAACAGGCGCAGTCGATTGTACTGACCCGCCTTGAACGGCTCGATGTCAGCATCCACGCAGAGGCTGAACAGACGGTCGGTCCACCGCTTGATTTCCCGCACCTGTCCTTTCACCCAACCCATGCCACCTCCGATCATCGAAACCAAACCCGTAGGAGCGACTTCCAGTCGCGATCCACCCCCAAACCCTATGCCGGCCCCAACCCCGTATCGCGGCCGGAGGCCGCTCCTACGCCAGCGATCCACTCCGGATGCCGGGCCCACCCCCGTATCGCGGCCAGAGGCCGCTGCTATGCGGGTACGGTGGTGGCGCGGTGGCCGGCTGGCAAGGGTTCCACAACATTGACCCGCGTATTCCGCGGGGCTGAGTATCTGCAGGTGACCGTGCCAGTATAATCCTCGGTCCAGCAACCCAAAGCCCCGGAGCAGTCATGGCGCGTACACCCTCCCAGATGATCGACCTCGGCACCGAGGCCCCGAACTTCAGCCTCCCCGACGTGGTGTCCGGAAAGAACGTCTCGCTGGACGACTTCCCCGACGCCAAGGGCTTCATGATCGCCTTCATCTGCAACCACTGCCCCTTCGTGCAACTGATCCGCCACGAGTTCGCACGCTATGGCCGCGAGTACACCGAAAAGGGCATCGCGGTGATCGCGATCAATTCCAACGACATCGTCGCCCACCCCGAGGACGGCCCGGACGCGATGCGCGACGATGCGCGCCGCTTCGGTTACGCCTTCCCCTACTGCCTGGACGAAGACCAGTCGGTGGCCAAGGCCTACCAGGCCGCCTGCACCCCGGACCTGTACCTGTTCGACGCCGACCGCAAGCTGGTCTACCGCGGCCAGTTCGACGACGCCCGACCGGGCAGTGACGCCCCGGTCACCGGTGCCGACCTGCGCGCGGCCAGCGATGCCCTGCTCGCCGGCCGGCCGGCCCCGGAGCCACAGAAGGCGAGCCTGGGCTGCAACATCAAGTGGAGGCCGGGCAACGAACCGGCCTACTACGGCTGAAGCGGCGCGGCTGGCCGGCCCCGGGCCTTCGGTCCGCCGGCCGCCAGCCGATCCCGGCCCGGCCATCCATGCCGCCAAACAACATCCTCGAGGGGCCCAAGGTCGCTCCCTGGACCTGCCCCTCCTGCCGCGAGGCCGTACCGCGCCTGCTGCCCAACGGCCAGCGCAACCGGGTACGGCTTGACCGTACCGACATGCTCCTGCCGGTGCCGGAGATCGAGGCGGCGGCGAACCGGGTGCCCGGCCCGCGTGCCACCGAGGTCTGCTTCCCCTGTTCCGAGGCCTATCGCGAGTTGCTTGGCACGCTGATCCGCCCCCCGGGCGAGGACGGTGACGCGCGCGGCGGACCCGGCCTGAACGATACCGGCGTCATCGGCGCGCTGCTGCCCATCGCCGGCCGCGGCACCCGGGTGCTGATCTTCCACGTGGTCAACAGTATGTTGCAGGACACCGAGATCGAGGACCTGCGCCGGCTGAACCCCGACCGCCTCACCTACCCCGGCACCCGCGGCGCCGTGGCCCCCCCGCTGTGGGCGATCTACGAGCAGCACCTCGCCGAACTGCACGCCGCAGCGCCACCGGAGGATTCCCCGCCCCCGAACTAGTGGGCCATGCGGCGATGACCCACAGACGCTACAATGCAGCGGAGCGGCGCATTCCAACGCCCTCATCGAGGCCGCATCCACTCCGGTAGAAGTCCTTGAAGACCCTGGCGATCTACAACCTGAAGGGCGGTGTCGGCAAGACCGCCACGGCCGTCAACCTGGCCTATCTGGCAGCGCAATACGGCTGGAAGACCCTGCTCTGGGACCTGGATGCACAGGCGGGAGCCACGTGGTACCTAGGGTTGGAGCCCGGCGTTCAGGACAGCGTCAAGAAGCTCGCCCGGGGCAAGCGCGACTGGAAGGACTCCGTGCGCGAGACCGCCTGGCCCCGCCTCTCCTGCCTCCCCGCCGATTTCGAGAACCGCAACCTGGACCAGTATCTGCGCAAGGCCGAACACCCGGCGTTCCAGGTGCGCAGGCTGCTGAAAGACTTCGAGTCCGAATTCGACCTTGTCGTGCTCGACTGCCCGCCGAGCTTCTCGACGGTGACGGAGAACCTGTTTCACGCAGCCGACGTCATCGCGGTCCCGTTGATCCCGTCCCACTTGTCCATCCGCAGTTACGAGCAGGTACTGCAGTTCCTGGACGCCGAGAAGATCCGCCGCGTGAAGCTGTATCCCTTTCTGTCGATGGTCGACAATCGGCGCAGCCAGCACCGCGAGGCGGGGCTCGCGCTGCGCAGGGAGATTCCGAACCTGCTCACGACCCCGATCCCCTACGCCGCGGCCGTCGAGGCCATGGGCCGCCACCGCGCCCCACTGCCGGCGACCCAACCCCGCGCCCGCGCCACCGCCGCCTTCGAGCAACTCTGGCTGGAAATCGCCGAGAAGCTGCACCGGCAGGGCTGAGAAACTGTGGAGTGCGGCGGCTTGCCTCCGCTTTCTGGCACCCCGGCGACACCCACTACCGAAAGCGGCGGCGAACCGCCGCACCCCTTAGCGCTGTACGCCTGCCGCAAATCGCCGAGAAGCTGCATCGGCACGGCTGGGAATCCTGTGGAGAGCGCAGGCTTGCTTCCGCTCTCTGCCGCCCGGGAAAATCCGCTACCGAAAGCGGCGGCAAGCCGCCGCACTCCACAGCGTTGCGCCCCTGCCGGGCGTCATGCCCCGTCGTCGTGCTCGTCCACACGCGACAGCATGCGCATGCCGCCGATCATCACAAACAGCGCCGCGCCCACCGCGGCCGGCAGGTCGGGACTGTCGGCGGGGGGAAGGTCCCAGCGCTTCAGCCGACAGGTGGACGGGTGCTCTGCCGGCAGGGCCTGCGCAGCTGCCCCGTCGACCGCCACCAGGAGATCGGCCCAGTGCAGGTCGTCGGGATTCAGTTGCCGCATCGAGGCGGTGGGCCGGACCTCCAGCCACTTCGACAGCGCCGGGTTTGCGGCTAGCCGCGCAACGTAATCGGCGCGCCCGTCGTCGTCGAGGGCGGCCACCAACACACGAGCGGGACGCTTGTACATCGACAGGAACCCGGCGCGCCCAGGGCGCGTTCAGGCGTCCCCCGCCACCGCACGACGGTGGGCAGCCGCGAAGTCGAGCATACGCTGGGTCGCGGTCAGGGCCTTCAGGCGCTCCGTCTCGTCCACGAAGATCTCGTTATGCCCGTGTTCCAGCGCATCGGCGAGGCTGGTCAGGTCATTCATCGCCATCCAGGGGCAGTGCGCGCAGCTGCGGCAGGTAGCGCTGTGGCCGCCGGTCGGGGCCTCGATCAGACGCTTGTCCGGAGCCGCCTGCTGCATCTTGTAGAAGATGCGGTTATCGGTGGCGACGATGAACTCGGATTCGGGCCGATCTTTCACCGCAGCGATCAGCTGGCTGGTCGAGCCGATCACGTCGGCCTGGAGGACCACCTCGCGCGGCGACTCCGGGTGCACCAGCACCGCCGCGGCAGGATGGGCCTTGCGCAGATTCTCCAGTTCGCGGGAGCGAAACTCGTCGTGGACGACGCAGGAGCCCTCCCACAGCACCATGTCGGCACCGGTCTCGCGGCGGATGTAATCGCCGAGGTGCCGGTCCGGGGCCCAAAGAATTTTCTTGCCCTGGTCACGCAGGTGCGTGATCAGCGGCACCGCGATGCTGGAGGTGACCACGTAATCCGCCAGCGCTTTCACCGCCACCGAGGTATTGGAGTAGACGACGGCGGTGTGATCGGGGTGCTGCTCGCGGAAGGCCCGAAAGGCATCGGCCGGGCAACCGAGGTCCAGCGAGCACTCCGCCTCCAGCGTTGGCATCAGCACGCGCTTTTCCGGACTCAGGATCTTGGCGGTCTCGCCCATGAAGCGCACGCCGGCAACCACCAGCGTGGTGGCCGGGTGTTCCTTGCCGAAACGCGCCATTTCGAGGGAATCCGAGATGCAACCACCGGTTTCCTCGGCGATCCGCTGCAGCGAGGAATCGACGTAATAGTGGGCCACCAGCACCGCGTCGCGCTCCGCGAGCAAGGCCTTGATGCGCGCGGTCAGTGCCGCCCGCTGCGCATCGTCCAACAGAGGCTGCGCGGCTGTCACCGCCGCAGTCTTCGGAACGAAATAACCGGCCTCTGCCACTGCCATCGTCAACCTCGAAATCCCGCGCGGGACCGACCCCGCCGACCCAACCCCAAAACCGCACACCGCCCGCAGGAGCGACCTCCGGTCGCGATCCCAACCAAACGCCACCCCCGCAGGAGCGACCTCCGGTCGCGATCCACCCCGAAGACATTCGCGACCGGAGGTCGCTCCTACGGGGCAACGACGGCACTAGAACGTCATATTACTATGACTGGCGCCCACCGGGGGTGTTCCGCACGGTGAGGGGTGCCTCCCGGAACTTGTCCGCCTCGCTGCCACGGGGCACACTCCTCGGCCGGTGACCCCAACCACTTCCAACATGGCCGACTACCTTGAGCGATACCGCGCGATGTCCTTCGACGCGCGGATGGAACTGGCGCTCTCCGCGGACCTGGACCCGCACTGGCGTCCGCTGCTCGTGCGCGATCAACACGCGCAGGTGAAGGCGTACTTTTCCCGGCGCATGGACCTGACCGGGGAGGAAATCGCCCGGCTGCTCAGCGACCCGAACCAGACCGTGCGCCTGAACTGCGCCAAGCGCGCCGATCTCACGCCGGAGCAGGTCGAAGCCTGTGTCTCCGATCCGGACCCCAACCTGCGCTACTTCGTCGCCCGCAATCCGCTGCTGACCGCGGCGCAGCGCCAGCGCCTGCTCGCCGACAGCGACGACCTGGTACGCATCGCCGCGCGCAAGGGCCCGAAGCAGCGCACCACGCGCTGCCGCCCCGGACAGGCGGAGATGCTGCGTTGAGCATGACGCCGTACATCGCCCTTCCCTTCTGCAGTGCGGAGATACAACCTTGAACACAGCCACACGCAAACCCCGCCGCTGGTGGCGGTGGGTACTGGAACTCCTGCTGATCGTCGCCGTGGTGCTGCTGGTGCGCGCCTGGCTTGCGCGCGACCTCGCGCAGGGGCCGGCACCGGAGATCGAGGCCAACCTCCTCGACGGCAGCCCGGTCAGCCTCGCAGACTACGCGGACCGCCCGATGCTGCTGCACTTCTGGGCCACCTGGTGCCCGATCTGCCGATTGGAGGAAGGGGAGATCATGCGCCTGAGCCGCAGCCACCCCGTCCTGACGGTCGCGATGCAATCGGGATCCCCCTCGGAGGTCGAAGCCCACCTGACCGAGCGGGAGCGGGAACTCGACGTGGTCAACGACCCGGACGGCGCCCTCGCCCGCCGCTACGGCGTACGCGCCGTCCCCAGCACCTTCATCATCGACCGGGACGGGCAGATCGTCTTTCGCAAGCAGGGTTATGCGCCGCCGCTGGAACTACGCCTCAGGCTGTGGCTGGCTCGCTGGTTGTAGCCCGATGGTGGGGCCGCAACCGGCACCCACGATCAAAGCTCCCGCAGCACCCGAAAGCCGAGGTTGGTGTCCATCTCGGTGCTGTGTCGGCGGCGGCGGGCGGCGCTGCGGCAGGCCACCGCCGGGTCGAACCAGGACCCGCCCTTCACCACCAACCACTCCTCGTCCCCGACGCGGCGACAGGCACCGTTGCGCGGCAGGTCCACGTGGCTGTCGCGCCAGGGCGACGACGTGAACTCCTGCACGTTCCCGTGCATATCGTGCAACCCCCAGAGGTTGGGCGGGAAGCTGCCGACCTCCAGCGGACGCGGCGTCGGGATGCACAGCGGGATGTACCACTTGCGCCGCTCGCGCCGTTCCTCGTACGGGAACAGCGAGTTGAAGTGCACGTCCCGGCAACCCACCGCGTCGCCGAAGGCAAAGGGTGTGCGCGTTCCGGCGCGGGCCGCGAATTCCCATTCCGCCTCGGTCGGCAGCCGGTAGCGCTTGCCGGTCACGTCGCGCAGCCAGTCGAGATACGCCTCGATGTCGCTGGGCCGCACGTTGAAGACCGGCTGGCGATCCGCCGTAGGCCAGAGCACCTCCGGTCGCGGCATCCAGCCAGCGGCGGCCTGGAACGCGGCGAACTCGGCCTTGGTCACCGCATGGCGCCCGAGCGCGAAGGGTCGCTCGATCAGCACGTAGCGCCGGGGCGACTCGCTCTTCTCGTGCCCGTACTCCGAGGCATCGGAACCCATCTCGAACTCGCCCGCCGGAATCACCATCATCTCCGGCACGGGCACGTCGTCCCGGCTCCGGTCCCTGAAGGTCACCGCCACCCCGGACGCGCGCGCGGCCCGCTGCTGCAGATCGAGCAGGTCCGGGGTGTCCAGTCGCTGTGTCGCTACGTTTGCCATGCCGATTCCCTATCCACGATTTCGGGCCTCGCGTCAGCCGTGTGCCAGAGACCCATTATGCCGCAGCGCAGCAGGCCGGGGCTCGATCCGAAAGCAGGGAGACCAGGGCGGGGGCCCAGCATGAATACGGGCTTCGTCTTCGGTACTGGCCGAGAGGGCCGTTGGACCGAGTTCACTGGAAGAGGTCGTCGACTCGCTCCGCAGTGAGAATGCGTGCCGACCAGTCCAGCAGGGTGTCCGCGTCGGCCGCCTCGATCCGCGCGCGCACGCCCTCGCTCGGCCGCCCGAACTTCAGGGCAATCTGCCGCAATAGAATCGCAGCCTCGCCTTCCTGCCGGCCCCGTTGCAGACCCTGCTCAAGACCCTTCTGAATCCCGATTCGCTCAACGCTCGTCACATATGGCATCTGTGTTTCCTCCTCGAAGGCAATCAGTTCTTCCCTGAACTCCAGTTCCAGATCTTCCGGCAATCGCAGCATCCAGTCCAGCACCCGAAACCAGGCAAGGATCTGCTCGCGCGTGTAGTCCCGCGCGTATAGGAACCGGATCAGGCGTAGCTTCACCCGCTTGCGCGCTGGACCCC
>Ga0207421_10001345_pt1 | contig 31800 bp, 28 predicted proteins | sample SodLakKL_010_SED_4_FD_187542 | JGI IMG/M metagenome (GOLD analysis project Ga0207421, IMG submission 187542) | Alkaline sediment microbial communities from Lake Tanatar, Kulunda Steppe, Russia - 8KL_010_SED (SPAdes) (version 2) | ecosystem: Environmental > Aquatic > Non-marine Saline and...
CTGAAGAGCTGTGCGGGGTGCGCCCGGTCCGGACCGAAGATGGCCATGGATGGCCATCTTCGAGCGCTCATGGACGACTTGAGCGTGTCCGGACCGGGTGCACCCCGCACGGCTCGGCCACGGACCCCAGGGCCATGGATGGCCATCTTCGAGCGCTCATGGATGACTGGAGCGTGTCCGGACCGGGTGCACCCCCCACGGCCTGGGCACCCCACTGCGCTTGGCCCGCCCTACGGGGAGGTGGGTTCGGGTTGTGGTTTGGCGCTTTCGATGACTTCGCGGATTCGATCGGCTTCCAGGGATTCGTGTTCCAGCAGGGCGGTGGCCAGGGCCTCCAGGCGGTGCCGGTTCTCCTCCAGCAAGGATCGGGCGCTACGGGCCAGGTCGGTGATCAGCTTGGAGACCTCTTCATCGATCACCTCGGCCATCGCCTCGCTGTACTCGCGTTGTCCCTGTGCGAGTTCCTTGCCCAGGAAGGGTTCCCCGTCGCCCTGCGGGAAGGCCACCGGACCGACGCGTGCGCTCATGCCCCAGTGTCCGACCATGCGCCGGGCCAGGCGCGTCGCCTCCTTCAGATCGTTTTCCGCGCCGCTGCTGACCTCGCCGAAGATGATCGACTCGGAGGTTCGGCCACCGAGCATCACCCCGATCCGGTCCCGCAAATAGGCCTCCCCGTAGTTGTAGCGTTCCTCGGTCGGGACCTGCGCGGTCACTCCGAGCGCGCGTCCCCGCGGCAGGATGGTGACCTTTTCCAGCGGGTCCGCGTGGGGCAGCAGGTAGGCCAGCAACGCATGGCCGGATTCGTGGTAGGCGACGATGCGCTGTTCCTGCTCGGACAATCGGGCCTCCCGGGCCTCACCGAGCAGGATACGGTCGCGCGCATCGGAAAAGCAGGCCCAGTCGACCTGCTCCTGCTGACGCCGGCCGGCCAGCAGGGCCGCCTCGTTGGCGAGATTGGCCAGGTCGGCGCCGGAGAAGCCGAGCGTGCTCTCCGCGAGCCGGCCCAGGTCCACGTCATCGGCCAGCGGCATTTTCTTGGTGTGCACCTTCAGGATGTCGCGTCGTGCATCCCGATGCGGCTGTTCCAGCATGATCTTGCGGTCGAAGCGGCCCGGTCGCAGCAGCGCCGGGTCGAGCACGTCCGGCCGATTGGTCGCGGCGAGCACGACCACCGATTCGTGTTCCTCGAAGCCGTCGAGTTCCGACAGGATCTGGTTCAGCGTCTGCTCGCGTTCATCATGCCCGCCGCCCATGCCGGCACCGCGGGAACGGCCGACCGCATCGATCTCGTCGATGAAGATCACCGCCGGCGCGGCCTCCTTGGCTTGCTTGAACATGTCGCGCACGCGCGCGGCCCCCACCCCGACGAACATCTCGATGAACTCGGAGCCGCTGATGCTGAAGAACGGGACCGACGCCTCGCCGGCAATGGCCTTGGCCATCAGGGTCTTGCCGGTGCCGGGGGGGCCGAGCATCAGCACCCCACGGGGCACCTTGGCACCGAGTTTGTGAAAGCGGTCGGGATCCTTCAGAAATTCGACCATCTCCATGATGTCGCGCTTGGCGTTCTCGGACCCCGCCACATCGTCCAGGTGGATATGGCTGTCCTCGCGCCGGAATTTCTTGGCCTTGGACTGGCCGAAGCTGAAGGGTCCGCCGCCGCCGCCCATGCTGGCGCGCTGCATCCGGGTCCAGACGAAGATCAGCAGGGCGAGGATCAGCAGCCAGGGGAGTGCCCCGACAATCAGTTGTTGCCACCACGGCGGATCCACCGGTTCGGCGGCGATATGGACGCCCTGCGCCTCCAGAAACTCCAGCAGCCGGGTGTCCTCCATCTCCGGCCGGACGGTTTCGAAGGAACCCGGTTCGTCCACCTCCAGGGCCTCGCGCCCTTCTTGGCTGAGGCGGCCCTCGATGTTCTGGCCGCGCAGGGTGACCTCCGTGACATGGCCGGCCTGCACCGCCTGCCGGAATTCGGTATAGGTCAGTTCGGTGTGTTCCGGCGCATCGACCTCACCGAGGAAGTAGAACAGCAACAGGAGTGCCATCGCCAGCCACAGGAACACCAGCCACGGCTGTAGCGGTCGCGGCGCAGTATCGGGATCCGGGAGCTTTTTTCGCGGGTCGTCGTGGCGATCGCGTTGGGCCATGGCTTCGTGTCCCCCTATGTGCGTGCCGAATCTGCTGTCTTCAGAGACTGGATCTTCGCATAGCGGTCGTGCATGGCGGCCGAGGCCTAGCGTAGCAGGGGCTGCTCCACTCGCTGGCGCGCGTCGGCGCCGGCCAGTGCCTCGATCAGCGTCAGGGCAAAGTCCATGGCGACCCCCGGGCCGCGGCCGGTGATCACGCCGCCGTCGATCTCCACCGCCGCGCCGGTCGACGCCATGCCGGCCTCCTCGAGGGCGCCGGGATAGGCGGTGGCGCGCCGGCCCTCGAGCACCCCGGCGGCGGCCAGCGCCTTGGGCGCGGCACAGACCGCGCCAATCAGGCGACGGGACTGCGCCTGGCGCTGCAGCAGCCGTTGCACGCGGGCATCGTCGCGCAGGTGGTTGGCTCCCGGAAGGCCGCCGGGCAGGACCACCAGATCGAAGTCCTCTTCGACCACCCCCGCCAGCGGGCGGTCCGGTACGATCACGGTGCCGCGGGAACAGGTGATAGGCCCGTCCTGCAGTCCCGCCACGACGACCTTGAAGCCGGCGCGCCGGAACAGATCGATCAGGGTGACCGCCTCGAGTTCCTCCGCACCCGGGGCCAGCGGAATCAGGATCCGGAGGCTTTCCGGATCCTGGCTCATTGCGTGCGCTGTCCCAGAATCGTCAGGCCCTTGAGCAGATTCAGGGCCTCGTGCAGGCCGTAGTCGCGTTGCGCCAAAGATTCCTGGTTCTCCTCGGCCCCTTCGTCGCCTGCCGCCGCGTCGTCGCCATTATCGGAACGATCGTTGGCGCCATCCAGGCGACGCTGCAGACTGGCTTCGTTCACCCGCAGGCCGTTGCCGTTCTCCGCGCGCGCGACGGTCAGCGGCTCGATCCGGATGTCGGGCTGAATGCCCTCGGCCTGGATCGAGCGTCCGTCGGGGGTGAAGTAGCGGGCGGTGGTCAGCTTGATCGCGGTATCCTGGGCCAGCGGCAGGATGGTCTGGACCGAGCCCTTGCCGAAGGTCTCCGAGCCCATGATCACTGCGCGCCGGTGATCCTGCAGCGCGCCGGCGACGATTTCGGAGGCCGAGGCCGAACCCTCGTTCACCAGCACCACGATCGGTACGCCCCCGGACACGTCCCCGGGGGAGGCGGTGTACCGGAATTGCGATTCCTTCAGGCGCCCCTCGGTGTAGACGATCAGACCGCTTTCGAGGAAGGCGTCGGAGACCCCCACGGCGCCGTTGAGCACGCCACCGGGGTTGTTGCGCAGGTCGAGCACCAGGCCCCGCAGCGGCCCCTTCGCCTTCAACTCCTCGACCGCGCGTACGACGTCGCGCGCGGTTCGCGCCTGGAAGTTGGTGATGCGCACATAGCCGAAGCCGGGTTCCAGCTCCTCGGAGCGCACGCTCTGGACCCGGATGATGTCACGGGTGATGGTGATCTGCTTCGGGCCGTCGGCGCCGTCGCGCATCACGGTCAGCGTGATGTCGGTGTTGCGCTTGCCGCGCATCTTGTTGACTGCGTCCGAGAGGGTCATGCCCTTCACCGGGGTGCCGTCGAGGCGAATGATCAGATCCCCGGCACGAATGCCGGCGCGGCTCGCCGGCGTGTCGTCGATCGGCGAGATGACCTTGATGAACCCGTCTTCCATGCCGACTTCGATCCCGAGGCCGCCGAATTCGCCGCTGGTGCCCACCTGCAGGTCGCGGAATTCGCGGGCGTCGAGGTAGGCGGAATGCGGATCGAGACCGGACAGCATGCCCTTGATCGCGTTGTCCAGCAGTTCGTGGTCCTCCACCTCGGAGACGTAGCTGCGCTTGATGCGCATGTAAACGTCGGTGAAGCGGCGCAGGTCCTCCACCGGCAGGGTCGCGCTGGCGCCGTCGTGCCGATCGGCAAAGACGCCGACCGAGACACTCAAAAACACCCCGACGATAACCCCGATCACGAGGCCGTAGAAGACGCTGGAACGCTTGTTCATCATTGAAAAACCCCACGGGAAGCCGTTGATGCCGATGGTACCACCGGGACTGGGCCACGCCGCAATGGCCGGTCCCATCCTGGAATTCCTTTGTTCGTAACGAGCAGCCGGTCACAGTCCGAAACCCTCAACGGAATGCCGGGCCCGATTTCGCCGGCCCATTTCGAACGTTTCCCGAAAATCCCCAGCCCACCGGCGCAATGGGCCGACTAGGAATCAGAGTGCCACCACGCCAGAGGGTTCAATGTCTGACCACGGTGGCGCAGTTCGAAGTAGACGCCGGGCGCGATCACCGTGTCGGTGGCGCCGGCCCGGGCGATCACGTCACCGCCGGAGACCGGCGTCCCGGCTTCGATCAGCAACTCCCGGTTGTTGCCGTACAAGGTCAGATAGCCTTCCCCGTGGTCCAGAATCACCAGAAAACCGTAGCCGCGCATCCAGTCCGCATAGACCGCGTGCCCCGCATGCACTGCGCGCACCGGGGTGTCGTCGCCGGCAGCGAAGACCAAGCCGCGCCAGCGCGCATCCAGGCCGCTACCCCGGGGGCTGTCGTAGCGGTGCAGGATTTCGCCCGTCACGGGCCGAGCCAGGGACCCGCGGCGGCTGGAGAACGGCCCCTCTGCAGCGCTCGCTGGGGCCGCGCCCCGGGGAGGTGGCGGGCGGGGCACCTCGGGTACCGGCCGGTCCAGCACCTGCTGCAGCGTCTCGGCATTGCGTTCCAATCGGCCCACCTCCAGCGCGTTTTCTTCGCTTTGGCGCTGCAATCGCGCCAGCAGCGCGCCGCGTTCGGCCTCCTGGCGCTCGATCTCGCGCAACATCTCCACGCCCTGCGCCTGTTGTTCGAGTTGCTGCGCCCGAGCTGATCGCAGCTGATCGCGTGCCGCGTTCAGGGTGTCGAGTTGCCGGTCGAGGCCGGCGAGACGCTGCTCGCGCGCCGCCTGGATGCGGGCATCGAGGAGCCATTGATGGCGGGCACTGCGACCCTGTGTGCCGCGGTCATGCCCGCTGCCGTGAGGACCCCCGCCGTCATGCGCGCTGCCGTCATGCCGACCCGGATCATGCCGACCCGGATCATGCCGACCCGGATCCGAGGCCGAGGGTGCCCAGCCCGGATGGCGCTCGCGCAGCCACTGGCCCCGCAGCAACTGCGCGGCCTGCGCCCGATCCGCGGCCAGTGTCGCCTCCTGGCGCGCGACGTCGCGTTCCTGGTCAGCCACCGCCTGGTTCTGGCGCTCGATATCCACCGCCAGCGCCCGCTGCTCGCTGCGCAGGCGCAGTGCCCGACGGGCCGATTCGGCGATGCGTTCCTCGAGCCGTTCGATCTCGCGCAGGTGCTGGCGCTGCTGATGTTCCAGCGTGCGCAGGGCCTCGCGCGTCGTCTCCAGTTCGGCGTCGGTCTCGACGGCCAGCGCCGATGCGGTCGCGCACAGCAGTGTCAGGCCGGCCAGGAAACGGCCCAGACTCGGTACGCCAAGAGCCTGTAAGCGAGGGGGTTTTTCGGGATTAGGCATTGCGTTTGAAAGAATATCTGACTACCCTTGATTGCTTATATTCTGTAGGATTGCACTAACTGACCATGATCTTCCTAAAAACCGGGTGTGCCGCCGTGAACCATGATCCGATCTGCTTCGATGAAACCCTGATGAGCCAGGACGAGGACATCGAACGGGCGTCGCGCTCGCTCAAGGCGATGTCCCATCCGCTGCGCCTGAAGATACTCTGCATTCTGGGTGATCGCGAGATCAGCGTGCAGGAGATCGTCGACCATGTGGGCACCTCGCAGAGCAATATCTCCCAGCACCTGGGTATTTTGCGCGACAAGGGCATCCTGGCCACCCGCAAGGACGCCAACCGCGTGTATTATCGCGTCGGCGATGCCCGCACCCTGCGCTTGATCAGTATGATGCAGGAGGTCTTCTGCCGCTCCTGATCCCCCAACGGTTGTCCACATGCTAGAACGTCTTCCTGAATTCCTGGGTAATCACCCTCTGCTCACCGGCGCGCTGATCGCGGTCATCGCGCTGATCCTGTACACCGAGTTTCAGCGGCTCACCCGCAAGTTCCGGGCGCTGCCGCCGGCCGAGGCGGTGCGCGTGATGAACCGGGAGGAGGCCTTGGTGCTCGATGTGCGGGAGGACAACGAGATGAGCGGTGGGCGGATTCCGAATGCGCGGCACATTCCGGTGGGTGTGCTGAAGAAGCGCCTGAATGAAATCGAGCGCTACAAGGAGTCCCCGGTGGTCGTCTACTGCCGTTCGGGGGCCCGTTCGGCAGTCGCCGCCTCGCAGCTGGTGGCCGCCGGCTTCACCGACGTGACCAATCTGAGTGGCGGCATCGAGGCCTGGAAGGCGGCCAACATGCCGGTGAAGAAGAAATAGCGGACCCGATGGGTTTCCAGGTCTACCTCACCCCGTATTGCCGCTATTGCGAGATGGCCTGTTCGCTGCTCGCAACGCTCGGGCACCCCGTCGAGGTGATTCGCGTCGACGAGGCGCCGGAACTGCGCCACATCATGGAGAAGCGCTCTCAGCGTCGCTCGGTGCCGCAAATCTTTTTCGGTGACTTGCACATCGGCGGTTATGATGACCTCGCCGCCCTGCATCGGGCCGGCGAACTGGATGCCGTGCTGGCCAAGGCCATGCAGGCCCCATCCGGAGAAGCCTCAGGAAAATCCCCTTCGTGACGGCCTCGCCCAGTGCTCACCGCGTCTGCGCGCACTGCGGTCAGGTGAACCGGGTGCCGGAGGCCGCCGCCGGCGCTGCCCGCTGTGGCGGCTGCCATCGGCCGCTGTTCCCCGACGAACCGGCGGCGGTCGATCTGGCCCGGCTGGAACGCGTCGTGACCCGGGACCAGCGCCCGGTCCTGGTCGACTTCTGGGCCCCCTGGTGCGCGCCCTGTCGTATGATGGCCCCGGCCTTCGTGGCCGCGGCGCGTCAATTGCAGCCCGGCATGCGCCTGCTGAAGCTCGATACCGAAGCCCATCCGGCCGCCGGCGCGCGCTTCGGAATCCGGGGCATCCCGACTCTGATCTTGTTTCATCAGGGCCAGGAGGTCGCGCGCCAGAGCGGCGCACTGGCCACCGATGCGATCATTGCCTGGGCCCGGCAGGCCGCGCGTTGAGCCGGACGATCGGCGGATGCACGGCTGCAAAACCCACCTCACTCACTCTGGACAGCGAGAAAAAACGACATGGCTGAAGATACCGATACCAGTAAGAGCACCAACGGCGGGACCGCGCCCGCCTCTGCGCCGGGTCCGGAATTCGCGATCCAGAAGATCTACATCAAGGATCTGTCCTTCGAAGCTCCCGGTGCCCCCGCCGTCTTCCTGAAGGAATGGAAGGGCGACACCAACATCCAGTTGAACACCAAGGCGCGGCGCCTGAACGAGCAAGAGGGGCTGTACGAGGTCGAATTGGGTCTGACCGTGACCACCACCTCCCAGGGGGAGACGGCCTACCTGGTCGAGGTGAAGCAGGCCGGCGTCTTCGTCGCCCGCGGTTTTCCAGAGGACCAGCAGGCGCATCTGCTCGGGTCCTATTGCCCGAACCTGCTGTTTCCCTTCATCCGCGAGGTGGTCGCCGACATGGTGCTGAAGGGTGGTTTTCCGCAGTTGCTGCTGCAGCCGATCAACTTCGACGCGCTGTACGCCCAGCATCAGCAGGAGGCGGCGAAGGCCGCGCCGGCGGGGGCCGAAGCCGGTCCGACCTCTGCCTGACGACAGCGTTTCGGCCAGAGCCCACCGTTGTTGCCTGAGCCCACCGTTGTTGCCTGAGCCCACCGTGGTTGCCTGCGGTCACCGTTGCTGCTGCAGTCACCGGGTGCACGGTCGGTCCTGAGGACCGGCCCTCAAACCGCCGCTAATCGGAGCCTGCCCGATGACCCTGTCCACCTCCCCGCGTATCGTCGTCCTCGGCGCCGGATCCTGGGGCACCGCACTGGCCTTGCAGGCCGCCCGCCTGCATCCGGAAGTCGCGTTGTGGACCCGGGATCCGGACCAAGCGGCGCTGCTCGAGGCCAAACGCGAGAATGCCCGGTACCTGCCGGGCGTGTTGTTTCCCGAGCAGCTGCGGGTGCTGGCCGATCGCGATCAGGCGCTGGTCGACCGGGACCTGGTCCTGATCGCGGTCCCGACCCGGGGCTTTCGGGAAACCCTGCGCTGGATCGCCGGCCGTCTGCGGCCCGGTCAGCGCATCGCCTGGGCCACCAAGGGCCTCGAGACCACCACCGGCGCCTGGCTGCACGAAGTGCTGGCGGAGGAACTGCCCGGGGTGCCGCCGGCGGTATTGTCCGGACCCTCGTTTGCCGCCGAGGTGGCCCGCGAACAGCCGACCGCGCTGACCGTGGCCGCCGAGGATCCCGCGGTCGCGGAACGGGTGGCGCAGGCGTTTCACGGCCGCTCGATGCGGGTCTACCGCAATGCCGATGTGCTCGGGGTGGAACTGGGCGGCGCCTTCAAGAACGTGCTTGCGATCGCCGTGGGCATTTCCGATGGCGCCGGGTTCGGGGCGAATGCCCGCGCCGCGCTGATGACCCGTGGGCTGGCCGAGGTGCAGCGGCTGGGTGCTGCGGTCGGCGCGCGTCCGCAGACGCTGACCGGGCTCTCCGGGCTGGGCGATCTGGTGCTCACCTGCACCGACGATCAATCGCGCAATCGCCGCCTCGGGCTGTACCTGGGCCAGGGCTTCGACCTGGAGACCGCCCGGGCGCGTATCGGTCAGGCGGTCGAGGGCGTGGAGACCGCGCGGGTCGCGGTGGCGCGCGCGCGGCAGGCCGGCGTCGAGATGCCGATTTGCGCCGAGGTCCATGCGGTGCTCTACGAGGGCCGGCCCCTGCGCGAGGCGGTACGGCGCCTGCTCGAACGCGACCCCGCCTCTGAGATTGAGGAGGAACCCCGTGCAGTCGGGGCTCGGGCGCGCGGGACGCCGTGAATACGTCCCTGTAGGCTTCACGGCCGCTTCCCTGCGGCCGACACCCGCGCGCCCGAGCCCCGCCTGCACGGGGTTCACCGTTTTTTTATTGGTGTAAGGGCAAGGGCAAGGGCAAGGGCAAGGGAGGGCAAGGGCATGCGGTCGGGGCCCCGGCTCGTGCGGGGTACGGGCGGGGTCAGGTGCCGCCGGGGAAGTCGAGTTGGCGCCACGCCTCGTAGATCACCGCGGCGACGGCGTTGGCGAGGTTCAGGCTGCGGCTGTCCGGGCGCATCGGCAGGCGCAGGCGCTGCTCGGGCGGCAGCGTGGCCAGGACGGTCTCCGGCAGGCCGCGGGTCTCGGGGCCGAACAGGAAGGCGTCGGTGTCGGCGAAGCGGGGGCGGTCGTAGCGGGCGGCGCCGCGAGTGGTCAGGGCAAACAGACGCCCGATGGCAACCGATTCCAGACAGGCCCCAAGGCTGCCATACTCCTGGATCCGCGCAAATTCGTGGTAATCGAGCCCGGCCCGGCGCAGGCGCTGCTCATCCAGACTAAAGCCCAGCGGGTGGATCAGGTGCAGGTGGGCGCCGGTGTTGGCCGCCAGACGGATCACGCTGCCGGTATTGGGCGGTATCTCCGGTTCATAGAGGATGATGTGCAACATGGTTGAAGGTCCTGTTGATCCCCGGCTGCAGATCGATTTCTGCGGCCTGTCCTTCGCCACCCCGCTGGTGCTGCTGTCGGGGTGTGTCGGCTTCGGTGAGGAATATACGCGGGTCGCGGGGTTTTCCAACCGCGATGCCGGCGCGATCTGCCTGAAGGGCACCACCGGTGCGCAGCGCCTGGGCAACCAGCCACACCGGGTCTACGAAACGCCGGACGGAATGTTGAACGCGATCGGGCTGCAGAACCCCGGCGTCGACCACGTGGTGGACGGCATCCTGCCCACGCTGGACTTCACGGAAACCCGCTTCATCGCGAACGTTTCCGGCTCCACGATCGAGGAATACATCGCCGTGACCCGGCGCTTCGACGATTCCCCGATCGACGCGATCGAGATCAATATCTCGTGTCCGAACGTGAAGGAAGGCGGCGTGGCCTTCGGCAACGACCCGGACATGTCCGCGCGCGTGGTCGCCGCCTGCCGCGCGGTCACGACCAAGCCGATCATCACCAAGCTCTCGCCGAACCAGACCGACATCGCCGAGAACGCGCGGCGCTGCATCGAGGCCGGCACCGACGCCTTTGCGGTGATCAACACGCTGATGGGCATGGCCGTCGACATCGAGCGTCGGGAGGCGGTGATCGGCAACAACCAGGGCGGCCTGTCGGGCCCGGCGATCAAGCCCATTGCGCTGCTGAAGGTGCAGCAGGTCTACCAGGTCGCGGGCCCGCACCGCATCCCGATCATCGGTCAGGGCGGTGTGGTGAACGCGCACGATGCGCTCGAGTTCCTGATCGCCGGCGCCAGCGCTGTGGGCGTCGGGACCGGCCTGTTCTACGATCCGCTCTGCCTGCCGAAGATCCTCGCCGGCATCGGCGACTACCTCGACCGCCACCGCATCGCCCACGTGCGCGACCTGACCGGCAGCCTGCGCCTGCACGGGTTCCCCTCCGCCTGCGACGTCCCCCCACCCGTCTGAACATCCACCGCTCCCGCCAAAGCGTTACCGATCGACCCAGCAAAGGAATGATCACGGCGTAGGGGCCTTTGCCCTTGCCCTTTCCCTTTCATAAAAAAAGATGAGCCCAGGCGATGCCCCCGCCCGGCTTGCGGGTGTCGGCCGCACGGATGCGGCCGTCAAGCTACAGGGATGTATTCACCGCGTCCCGCAAGCCGGGCGGGGGCGTCGCCTGGGCTCCACCTCCCCCCCGGGGTGTCGCCTGGGCTCAACCGTCCCCATCGAGGCCGAGTTCCTGGATCTTGCGGGTCAGGGTGTTGCGGCCCCAACCGAGCAGAATCGCGGCCTGCTGGCGGTGGCCGTTGGTCATCGCCAGGGCCTCCAGGATCAGCGTGCGTTCGAACTGGGGTTGCACCACGGCCAGCACGTCCGCGGTACCCTGTTGCCAGTGCGCCCGGGCCTGTTCGGCCAGTTCGCGGGTCCAGTCCCGCAAGGGTTTGGCCGGCGAGCTTGGGGTGGACGTCTCGGCGTGGGTGGGATTGCACAGTTCCGGCGGCAGATCCTCCAGATGAATCTCGCGTCCCGAGGCCATCACCGTCAGCCAGCGGCAGGTGTTCTCCACTTGGCGCACGTTGCCGGGCCAGGGCATGGCCTGCAGTTCCGTCATCACCTCCGGACGCATCACCTTGCCATCGACCCCCAGTTCGCGCGCGACCTCGGTCATGAAGTGGCGGATCAGCGGTGGGATGTCCTCGGGCCGATCGCGCAATGCCGGCACCTGAATGCGGATGACGTTCAGGCGGTGAAAGAGGTCTTCCCGGAACAGGCCGGCGGCGACCCGCGCCTCAAGATCCTGGTGGGTGGCGGCGATGATCCGCACGTCGACCCCGATCGGCGTGTGCCCACCCACCCGGTAAAAGGTGCCGTCGGAGAGCACCCGCAGGAGCCGGGTCTGCAGATCGAAGGGCATATCGCCGATCTCGTCCAGAAACAGCGTGCCGCCGTCAGCCTGTTCGAAGCGGCCCTTGCGCGCCTGACTGGCGCCGGTGAAGGCGCCGCGTTCATGCCCGAACAGCTCGCTTTCCAGCAGGTCCTTGGGAATGGCGGCGGTGTTCAGCGCGATCAGGGGTCGGGTGGCCCGTGGACTGTGCTGGTGCAGCGCGCGGGCCACCAGCTCCTTGCCGGTGCCGGACTCGCCGTTGATCAGCACCGTGATGTTGGAGCGCGACAGGCGCCCGATCGCCCGGAACATCTCCTGCATCGCCGGGGCCTCGCCGATCAGCGTGGTGGCGGGCTCGGCCGCGGTCTCGCTGCCGGCGGCGGGGCGGCTGCTGTGGGCCTCCAGGGCCCGTTGGACCAGCCCGACGGCTTCGTCCAGATCGAAGGGCTTGGGCAGGTATTCGAAGGCGCCGGTCTGGTAGGCGGCGACCGCGCTGCCCAGATCGGAGAACGCGGTCATGATGATCACGGGCGGTGGGTCCGGACGCTGTCGCAGCCGGGCCAGGAAGTCGATCCCGTTCAGGCCGGGCATGCGGATATCGGCGAGGATGGTGTCCGGATGCCCGTCGGCTTCCAGCGCGTCCCAGGCCAGATCGGCAGAGGCGAACCCGCGCACGTCGAAGCCGGCCCGCGTCAGCGCCCGTTCCAGCACCCAGCGGATCGAGTCGTCGTCATCGATCACCCAAAGGACGGAATTCATAGTGTGCTCTCCAGAGGCAGGAGCAGGTCGAAGTCGGTGCACCCCGGGCGGGAGTTGCACTCGATCACGCCGTTGTTAAGCTGGGCCAGGCTCTGCGCGATCGGCAGCCCCAGACCAGTTCCGGAGGCCCTGCCGGTGACCATCGGAAAGAAGATGCGCTCTCGGATCTCTTCCGGGATACCGGGGCCGTTGTCGCGCACGCGCAGGCGCGCCACCAGGCGATGGCGCTGACCGGAGACCGTGTGCTGGCGCAGGATGCTGGACATCAGGCGGATTTCGCCGTGATCCCCCAGAGCCTGGACGGCGTTCTGAACCAGGTTCAGCAGCGCCTGGACCAACATGTCCCGGTCTCCCAGGATCTCCGGGATGCTCGGATCATAGTTGGCGCTGATGCGCAGTCCCAGCGGCAGCTGCACGCTGACCAGGCCGCGCACATGTTCCAGCACCTCGTGCACGTTCACGGCTTCGCGCTGAGGGAGGTTGTTCGGCCCCAGCATCCGGTCGACCAGATTGGTCAGACGGTCGGCCTCGCGGATGATGATGCGGGTGTAATCGTGCAACGCGGGATCTTCGAGTTCGCTGGCCAGCAGTTGCGCCGCTCCGCGCAGCCCGCCCAGCGGATTCTTGATCTCGTGGGCCAGGCCGCGGGTTACGGCACGGCTGATGGCCTGCTGCTGGCGCAGCTGGTCCTCACGGCTGATGCGCTGATGGCGATCGAGTGCGGTGATTTCCAGCAGCAGGCGCGCGTTGGTGTCCGCATGGTGCAGTGGCGAGATCACCAGGTCGGCCAGGACCTCCGGCGCGCGCAGGGGTTGCAGGTGCCGGGCCCGCACGGTGATGGACTGATCGAGATCGAGCGTCTGGTGCAGCTGGTGGCTCAGATACCGATCCAGGCGGATCCATTGCCCCAGTGCTCCACCGACCACGCGATCCCGGCTGAGACCCAGAAGCACCTCGGCGGCGCTGTTGATCGCGACCAGATGCAGGTCGCCGTCGGTGACCAGCACGGCCGTCGCGAGTTCGTCCAGCCACAGCGACGCCAAGTTGCTGGCGGTGGGGCGTTCAGGGTTTTTTTTCATCGTATGGGCTCAAAGCAGGAATCGCGCCAAGGCGGTACCGGCGCCGCCCGCAGGCCCTTTGGCACCGGGTGGCGCCCTGACGCGAACGGTGGCGGCCTCGCACCGAGCGCGGCATCGGACCGGGTCTCGGGCAGGGCATCGGGGAAGGCACCATAATGGTGCGCTCTCCAGTGATTATGCACCATAACGGTGCTTCACGGGGAGGCTGGTGATTTCACCCGCGCGAGCGGTGCCGGCGTGGCTGCCGGCCGGAGGAGGCGCGAGCGAAGGTGTGGCGGGCCCGGCTCGGCGGTTCGGTTTGCAATCGGTTGGTGCAAGGTCTGGTAACCGTGCCGATCACCAGTGGTGCAGGATCCATTGCGGCACGACGATGTGGGGCCCCAAGCGCAGGTGGCGCGTGTCCAGGATCCCATCACCGGTCGTGTCGAGCAGGTAGTACGGCAGGCCCACGCGTGGAATCACCTCCACCATGAACAGGTGGCCGGCCAGCCAGAACTCACGAAGGGTCTGTTCCGGACGTTCGATCAGGATGACATCGGCCTCTTCCAGCCGACCGAGTTCCCGGGCCCGGGTGTCGACGACGGGCGGCGGGATATCGAGGAGCGCCGGCGGGGCCGATTCCGGCATCTCCGGCGGCGGCGGGATCTCGACCCATTCTTCAGTCCATGGGTCGTTTTGTGCCGCGGTCGCGAGACTCAAAGCCAGCACGGTCAAGAACACTATCCATCGCATTCGACTGTCCTGGGTTGAGGGACACGCGGGCATCGGTGTCCTGCGGTGACGTTCGGGCTGCTGTGTGAAGGGGCGTTGACCGGGGGTGTTGCGGGCTTCGGGTCCGGCCGGGATCGGTGCCGCGGGCGGAACGGCGTGTGCACGGCCTTGATACCACCCTCCTAACGGTACCCGCGCCGCCGTCGGCCGGCTAGGGGTAGTTCCTCGCCACCCGGAGGACTCGGGGCGTGATTGGCCCGGACCCTGGCGTTGGGGGACGGTGGGGACAGGCCTGTGACCACCCCCCCGCGTTCCGGCAGCCTTTCCTAGAGTTCCATCAGGCGCTGTTTTTCCTCAGCCGAGGGTTCGAAGCTGCGGGCTTCGTAGTACTCGAAGATCACATTCACCACGGCCTCGGGCGTGTCGACCAGGGTGTACAGATCCAGGTCTTCCGGGGAGACGGTACCGCGCTGGACCAGGGTGTTCTCGAACCAGTCGAGCAGACCGGCCCAGAAGCTGCTGCCGACGAGCACGATGGGGATGCGGCGGGATTTTCCGGTCTGCACCAGCGTCAGGATTTCGGCGAGTTCGTCCAGCGTGCCGAAGCCGCCCGGAAGCACCACATAGGCCGAGGCGTATTTCACGAACATCACCTTGCGGGCGAAGAAGTGGCGAAAGCCCAGTTGGATATCCTGATAGGGGTTCGCCTGCTGTTCGTGCGGCAGCCGGATGTTCAGCCCGACGCTCGGTGACTTGCCGGCAAAGGCGCCCTTGTTCGCGGCCTCCATGATGCCGGGACCGCCGCCGCTGACCACGGCAAAGCCGGAGTCCGACAACTGCCGCGCGATGGCCTCGGCGAGTTCGTAGTCGGGATGTCCGGGTGGAATGCGTGCCGAGCCGAAGACGCTCACCGAGGGCTTGATCCGGGCGAGGCGCTCGAAGCCCTCGACGAACTCGGCGACGATCTGGAAGATCTTCCAGCTCTCCCGGGTCAGCTCGGAATCGTCGATCGGAGCGAGCCCGGGGTGGCGGGCACGGTCGGAGGCCGACAGGGGGGTGGCGTTGTCCTTGGGGTTCATCCGAGTAGCGTACGCTGGGGCGTGTCCGTGGACAAATCTTCTTTGGCTTGGCTGTTGGCGCGGCTCTTTGCCTGGGCTTCTACCGGGGTTTCCGGCGGGCAACCCGATGGAAATGACGGGGTGGCGCGGGCCGTTCGGGCGCCAGATGGACTTGCCGTGCGCGCCGGTCGCGGATCGCGGAGCGATCGGAGAGGCCGAGCGCGACGTGGACGCGGGTACACGCGGGCGGACCGGTGCGGGTCGCGGACCCCCGTGGTCCGCAGTACACTCGGGCCCAGTCCTCACGGTGTCTTTACGTTCATGAGTCTTGATCGCCCCCTAGTCCTGGTGGACGGGTCGTCCTACCTGTACCGCGCCTTTCATGCCCTGCCGCCGCTGACGGCACCCGATGGTCATCCCAGCGGCGCGTTGTACGGGGTGGTCAACATGCTGCGCAAGCTGCGTGCGGATTACGCGCCCGAGCGCATGGCGGTGGTCTTCGACGCACACGGACGCACCTTTCGCGACGACCTCTATGCCGACTACAAGGCCCACCGGCCGGCGATGCCGGAGGAACTGGCCGCCCAGATCGATCCCCTGCACGAACTGGTCCGGGCGCTCGGCCTGCCGTTGTTGTGCATCGGCGGCGTGGAGGCCGACGATGTGATCGCGACGCTGGCCACGCAGGCAGAGGCGCGCGGCGAAACGGTGGTGATCTCCACCGGCGACAAGGATCTTGCGCAGCTGGTCTGCGATCGGGTGACGCTGATCAACACCATGACCGGCACCGTGTTGGATCGGGCCGGGGTGCGCGAGAAGTTCGGCGTCGATCCGGAGCAGATCATCGATTACCTGACCCTGGTCGGGGATACGGTGGACAACGTCCCCGGCGTCGACAAGGTCGGGCCGAAGACGGCCGCCAAATGGCTGAATCAGTACGGGAATCTGGACGCCCTGATGGACGACGCCGCGGCGATCAAGGGCAAGATCGGCGATAACCTGCGCGCCGCGCGCGATCACCTGCCCCGTTCGCGGGAACTGGTCCGGGTGCGTCGGGACGTCGAGTTGGGCATCGATGAGCACGAATTGACGCTGGGCGAACCCGACCGGGAGCGCTTGCGCGAACTCTACGCCCGCTTCGGTTTCCGGCGCTGGTTGCAGGAGGTGGAGGCCGCGAGTATCGAGAACACCGAACATCCCGCGAACGGGCTCCCGAATGGACCCCGGAACGGGTCCCGGGATGGATCCGTACCGGAGCCTGAACCGGAGCCTGAAGAGGGTCCCCGGATCGTGTCCGGAGCACCGGCCGAGCCCGGTGCGGGTGCCGTGCCGGCACCGAACGATTACCGGACCATCCGCACCGGCCCGGAGCTCGACGCGCTGCTCGAGCAGCTGGAGGCCGCCGAACTGGTGGCCTTCGACACCGAAACCACCAGCCTCGACTACATGCAGGCGCGTCTGGTGGGCATGTCCTTCAGTGTCGAGCCGGGCATTGGCTGGTATCTGCCGCTGGCCCATGTCGGTCTGGAGGCCGGGCCGCAGCTCGATCGCGAACAGACGCTGGAGCGCCTGCGCCCGTGGCTGGAGTCGGGGGAGCGTGCCAAGCTCGGCCATCACCTGAAATACGACCGCAACGTGCTGGCCAATCACGGCATCACCCTCGGCGGCATCCGGCACGACACCTTGCTCGAGTCCTATGTGCTCGATGCCGGTGCGAATCGGCACGATCTCGATACGCTGGCGGATCGCCACCTCGGGCACCGGATGATCACCTACGAGGACGTCGCTGGAAAGGGGGCCAAGCAGATTGCCTTCGCCGAAGTTCCGGTGGCCGCGGCCACCGAATATGCGGCCGAAGACGCCGAGGTCTGCCTGCGTCTGCATCAGGCCCTGCGGCCCCGACTGGAACTCGCGCCGGGTCCGGCGTCGGTGTACCGCGACATCGAGATCCCGCTGGTCCCGGTGCTGTCGGACATGGAGCGGGCCGGCGTGAAGATCGACGCCCGGCTGTTGCGCGCCCAGAGCGGAGAGCTGGCGACACGGATGGCCGAAATCGCCGAGGCGGCCTACCGGGAGGCCGGCGGTGAATTCAATCTGGGTTCACCGCGCCAGATTCAAGAGATTTTGTACGAACGCCTCGGTCTGGCGGTGCTGCGACGCACGCCGAAGGGGCAGCCTTCGACGGCCGAGGACGTGCTCGAGCAGATGGCCGCGGCGCACCCGCTGCCGCGCCTGATCCTCGACTACCGGGGGCTGTCCAAGCTGCGCAACACCTACACCGAGCGGCTGCCCGAACGCGTACAGGGCGAGACCGGGCGAGTGCACACATCGTATCAGCAGGCGGTGGCCGCCACCGGCCGGCTGTCGTCCTCCGACCCCAATCTGCAGAACATCCCGGTGCGCAGCCCCGAGGGTCGGCGTATCCGCCAGGCCTTCATCGCCGAGGCCGGTCAGGTGTTGCTGGCGGCCGATTATTCGCAGATCGAACTGCGCATCATGGCGCATTTGTCCGAAGATGCCGGCATGATCGCCGCCTTTGCCGCCGGCCAGGACATCCACCGAGCCACCGCGGCCGAGGTCTTCGGCCCGGCGCCGGAGGCGGTCAGTGCCGAGCAGCGTCGGGCCGCGAAGGCGATCAATTTCGGCCTGATCTACGGCATGTCCGCCTTCGGCCTGGCACGCAACCTGGGCATCGATCAGGCCCAGGCCCGGGACTACATCGCGCGTTATTTCGCCCGCTATCCTGGCGTGCACGCGTACATGGAGACCGCCAAGCAGCGGGCCCTCGAGCAGGGCTTCGTCGAGACCCTGTTCGGGCGCCGCCTGTACCTGCCCGAGATCACCAGCCGCAACGCGGCGCGCCGGGCGCAGGCCGAACGGGTGGCGATCAATGCTCCGGTGCAGGGTTCTGCCGCCGACATCATCAAGCGTGCGATGCTGCGGGTCTCGGCCCGTCTGGCTTCGTCGGGGGATCCTCCGCCCGCCCGCATGATCATGCAGGTGCACGACGAACTGGTGCTGGAGGTGCGCGAGGATGCGGTGCAGGCCGTGCGCGCGGGGCTGGTCGAGGACATGGCGGCGGCGGCGAACCTGTCGGTGGATTTGGTGGTCGATGTGGGTAGCGGGTTGAACTGGGACGAAGCGCACTGATGACGGCAAACCACGATGGCGTGACGGACGATCGGCAGGGGTCGTGGGCGCGTCTGCTCCCTTGGGTGGTGTTGGTGTTGCTGGTGGTGGCGCTGGCGATCTGGGCACAACGGTTCCTGGCCGACGGTGCGGGCACCGGTCTGACCGTGGTCGAGGTTGGCGAGTGTGACCTGAGTGAGCGCGCCTGTACGGTCCTCCTGCCGTCCGGGGGGGCGGCACGGCTGGATCTTGCGCCACGCCCGGTGGTGCTGCTCGAGCCGCTGATCCTGGAGCTCGAATTGAGCGGCCGGGATCCGTCCTGGGTGGACGTGGATCTGGCCGGCGTGGAGATGTTCATGGGCTTTAACCGGCCGCGCCTGGAGCGGGTCAGCCCCGGTGTCTATCGCGGTGAGGTCATCCTGCCCACCTGCAGCAGCAACCGCATGACCTGGGCCGCGACGGTGCTTCCCGATGGGGATCGAGCCCGGGCGGAGGTCCAGTTCCAGTTCAGCACCCGGCGTTAGACAGGATGAGTGCGATCGGGCAGGCCGTGCCAGCGTTTGGCCGGCGCGTGAGGGGGGCGGCGTGACCTGGATCGGCGGCGGCATGGGTAGGATCGAATGGGCAGGATCGGAATGAGAATCGGTCGGTATGCGAACGGGTAGAACCGGGTTCTGGGCGGGTGCGATGGTCCTGTTGCTGGGCGTGATCGCGGCGGGCCTGTTGTGGTCTCCGCAGCGGGATTCCGACGCGTCCCACCCGGCCGGGCCCCTGGCCGACCGGCCGGTGGGCGGCCCGATCGAGTTGCCGATCAGCACCGCGGGCGGCCCGCTGAGCCTGGATGATTACCGCGGCCGCCACCTCTGGGTCTATTTCGGCTATGCCACCTGTCCCGATGTCTGCCCGATGGCCCTGGGGGTGCTCTCCGGGGCCTTGTCGCGCCTGTCGCCGCAGTGGCAGGGGGAGGTCGGCGTGTTGTTCGTCAGTGTCGATCCGGAGCGCGATACCGCAGACCGGCTGCGCGATTATGTGGCCCATTTTCACCCCCACATCGACGCGGCGACCGGCCCCCATGCCCAGCTGCGGGACATCGCCGAGCGCTACGGGGTGTTCTATCAGCATATCGAGGTCGAATCGGCCCTCGGCTACGTGGTCGACCATTCGTCCGCGACCTACCTGCTCGGACCCGATGGCGCGCTGCTCGAGGTGTACCCGCACGGAACGAACCCGGCCCAGCTGGTCGAAGCGTTGGCGCGTCGAGGCGAGGCCCTGTCCCGTGCCGTTTATTGAGGGCCCTGGCCTCAGCGACGCGAGCCGCGGGTCGACCGTCAAAACATTGACAATTCCCAGCGAGGCGCAGGAACTTCTTCGATGGCCAGTCGTCATACCCATAGACGCTGTGCCCAGCGTCTCCCGCTTCCCTCCCTGAGCGGGATGGTTCCGGCCCCCCCTGTCGGAACCCCTCTTGCCTCGGTCATCCCCCTGTGACCGGGGCATTTTTTCGCGTTTTTGACTAGAAAGTCCGTCGAGCCGCCAACGGCGCGGGTGCCGCCATCCAAGGGGCCCCGGAACCCGAGGGAGACGCTGCCCATGGCTTCGCACATCGCCAGCGGCCGGGACGCACGTCCATGCTGAGCCGCATCCACAACATCATGATCCTGCTGCGCGGGCAGATGTGGCTCATCCCGGCGATCATGATCGTGCTCGGCCTGGTTCTGGCGCACATCCTCCTCGACCACGGTCCGCTTTTCCATGCCGTCGAGGACGCGGATCTCTGGTGGGTCTACGGCGGTGATGCCAGCTCGGCACGGGACCTCTATGCCAGCCTGCTGACCGGCCTGATCACGATGACCTCGCTCGTCGTGTCGATCACCTTTGTGATCCTGACCCTGGCGGCGAACCAGCTTGGCCCGCGCCTGATCGCGACCTTCATGGCCGATCGTCAGATCCAGTTTGTTCTCGGGCTTTTTCTCAGCACCATTCTCTACGTGCTGATCGTGATGCGGACCCTCGAGGATGAACTGGGCAAGGACGACGTTCCGCACATCGCCGTGACTGCCGGCAGTGGCCTGACCATCGTCTGCCTCATCGCGCTGCTTTTTTACCTCCACAAGATCGCCCGGTCGATCATCGCCGACAACGTGATCGAAATGGCGGCGGACGAGTTGTCCAGGAACGTTCGCGACATCCTGCCTTCCGAACTCGGGGGCGCGCAGGACGCGTTTCCGCCGCCCGAGTTGCCCGGCGGCACGCCGGTGTCGCTGGGTCGCAGCGGCTACATCCAGACGATCGATTACGACAAGCTGATCGAACTCGCCCGGCAAGAGGACCGCGTTCTCTCGGTCGACGTGCGTGCCGGGTACTTCGTACTCAAGCGCGGCGATCATGTTCGGGTGCAGCCCGAAACCGACCTCGACGAGGGGGTCGTGAAGGCGATCCGCCAGGCTTTCGTGATCGGTCAGAAGCGCACGCCGGCACAGGATCTGGAGTATGGCCTGCATCAACTCGTCGAGATCGCGTTGCGCGCGCTCTCTCCCGGTATCCATGATCCGCTGACCGCCCTCGTGGTCATCCACCGCCTGGGCGCCGCCCTCGAGGATATTCTGGCGCGCCAACCGCTGCCGTGCGTGCTGCGGGACGAGAATGGGGAGATCCGCGTGCTGGCGGACCGGCTGAATGCCGGGGCGATCGACGCGGCCTTCGATCTGGTCCGCGAGGCCGGGGCCCGGCAGCCGCTCGTCCTCCTGCGCATCGCCGATGTCTTGCGGCAGCTCGCTCCGGTGCTGCACCTGAAGGCGAACCGACAGGCGGTGCTGGTCCAGCTGGAAAAGTTGGCGGCGACGGCTCGCCAGGCGCCCTTCGTCGAACACGATCAGCAGCGCGTGATGCAGCGCATTGATGCGGCCAGGATCACCGTCGAGCGGCGCAGCGGGATCGGCCTGGCCGAGCCATGAACCGGGCGCCGCTCGTTTCGGCGCCCACTGCCGCGACAGGCACTCCGGGTGTCCGGCACGTTACGAAATACACGTTGCGACATCGCTGTCGCAGAGTCAGGTCCTTGCCACCCTACGCGTCGGTGAGCCCGGAATTCGTGGGTGCGGGATTGGCGGCCCCGGGGTCTGCGGCCTCGAGCCAGCCCAGGAGCAGCTGCTGCAGATCCTCCACGCCGGTGCGCTTGAGGGCCGAGAAGGTCTGCAGGCTCGCCTCGAGGCCGCGTTCCTCCAGACCCCTGCGCGTGGCGAAGAGTTGGCGGTCGGCCTCGGCGCGGGAGAGCTTGTCGGCCTTGGTCAGCACCACGTGCAGCGGGCGGGGGTGCGGCTCGAGCCAGCGCAGCAGGTTCTCGTCCAGCGGGGTGAGCGGATGGCGGATGTCCATGATCAGCACCAGGCCGACCAGGCTCTTGCGCTCCTGCAGGTACTGGCCCATCAGACGGTTCCAATGCGCGCGCTGGGTGGCGGAGACCTTGGCGTAGCCGTAGCCGGGCAGGTCGATCAGCCGCCGCTGGCCGTCGGGCGGCAGCTGGAAGACGTTGATTTCCTGCGTCCGCCCGGGGGTGCGGCTGACCCGCGCCAGCGCGCGTCGTCCGCACAGGGTGTTCAAGGCGCTGGATTTGCCGGCATTGGAGCGCCCGGCGAAGGCGATCTCCGGCCCGACATCCGGCGGCAATTGGGCGAGGCGGCCAGCGCCCAGCAGGAATTCGGCTTCGCGAAACGGGTTGTGCATGAGGGTCCTGAGCCGGAGCGTGCCGGTATGGATTCTTTGCCGGGATTGGCGCATGTGCTATATAGTGCGCCCCTTATTTTGATTCCCCTCGGCCGGGGGGCACAAGGTCCGGCGTTGCCGGCTCGTGTATTCCAAGCAGGAGTATCACTCACATGAAGTATATGCGTTCAAGCCTCTTCGCGGTCCTTTCCATGGTCGTCCTGCTGCCTTCCGCGCTGCAGGCCGGCGACCCGGTACGGGGTCAGGAACTGTCTCAGGCCTGTGCCGCCTGCCACGGTGCGGACGGAAACAGCGTCAACCCGGAATGGCCGAAACTGGCCGGCCAGCATGAAACGTATACCCACAAGCAGCTGATGGATTACCAGAGTGGGCGGCGTGAAAACGCGTTGATGGTCGCGCAGGTCGCGGCCCTGGACGAGCAGGACATGCGGGACCTGGCGGCCTTCTACAGCCGTCAGCAGATCACGCTGGGCACCGCCGACGAGGATTTGGCCGAACGCGGGGAGCGCATCTACCGGGGCGGCATCCCGGCGGCGGGTGTTGCGGCCTGCACCGCCTGTCATGGCCCCACCGGCAGCGGCAACCCGGCCGCGATGTTTCCGGCCCTGGCCGGACAGCACGCCCAGTACACGGCGGATCAGCTGCGCTATTTCCGCAACGAGCAGCGCGCGAATGACAATGGACGCATGATGCGTAATCTGGCGACGCGCATGTCCGATGCCGACATCGAGGCGGTGTCCTCGTACATTTCCGGACTTCGCGCCGAATAGCCGACGCACGGCCGGCCGTGGGTATAGGGTGGCTTCGGCCACCCTTTTTGTTTGGTGCCATGAGCTCCAGAAACCGTTGCCATCCCCGTCTGTGATTCCAGGCCTTGCATTACGGGCCTGTACACACGACGATCGTGCCCAACGCGCTTCGCGCGGGCGGGTCGGTTGGCGAACCAAAACGAGCGAAGCGCGTCCAACCCGCGGGGTGACCTCCGTGTATCGGGCCGAAGGTCGGGTCCCCCGGTTTCGCCGAAATCAATGGGCCAGCGTCAGTGGGCCGGAGTCAATGGAGAGAAGGATGATGAATCGACGTCGTTTTATGGGTTCGGTGATCGGGGGCGGCGCGCTGCTGGCGTCCGGGGTTTCGGTGGCCCAGGAGTACACCGCAGGCATCGACTACCGGCCGATCGTGCCTCGAGTGCAGACCGGCTTGCCGGAAGGCAAGGTGCAGGTGGTGGAAATATTCTGGTACGGCTGCCCCCATTGTTACACCTTCGAACCACTGGTGAACGAATGGCAGGCGACATTGTCGGATCACGTCGAGTTCACGCACCTTCCGGCCACCTTCGACGATGTCTGGGCCCTGCACGCCCGGGTCTATTATGCGGCGCGTGCGCTGGATGTGCTGGATGCGGTGCATCAGCCTTTCTTCGATGCCATTCATGCGCAGGGCCGCAACATGCGCTCCGAGAGCGCCATCCTCCGCTTCATCGACCAGCTGGGCCTGGACGCGGATGCCTTCCGCGAGGCGATGCGCGCGCCGGAGACCCTGGAGGCCGTGAACGAGGCGGGTCTGCTGGTGCAGGCCTACCAGGTCGAAGGTGTGCCGTCGATGGTCGTGGATGGGCGTGCCCTGGTCTCCGCCGGCATGGCCGGCAGTCACCGGGACATGCTGCGCGTCGTCGATTACCTGATCGCGCAGGCCTCCTGAAGCCGAACCCCCCACGTCCACGGGGGTAGCGGTTCCTTTAACCTTATTGCATGGAGAAACAGGTTGTCTCTTGTTCGACTGGACCCAGCCGACAGCGCCGCCGTACCGCTACCGCCATTCGCTACGGCACCCCTCGACCGCAAGCGGTTGCGCCTGCTGAGCTTCAATGCCCAGGTCGGCATTCCGTCTTCGCGTCCCCGCCATTACCTCACGAACAGCTGGAAGCATTTCCTACCGTTCGGCGGGCGGATCGCCAACCTCGATCGGGTCGCGCGCTTCATTGCCAACTTCGATCTGGTCGGGCTGCAGGAGATGGATGCCGGCAGCCTGCGCAGCAACTACGTCGATCTCACCGCCTACCTGTCCGAACAGGCGGGATTTCCGCATGCCTACACCCGGATCAATCGGGATTTGGGCACCTTCGCCAAGCATGCGCTCGGCCTGCTGACCCGGCTCGAGCCCGAGCGGGTCTCGATGCACCGCCTGCCGGGGTCGATTCCCGGGCGCGGCGCGATCGAGGCGCACTTTGCGCTGGCGAACGGCGAGTCCCTGGTGCTGTTTCTGGTGCATCTGGCCCTGGGCCGGCGTGCCCGCCGCGCCCAGCTCGACTACGTGGCGGCGAAGCTGGCCGATGTGCCGCACGCGGTGGTGATGGGGGACTTCAACTGCCATCCGGACAGCCGCGAGTTGCGCGAGCTGGTTTCCCGCACCGGCCTGCTCGATCCGATGCCCTGCGCGGCGACCTACCCCTCCTGGGATCCGCGGCGGGTCTTCGATCACATCCTGCTGACGCCGGACCTGAGCGTCAGCGATATCCGGGTCTACAACGTGAGCCTGTCCGATCACCTGCCGGTGGGGATCGAGATCGAATTGCCCGGCGAGGGCCGGATCATCGAGGCCGCGCACTAGCCGCTACGCGGTGGGTGGGTACGGCCCTGCGGCCTTTTTCGCGCCCGGGGCGCCGCGCGCGTTGGTGTCACCGGCCCTGGTGTCGACTGCTTGAGTGTCCAGGGTGATGGGGTCCAGCGCGATGGTATCGAGCAGGGTTCGCGCTGCCTGATGCAGTTTCGCAAGGCGCGGCGGCAGTTGCGTCGGATCCGGGCCGTGGAGCGCCTCCTGTACCGCGCAGATCTGTTGCAACAGCGCATCCAGCGAACACACGGCCGCCGCACCCTTCAGTGCGTGCAGGCGCTGGCCGAGAGTGGCCCGATCGTCGGCGGCGAAGGCCGCGTCGATCGCCGCCAGATCGGTGTGCAATTGCGCCTCAAGCAGCCGCTGGATCGATGGGGTCAAGCCAGGGCCAGAATCAGAAACGAAGGGCCCACCGGGATCGACCCCCGGATCGCGGGTGGGCTCGGCGTCGGTCGCGGGACCGCGCATCGGGGCCAGCTGGTCCTCGATGGTCTGCAGCAGGTGTCCTTCGTCGACCGGCTTGAGCAGATAGGCATCGATCTGCGGCTGTTCCGCCGCGATCCGCTCCCGGTAGACGGCATCCGCACTCAAGGCCAGGATCGGCACCTTCGCGTAGCCCGGTAGTTGGCGGATTCGCCGGCTGGCTTCGATGCCGCCCAGGATCGGCATGTGAATGTCCATCAGGATCACATCGAAACCGCGCCGTGCGGCGTGTTCGAGGGCCGCTAGGCCGTCCTCGGCGAGATGCACGTCGGCACCGTGGTGCGTGAGCAGCGCTTCCAGCAGATGGCGGTTGATCCGGTTGTCGTCGACGGCCAGGATGCGCAGCCCGTCCAGCCGGTGATCGAGCGGGGGCATTTCCTGCGGCACGGCCAGGTGTGGCCGGGGTTCAGTCGCGATCGGCAGGCGCAGGTGCAACACGAAGCGGGAGCCGGCACCGGGTTCGCTGTGCACCCGAATGTCCGCACCCATGCGGTCGGCCAGACGCTTGACGATCGCGAGCCCCAGCCCGGTTCCCTGGTAGGTTTGCCGGTTGCCGATGTTCACCTGGACGAAGGGCTCGAAGATGGTGTCGAGGTTCGCCGCCGGGATGCCGATTCCAGTATCCTCGACCGCGATGCGCAGGTCACACCACGCCGGCGTCCGAGCCCCATCACCGATCGGTCGGTGACCACCCCGTCCGTGATCGATCCGTTCGGCGTCGATGTGCAGGTGCACTGCGCCGCTGGCGGTGTACTTGACGGCATTGGAGAGCAGGTTCCACAGGATCTGGCGCAGCCGGAGCGGGTCGCCGATCAGCGTTTGGGGCACCGATTCAACGACCTCCAGCCGGCAATCGAGCGCCTTATCGGTCGCCTGTGGCGTCAGCAGTGGAAAGACCTCGGTCACCAGCTGCCGGAGGTCGAAGGCCTCGTGGGCCAGTTCGATGTGGCCGGACTCGACCTTCGAGAAATCCAGGATCTGGTTGGTCACGTCCAGCAAGGTCCCGGCCGATTGCCGGATGAAGTCGACCTGGGCCCGTTGTTCGGGATTCAGGTTCGACTTGCCGAGCAACGTCACGAATCCGACGATGCCGTTCATCGGCGTGCGGATTTCATGGCTCATGTGCGCCAGGAACTCCGATTTGGCGCGGCTGGCCTGGACCGCCTCGCGCCGCGCCGTGTTCAGCTCCGCGTTGCGCGCCTGCAACTCGATGGTGGCGTGCTGAATGCGTTCGTGCAGTTCTTCACGGTGCGCCTGCAACGCATCCATCATCGCGTTCACGCCGGCCTCCAGCCGGGCGAGTTCACCGGTGGATCGGGTCGGGGCGCGCTGCCCGAATTCGCCTTGTGCGGCCTGCCGAACCAGGCCGGTCACCGCCTCGATCGGGGTCGCGATCGCGCGGCTGGCCCGCCAGAGCAGCAGCAGGGCCAACAGCAAACCGGCCACGGAAATGGCCATGCCATAGGCCACGACCGCGAGTGCGTCGCGCAGGATGTTCCGGAAGGTCAGGGTGACGCGGACACCGCCCAGCAGCACCGGATCGTCGGCATCGGAGCGGCTAAGGCCAGCGTAGCCGAGGTCCTCCTCGACCTGCCGTCCGGCCAGGGCGTAGACGGCCTGCTCGAAGGGCTGCAGGCTCCAGGCCCCGGCGTCCGGGTAGCGGTCTGCCATCACGTGCACCGCCGGTTGCCGGGCATGATCGAGGATCTGTACGTGATGGACGTGCTTGCGGGTCGCCATGGCGGCTGCCACGCGGTGTAACTCTTCGGCGTCGCCCAGGAAGAGTCCCAGGTACGCCGCGTCGGCCAAGGCCATCACGTAGGATTCGCCGACCCAGGCAAAGTGACTCCGGGCCTGGTGCAGGCCCGCGGCCACCAGATACACCGCCAGCAGCAGCGCGAACAGCACCAGCGGCAGCAGGCCGGCCCGGAGGATGCGTTGCCGGGTGGAGGGGCCATTGCTCATGGCGCCCGATCCTGGAGGGCCCGCTGGAGCGCCTCGGCATCGTCGGTGTGCAGCCCCAGCGAGCGCAGCACCTCCGGGTTCAGGCGCACGGTAAACGCCGCCGCGTACCCGGGGGCCGACAGGCTTCCGGTGGCGCAATAGTCGAAGGCCACCGCGGCGGCCGATTGGGCCAGCTGATCGATCCCGGTGAAGACCCCGGCCGTGGCGCCGGCCTGCACCAGCGCCTGCGAATAGCCGATCACCGGGATCTCGTGCCGGTAGGCGGCCAGCAGGATGCTCGAGATGGTCGTGCGGTTGTAGACCGTCGGGTCGGCCACCGCGAACAGCACATCGACCTCGCGCAGCAGCCTGCCGGTCTTGCGGCCGACCTCGGAGGCCTCGGCGACGGTGGTTAGTCGCAGTTCGAGTCCCTCGTCGCGCCCGATCCGCAGCAACTCCTCGGCATGGGTGGCGGAGGCCGGCCCCAGCAGTACACCCACGCGGGTTCGGTTCGGAAGCAGGCGGGCCAGCAACTGGAGCTGTTTGGCGAAGGGCTGGCCGACGAATAGCGCCGAGACCGGATCGTCGTCGACGCTCGGGCAGCAGGCCCACAGGCGCTTGTAGGCGGGGCGGGGGATCAGCGTGAACAGGGTGGCATCAGCGCCGATGCGCCCGGCGACGTGTTCACTCGCCGCGATCCCCAGAGGGATCAGCACGTGATGCGCCGGCAGGCGACTCGGATGCCCCAGTGTGTCGATGGTGGTCAGCACCACCGAAGGACCCTCTGCACAGAAGTGGACGTCCGCGCGGTCGTGGCAGAGGGCTTCCAGCGCCTGGTGAAAATCCTGCGCGAACGACCGATAAATGCCCGTGTCCGAAGGACCGACCAGCACAAAGGCATGTGCTGCGGCGTTTCCGGTGAGCATCGTGCCGATCAGGGTGGTGAACCCGACCAGCAGCATGATCCCGTGCCGATAAAGCCTTACACCAGGCATCGGTCCGCGCTCGGCAACTCGGGGCGTGCAGGATTGAAGGCCATGCAGAGCCGAGGGGCGCCCATCTCAGAACTCGAGCCGGGCCGTGGCCAGAAGGCGGCGGTCGTCCTGATTTTCGGTGCGGAAGGTGGCATTGTCGACGTCAAAGAGGTTGTGCACGGAAAAGCCCAGCGTGACCCGACCGGGACGCAGATCCAGGCCCTTTTCGATCTTCAGGTCCACCCATTGCGTCGATCCGAGCCGCTGGCCCTCGCCCCGCCACTGCATCGTGTCCACATAGAAGGCACCCAGGCTGATCTGCAGGGCTTTTGGAAACTGGTGAGCATAGAGCGTGCTCAGGGTGTGCCGGGGGACCATGGTGTGACTGATGCCCCCCTCTTGCCGGTTATCGACGTAGCTGTAACCGAGGCTCGCGAAATGCGGTCCCGATTGGTACAGCAACTGCGTCTCGAAGCCTTGATGGCGCAGGGTGTAGCGGTTGAAATAGGTTCGCAATTCGCGTCGGTTGATCCGGTCGAATTTCGCCTGCCCAACAACATGACGGATGTCCTTGTAGAAAAATTTCACATCCGCGCTCAGTCGCTGATCCGCGAACTGTCCGAAGAAGCCGATTTCATAAGCGTCGATGCGTTCGGGCCGCGGTTGAAGACTGGCGGAGCGGTTCAGATCGAGATCGATCGTACCGGGTGCCTCGATCAACTCGACGATCCCGCCATCGGACCAGAACACCGGTTCACTGGTCCGGTATTCGAGCAGGGTTGGCATCCGATAGGCCCTGGAGGCGACCGCCCGGAGGCTGTTGCGAACCCCGATCCGATAGGCGATGCCCAGGCGTGGTGAGAAAAAGTCGCCGACCTCGTCATGATCCTCGAACATGGCGCCGAGGTTTGCCAGCCACCGGGCCTCGGGCTGCCATTCCGCATTGGCAAACACACGCCGCTGGCTCCGCGAGGCCGCACCACCCTCCAATAAGCCGGGCGCGTTGGCGCGATCCTCGCGATAGCCGCCACCCCACACCACGCGCAACGCGTCGTTCAACCGCTGGATGCGCTGGAACTCCAGGTCGTAGCGATGCGCGGTGTAGTTGTAATTCACGCCGACGATCTGGTCCGGCCGTCCGGCGTAGCGTGGGATTTCCTCCGGTTTCACGTGCGCCCCAGACAAAAAGGACAGGTAGTCCGACAAGGAAAACGGGAAGATCTTATCCTGGGCACGTTCCTTGTTGTGGTAGAGGGTGATCTGCATTTCGTCATCGACGGCGTCGACCCGGCGCCAGCGCAGCAATTGGTGTTGCGAGTCGGCATCGCGATCGCGTATCTCGATGTGCCTTGCGAGCAGCCCGCGTGGGGCCTCGGCCTCGCGGTAGCTGAATCCAAACTCCAGCGCATCCCGGCTGCTCAGGCCGAGGTTGCCCTTGAAATCGACATGGGCCGCTCGGAGGTCGTCGTTATGGGTGTCGAAGCCGCTCTGTTCTTCGTAGAACGCCGAAAGCCCGTACTGCAGTGCGCCCGCCTGTCCGGCATGCCGGAGGTGGGTGCGTCGGGTGTCCCGGCTGCCGGCGTCCACGCGCAGCGAGGTGCCGGGAAACTTGGCCGGATCCTTGGTCACGATGTTGATCACGCCGAAGAAGGCATTGGCCCCATAGGCCGCGGCATTCGGACCTCGGATGACCTCGATGCGGTCGACATCCTCCAGGGTGAGGGCCAGGGTTTCCCAGAGCATCCCTCCGGTCAGTGGGTTGTAGACCGAACGGCCGTCCACCAGTACCTGCAGAGTTCGCGCGTGCTGATCGGCGGCCCCGTGATAGGTTGCCGTGGCCTCGTTGCCACTGGGGTAGGCCACCTGGAACCCGGCGACATGGCGCAGCAGTTCGGGAATGGTGGCGGCGGTCGATGCGCGGATCAGGGCCTGATCGATCACGGTGATCGAGGCGGGCGTGTCCGCGACCGGCTGCTGGAGTCGGGTCGCATGCAGCACGACCGGCAGGTCCCCGTAGAAATCCCATTCCGAAACCGACGGGTCATCCGCCTGCACCGGTGCGCTCAGGACCATGGTGATCGCCAGCAGGCCTGCGGAGAGAACCAGGAGCGTGTTTGATCGGAGCCGTGAATGCGGTGCGTACGGGGCAGGGTGGAACGGTCGGAAAACCACACGAAACGGCATGCAACAAACCTCAGGCTATTCAGGCGGTGCCGCGCTGTCGTGCCGAGTGGGAATCGGTCGAGTTCAACGGGCGCTTCCGCAGAGGATAGCCTCTTGCAGCCATCGAGGCGTGGCCGGTCCTCGGTCGGGTTGGATCCGCTCGACACCGCCGGTGTTGCGGCTGGCCATTCCTCACCCTCGATTTGCGGCTGCGTGATGCCACCCCTTCGCCCACCGGGGTGGGCAGCGCCGTTGGTGCAGTGCGGAAACGAGCGGGCGGAAAAGGGGCGGGAATTCACGAATCCACGATAACGCTGGCGATCGAGGAAGGCACTGGGAGAAAGACTCGGCCGGGCTGCGAAAAAGTCGTGGCCAACGGACGATAGGGACGCACCACCGCGATTCGACGCCGCCAAGACCCCGGAGGGCGAGCATCGTGGCGGTCGTGATTCAGGGTGGCTTCACGGTACCATGGCCATTGGGAAGCCTTGAGGGAGTGCAGCGATGCCTGGAAAGGAGGGTCAGGTCCGCCCGGTGATCTTCGGTGAGGTGCTGTTCGACAGCTTCGCGGATGGCGGGGACAGCCTCGGGGGTGCGCCGTTCAATGTCGCCTGGAATCTGCGGGCCTTGGGGGCTGATCCGCTGTTCGTCGGCGCCGTCGGTGACGATGCCTTGGGCGAGCGGGTGCGTGCGGCCATGGAGGCCGTAGGCCTGGATACCCGCGGCCTGCAGGTGGCGATGCAGGCGCCCACCGGTCAGGTGCAGGTGCACATGGAGGCCGGGGAGCCGCGCTACGACATCCTGGCCGATCAGGCCTACGACCACGTCGAGCTCGATGACCTTCAGCAGACCCTGGCCTCACTTCCGGATGCGTCGATGGCCCTGCTCTACCACGGCACGCTGGCGCTGCGCAGCGAGCCCAGCCGCTCGACCTGTGCCTGGCTCGCGCAGCACGCCGCGCGGCGCTTCGTCGATGTGAACCTGCGTGCACCCTGGTACCAACCTGCGGCGGTGCTGGAGCTGATCCGCGGTGCGGACTACGTGAAGCTGAACCACGACGAGGCCAGTGAACTGTTGTCGGGTACCGACTCGAATGCCGGCGGGCCGACGGCCGAACGGATGGCGAGGGCCGGAATCCATGGCGCGATGATCCTGACCGAGGGCGCTCGCGGCGCCAGCATTCACACCTGTGACGGCGAATCCTGGGCGGCCCCCGCCCCGGCAGTCCCCCGGTTCCAGGATCCGGTCGGTGCCGGCGACGCCTTCGCGAGCGTGGTGATCCTCGGCATCCTGCACCAGTGGCCCTGGCCGATCGCCCTGGAACGCGCCCTGGCCTTCGCCGCCCGCGTCTGCACCCTGCAAGGCGCCACCACAACCGATCCCGACTTCTACGCCGCCGCCACCGCCGATTGGCCGTAGCCGTAGGGTGGGCCACGCGCAGCGGGTCCACCAGCCCTCCCCGCCGGCGCCGGCGCAGCGTCGGGTTGGGTGCCTGAGCCGTGCGGGGTGTGCCCGGTCCGGACCCGCTCAAGTCGTCCATGAGCGCTCGGAGATGGCCATCCATGGCCATCTACGGT
>Ga0207421_10001347_pt1 | contig 31771 bp, 24 predicted proteins | sample SodLakKL_010_SED_4_FD_187542 | JGI IMG/M metagenome (GOLD analysis project Ga0207421, IMG submission 187542) | Alkaline sediment microbial communities from Lake Tanatar, Kulunda Steppe, Russia - 8KL_010_SED (SPAdes) (version 2) | ecosystem: Environmental > Aquatic > Non-marine Saline and...
GCCGCGCAGCATATCCGCGCTCTTCCACTATACCCGCCACATCCCATCCGGGAATCAGCGGAAATTCCGAAGGAATAAAATCTTTCAGCATTCCACGGACTATTGCGCTGTCAACAGGGTTCACACCTGCCGATTTCACACGGACAAGCACTTCTCCCTCCCCGGGTTCCGGCCGGTCCAGATCTCCGTATGTAACCGTTTCCGGTCCGCCAAACGCTTCTATGTAGGACGCCTTCATTTTTTTACTCATAATCGTCTTGTTTAACTGTTGATCGTTAATGGATATCGTTTATGGCATCTAACGGTAAAACAGTTGCCGGAGAGCATACGTTTCGTGGCGGCATTCAGACCGGCCCCGCGTTTAAACGGCGGGCAGATGGATGTAGTGGACGGGCGAAGTCCGTCCACTCGTACGGTTGATTCGAAGAATCGCGAAGCGAAACGACTTGTTATGTCTGAACGGTAGTTTTTAAGGCTGAAACATGTTTTTTGGGTCTGTGAGCAGACAAATCATAAGCGATTTGAAGATTGAGCCAAAATTGTGGGGACGTATTGAAGGCTTCGGAAAAAAGCCAGGCCGTGTCAGGAGATATCCCCCGTTTCCCTTTTACGATTTCATTGACTCGTTGAACGGGTATTCCTAAGTGGTCGGCAAGTTGTTTTTGGCTGAGCCCCATCGGCTCAAGATATTCCTTGAGTAAAATGGTACCAGGATGGGTTGCTAATCGGTTTTTGGGAATCATGGGAATTTAATAAGAATGATTTGATCATGAATACATATTATTTCATTCCCGGTATTCATGTAATACGCTCAGATAGTGAAGACATAACGGCCAGTGTTTTACCGGAAGGCGGTAATTATGAACAGAAAAGACTGGCGAAAATCAGTCCGCCTGTCCGGTTGAAACACAATGTTACGTTTCGGTACCAGAAAAATCCCAAGGATTAATGATATGAACTCCAGATGGTTTCATATCACTGACATTTCTTGTCACCACACTTAAATCATGGACCAGAGCCGTTGCTGCAATTAAGCCGTCAATAGCCGGTAGAGGTGTACCCTTGGTTTCAGAGAATGCCTGAATCTCGCCCCATTTTTTAACCTCAGCCATATTAACGTCAAGAACCCGATTTCGAAACCTTTGCTTCAAATCATTATTGACCCAGTTAACAAGTGTGGTCTTTTTCTTTGATGCCGATAGTTTTTCGATGCCCTTAATCAACTCCCCGAAAGTAATAACACTTAAATACATTTCGGTTTCATCGTTGTCGGAAAACCAGATTTTGACATTTGGCTCTGGCTGATTTTTTGTGAGTTCAGAGATGCAGCAGGTGTCAATCAGGAAGCTCATAACGAAACATCGCGTGAAGAGGATTTGTCCCTTCTGGTATCAAGTTCGACAGAGTTGAGAGGGGACGACTGCAAAAAGTCGACAAGTGAGTTTCCGGGACGGTCCAGTTTGCGATAGTCCTCAATGGAAAGGACGACCACAGAGTCTTTTCCGTGTTTACTGACAAACTGAGGTCCATCTTCGGAAGCTTTGCGAACCAACTCGCTGAACCTGTTTTTGGCGTCTTGTAAGTGCCACTTTTTGATTTTCATGCCATTTATATATGTCTAGACTGTCTAGTTTGAAATATACCTATAAAACTTGAACCATGACAAATTATTGTCGATCACGGTATGCAGCGATCGGAAACTTAACTGGTTATAATATGTCAAAACAGTTCATACGGAAATCTTTATAATTCATCCCGGCCCAAAGTGCTGAAGTTATTTTTACTATTAAAAGAAAACTATGAAAAAGATCGCTTACGCTGCATTTACATGCTTAATTTCTGTATTCGTATTGACCAGCTGCGGGATATTTGGTTCGGACAACGATGATTCAATCAATGGTAATAATGGCAATTGGCCCAGGGATACCGAAACCGAGGTGGTAGATGTCACCAATCCTGAAACTGGACGCATCTGGATGGATCGCAATATGGGTGCTTCGCGCGTGGCGACCTCTCCCGTCGACCCCGAGGGTTATGGCGACAGATACCAGTGGGGCCGCCCGGCCGACGGGCACCAGGAGACCCCCTTTTCAACTATTTCCGCATTAAGCCGCTTTGACCAGCCTGGCCACGGGCATTTTATCACAAGCAGCAGTGAGTATAATTTGGATTGGCGCAAAAGCAATGGTTCGATCTTCTCTACCGGTGCCCCTTATGGCCACTATTGGTCGAGTACCGTATCCGATAGCCACGCACAGTCACTGGAATTCAGTGTGCCTGCCCACGTACGAGATTTCGGCCGGGTGTCGGGTCTCTCTGTCCGCTGCATCAAGGACGAATGAGCCTTAGAATTCCTTTTTCTCAACAGGCTTCAAAACTACGATCAGGAAGGTTGCGACCGGACCAATGAGCAGCGATATCAGCCACCAGGCCAATCCGCTCCGTCCTTTGCTTTGTGCCAAACCGGCGTTGATAAGCGAAAGTGTTCCCCATCCTGCGGCGTATGGTGTCGGATCATTCATAATTTCGGATTGATTCGGTTATTAGTTGATTGAATGTTGATTGAATCCGGGTTATTAAGATGATTAGCCGGTGCCCGGCGGGGTGAACGATTGTGCTACGCGAAAACGGCGGACAAAACCGCAATAACACATCCGCATAAATATCAAACATATACCGGAATAACAAAAGGAATTGCTGAGACAGCTTACGGAATGCTTTGAATCTTTTCCAGGCGATCTTCGAGCCTTGAGGTTTCGGGATACAGTGTGATTGCGAGTTCAAATATCTTTTGCGCTGTCTCCGGCTGTCCCCTCTCCAGATAAAAATCGCCGAGCCGGATGAACTCACTCAGACTGAAGTCGCATTCATCGCCGCGCTCTTCTCTCAGTTCACTGTAAAATAATATGGCTTCTTCGATTCCACTTTGCTCAATCACACTTCCCAATACATGGGAAACCGGTTCTCTCACTTCAACAGATGCAGAAAGCCCGAACAGCAAATCACGCAGTGCAAAATAGGTTCGCGAGGTACACTGTTTGGTATTGTCCAGAATGATCAATGTATAGTCGCTGAACGCGAAGTATGTCAGCTGAGAAGAAAATCCGTGGATATTGCCGGAGTGACTCACCACCAGATCATTTTTAGACCCGATACGCTGGCTTCCGATGAAAACACCGTATCCGTAGTCCTCTTTCTGGGGTGTAACCATATTTTGCAGATATTCCTGATCCTCCAGCAACAGGCCGTCAAACAGCGCCCTCGTCCATTTGAAAAGATCTTTCGCTGTTGAGTACATCATACCCGCCGAAAAGCCGGCGCTTGAGTGGAAAAAAGGTGCACGCTCATATCCGGCCGGTGTTCTTTCATAACCCTCCGCAAGCCGTTCTATGATTTTTCCCGTAGCAGCGTACCCGGTGTCCTCCAGTCCTGCCGGCTCCAGAATGTATTTTTGCAGCGCTTCTTCATAGGTAAGGCCGCTGGCCTGTTCAATGATAAGTCCGAGCAGATAGTATCCGGAGTTGCCGTAGTTCCAGTCCGTACCCGGTTCAAACTCAAGTTCCAGCTCAGAAAAGTGTTTTACAAACTCATAGCGGTCATGTTCATGAATCGCTTTTTCTTCCAGGAACCCGGGCAGCTCCAGGTAATCGGGAATACCCGCTGTCTGAACCAGCAGTTGTTCGATGGTGATGCGATTACCGGGCCCGGCGGGATAATCCGGCAGGAAATCGGTAATGACGTCATCAAGAGCAAGCTTGTCAGCTTCAACAAGGCACAGGACCAGATTGGCAGTAAATGATTTGGTGATGGAAGCTATTTTAAACCTTGTATCTGTGGTGTTCGGGATATCCCACTCGAAGCTGGCCGTCCCGAATGCTTCGTGATAGATGATATCATCGCCGTCTGCCGCCAGGACCACGCCGTTAAACAGGCCAAAGTCATGCAGACGGGAGAGTGTTTCATCGATCGCATCCGCCGGATCATTTGTCAGGCCATGGGCCGGACTGATGGAGCACAGGATCAATCCGGAAGCAAAAACGATTCGATATAGGAACCGATTAATCATACTCTGAAAATGGGACTGTATGTAATTATGACCGGCTTTGAAAAATTTCAGCATTCCGGCCGGACAAAAATCGGATGCCGGTAAATATTAGTTGATCTGTATTGGTCGATCATCCCGTCCGCCAGTGCAAAACTAAGAACCACATGTTAATAAAGTATGTAGTTATATGTTTTTCCTCAAGACGCGGCCAGCCGTGCTGCGCCCAGATGGGGTGACCCAGACCCGGCATCATGTGAAGTGAGAGATTTGATGTCAGACAGAAGCCAAGGTATATCCATACAGATTACCCTTGCTCAAACGTTTATACGTAAATTACGATATCAGGCTGCCGGACACGTATTCCATCGGCTTACCGGATGCACCGTTTTCCGTAAAACTTTTTACATGGGGGGATAAACAATGAAATCGCGTACGGTTATTATTACCGGGGCCAATTCGGGAATCGGAAAGGCCGCCGCCATCAGATTTGCATCCGAAGGACATACCGTCATTATGGCGTGCCGGGACTCTGAGCGAAGCCGGCTGGCTTTCAAAGAGGTACGGCAAACTTCCGGCAGTGAGAACGTCTTTCCCGAATTTGTGGATATGGGCTCGTTCGGGTCGATCCGGTCATTTTGTTCATCCTTCAAGAAGACGTACGGCTCCCTGGATATACTTATTCACAACGCCGCCTACGTCAGCCACGGCGCGCCCTATCAACTTTCTCAGGATGGAATAGAGATAACATTCGCCACAAACACGGCTGGCCCGTTCCTGATGACCATGATCCTCAAGGAGCTGCTGGCCGGATCCGACGACCCGCGCATTCTGCATGCCGGAAGCAATATCATCAAACATTTTTTTAATCCCAAAAAGGAGCTTGATTTTTCCGATTTGCAGGGAGAAGCGGGCAAAAACCGCAATCACAGTGTCTATATCACCTATCGTAACTCCAAGATGGCACTGCTGATGCTCACCCGCAGAATGGCCGGTGAATTCAAAGAGTCCGGAATCAAGGTGAATTACCTTCAGATCAACGGAGCAACGATGTCAAAGGAAACGCTCAACAAAATGAAACCCAATTGGAGAGCAATCGCCCGGATCCAGAACCTGTTTTTCCGTCCGCCTGAGTTCACGGCAAATTGCTATTATGAGATCTGCACTTCCGAAGCATTCAGAAATGTAACCGGACAGGCGATCAATCACCGCCTGGAAATCATGCAACCCGCAGCGGAAAAACCGGGATTACTCATGGATATCAGGCAGTCTTTGGGTGCAGGCTATATCCCCTTTTATGCCCGGCGGGATGAGGTGATTGCCAAAGTCTGGGACAAATGCATGGAACTGACGGAAATGGCACTTACGGAACAGGCAGAGCCGGAACCTGATGTCCCTTAAACATTAGCTCGAATCTGAATCATTCAACTTTCATGATTAATCCCGCCATCAATGTCCACGTACCCTTCTTCTCAAGAACGCCAAAGCGATGCGGCATTATCCGTAGCCGACGCCGGTTTCATCTGCACTCCTTTCGAGCTGGTGATAAACCCGATGGAACGTCTGCTGCTCATCAACATTGAAAACGATCCGGATTCACTCTATATCGGGTTTGAGCCGCAGGTGTTTGACGATGAAATCAACGGCAGCGGTATCCTGGTCATCGCATGGCGAACTGACGGACGGGTGGATGTGTACCATCAGCCCCAATTGCAGCCCGATCCCGCCAGATATGACATCGCCGGAAAAGGACTTGCACACATGATTGAGCATCCGCTGGAAGGGGCTTATCTGGAGGTGGATGACCGCGGCGCACAGACGTGGTTTGCTTTTGAGGATATCGACGGGCGTCCGGTTGAAGTCACTGTTTCGGAGGCTCATCCCGCCAGGCGGAAACCGTTCGGACTGCTTGCACCGATGGGTGATGCGGCAGAAAGCCCATCAGCCATGCCGCTGGTGCTGCTGCACGATTTTTATTTCGTCCGCCGCTCACATACCCGGATCAGCGTCAGGATCGGCGGTCGTCACCATCGGCCGGATACACTCCCCATGCCGCTTGACTTTCGCCGGATGTATTTTGCGCGGTACAGTGCCGATCCGCTTATTGTAACCATGAACCCCGCTTTCAATGGAAAGCTTAATCCACTGAAAGTTTCTGATAATGGGTATGCCAATACGGGCGACACCCGTTATGAGTTGATTCAAGCAGGTGGAAAAACCGGGATCAAAAGCATCAGCCGGTGCCACAAGCATCATAAAGTGAGTCTGAATTTTACTCCTGCGTTTCCGGATGTGTTGTCACTTGCTGACAGCACTGAGTCCGGGGGCGACTTTGAGATCCACGGGCATCCTTCCACCGGAAAAGTCGGCGGTGTTTATACGGTCGGGAAACGGGACGGAGTAACCCGCATCAGCATGACCCCTTCCCGGGGATGGATACCGAATGAGAGCAAGTGGTCTCTCCGGTTTCTTTATACTGTTGGCAAGGTGTTCAAATCCTGGCCGAAGACGTATACCTGGACGGCAACGCTCACGTCGGATAAGTCCGGGCAACTGCAGATGGTCTCTGCATGGCAGCGAAAATGAGGGGCAAATCAGGTGCTGAAGATTTCCTGTTCAGCCGGGCCGGATAAAATACGGTTTAGCAATAAATGCATTTGATTCAACGACTATGCGTCCTGAACGATGTCCGGTCAGGGGTATTTCAACAGTACAGTCCAGCACTTCCAATAGTTTCATTCAAATCACGTTTTTAAAATAGATATATGAATCATTCTGCCCTTTGGTGTAATGACCGGACCCTATGTGCACCTCATATGTAAGTCCTGCATTATCCCGTCTCTTTACAGGCTTTAGATCCAAGATGTAAATATTGTTGCACAGCTTTTCCCAGGGAATTTTTGACGCAGCCTCTAATCAGGAAACCCGGTGTACAGAAAATTACCGCCACTTGCTGCGCCGCCGAAAAGCGGACTGATTGGCACTTATGCCAAACCTGTCCGGGATGATGTCTTCCCGGGATGGATTCTCTATACATTATCGTCTGTAACATTCCGTAGATCTGTCTTCACTTTCCTGGCGCTGCTGATCCTGACAATATTCTGGACAATTCTGCCTGCCGGGCCCGCATCCTCCCGGACACGCAACACTCTTTTCGGCTGGGATGAGTGGGTCCGCATGATGATCCATGACCCTTCACACAGTTACGGAGGCGTGTTCTATGACCGGGGGCTTTACCGATATGTGACACCCCTTATGCCCAAAGAGCACGATCTGGACCTGCATACCTATGAATTTACTACTGTTGACCTCTACGAATGGTATTACTCCGGAGAGGACGGGTTTCGCGCTTATACAGGAAGCATGAACCTTGGCAAGTTCCTCACCAGTTATGATTTACGGAACCGGCTGGAACTATCTGACCGGATGGACATGAATATTCACGTTCATCGCCGCTCTGATATGCGGTCAGACCGGGGATTGCTCTGGCTTGGCTTCGATTACAATTTGCGAAATGGACGAACCTTGGGCATCCGGCAAACCCTGACCGAAGAAAAAAGCGATCTTGATGTAGCGCTGTTTTACCGGCACGGAAGACCGGGGTATGGCTTTATACAGCTGGAATCCAATATACTGGATTACGGCAACAATGCCATCTATGCTCTAAGCAAAAGCCGAGACCGTGATTTTGATGAGAGCCGCAAGTACCATCGCCGGCCGGTACTGTTTTCTTTCAGGGCTTCCTCTCCCGAGTGGTCAGGATGGCGCGGTGAGGCCATGGCAGGTATCCTGACCCGGTCGCAGACTCAGGTCGGGGCACAAAGCAGGGTTGATATCAATACCCGTGACCGGCAAAAAAGTCATTACGCCGGGACGCTTCTCGAATGGTCCGCAGACTGGATAACTGCTGCTCTTACATGGCAGTACAAATATTCATGGTTTGCCCGTGAGAACTATACAGACAACTACACGGAACCCATCGATTATGGAAACAGTCAAGTTCAGAGCCGCTTCGGGGTATTTCTGGGTTTACAAACAGGACGAGTTCAATTTCAAAACTGGGTTTTCCGTGCCAATGTCCGGGACAATCAAAAGGACGAGCATCGCGAAGTGTTCTGGCAATGGGGTCAATTCAACTACCAGATCTATCCTTTTGTTTTCCGGGAAAACCGGATCATGATGAAAAACCGTATTCTCTACATGCCGGAAATGAGAGGATTTCTTGGTGGCATTGAATGGAATGCGGATTACCGTGATTTTACAAGTGACACATTCATAAGTGAAGAATTTGGCATCATTTCCGGCTTCGCATATCAGGAAAACTATCCCTGGTCACTCGTCGAAACCAATGAGCGTGTAACACTGCTGTTCGGCTATCGGTTTTCACCACGTGCCTGCCTCTTCATGGGATTGTCGTACGACGTTGACGGGGACATGTACATCGGCCGGCTGAACATGAAGTCTGATTCACGTTCTCACTTTGATGGTGGTTTCGGCCGGCTGATGATGACCTGGTAAATGCGTTAATATTGATTTATCCAGTCACGATCATTCACTGATAAAACTGAGCGTCCGTGTGTGGTTTATGTACCCGAAGGGTTTTCCCTTTTTTGAAAAGAAATGTGATTTATACGTATCTTTCCAGGCATCAAGAATGTTTTCATAAAAAAAATAAACCTCACTTGATCAGGGATTCCGGTTTTTACTAAAGCAAAACATCACATTTTTTATATACATTGACCGACTCCGATAAGTATTCAAATAATCACAGCACCTCTTCCAGATATCCCGTTTTAAACCTGGACGCCTATTCCCCTGAGGAGGTCGCCAACCAGGTGGTGCATGTAGGTGTAAAAAAAGTTCGTTTCCCGACAGTTGCCACTATGATGCTCGGTTTGCTGGGCGGCAGTTTTATTTCTCTTGGTGCGCTTTATCACATTATTGTTCTTGCCAGTCCTTCCATAGACAACAGCACCGCCGCCATTGTCAGCCCCTTCCTCTACTCCATGGGCTATATCATTGCGTTTATCACGGGTGCCGAAATTTTCACGACCAACAATCTGGCTGTAATGAGTCTGGCCTCCGGAAAAATCCGGCTTATGGAACTGGTGAGAAACTGGTCTGTCGTTCTGATTGCCAATATATTGGGAGCTTCCGGAGTAGTCCTTCTTTTTTTCTTTTCCGGACAGAGCTACCTTTTTGACGGACAACTGGCAAAAGAAACCCTTGTTCAAAGCTCTGAAAAGCTCTCTTTTAGTGTTCCTCAAATGTTCATTCAGGGGCTTTTCGGAAACATGCTCATTTGTGCCGGAGCATGGCTTGCCATGGCCGGAAGATCCGTCACAGATAAGTTCATTGCACTTATCTTCCCCCTTTCAGCGGTCACAGCCATCGGTTTTCAGCATGCAACAGGCAATATGTTTTACTTTTTTCTCTCATTCCTTTTTTTACAGGACGGTCAGGGGGAAGTCTATGAGATCACTTTCACGTACTTTCAGGTAATAACCAGTCTCACTGTAGTTGCCATCGGAAATATCGTCGGAGGCGGACTGTTTATCGCCATGAGTTACTATTTTGTCTACGTATACTGCAAGTGGTAACCCTTACTACCTTTGGGGACTGCGAAACACCCTGCCCCGCAACACAGTTACGTCAAAAGGCGAAATGCTCACAACTTTCTTACCCCGGGAACCTGCAAAGATATAACTATCTGGGAAACACCACTAGTGCCATTTGCCTCCGTTAACCGGCCTTTGACCTGAAGACAAACTTTTCGAGCTCAACCAGAATGAAGGTCAGCACTCCGGCCGCCAGGGCCCATAGCCAATAGATTCCATTAACTGAATCGGTACTGAACCAGGTATTCATGAATGGAGCGTAGACAAATCCCAGCTGAAGTACGGCAAGTACTCCAATTGCCGGAAAAAGTGCCTTGTTATTGAAAAATCCGGATCCAAATGCAAAGTTGTGCAGACTTCTGCAACTGAGCAGATAAAACAGCTGACCAAGGACGAGCACATTGATCGCGGCGGTCCGGGCCAGTTCATTTTCCGCTCCGTTCAGATACAGGTAGTAAAACGTACCAAGCGTTAAACCGCCAACGATGACCGATACAAAAAGCAACCGCCATACGAAATACAGGTCAATGATCGGAGCGTCCGGATGTCTTGGTTTGCGTTTCATAATACCCGCCTCTGCCGGCTCAAACGGCAATGCCAGTGCCAGGGTAACCGCTGTTACCATATTGACCCACAATATCTGAACCGGTGTTACGGGCAGAGTGATACCCAGAAGAATAGCTGTTATGATCAGTAGCGCCTGAGCCCCGTTAGTAGGTAGAAGAAAAAGGATCGCTTTCTTCAGATTGTCATATATAGCACGGCCCTCTTCCACCGCCCGCGCTATAGATGCAAAATTATCATCAGCCAGAACCATTTCGGCTGCTTCCCTGGTAACTTCAGTTCCTTTTATTCCCATCGCAACACCCACGCTTGACCGTTTCAGTGCGGGGGCATCATTAACACCGTCTCCGGTCATTGCCACTACATGGTCCCTTTTTTGCAGTGCTTTCACGATGCGAAGCTTGTGTTCCGGGGTGGTGCGGGCATATACGTCATAATCGGTTACCATATCCACCAGTTCTTCATCGGAGGTCTCTTCCATATCCTGCCCTGTTATCGCCTCCTTCCCTTCACATATTCCCAGCTGCTCACCAATTGCCCGCGCAGTAATGGCATGATCACCGGTAATCATTTTTACCCGGATTCCCGCCTCTTTGCACTTTTTCACAGCTTCAACCGCTTCAGGCCGGGGAGGATCAATTATCCCGACAAATCCGAGCAGCAGGATGTTATCCTCAAGCTCCTCCCGTGAGATTTCCGTGACCGAATCATCCACCTTTTTTGCAGCCAGCGCAATTACACGCTCTCCTTTTGCAGCAATATCGTCGGTAAGGGACTGCATTTCCTCCTGATTAAAGGATGTTTCTCCGTCTGAGGTCCATACTGCTGATGACATCTCAAGAATTCGCTCGGGTGCACCCTTGACAAAAATCATGCGTTCATCGCCATTTTGATGGAGCGTGGCCATGTACTTGTGATCTGACTCAAAGGGGATGGAGTCCAGATGCTCAAAATCTTCCGTGCTGATTCCCGACTTTTTGGCGAGTGTGAGCAACGCCCCGTCAGTAGGATCTCCGTTTACTGTCCACTCCCCGTCTTTCTCTTCTGTAGTAGCTTCATTACACAACCACGATGTCTGCAGCAGGCGTCCCAGCAATTTATTCTTTTTTATCTCCTCTTCTTCCAGGGCATCTTCTTCACCCTCCTTTTTTATCGCACCTTCGGGTTTGTACCCGGAACCTTCTACCTGATAAAACCCTCCATCAACATAGATGGTTTTTGCGGTCATCTCATTTTTTGTGAGCGTTCCGGTTTTGTCCGAGCAGATGACCGTGACGGCACCTAATGTTTCAACGGACGGAAGTTTTCGGATGATCGCATTTCTTGAAGCCATTGTCTGGACCCCAAGTGCCAGTGTGATTGTCACAATGGCCGGCAGTCCCTCGGGTATGGATGCTACTGCAAGGCCAATCAGAGCAAGAAACAGCTCCATTATCTCAAAATCATGGAAAATATATCCTACCGCGAACATAACGACTACCATGAGAAGTATGGCAACCGACAGTTTTTTCCCGAAGCTTTTTATCTGACGGAGCAGGGGTGTGGTGAGCTCTTCAACCTCGCTCATCATCTGATTTATTTTGCCGATCTCTGTGTCGCCGCCCGTTTCAACTACAACCCCAGCCGCCCTTCCATAAGTCGCCATGGTACTGTTGAATCCCATGGAAGCCTGATCTGCTACTACCGCATCTTCACTAACCGGGTCTGCCGTTTTTGTTACCGGTTCTGATTCTCCGGTCAACGCCGACTCTTCCACCTGAAAATCATTTGTTTCAGTAAATCTGAGATCTGCGGGAATCTTGTCGCCGGATTCCAGCAGTACCACATCACCGGGCACCAGTTCTTCGGCTTCAACAGTCTTTTCCTTGCCGTCCCGTATCACTTTTGCTTCAAGGGACAGCATCTTCTTCAGGTTTTCCAGTGCCTGCTCAGCTTTTCCTTCCTGCACGAAACCGATAACCGCATTGATCAAAACAACAGCCAGAATAACCCAGGTGTCGATCCAGTGACCCATCAGCGCCGTCATTACAGCAGCGACAATAAGGATGTAGATCAGCACATCATGAAACTGCATGATAAAGCGCATCACCGGTCCCCTCTTTTTTTGTTCCGGAAGCTTGTTGGGGCCGTATTTTTCGAGTCTTTTGCTTGCTTCTTCGGAAGTGAGTCCCTTTTTTGGATCCGTATCAAGTGCTGATACCGCCTCCTCCTTGTCCAAACTGTGCCAGTTTCCGGCTTTCTTATTTTCCTTTGACGTCATGCTAAGGTAATGTGGTAATCTGTTGGTAGAAAATAACTAAGTGTCCATATGCCAAAGATGTATAACATCAGAGATGTTACATCTGTTCAGATAGTGAATATGTTTAAAATACGCATTCAGTGAAAGCCGGCACAATTTTCTGATCCATTCATTTTATTCAGGTGTTTAGTTTTTGTCTTGTGTTGCCACATGACCGAAGGTCACTAAGTGAAATGCCATGACAGTTTTATTCATACGCCTGTGTGCCAGGGCTTATGCTCTGCCATGGGTATTTCTCAACGACTCTGTTGTGTTATCTATGGCAATTCCTGCAGACCGCAATAGATAGACGTACCTCTCCGGTCACAAATAAAAAAAAGGCGAAACCAGTAACATATCCGTCCCGGAATCGCCTTCAAATTTTGCTTTTTTCTTAAGATAAAGAGGAGATTATTTTGTCATCAGCAATCGAAAATCATAATCGGCAATCATCGGTGTTGATGAAATCTTCATCCCAGCAAACCTGTTCACCGCCATGGTAAGCAGGACTCTGAATGTATCCGTAACCGTCTTCATTATTCCAGACTACTTCTGATTCTCCGGACTCGAAGACATCCCAGAGTGTAAGTGTGCTCATATTGCCATCCCTTTCATAGAGATAGCGCGCATCTTCCTCTTCGTAACCAAGATCAACCATTGTGGTTACTCCGTCCTCAAGGACATAATCCACGTTAAAGACAGGCTCTTCTTCAAAAAAGTCATAGAGCTGCCAGGAGCCACCCGAACCATCAAGATTGATCTGGGAGGCAATAAGCAGGGCATTATCCAGATCCTCGTCTGTTCCTTCCGTAGTGTATCGGAGTTCCCAGTGGCGTACGTCATTTCTGTCTTCGGCAGTAACGGTCATGGTCATTGATTCCCCTTCAGCTGACATACTCCACTCCCAGCACCACTTGTCGTCACACATATCGGGTTCTCCCCAGGCTTCCTGCTGGAAAAATGCCTGTGGAAGCTGCCCCATGGTTTGAAACCACACCTGAGCAAACTGGGCGTACAATGCCGCCTGTTCAAAAGCCGGCATATCTTCATTAATCATGACGTCCAGTGCATCATCAGTGGATTTCTCTCTGACAGAAAATCCTCCTGCATTGAAATTTTCAGCATTTTCAAATACGGAAAAATCCATTTCCACATCTTCAACGGTAGGCGGTTCCGGGGCTTCATCGAGATCCGGACCGGTGGGACTGTCATCGTCGCAGCTCCAGACCAGAAAGAGCAGCATGAAACTACTGAGCAAAACGATACTTTTGTGTAACATATTAAGCTTCTGTTTTTTGAGTTTTTCTGATTTAGGCGTTAAAAAATCTAAACGACAAACTTCAAAAAAACTATCCAAAAAACCAAGTATATAACGTTAAGATCTAATAATGTCAACGACCTGAGGGGCTGGGAACCTCTTACTGACCGTATGCCTGCTTTGTATTATCGCAGAATTGACCGATGGATCTTCAAGGCCCGGAAAGGTCTGTTCATCAGACGCGAAGGTCATGACAACAGTTCATCGGCATAAGCAAAAAGAGCCGGTGTGCCCCCCGTATGCCAGAACAGTACGGTCTCGTCACGGGTGAATTGCCCTCGGGTTATCATGTCGATAAGACCGCTCATTGCCCGGCCTGAATAAACTGGATCAAGCAGTATTCCTTCATGACGGGCCGTCAGTGCAATGGCCTGTCGCTCCGGATCTCCGACGACACCATAACCGCTGCCCAGGTAATCACTCCGGGAAACCACATCGCTGCCTGAAAAACCGCCCTGCACTCCCAGAAATTCAGCCGTCTGCTCTGTGAGTTCTAACACCCGCTCCGAAAAAGTCCGGTCATCGCTTCCGTTTTTGTCAATTTCAACTCCGGTTATTTCGAAATCCCTGCCCAGAACCTTTTTCCCCACGATCAGTCCGGCCTGTGTTGCACCTGAACTGGAAGCAAATATGATATGGTCAACGTGTGCATCAACATCCGCAAGCTGGGTATCCAATTCTTTAAGTGCTTCCGAAAAAGCGGCCGCCCCAAGTTCATTGGACCCGCCGTACGGAATGACATAGGGTTTGTATCCCCCGTATTTTAATTCTTCAACAACTTCCGGCACGGTTTCGCCTTTTCTGAAATCTCCCGAAAAATGGATTTGAGCTCCTAAAAGCTGATCCAGCAAATAGTTTCCCGCTGCCTGTGAAGGTTTGGATCCGCCCAGTACAAGATGACAATCCAGACCGCAAACAGCCGCGGCAGCTGCCGTCTGCCGGCAATGATTGGATTGTATCGCACCTGCAGTAACCACGACATCATAATTCCCGGACAGCGCATCTGCCATCAGAAACTCAAGCTTTCTCGTCTTGTTGCCTCCCATAGCAAGTCCGGTCAAGTCGTCCCGCTTCATCAACAGCCGGGGCCCGTCCAGATATCGGGACAACCGGTCAAGTTCTGTGACAGGGGTCGGGAAGTGACCCAGCATTTTTCTGGGTAATGAATGGTGTGCCATTGCATGCAGCTTCGTGGATAAGTAGTTCTGCATGTGCAATTTAAAGAAACAAAATGTTGCTGTCATGCATAATCACTGATAATAGAAATCAGTTCGCACCCGCACAAAATTGCCGGGGATTTCCCGCAGTCAGTATTAAACCGGGAAGGTGAAAAATTACAGCCCGCACCGACCGGAAATCGCAGTTGCAGGTATCTCAAAAATTAATTAAGATATAATAGTCTTAAATCTATTTCGTATTACTACCGGCAGCTCCATGGCTGCACCCCGCAAACCGGTATCAAACAACTAAAACAGAATTATTATGCTCACAGAAGAAGCCATCCTCGATGTTCGCGATATGACGTGTGAAACACGCTGCCCGATGCTGCTTGAAACTTTTTCTAATCTCAATCCGGGTGAGTCATTCGTAATTGTACACACATTTGAGCCTGTTCCGCTTAAAAACAAGCTTGAAACCGCTTCTGAGTTCGGGGTAGGATGGGAACGGCTCGAACTGGGCCCCGACTTCTGCAAAGTCAGAATCAGCAAAACCGTGACGTAATCATGTTTGTTTATATTCCAGCTCGACCGGGCTTTTCCCCGCCTTTTGTCTCAGTCCGTTCATTGCATTCAAAATGTGCTTTTGCGACACCAATTTATGGACAAGCTGACTTTTCCCCGGGAAATTGGTCAGCAACAAACCTGCTATAATAGTCAGGATTCCCTGTCCGGGCAGAATGAGCATGATCACCCCTGCCGCGATAAGCACCAGACCCAATCCGTTTTTTATCAGCGTGAGTAACAGGGCAAGTACCGGATGACCGGCTGTTATGAGCGGCACCGGACGCAGATGCCGGATGAAATAATCATCAGGAATCCGGATGATCATCCAGGGTATCACCACCATCGATGATATGATCACAGCCACCGAAAATCCTGCCATCGACCACAATACCACTTTGTGTTGTCTGAGCCATTCCAGCAAGTCCTGTAATTGTGCCAGCTCTTCCATGCCACTGTGGATATATCATATGGTGTTTACCCGGATTTCATCTCCTTTATAGCTGCTATGACAACTTCACTGTCGACTGAAACGTCCACATCACTATCAACATAAGCGATATTGCCATCCTCATCAATGATGAAGGTCCAGCGGTCTGTTGTGACCTCACGGGTCAGCTCTTTTTCTTCGCCTTCCACTTCGATGGTGAAAGTACCGCCTTCTCTGACAGGTACGCCAAAAGCCTCGGCAATGCTTCCGTCAGAGTCGGATAAAAGCGGATAGTTCAGGTTATTGGCCCGCCGGAACAGATCGAGGTTTTCAACGCGATCACCGCTGATACCAACGACACTGGCACCCAGCTCGCGCAGTTCTGCGTAATGGTCCCGAAAACTGCACGCCTGATCGGTACATCCACCGGTCATTGCAGCCGGAAAAAAGAAAACCACAAGTATCTCACCGAAGTGATCAGAGGCTTCCCATTTCTCACCTTCATGATTCACAGCAGAAAAATCCGGAGCCGGATCACCTGGGTTGAGTCCGGAAACCTGAGCCTGCACTGATGAACTGTTCCAAACAAAAAGTACTGCTGCAACCGTCACAGCACAGATGAGCCGATTCGAAACAGCGAAATACGGGTTTTGGGAATCTGATTTCATATTCTGGTTTATTTATTCTTAGCATTAACCATTGTAACATCCGGACAACCGGAGCAAAACCACCAAAATGCCTGCATGCATAATGCACTTTCAGTATGCACCTACAGGCACATTAGCAATAAAACCATCAAATTGCATAAATCGTTGCGTGCATCTTCCTGATTTTTACTGTGCTGCCGGCCTCTGTAACATCAGCCCCGGGATCACTCCTCCTGTCCGTCCGGACTGCCGCTTTACTCCTTCGGTTGCTCACGGACAAAGGTTTCTGCAGATATGACGGTCATACCTTCAAGCCGTTCCGGATTCCGCTTCCGGTCATTGACAACATCCCGGATATATATCTCCACTACCTGACCGGGAAACAACGAGGCAATTTCCCTGTAAATCTCGGGGTCACGTTCCCCCGAATCACCCACCAGTATAAACTTCCGATCCGGGAAATCACTCAATATGTCACTTATCTGCCTGAGTTTTTGGTTGTGCGTCACCATTTCATCTGTTATCAGCTCCCTCAATTGCCTCCAGGTCACGCGGCTGCCGAAGTTCTTGGGCGTGTATTTCATATGAAAGGTTCCGGGCGGAAAACCCGCTTCATGAATCAAAAACCGGTACAGGGGTCTGTAAAACTGCCAGGGCGTGCCTGATACGTAATGGAATGCCGCATCATGCCATTCACCGTAGCGGCCGGACATGCCCGGCGCTGCCTGATACTCTTCGAAAAATGTTTTTCGGACCACAAAGTCACGCCCCATCGGCATGCCGGTTATTTTTATGGTGTCATCGATATCAGAAATTACAGAAAGACCTTTGGATGCTGTCAGCCTCACTTTTCCAGTCCCCTGATGATCATCCGAAATGACCACGATATCCAGCCAGCCATCTTCTGCCTCCTGTGCCTGCATGATTTGCCTGGCATGCGCTTTTGCAAGTGTCAGAAACCCCTCAGTAATCCCGTTGCGATTTGATTCCGGATAACCGCCCTCATCATCACGTATCCGAAACTCTTTCTTTTCCAGATCACCACGAAATATAAACACGACGCTCTGACCGGACTTGCTGTCCGCAAGAAAATCCGTAATCCGGTGCCTGAACACCACTCGCTCCTCTCTGCCTATGTCTCTCACCACGTCATAGAGCCGCGGCAGCATGCGGTCCATGTACTGCCTCTGCTCCAAAAAATATACCCTCATGGGGATAACCCACTGGTCGCCATCAGAATACCCATAGGTGTTATATATGATGACCTCCTGCTTGTCTTCCAGTGAACCGGATTCAGACCTGCACTGACTTGCACCAGCCAGAACTGCGCCGCAGATCAGTACGGTGATGATCATGTTAACCGGCACTTTCATATTCCCTCACTCTTTTTGTGAATACTGTTAATTTACCTCAAAAATGAGTCATACACTACTCAGCACTTCAGACCGATTCACTTTTACTTTATCCCCGTATCGGCATATCTTAGGAGAATACATCTTTCAACTAAATTTACCACTTTGGGCTTTATAGATTTTTTACTGCTTCTGCTCATCGCCGGAATTTGCGGCTCGATCGGACAGGCCATCGCCGGATTCAGCCGGGGTGGCTGCATTGTGTCCATCGTTGTCGGTTTCATCGGAGCGCTTCTCGGTTCCTGGATGAGCGGCCAAATGGGACTTCCGGAATTATTCAATATCCGTATCGGCGATACAAACTTTCCGGTCATCTGGTCCATCATCGGTTCTGTGGTATTTGTAGTGATTGTTGGTCTGCTTTCTCCAAGAAAATGGTAACCGGCCTGTACCTGATGAACAGCTGCAGCACCGTTCATCCCATCCCTTCTCAGTTTCTTTTCCAATCCCGGATGCATCATGATACATCTGTACAAAACCCCCGTTTTGTGTCTCGTCCTGCTGATTGCCGCAGGTTCGCTGCAGGCCAGGCAACCTGACGATTCCGAATCAAACCCGCTGGAGCGCAGCGGACGCAATGCTGTTTATGTGGAAATGCTGGGCAATGCGATCAACCTGCTCAGCATCAACTATGAACGCTCACTGCAGGACAACCTCCACGCGCGTATCGGCTTCTCCTACTTCGGCTTTTCGGATGAACTGCGGTACGAAGACCGCGGCGATGATCTGTTTGTCGATGTCTTCTCGATACCGGCTTCGGTCAGCTACACACTGTTCGAAGGGGTGCGGCAGCTGGAACTCGGACTCGGACTCACCTATGTCGGTTTCAGTTTCAATGGCGGACCCTATGATCTCGGCTATGAGGATGTCGAGCTCGGCAACCGCTACCGTGGACTTGCCCTCACATCGATCATCAGCTACCGGGTTTCCGTCAGTGACTATCTGTTTCGAATCGGCCTCTATCCTTACTACATGATTACGATAGACAGTGAGCTCACCGGTTTTTTTCATGAACTGGATGATCGCGGCGCCATTAATCTCAATGATTTTCTCGACCTGCGGGGATTCCAGTGGATGCCCGGACTCAGCTTCGGCAGATCGTTTTAATCCAGCGTCATGATCCGATTCGTCTCACTTACCCGATTCTCTGCAACGATATTTCGCTCCGCTGCGATTGCGCTGATATTTATGGCTGCCGTTCTGCTGCCGGCCGTCACTGCAACAACCTCACCGGGAACAGGATTAGCGCTTAACATCAACGCACATGCTAACGGTACGAACAGTGGCTCCAACAACGCACTATCCGCCACCCCAAAGGTTTACATCAACGAAATCCTTGCCACCAACCACAACGATATAGAGGATGAGGACGGAGACAACGTCCCCTGGATTGAGCTGTACAATGCTGAGTCCGAGCCCGTGAACCTGCATCAGGTCGGCCTTTCCGACGATCCCGACCGCCCCTGGCGATGGCAGTTCCCCGACGTCACCATCGAACCGGGTGAATTCATGCTGATTTTTGCTTCCGGGAAGGACCGCAGAGACCCCGACCGCCAGCTCCACGCCAATTTCCGGGTCAGCCGTGACGGCGAACAGATTTCACTGACGGATATCAACGGAAATACCATCGACCTGGTGCCGCCCATCCCTATGGAACCCGATATTTCATACGGGCGGCTGCCCGACGGCTCCGACCATTTTCAGTTTTTCCGCTTCCCGACGCCGGGACAATCCAACGAATCTGACGGTTTCCTTGAAGACATCGACCCGCCCGGGTTTTCCCGTTCCGGCGGATTCTACCATTCCGGATTCGATCTGGAACTGTCCGCCGGCCCGGGTGATGCCGAGATCAGATACACGCTTGACGGCTCGCTTCCCGACACAACCAGTCCCCGCTACACCGGGCCCATCCGCATAACCGACCGCAGTTCCGAGCCGAACAATCTCTCGATGATCAAGACCTCGCCGCCGGGCATCGTGCCCACTACCGGATTCCGCTGGATCGAGCCGCTGGAAAATGTATTCAAAGGCACCGTAGTCAGGGCGCGGGTATTCCGGGAAGGCGCCCGACCCTCACCGGTCGTCACACACTCCTACTTCATCGACGACCAGGGACCCGACCGCTATCATCTTCCGGTGGTATCCGTTGTCACTGATTCGCTGCATCTGTTTGATTACGAACGCGGCATTTATGTGCCTGGAAAGGTCTACGACGACCGGGCAGAAGGAGCGGATGACAGCCACCTGATTGGGAATTTCAGTGAACGCGGCCGTGAATGGGAGCGTCCGGCCACTTTTGAGCTGTTCGATGAGCACGGAAACCTGGAATATGTACAGGATATCGGAATACGGATTCACGGTGGCGCCTCGCGGTCGCTCTCCATGAAATCACTGCGTTTTTATGCGCGCAGTGATTACGGCGAGAACAGAATCAACCACCGGATTTTTCCCGACCTGCCTTATGACAGTTACAACCGTCTGATCCTGCGCAATTCCGGACAGGACTTTTTTGTGCGATCAACAATGTTCCGGGACGCCTTCCTGCAGGAGCTGGTGCGGGATTTCAATTTCGACACGCAGGCGTACCGGCCGGTTATCGTATTCATTAACGGTGAGTACTGGGGTATTCAGAATTTCAGGGAGCGGTACGACACCGACTACCTGGCCCGGAATTACAATGTGGATGCCGGACGCATTGACATGCTTGAAGACAATGCCGAAATCCAGGAAGGCAGCAACGAGCACTACAATGAGATGCTCGACTATATCCGGGAAAACGACATCACCCGGGACCATCATTACGAACACATTACCACGATGATCGATGTCGACAATTTTCTGGACTACATCAGCACCCAGGCGTTTATCCGCAATATCGACTGGCCCGGCAACAACAATGACTACTGGCGGTTGCAAACCGAATATGACCCGGATGCACCGCCCGGACACGACGGACGCTGGCGCTGGATGCTTGTGGATACTGATGCCGCATTCGGCGGGCTGAACCCGTTCCGGGTTACCAGTTATGATATGATGAACCACATGACCAACCCGAATTACGGTAACTGGCCCAACCCTGCCTGGTCCACATTTCTTATCCGGGAGCTGCTTGAAAACGAAACCTTCCGCAACGACTTCATCAACCGCTCGGTGGATTACATGAACTCCGTATTCCATCCCGAACATGTCATTTCGCTCATCGACAAGTTCGAGGCCAACCTGGAGCCGGTCATCGAAGAACACATAATGAGGTGGGGTCAGATTGAATCAAAGGAACGATGGCGGTTTTACATCGACCGGATGCGGAAGTTTGCCGAAGAGCGCCCGCAGTATCACTTCGAACACATCGCGAAGTATTTTGACCTGAAAGGAACTGCTGAGCTGACCATCGATGTCTCCAGCCTGAAAAAAGGCCGGGTTCAGATCAACAGTCTGAAAATCGACGAACATCTCGAGGGTCCCGCTTCCTCTGAAAACACGTATCCCTGGAAAGGGACTTATTTCCGGGAATTTCCGGTCACGCTCGTCGCCCATCCCTACGACGGATACCGGTTCTCTCACTGGGAAGGCAAGGGTGTCAGCGACGGATACCCCGAAGACACGCTGCAGGTCAGACCGAGGGGCAATATGGAAATCAAAGCCGTATTTGCCCCGGGCGAGAGAAGCAAGGATCGTTACCCGGAACCTCACCAGCTCTCAAATGACGCATACTTCCTGGAAACGTGGGATGCGGATGAAGAGCCGGGCTCCTATCCGGAAAACATGGTTTTCATGTACATGGAAAACCATGACCCGCGTGATGATGATGAAGTGGCAGGATTCACCTCCGGACCTTATAACTCTTCTATCGGCAGCAGAATAAACGGGCTGGGCTCCAATGGTTTCTCTTTTCTGAACACATCTGAACCGGATATTGACGGTTATCCCGGAAGGCGTTTGGGAGCGGCATCGCTGGCCCTGGACACGAGGGAGATGAAGAACATCAGGGTGAGCTGGACCGGCGGCACGGTTGAACCGGGAACAAAGCGGTATGGCCTGCGGCTTCAATACCGGATAAACGGCGAAGGATCTTTTCAGGATGTCACCGATGAGCACGGTGACCCGGTCACCTATGAAGGAAACGACGAATCCGGCCACAGCCTTGATTTTGAACTTGTCGAACTTCCGGGAATTCTGGAAAACAAACCCTATGCCGAAATCGCCTGGCGATACTATTATACCGGTGATGACAGGGATGAGGACGGTCACGACCGGGACGAACTCCGGGTTGGCGGCATTCATGTGAAGGGCGATCCGCTTCTGATGCACGATGGCGAACCTGTCCGGGATCATGGCATCCTCCCCAATTATCCGAATCCATTCAATAATTCCACAACTATTCAGTTTACTCTGCCCGAAGAATCCAGGGTGAGTATCACTATTTATGATGTCAACGGCAGGCGTGTGAAAACACTCCGCGACAACGTCCGGCTTTCTGCCGGATACCACAGCTTCCAGGTGGATGCCTCCCGCCTGGCAAGCGGCATGTATATCTACAGAGTTGAAACGCCTGATTGGACCGGGCACGAGAAAATGACAATTATCCGGTAAAGCTTTTTCTCTAATACAAAATTTCTCTATAATTAGCGGAAATTTCATATCTGACACCTGCAACATTTACTTTCATGTCCGGATTCCATCCGCAAAAAGTATTTATTTCGGCATGCTTTGGAATGCTCATCTATGGCATCGTCATGACGGTGCTGGGTTCTATTCTTCCGTCGGTGATTCTCAAGTTTGATCTGGACAAGGCCGATGCCGGGTCTCTTTTTGTGATGCTCAGTTTCGGAATTGTCGGTGGATCCCTTGTTTTTGGTCCGCTTGTAGACCGTTTCGGATACAAGCCGCTGCTGACCGCAAGTGCCGGTCTGATCATTCTGACGTTTCAGGGTATTGCCCACGCACCATCGGTTTACCTGCTCTATGCTGCCATCTTTTGTACCGGTTTTGCCGGCGGAGCCATCAACGGCGGGACCAACGCCCTTGTTTCCGATATCAGTGAAGGTCGCCGCGGTTCACGACTTACCTATCTCGGTGTATTTTTCGGAATCGGGGCTTTTGGCGTGCCACTCCTGCTCGGCTCCCTGCTCGACCGCTTCTCCTACGAAGCAATTATTTCAACGGTCGGCGCCATGATCGTGCTGCCACTGCTGCTGTTTTTGGTACTGCAATTCCCGCGCCCCAAACACAACCGCGGCTTTCCACTGACCGAAAGCGCCGGCCTGTTCCGGCAGCGGCCCCTTATTCTATTTGGATTTGTGCTGTTCTTTCAGGGCGGACTCGAGATGTCCATGGGCGGTTGGTCAGCCACCTATTTTCTCGAGGTTCACGAAGTTGCCTCCCGCTATTCCGTGCTGCTTCTGTCACTTTTCTGGTTCGGCCTGACACTGGCACGATTTTTCCAGGGCCGGATACTTCTGAGCATGTCCGGATCGACGGTGCTTGATATCAGTTTTGCGCTGTCCCTGGCCGGATCACTTGTATTGCTGCTTTCCGGCCACACCGGGATCGCCGTGGCCGGTCTGTTTGTAGTCGGCATCGGCTTTGCCGCCATCTTTCCGGTAATTCTCTCCTTTGTTGGTGAAATGTATGCCCGGCTTTCCGGAACCGCATTCAGCATCGTCTTTGTCATTGCCCTCGGGGGTGGCATGAGTGTCCCATGGCTCATTGGCATTCTGGCTGACCGGATCGGGCTGCAGACGGCAATGATGATTATCCCCTTTTGCGTTGCCGGCGGATTTATAGTATATCGCGTTGCGATGAGATATCAGAACCGGTCAGAAGTTGTATCAGCCGGAGAAACGGCATGATGTTTTGGCATTTCTGTTTTTAATCATGCCACTTTAGATTCAGGTCATCGATTACTCACGATTCAGGGTGTACGAATACCCTGGTTGTCCGGACTCTGGATGTTCTGATACCCGGGTTGATCGGACCCCGGGTGTTCGGATCCTCAGGTGTTCACGTCCCCGGGTGTTCGGATCCTCAGGTGTTCACGTCCCCGGGTGTTCAGTACCCTGTCCGGCCATGGATATTTCATCAGAAAATGACGATAATCCGGTAGTATTCTGTAACCTGTTGCGCTGAATGTTACTGACATCCGCCACCACAACTCCCTGCCACCATGACTTTGTCCCCGCTGGATAGCAAAACCATAATTGAACCGTTCCGCATCCGGTCTGTTGAGCCGATTCAATTTACCGATATGGAGGAGCGGAAACGGCTTTTGAAAGAGGCGCGATGGAATCCATTTTTGCTGAAGGCCGAAGATGTGCTCATAGACCTGTTAACCGACAGCGGGACCGGGGCGATGTCTTCCCGCCAATGGTCGGCCATGATTGAAAGCGACGAATCGTATGCCGGTTCCTCATCCTACTACAAATTCGACTCAGCTGTCCGGGACATCACCGGTTTCAGGCATGTCATCCCGACACATCAGGGCCGCGCTGCTGAAAATATTTTGTTCAGCCTGATGGTGTCCGCCGGTCAGAGTGTCATTCCCAACAACACCCATTTCGATACGACCCGCGCCCATGTGGAGCACAAGGGTGGTGAGGCCCGGGATTTGCTGATCGCCGAGGGCTACCGTCCGCAGACCGATCATCCATTCAAGGGGAACATGGATACCGATAAACTGGAGTCGACGATACGTGACGTCGGGGCAGACCGCATCCCGGTCATCATGCTTACGGTTACCAACAATTCCGGAGGCGGTCAGCCGGTCAGCATGGCAAACATCCGTGAGGTATCCCGCATTGCCCGGAAGTACGGCATCCCCTTTTTTCTGGATGCCTGCCGGTTTGCGGAAAACTGCTGGTTCATCAAAACAAGAGAACCCGGTTTCGAACATTCGTCGCCCATTGAGATTGCCAGGGAGCTGTTCAGCTACGCCGACGGCTGCACCATGAGCGCAAAAAAGGACGGCATGTCAAATATTGGCGGTTTTCTGGCACTAAATGATGATGACATGGCCCGGCAGTGCCGCAGCCTCAGCATTTTGACGGAGGGGTTTCCGACGTATGGCGGCATGGCCGGTTATGATATGGAAGCCGTTGCCGCTGGCTTGTATGAAGCGCTCGATGAGGGATATCTGCGCTATCGCATCCGGTCCACCGCCTATCTCGGTGAAAAGCTCACGGATGCGGGAATCGCCATCATCCGGCCAACAGGCGGGCATGCGGTTTACATCGATGCCCGGGAGATGCTGCCTCACATCCCGTCGCTGCAATATCCGGCCTGGAGTCTTACCAACGCTCTTTATCTGACCGGCGGCATCCGGGCTGTGGAGATCGGAAGTGTGATGTTCGGATTGCAGCCGGACGGCACCGAACGCGAAGCGCCGATGGAGCTGGTGCGGCTGGCCATTCCCCGGCGCGTCTACACGCAGAGCCATATTGATTATCTGGCAGAGGTGGTCATTCACACGTACCGGCAGCGGGAACATCTTTGCGGTTATCGCATTACTGATGCTCCGAGTGTGCTGCGCCATTTTTCGGCTGAGCTGGAGCCGCTGGAAGGTGATCAGTGATCAGTATTCAGTGTATAAGTGATCAGTAAAACAGTGTATCATGTTATATGCGTGTATTTCCGGATCCCTTTTGTGTCGCCAGATATGATTGCTTGATCGGAATGTAATCATGTCATGTGCATGTATATCTTGGTATAGATCCGGGTGCCTGTTATTTCGCCAGATACGATTTAATGACCGGAAGTCAATCATGTGTTCGTATACCCTGGCGCCAGTCCTGTCATGAGTATTTCATGCAGAATCAATCCCGTGCCTGCCGTGCTGATCCCGGGCGGCTGCGGTTGCCCGATTCATCGACGGCAAGAACGCGGTACCACAGACCCGCTTCCCCGTCAGGATCAACCAATTCGGTATCTTCGGTTATTTCGTCGGTAATTTCTTCATATACCCCGTTGGATAACGTCGCCCGCTTTACCACATAACCATCAAGATCCCGCGCCGGTGAACGCTCCCAGGTAACACGCACGCCATCATCCGTTTCATTGGCCTGTACATTCCGAACCGACGGCGGAGGATTTTGATCCCGGACATGCAGTTCTTCGGCATGAACCGGTTCGCTTTCGTTTCCGACCGAATCCACCGCTGTGGCGTGGTAATTGTAGACCAGTCCGGTCTGAATATCTTCATCCTGAAGAAACCGTCGTCCGCGAGGACGTTCCGTCACGGTTGTATCACCCGTTTCCGAGACTCTGTAGACATTATAGGAAGTAACCGATGTCGATGCAGAGGCACTCCAGCTTAGCTGCGCCCGGTTTCCGCTACCCAGATCCGCCTGCAGCGTGGCCGGCGGTTCGGGTGGAGTCAGTATCGGCATTTGCTTGACGATAAACACGGTGTCACTGCGCAACCCCTGCCTGTTGGCGGCAACAACTCCGTATTCATAATACCGGCCTTCTTCAAATCCTTCACCGGCCACCCCCTGATCTACCAGCCTCGTATCGGTCAGCTGCCCCTCGTTGATCTGGGAGAAGGCTTCATCACTTTCTCCTTCATGACTGTAGGGGCGTCGCAGCACAACATAGGTGTTGAACAGCGTATCCTGTTCCGGATTCTGCCAGTCCAGCTCAATTACCATTTCCTCTTCATCCACTGAAGCGGAAAGATCTGCCGGAGTAGGGGGATAATGGACAGCAATGATGTTTTCGATTGCCGGATTGCCCGGTTCGCTACGTATGCCTGATTCTGACTCGGCAATGACGAAGTAGTGATAATGATAGCCGGATTCCAGGGTGCGGTCTGTAAACCGCGGATCATCAACATCGATCAGTTCATCGTTCAGATATGTGGTGTCTTCGGTCTGGGTATTGATGCGCCTTACATGATATCCGGCAACTCCCGCATCCGAACTCACAGGCCATGTTAGCTCCACCGTTCCGTCAACAACAGTGGAAAAAACTTCCAGGATGGACTCCGGCTGCCGCTTATCCACCAGCGACACCTCAACCGGGTCGGCAAGGATTCTGTTTTCACCAGTGATATCAAATGCAGCTACAGCAAACTCTGCGGTTTCGATCTCACGGTCTACAGGGAACCGGTACTCAAATTCCGTTTGTCCTTCCAGACGCAGACGTGACTCTTTCGTTACTTTTTCGAAATACTCCTCATTTTCGGGCTTCATATAAACCTCAAAACGTATCACGACCTCATCGTCCGTTCCTGTTCCGTGAGCGGGATACTCCCAGCGGACGGAGACATCCCTGCCCTGGCGCTTGATTTCTTCCATTTCGGGCGGGTCGATTGACAGGGGTTCGAGAACAAGCTCCTCTTCCAGTTCCCGTCCGGTCGGTTCACCCCGCTGGTTGACCATCTCAAAACGGTATCGCACAGATTCTTCCTTGACAGGATCCTCATCCACATACAGCATACCCATAGCCCGGGCAACTTCGGGGAACGTAAATGCAAGCAAACCGCGGTCAAATGCATTTCCCCGCAGAAAGAAAAATACCTCCTGAGGGGTATCTGCATCTTCGAGTGCCGACTCTATATCGGAATACATATCACCTGTCATTCTGCGGAATTCATTGCCGCTGCTTGCCGGGTACACAGGTTCTTCGGTCAGTCTGACCTCTTCCCCGTCGTGTTCACGGTAAACATGATAACCATGTCCAAGTGGCAGCACCATATCCTCATCATGATAGATGTACGCATCATCGTCGGGAGTGAGCACACCAATTAGCGTCGGATCTTCATCCGGTGCGATCTGTGCCCGGGCCGGAATAACCACAAGGCCGCTCAGAATAAGCGAAACAAACATGATTTTGATCATATGGCTTTTCGCCCGGTTTTCAATACGTATTTTTGAGAATAACAGGTGCATAAAGATTCTGCTAAAAATTAAATTGAGTTGGCTGATACTGCTGATATCCCTGGAACTGCACGTTCAGTTCAAGGGTCGGCACATCTTCCCAAACGATGGTCTGAAGCCCGGCGGCATTGGTAACCCGGGCATATACCCTGACATCAGAAATCTCATGCTCGTCCGGAATGGAATAGTTCCTGTTGAATGTAAGATTCCATGTCTGCGGAGTCGAAGGACTGTATATGGTATGCCAGCCTTCAATCACACTTGATGTGCCGTCAGATATTTCGTTAATAAACAGCTCCACCGACTCCACTCCCGAGACCGGATCCTGAACATCCGAAAGTGAAACATCCAGTGAGCCGTCTGATGCTATGGAGAGTTCCATCTCCGGTTCATCAGGTGGATTACTGTCGATAATGAACGGCCCGGTCGCAATCATTTTTGACCTGGTACCCTGATTATTTACACCTCTGACCGTTATATAGATATCCTCTCCTTCTGGAAGTTCGTCCTTGTCGAAAGATACATAAGGCGCTTCATCAGAGAGATGACCAGGAACGGCGTGCACGACATCAAAATCCATATCGTCATCATCCGGCCATCCGCGGATATCCGTTCCTCCCGGCGAAGTCCCTACGGCAAACTGATGGCCTTTCATGCCGGATTCGGCATCATAAGAACGTTTGGTTATGTAGGCACGGATCTCATTGGAAGCTTTGTATCCGTTGACAGACGGCTGGCTCGGCGGGTTGGGATCATGAGGATAGGACGGGCCAATCGTGTAGACTTCGCTGGTCAGTCCGGCATTGTTAACAGCCCGCACATGAACATGCAATTTGTCAGTAAAGTCGAAATCCAGCGATTCATGCGCCCCCTGCCCGCTCACGATGGACACCTCGTTATCTTCGGTGGTGAATCCCTTTTCGCTGAACTTGGCATCACTATAGCTGTCACTTTCCGTCACGAGATATTCATAATGTTTTATTCCCGAAAGATCGTCCTCTGATTCGCTCCATGCTACGGAGGGCAGCTCAGGTACGGCATCCGTGTTTGTAATTTCACCCAGCTGCTGAATGAAGTCGAGGGAATAATCCGGCGGATTATCAATCACCGGGTTCTCATCAACGGAAGGCTGGAAGAAGGATTGTGTAAACGTCAAGACTAGATCACCGCTTGGCCCGGGATCAGTAGGAGGTGTATCATCATATATCACCGGCCGCTCCTTTGTAACACCGATACCCTGATCATTAAGATTCCAGGCGCCAACGGAGAGGAAGTACATTTCTCCCAGCTCCATATTTATGATACGGGTTTCTGCTTCCACCATTTCGGTCCAGTTGCCGGGTACATCCGGATAGGTCTGTTGGTCACCAACCAGATCCGTCTGTTCCAGCACGTCATCTTCACCGCTGAGATGGCCGACCTGATAATCATAGTTAGCAATACTCATTTCCGGCTCATTGACCAGAACACGCATGGAAATGACTTCCGGATCACTGGTGAAATAAGCTTCTTCGCTGGTACTTGCATATTCGAAGCCTCCCAGACCGTCGGGCTGGATCATGGAAGATTCATATTCTCCTTTACCGTAATAATAAGCCAGATCTACCATCATATCCTCAGGCGGGCTGGTCTGGTCAGGTGAGGGCAGAATATTGTCGGACGGACTTGTATCATCACCGTACGCACCGACCTTCATGTCAAAAGTTGCACTTCGCCGGGCCGTGATACCTCCGGCACCGCGAACCCGTATCCCGACATCTACAGACCGGGTATGGGCCTCGGAATCGGGGCTGGAGATTCCATCCTCAGACCAGAGAACGACATCATCCGCGTCATCTGCGCGAACGTAAGAGTGATAACGGAAATCATCCGGGTTTCCGATGGTAAGATAGCTCCGTTCGGCTGCGGTCGCCTCCTGGCCGTAATCATTGTCCTGAAGATCCAGACTGACCTCGGCAATACCGCTTGGATGTGTAGCTTCCCAGCTGATGACCGCACCGCCAATAAAAGTCCCCTGTTCATGGGAATTATCAACCGAAATGTCGGTTAACTCCGGGGGCTCCAGTTCCTCAAGAATATCGGCGCGCAACTGGTCATATTCATCCAGACGTCCGACTTCCACTTCTGCCTCTCCGCCTTCAGCTTCTGCTTCATCGAACATCTCGACATAGTTATCGACGATGTGATAAAGATTGCCGAGCATATTGGCTCTGAGATTGTAAAAGTCATCTATCATTTCTGTATTCACTTCCATGATATCAACAACGGATTGACGGAAGCTTTCGTAATCGTCAGTGAACTCTCCGTTTACGAACTCAACATGTTCTTCGACCACTCTTTCATATCCCAGTACATAGATATTGTACCACAGATCCATGATATTTACTTCCAGTGAATCGAAATTCACATTATCTTCGCCGAGCTTGTCGTATACCTGGGTTTGAGCATCATAACCGCTGAAGTCATAGGGGGTGCCGGGATCCCTCGGATCATCGGCCAGAGACTCAATCATCCGCACCCGCTCAGCCATTGTTTCACGGGCATCCTCGAAATCTTCCTGGTTTGTGTTCCTCGCGTTATGAGCATTTATTATCGTAGGTAACAGTTCGTCTTCTATAGCAAGCTCAAAAGCGCCCTGACGTCTGCCAAACTCAAAGGCAATCCACCGGGAGTAATTAACAGTTTGCCACTGTTCATCGGCAAGAGTAGCGTAATACTTGTCAACGGCTGTAAGTGTTTCCGCGAAGTACTCGGAAACCTGATTGACGGTTGCCGACTCATCGCTTTCAGCGCCGATTCCTTCCGCAGCGACATCGATTTCAAGCAGATTATTCATCTGTTCAAGGTTGTGCCGTATGGAATCAACAGCGGCATGTATCTGCTCTTCAAGCTGGGCAATCTCCTCAGACAGATTGTTTGCACTTTCCGCCTGACTTGCAGCATCGTCTTCGTTTACCTCAAAGTCCGGCGTATTTCCTTCAGACATGGATTCACCGGGGTCATTGGTGATCTGTGCCGGGTCTTGTGCCAAAGCACTGATAGCATCGCTGCGCATCTCAGCAGCTTCTGATTCAAACTCCACTGCACTGACTACGATCTGTTCCAGCTCATTTACTGTCTGCTCACTTATATCCTCCAGGTCATCCAGTTTCAGCTGCAATGCATCTTCTGCGTTTTGTATCGGACCTGTTACTTCCGAACCAGTCGGTTCTCTGATGAGAATATGATTATCCGGATCATGGAAATGAATTGATTGTGTAAGGATATCGGGTATATCCTGATTATTAATATCGGCAGCCCTCTGCTCATTGGCCACCTTGGCCAGGTTCCAGAAAAAGCGTCCGACATTACCCTCCTTGATATAATGATATCCGGCCTGCGCCAGTGTTTCCTCGTCAAAATCCACACCCGGTACAGCCGGCCGGTCTAGTTCGGACTGCACACCGTCTATGGCATCTGTGACCATTTGCTCAAATTCATCTGCCTGGTCCTGGGCCTGTGTAAACAGGTTCTGATCCGGATCGGGGTTCCGCCCCCCGTCTACATCAATGCCGTCTTCCGTACTGACACTGACCCAGGCGTCTGATTCCCTGCTCTTGATAACCCGGTAACTTATCACACCATAACCATAAAACTCGTAATGATCCCGTACGCGGGACACTACTGCTTTCAATGTAGCGTCACCACTGATCAAACCCCATAAAATACTGGCTTCACCACTAACCGTAGCATAAGCACCAAAGGGCATCTCTGCTTCATCGTATCTGAGATACCACACCGATCCGGTCACCGAGGCCTCGGCGCTGACTATTCCTGCATCAAAACCGGCATGTACGCCCGCCTCGATCATGAAACCGTCATTACTTGCC
>Ga0207421_10001348_pt1 | contig 31765 bp, 33 predicted proteins | sample SodLakKL_010_SED_4_FD_187542 | JGI IMG/M metagenome (GOLD analysis project Ga0207421, IMG submission 187542) | Alkaline sediment microbial communities from Lake Tanatar, Kulunda Steppe, Russia - 8KL_010_SED (SPAdes) (version 2) | ecosystem: Environmental > Aquatic > Non-marine Saline and...
CACATTAGCCGCACTCACATGGCTCCTTTATGGTATAATCGGCGGTGTCCCGTTCTGGTTAGCTAGACAGTTCTTTGGTCCTGAATGGGGGCTCACCTTTATAAACAGCGTTTTCGAATCGATGTCAGGATGGACCGCTACAGGCCTTGATATGTATGCGATGAGAGTTGAGGGCCTCCCTCACGCTATACTCTTCTGGCGGTCTCTCATCCAATGGGTTGGAGGTGTCGGCGTTATTTTGCTTTTTCTTAGTATCTTGGTAGTCAGAAGTGGCACGGTAGCCCATAGATTGTACCTAGCTGAAGGTAGAAGTCACCGGCTTTTACCTAGTGTAGTCAAAACCACCAGGAGGATATGGGCCATTTACGCAGGATACACTGGCCTTCTAGCTATCATATTATTCTTGGTCGGTATGCCACTTTTCGATTCTATCAACCATTCTATGACCGCTCTCGCAACAGGAGGATTCTCTGTCAGAAACTTTAGCATAATGACTTACAGACTTGCAGCACATCCTAACGCACTTTATATGGAACTCGCTATAATACCCTTCATGCTGATCGGTGGTATATCTTTTGCTATGCACTATCAGTTGTTCATAGGGAACGTGAAAACGTTCTTCAAAAACATCGAAGTGCGCGCGATGATTGTTATAGTGATCATATCTACCATTATCCTTGCGATAACTCTCGGTTTCACTTTTGATTCCTTCAGATACGGATCATTCCAAGTGATAACCGCTTTGACCGGAACGGGATTCAATACCGCTCCAGTCGAAACTTGGACTGACTTCCAGAAGACTCTGCTGACCATATTGATGATATTCGGAGGGGGTTACGGTTCTACAGCTTCCGCTTTAAAGCTGATAAGGGTCGCTGTCATATTTTATGCACTTATTTGGCTTGTAAGAAAGATGTTGCTTCCTGAATCCGTAGTTCACAAATTACAGGTCGGTAAAAAGTTTTATAGACACGAGGAGATAATGGAGGTGGCAACTTATTCAGTATTGTACCTTGTTGTGCTCGTAGCAGGAGCCTTGGTTTTTATGTATGGCGGACACCCAACAGCAGATGCTCTCTTTGAAGTCGCTTCTGCGGAGGGTAACGTAGGTTTAAGCGTGGGGATAACAGGACCTGAGATGCCTATACATGAAAAAATCACTCTCATAATCGTGATGTGGGCAGGCCGTCTAGAGATTTTCCCAGTTCTTGTATTAATCACGGCACCCTTCGAATGAGATATTCATCTCTTCCTATCTACAATAGATAATATGAAAGCCACTGCTAAGAACACGATGATTGCCCAGAAAAAACTTCCAGTTAGTAAAAAAACTAGAATTGCAAGTATCGTCGCTGGCAAAAACTCGATCAGCATCTTAAGAAAAAAGGCTATAACCAGTATTATCACTACTAGTACCAAAAGCCCTATGCACACAGGTAATGCTAATGGAATACCCGGAAACATGGGAATGCATTACTAACTAGTTAAATAAATCTATTGATGTTCTATATCGAAGATCAAAGTATGATCTCTATTATATACATATCAAGACCGGTAAAAAACAAGATTATCGGAAATATTATGCACCCCATCAGATGCACTCTTTTGACCCCGTATAAAGGAGGGACCAGTCCTATAGCGGTTGAGATAAACCCTACAAAAACGCCCAGAGGCCCCGACAGTGCGAACATCATGACTATCAAAAATACGATAATACCCTTTGAGAGCTTGTTGTATTCCACCTTCTGGTGAATCGTTGAGAATTTTTTTCCTATCATCAAAGTTAACAAATATGCTACAGTAGAGGAGATCACAACTGCAAAGAGCAGGAGAAGAAAAAGTTCAGGAACTTCTACCAATATAGACCATTCTTCTATACTCGCCTCATTTATCCTTAGTATAGCGAGCATAGCACCACTCCTCGCTTTCATTATCACAAAAAGAGCTACTAGAGTGAAAATTGCGCAGGAAGTGTCTACCGCGGAAACAGCCATTATATATTCTCTAGATTTTGTTTCCTCGCTTTCATCTTCAGGTATAAAGATCTGAGTCACGGCGGTTGCAGCAGCAGCTGTAATACCAGGAAGCCATCCTACTAACCCTCCAGAAAGGGTACCTGAAGTTATCCCTCTTATCTTACTCTTTTTACCCATCTGTACTTCGATATCGATCTTTTGCTCCGGGACGTCTGGATCATCCATCAAACTAACCAGAAGGTTGGATATTCCAAATAAACCGGTAAACATCGGGAACAACATCAATGATGTATTTGGAATACTTTCCTGCTCTATCAATGTCCAATTGTAGGTATATAAACTGGTGGGAGTTAAAACAATAAAACCCAGAAACCCGCTCAACAAAAATAGACCTCCCGCGACCATTTTAGGTCTAGCATCTAGCAGACTTATACCCTCCTGCATTATCAATATAAAAATAACTATGAACAATATCAAAGGTATGAAAGGGATAAGTCTATCATAAAGGTTCACAGGATTGCCCATGACCAGTCTAGCGGGGATTATCAAAAGTAACGCAATAAAAGATGCTGCAAAACTTCCTAAAGCGCTGGCTTTAACAGCCTCGAACCCCTTACCCTCTAATAGCATCTCGTGAGCAGGTAGTACAGCGAGGGCGGTCTCACCTTCAGGAGCTCCTAAAAATGTAGAAGGTATAAAGTCCAAAAAAGTATGAGTTATCAGACAGCCTATGACTAACATAGAGATAAACAGTAATAATTCAAAATTAGTGACTCCAAAGTCCGAGGTCAAACCGGCCACAAAGAGCGATATCGTGCCTAACGAACTTATGATCAAGAAAGATATCGTATTCACATGGATCCCAGGAACAAGCCCGGTTATTATCCCCAAACTTATACCTATAAAAGTGAATAGAATGGAAAAGAGAAGTATCGAAACAGGTGTCATCCTATCTTATCACTGCATTACTAAGCTTTTCTCTTCACTCCCATTCGATAGTTCCAGGAGGCTTATTCGTTATGTCGTACACGACTCTATTTACCTGATCTTTCATCTCATTCGTTATCTTGGTAGATATCCTAGCCATTATCTCTGGCGGTATCTTGCTGAAACTTGCTGTCATAGCATCTAAAGATTGAACGGCCCGAACCGCTATGGTGTGGCCGTAGGCCCTTTTATCTCCCTGTACTCCCACCGTTTTAACAGGAAGCAGAACAGCAAAGTACTGCCATGGACTCTCCATCTCTCCACTATCCACGGCTTTGTCGATCTCAGATTCCACGATATAGCATGCCTCTCTGACTATCTCGGTCCTCTCAGGTGTTGCTTCTCCTATCACTCTTATAGCAAGACCTGGTCCAGGGAAGGGCTGTTTCTCGGCTGTCGAGAGTCCTAATTCTCTAGCCACCTCTCTTACCTCATCTTTGTAAAGATCTTTAAGAGGTTCTATCAATTTTAGACCCATCTCTTCAGGTAAACCTCCAACGTTGTGATGGGATTTTATTGTATCTCTGTTATCGTCTCCGCTTTCGATCCAATCTGGAGCGATTGTTCCTTGAACCAGATAATCTGCATCGAACTTTTCAGCTTCTTTTTCAAAGACCTCTATGAATTTATTCCCAATAATCTTGCGTTTTTCTTCAGGGTCCACAACACCTTCCATTGCATTGTAGAATTCTTCTCTTGCATCGATCACAACGTGGTTCACGCCTGTCTCTTCTAAGATATTATCTATATTCTCTGTCTCGTTTTTCCTCATGTATCCTGTATCCACATAAACAGCCAAAAGATCTTCGCCTAGAGCCTCGCTCGCCAGTACCGCAGAGACCGTACTATCAACACCGCCGCTGCATCCTACCACAGCTTTTCCTTCTACTCCTTTTATCTCCTCGACCTTTTCTTTGATAAATCTTCTCGGATCTTTCAACTCTATCTCCTCTCAATATTTACTCTCTACTTCTTCAGCATCCTGATAAACTTTTTCTTTTCTGTTTTCTCTGTACTCCTCTAAATTCTTCTTTATCTCCTCGTCAGTCCTAGCCAAGATCTCCGCCGCTAACAGTGCTGCGTTATCTCCTCTGTTCATCCCTACAGTAGCAACAGGCACACCGGGAGGCATCTGAACTATAGATAACAAAGAATCTAGATTCATCCTACCGCTCACAGGCACACCGATTACGGGTTTAATGGTGTGAGCCGCTACAACCCCTGGTAGAGCAGCCGCCAGACCGGCAACAGTTATGAATACTTCCGCACCTTCGCAGAGTTCTTTTGTCCTCTCAGGTGTTCTGTGGGCAGAAGAAACGGTCATCTGATAATCGATATCCAATTCCTCGAGAATCTTTACCGCTTTCTCGCCTACTTCCAAGTCGCTCTTACTTCCAAGTATTATTTTTACATCCATAACAGGGGTAAAAAAGAATAGTAAAATAGTTTTTTCGGTCGGGCTACGTTTTCATTATCGCAACTAAGAATATACCTAGAGCGATCACTGCTCCTACGATAAAAGATCCAACAAAGAAGAGCCCGTATCTCAAGACTTCTCCGAAAGTTGTGGTACCAAAATAATCACCGTAATACCCTGCATATGATCCTATCCAAACTATTATACCTACAATGGTCAATACCGTACCGACCATCCTGCTCTTCCCTCTTCCAAAGTATGCCGTGAATATACCGGCTAGAAACAGTCCTAAGCCCAGCGTCAGTAGAAGAACCGTTACGAAAGTCCATGCATCTAGTCCCATAATTTTACCTCCTAAAATTCTATACCTGTCAAAGTTTTAGTATCTTCAACTCCCTCGATAGACCTTATCTTGTCAACGACGGTTTGACCGAGAGTGTTGAAATCTTTTGCTTGCAACTTGATTATAAGATCGTATTCACCGAAAAGTGAATGGACCTCTATGACATTCTCCATGTCTTTGACTATATTATAGACTTCCCGTTCCGCTGCAGGTACTGTTTTAACAAGTACAAATCCTATAGCCAAGTTTACACCTTGGTTCGGATAATCGTTAGTTGAATATAAATATTTTGTCTTCTACACTACCGGCTCACAAAACCTTCATCTCTTTGTCCGCGTTCGTTAATAGCTTATAGCCTTCATCAGTAACAACTATATCGTCTTCTATCCTGACACCTCCAAAATCGGATATGTAAATTCCAGGTTCGACAGTATAAACCATACCCGGTTCTAAGGTAACTTCTACATTAGGTGATAATCCAGAACCGTCATGTGTAGAGAGGCCGATACTGTGGCCGAGACCATGGATAAATTTCCCTTCAAATTCAGTACTATCGATGACTTCCTTAGCGGCGTTGTGTACCTCTGCTCCTTCAACTCCTGGCTTTATCATCTCTAAAGCTGCTTTCTGAGCTTCTAAAACTGTCTGATACATCCTTTTCTGTCGATCAGAGGCCTCTCCAATGATGTAGGTCCTGGTGATATCAGATCTGTATCGTTTATAAAGGGCCCCAAAATCGAGCACTAAAAAATCTCCTCTCTGAAGTTTTCTCACTCCAGAAGTATAATGCGGCTCTGCAGAGTTAGGTCCACTACCAGATATTATCTCAAAAGCGTCTCCCGTTGCGCCTCTTTTTCTCATACGATAAGATAGTTCGGCCGCCACCTCATATTCCTTCATCCCTTCCTCTATATGTTCAGTTACTTCTTCTGCCACTCTGGAAGCTATGTCTCCCGCTTCATCTAGAATTTCGATTTCCTCTTCATCTTTCCTGTTCCTCGCCTCGACTATAGCATCAGAAACATCCATTATCTCCGCATCGGTAGAATCTTTGATTTTTTTGAATCCCTTGTAAGTCAATTCGGAAGCGTTCACGCCGATTTTTTCCTTTTTACTCAGTTTTTCTTCTAACCATTCTTTCAAGTCTTCTCTATCTTCCATCACCTTTTTAGGTATATCAGATTTTGAAGCGCTTTCAGATTCCAATTTACTAACGCACATCTCTGCCGTATTATCGGGATAGATGACCAGTCCACAATTTTCAAACTCACCTTTGTTCAGACCGGTAATATAAAAAAAGGTCTTGTCCACATGGGGCTTTACAGAATTCAATATCATTACAGCGTCTAACTCTTCATCAATCCACTCGAATATATTTTCAATTCTCGATCTCATGGTCCCCAATAAAAGAATTATTATTTAGTTTTGACTACTCTTGTACCAGCTATATAATCACCTATCCTCTTTTTTTCAGGACTCCTTAATATCAGGATGAAGCTCAACATATAAAAACCCAAAACTATATCCGCATATCTGCCCGAATTTCTAGCGGCACTTTGAGCAAAAGTGATGTCATTCAAATCATCATCGAGAACTCTAAGACCGACTGCAGCCTTCCCTAAACTCCTCCCAAAATACCATTCCGTTAGAGTGAAATATATGAACTGGATAGATGTTGCTAAAGACAATATAGCGAGGAAAATAGGCTCACCGATCAACATTCGAGAATTAGAAGAGAGTATTTCTGAAAAGACATAGAAAAAGAATATGATGAACGGCACGCTCATCAAGATAATATCCAACATATAGGCTAAAAATCTCCTCAAGAAACTTGTGTAAACTTCACTCAATCTATTTTTTATACTTATACTTAATAGTCTACCGGTCAATAAGTCCTTTTTAGCTTCTATAAGATCGTTTTTTTCCTCACTTTGCCTCAGAGTTATATAATCTTTCACCACTATTGGACTGAAACCCAAACATCGAAGAACATCCGAAGGAGTCTTAGAAGGTTTTAAAAACATAGGATTTGCGTTTCTAGAGAGTAATTTATAAGCCTTTTCGATTTCTCTCTGAATTCCTTTAACGATTTGTTTTTTGCTCTCCTTATATTCACCTTTATTTAAGTGCTTCTTTGCTCTTAACAAAGGATCAACAGGGGGAGAATAATCGTGTCGAAAAAAGTAAAGGAATATTAGTGGAACCGAGCTTATCAAACCAGAAAGATAAACGAGGTCCATCGCTCCTGCACCTCCCATGGAGCCTAAAACGCCTCTTTGGACCAATTCTGGGATTCTTATTAAGTCAGCTCCGATCAGAGTTCCTAGAACTCCGATTGTATAAGCATAAGGTATCTGAAATTTCTCATCTTTTTTCATCAACAGACCAAATAATAATGAAATTATCAAACCACTAGCTGCGGGTAGAAAATAGTATGGAAATTCAGCGACGATACCGACCCCGGGCTCTATCCTAGAAACAGAATACGCCAAAATTGAAACGACCGTTGTACCGCCTACAACAGCTAAAAGATTTATTCCTTTCTTATAGATCAGAACTCCACAAACAATCACGGGGATTAAAGCTCCACCTAGATTGATATTGAGTAATGAGTCACCGAAGACGATCAAAGGTATATCTGCAAAGATACCGAAAAAAGAACCTATTATTATCATCCCCACAACTGGTTTATCGAAACCTGATTCTTCCAAAAATTCTCTTTTGCTCATATATGCTATCAATAGAGATAAAGAAAGAACAGGCAATAAAATTATGTTAGTGGCTAGTCCGAATAAGATTTGATAGTCCATGAGAATCAGCCTCTATCTTATCGTGTCCAATGAGAAAGAACCCATGGTGATTCCGCTTTTACTATGTGAGTATTCGATCCAATCCCTAGTCTGTACATCTCCTAAACCTTCTACTTTAAGATAATTTTTGAGCTGATCGACCTTGAATTTTATCTCTCCATCCATGATATGGCCTAGCATAGATATCTCTTGATCAGTGTGCATTCCTTTCTCAAGAGTATAAAGTGAAACCGCTTTATCCCTCTTTCTTTTACCGGAGAAAGGCTGAAGTAATCTGAAGGTAGTTTCCGTATCTAGATATGCTATTATTGTGGAAACTGATTTGAAGGCCATCCTGTAATAACGGTGATCTGGATTTATTCGATCAGCGAAAGCATTAACAGCTTCGATTATAGCCTTAACATCGGATTGATCTTTTATATATTTTACATAATCTTTTTCTTTCTCAGATTCACTGAGCTCTCCCATGCTAGCTGAATAAGCATCTATATAATAAACTAGACCTCTCATCTCATACTCTTCATAGGTTGGGAGTACAAATTTCATCTCCTCTCGTAGATCCTCGATGGTTTTGTCCGTTACCACCCATATAGCTGGCACGCCTTTTTCTAGCCCTTCGGCTATAAAACTGTTTATCATCACTTCTTTCCCGACATGAGGAGGACCGTATATGGAAACATTAGAACCCAAAGGTATACCGCCAAGTAGAAGATCATCCAACCTACCAGTGCCTGTTTTACATTTTTCTTGTTCGATCTCTTGAAGAATCTCTTCTTCTCTCTCTTTCAATTCCTCATCTATAAGATCTTCTTCTCTAGCCCTTATCTCTTTCTGTTTCTGTTCGATGTATTTTTCCTTCGCCTTCAATTCCTGTTCTTTTTTGTCGATCTCTTTTTTGAGTTCTTCCAATTCTCTCTGACGTTCTTGCTCAGTCTTATTTTGCATCTCTTTTTTCTCAGCCTCTAGCTTTTGTCTCTCCTTTCTGAGGACCTGTTCCCTATGAAGAAGATCATCTTCACGTTCATTGAGTTCTTTCTCTTTATGTTTCACCGTTTCTTTCAAATCTTCTATCTTTTCTTCTTTATGAGCGAGTTCTTCTTTTAACTCTCTGAGTTGCTGATCTTTATTATCCATTTCCTCTATGACTTCAGATCTATCCCCACCCGATTGTGAACGTGATTGTTCTATCTTTTCTTTTAGTCTTTCATTTTCTTCCTTCAATCTCTCAAAGTCCTCATCCTGCATTTCACCAAGATTTTCTTTAGAAGGAGGAATTAAATTTCCATTTTGTTGAGATTTGAGGTATTTGAACATGGCGACCGTACCTTTCTTAATGTCCTCTATCTCTTCTTCTAGTTCTTCTTTTTCTTCCATCAATCTCTCGAGCCTTTCTTCCTTACTTTCAAGCTCTCTAGCTAGTTCAGTATTTTTCTCAAGGATCTCCTCAGGATCGAATTTATCGGCTTCGATATCATCTATTTGTCGTTTGAATTTTTCTTTAAGTTGTTCTATCTCTTGCTCTTTTTCTTTTATTTCCTCTTCTCTCTTTTCTAGTGACTCCTTCCTCTCTCTCAATTCTTCTTCGATCTCTTCCTTTTCTTCTTCAAAGGTCTCTTCTCCTAGCCACTCGGTGAAGGAATCCTCCTCACCAGAAAGCCAAGCTTTGAGAGAATCGGTATTTTTGTTTTTATTCTGAGAAAATGGGTTTTCTTCCTCTATTCCATCATCATCTTGGTAAACTACACCATCTATATCTTCATCACTCTCTCCAGTCAACCACTGAGTGAATTCATCTTCTTGATTATCTTTTTCGGTATCAAGTGAAAAATCAGAGCTATCAGAGTTTTTCTCGATCTCATCTTTTATTTCTTTAACCTTTTGATCTTCAAGTCCAAGTACTTCAGATATTTCACTGATTTCAGCTCTATGAATATCTTCCAAACTATTATAACCCTCATCTAGAAGATTTCGAGCCATACTTTCGTCTATTAGTGATATCTTAGTGAGTTCATTTAGTAAAGATTTCTGAGAACGAGACAGAGATTCGTCTAAAGATCCTTTTGAAGGAGGTATTTTTTTAGTGGATTCGCCTTGGGATTCTCCTGCCATAGTTCCCTCGTCTTAAATTTTTATTTATATATTCAACCCAACTATCAACTTTTAGTGGTAATAAACCTTTTCGTTTTGTACTTTTTTACTAAGGAATAAATACCACATAACCATGGTTATTTAAAATCTTTGATGTTTTAGCATATATATTGTAGATATATTTTCATAAAAGGAGGGGTTAAACCATCTACAGACGATTAACAACAAGATTTATATTTTTGTGATGATGTCGCAAAAATATGAAACACGAATATACTTCTATCATTCACTGGAGCGAAAAAGAAGAAGAACACGGCAACATAACCATGGATTGTGGATACTCCTGTGAATTTCATAAACCAATGGAATTCGGTGGAGTAGAAGGCATGATGAATCCAGAAGACGCTTTTGTCGGCTCTCTAGCTATGTGCTACTCCATAACATTGCAATCAACTCTAGAAAAGATGAGGTTGAAACTAGCTGACTTCGAATTGGAAACTATAGGACTACTAGAGGATACTGAAGAAGGTAACAAGATAACTAAGATAGACCTTATTCCTAAAGTGAAGCTTATGAAAGAAGAAGATAAGGATAAAGTAGAGAGGGCTTTGAAACTAGCCAAAAAGAACTGTCTTATCTCGAAAAGCATAAATTCAGATATACAATTGAAGCCAGAGATCGAATTAAGCTAATCGAAAAAAACGAATGAACCATAGAAGTGAACAATTTATTTATACTGATAATATTGATATAGGATCGGGGAAATATGGACTCTATAATATTGGCAGGCGGATATGCCACTAGACTTTGGCCGATCACAAAACACAAGCCGAAACCTCTCCTCCCTCTGGGAGGTAAACCGATATTGACTTACATCCTAGATGAGTTAGAGGAGATCGAAGAAATAGACAATATCTACATAACTACAAACGAAAGATTCGAGAGGTCTTTTAGAGATTTCCTTGAGAAAAGAGATGAAGATCTTTACGAATTGATCATAGAAAGCCAGGAATCCGAGGAAGAGAAACTCGGAGCTATCGGCGGCATAATGAACGCTCTGGAAAAGGCCAAAAACACAGATCACCTCATAATTGGTGGAGACAATTATTATTCGTTCAAAATTAAAGATTTTCTGAACTTCGCCCAGGAAAAGGAAAGTATAGTCAATGCCTGTTTTGAAGTAGAAAGTTTAGAAGAAGCAAAAAACTACGGCATAGTTGACTTCAACCAAAATAAGAGGATTCGTGATTTCCAAGAAAAGCCAGAAGAACCGAAATCGAGGATGGCTTCCACCGCGTTCTACCATTTTCCGAAAAACATTAAAAAAATCTTCAACGAATACATCGATTACTGGGAAGAGCGCCTATCAAGTGATAAATATTTAGATGAGCCAGGAAGATTTCTTGCATGGACCTCTGAAAGATACGATTGTTACGCTTATCCATTCACTGGTACTTGGGCGGATGTAGGAACCCGACAGGGTTACCTGAGAGCCGAAGAAGAAATCAGAGAGAATAACATATTAAGAGGGGATATAGAAGATTCAGTGATAGGTGAGAACGTAACCGTACTTGATGAAGCAAAAATAAAGAACTCTGAAGTGGAGAATTCAATAATATTCAGAGGTTCTCACATAAAAAACTCAGTTATAAAAGACTCCATCGTAGGAGAATATACGGATATAAAAGACCTGGACCTGAGAGAGAGTCTGGTTAAAAAAATGGACGATCGATAGTATAATATATTTTCAAATAACAGCTATCAAACTCTCACCCAATGGACCAGTTCTTCTACAGTTTTTTTCGTAGGAGATCCTGGTTTTACGTCAGAAACACCTATTGTCATGCATACTAGAGGTTCATAACCTTCAGGCAAGTCAAGCTTTTGCTTCAAGCCGTCTTCATCAAAGGCACCTATCCAACAGGTACCATATCCAAGCTCTACCGCCTCCAAAGATAGATGATCCATAGCTATGGTTAAATCGATCTTAGACCACTTAGAACCGTCAACCATACCTACGATGAATGCGCCTGCTTCTCCTACAAATTCTTGCGCCTGACAGATAGGAACAAGTTCTTCAAGTACCTTTGGATCTTGAACTATGACGAGTTTCCATGGCTGCAGGTTTTTAGCAGAAGGTGCTAACCTAGCGGCTTCCACCATCTTCTCGATATCATCTTTCTGGATGGGTTCACCTTTATATCTCCTGATACTTCTCCGTTCCTTAATAGCATCAAAGACATCCATGATATCAAGAGACATAATAAAAGAAGAACTTTAAAATTTGCTATCAAAAAGAAAGAAAAGATTTTTTGTTTTCTAGTTTCAGTCGTGTTTTTCTAATGGCCAAAATTTATATCCGTAGTATATCAGACCCTCGGGACTCTCTTCTCCAAGCTTTCTCATCGATGCTTCCACTTTCATTCCTCGCTCGACTTCTTCGTAATCTACGTCCACCAGATGACCTGTCAATCTGACACCTTCGTCCATCTCTATTATCGCCATTATATATGGGGAGAGATCCTTAAATTCAGGATGGGGTTCATGCACTTTCGTATAAGTCACAACCTTACCAGTGCCTTTCAACTCATACTCTTCCATCTTTTGGTAACTTTCTCTTCGACATTCAGGACATATATCTCTTGGGGGAAAGTATATTTCCCCACAGTTTTTGCATTCAACGCCTATTCCTTTATAACGCTGCCTTATCTCCCTCCAGAATCGCGGGATAGCCATCTAAGACCACCTCCGAAAGATATGGACAACAGTACTAGCTCCAGTTCCTCCAATATTGTGAGTTAGACCGTATTCTGGATCTTCGACCTGTCTTTCTCCTGCCTCTTCTCTGAGCTGTTGGACTGCTTCGACTGCTTGACTTATTCCCACCGCACCTACAGGTCTACCTTTTGCTTTCAGGCCTCCAGATGTATTGACTGAAATTTCTGAGTTTAACCTTGTTTTTCCTTCTTCAGTCGCTGGGCCGCCTTCACCCTTTTCGAAGAACCCTAAGTCTTCTATAGCCATGATCTCGGTTATCGTGAAATTATCGTGGACTTCCGCAAAATCAATATCCTTAGCTGTTATTCCTGCTCTCTCATAAGCTTTTTTCGCGGCCCTTTTCGTGGCTTGTAAAGTGCCGATATCTTCTCTCTCATGGACTGCCATGGTATCACCGCCTTCACCCATACTGACTATCTCGACAGGTTCTCCTTCGAACTCTTCAGCCCTCTCCGCTGGACAGAGAACTAAGGCTGCACCGCCGTCAGATAACGGAGCGCAGTCGAACATCCCTAAGGGTTCAGACACAATCGGGGCTCCAATCACGAAGTCTTTGTTAATTTCTCTAGGAAACTGGGCATTAGGATTTTTTGATGCGTTGGAATGGTTCTTGACAGCAACTTCAGCTAGCTGTTCTCTAGTAGTACCATATTCATCCATATGATACCTGGCCATCATTGCGTACAGCGAGTCAAATGTTGCTCCAAACACAGTTTCCCATTCCTGGTCTGCCGTAGAAGAAAGTATCTTCTTTGCTTCTTCTTCTCCTACGTCAGTCATCTTTTCAGCACCACCGACAACGACGATATCGTTCATGCCAGAAGCTACTGTTTTATAAGCCTCTGATAGAGCCATTCCGCCAGAAGCACCGCCAGACTCTATCCGAGTCGAAGGTATTTTACTTAATCCAGCATAATCGGCAATAAGAGGAGCAATGTGTTCCTGATCGATCAACTTTCCCGCGGACATATTTCCGATATACATCCTCTCGACTTGTTCACCACTGACGCCTGCGTCCTGTAAAGCTTTAAGACCCGCCTCTATACCGATTTCCCTAAGGGATTTATCCCATAATTCTCCAAATTTAGTTTCACCTATACCTATTATGACTACGTCTCTCAAATTATCTACCTCCTTCTATTTTTTCTCTAAATTTAGCATAAACCGAATAAGAGATGTATTCCTCGTTCGAAATCACTTCTTCCACCGTAGGAACATTCCTTACATTAACTCTCTCGATATTATCTGTAACTCTGATATCGAAGCTATCAGAACCCGCACCAGAACCGTAGGACGTTACCAAAATCTTATCTCCCGGTCCAGCTTGATCGAGGGTTGCGGCAAGACCTAGCGGTACTGCGCCTGAATAAGTATTACCTATATTCGTAACTAAAAGTCCTGGTTCAAGCTGTTCTTTAGTAAAACCAAGCTTTTTTGCTGCCTTGACAGGGAACTTTCCATTTGGCTGATGAAACACAGCGAAATCATAATCTTGTGGTTCATTACCGGTACTTTCTAACATCTTTTCAGTGCACTTTGTTATATGTTTGAAGTAAGCTGGTTTTCCAGTAAACCTTCCACCGTGTTGGGGATACTTTTCTCCTTCTCGCCTCCAAAAATCGGGTGTGTCGGTGGTATAAGAAATTGTTTCTTTTATCTCAGCAAGAAGATTTTTAGATCCTATGACATAAGCTGCTCCTCCTGCTGCAGCAGTATACTCTAAAGCATCACCAGGTGCGCCCTGAGATGTATCTGCCCCTATAGCCATGCCGTTCTCTATCATGCCTGAGCTAACTAGGCCCATACAAGTTTGAAATGCGGCAGTCCCTGCTTTACAAGCGAACTCGTAATCTGCAGCGGTCATGTGTGGAGAGGCCGCGAGAGAAGCCGCGACTATTGTCGCAGTAGGCTTGACCGCATAGGGGTGTGATTCAGAACCTACGTAAATCGCTTCTAAATCCTCACCTGATATATCAGCTCGTTTCATCGCCCATTTCGCAGCCTGGGTAGAGATCGTCACTACGTCCTCGTCAGGAGCTGGAACTGATTTACTTTTAACCCTAAGTCCTTTTCCCATCGTCTCTCCGTCTTTTCCCCAAACATCTCCAATCTCTTTAGGAGTGATTCTGTATTTAGGCACGTAGCCTGCATAGCCTTTTATTCCGACTTCGTTTTTAGCCTTCATCCGATATCACAACCATTTTTTCATTTTTTTTATTATTTCATCAGTATCAAGATCAGTACTGATCAAGGGTATTCCTTCAACTTCGGCCAGCTTTCTTGAGAGATCATCGACCTTTTCAGGTTGAATGTAACAAACAGCGGCTGGACTCAATGGAGTAGAACGTATCGCTACGAGAGGTGATCGTCCATGTTCTACCCCTTCAAAAAAAAGTATCCTCTCGGTACTCCAACCGTATATGCTCAGGTAATCAAAAGATTTCATAGACAATATCGCCTTCATACTATCGATGACAGTATAACCATAGATGTCCTTTTTCCGATCAATCTTTGATATCACTTCGCCCTCGACTTCATGTATCAACTCTTCTAAGGTGACCGACTCTGGAAATTCGTTCTTGCTCAAAATACCCTCTTGACCAGGTCTTGTAAAACGATCGATCACATCTCCTCCCCTAGATTCGTCTATTTTGATCAAAGAGTTTACGATCTTTCTAACGAGAGGAGTCCCGGGTTTTCTCCTCCCTTTCTCATAATCACTGATAACTGAAGAGGCCACATCCATTTCTTCCGCAAGACGTGTCTGAGAAACATCGAACATCTCTCTCCATTTTCTGATTATCTCTCCCGGTTCCTCAGAGATGGTTATCTCTCCGGCTATCCTTTCTTTTAATCCCGTCATTCTGTTGGGGGGTATGGAAAAATCATATATAAAATTGTCGAATACCATATAAGTCAATAGTCTAAAACCTTATCCTATGCGAATATGACCTGAACAAAAATTTATTTAAGTCCTTTTTAATAACCTTTCGAAGTAATATTAAAAGAAAAACACCCTTCATTTTAAATAAGGGTAATTAATAGGTATAAAAAAGAGTGATCAAATATGGAAGGTCTAACAATAGAAAATGTGGTAGCCTCCTCATCTATAGGAGAAGAACTAGATCTATGGGATGTTCACGAAGCATTAGAGGATTCTGAATACGATCCCGACAAATTCCCGGGATTGATATACAAATTGAAAGATCCAAACACATCAATCCTACTTTTCTCTAGTGGTAAAATGGTCTGCACAGGCGGAGTTACACTTGAAGAACCTCAAGAAAGTGTGGACAAAGTGAAAAGACTCCTAAATGAAAATGGTATCGAAACAGCTGACGAAGTAAAAGCAGAAATACAAAATATCGTGGCTTCTTATGAACTTAACACTGATTTGAATCTAAATTCAGTGGCGATAACACTGGGCTTAGAAAGGGTAGAATACGAACCTGAACAGTTCCCTGGTCTGGTTTATAGATTGCAGGATTCTCCAGTTGTACTATTACTGTTTGGGTCTGGAAGAATGGTCTGCACAGGCGGTAAAAACGAAGAGCAGTTGAGAGAAGGAGTCGAGCATATAAAAGATGAACTGAACAAGGCCGGACTCCTCTCCTAAAACCATCTAAACAAACTACGTCAACCTGCAAACTCTCCCAGAAAATGCTCGATCTTCTCCGAATAATTCTTTTCTAGTGGCCCTTTTTTACCTTCGACTCTAAGATGCAGGTTTGAAGCCCCTCTTTTCAAACCCCTTTCCTTCAACATCTTTTCCATCTTTTCTGCTGCTTTTTCTTTTCCATCACGCGACGTAGTAAATAAAGCGTATTTTGATCCACTTTTTCCAAATGGTGCCTTTTTGATTATTTTCTTGATCCTTCTTGAGGGACCTCTCAAATGTGTCGGTGAGCCGAAAATGTAAAGATCAGCATCTCCTATAGTTTCGGGATCGGTTTTTTTGGCATGATATATATGAGCTTCGTTACCGCCCTCTTTTATCATATCCATCAAATCTTCAGCTATCTTCTCTCCGTTACCATGTTCACTATCATAGATAATATTTATCTTCATATTTTCACCCGTTATATATAAGGGAAAGCTTAGTATATGAACCTATCTGAACTTAGTATCCTTAAATAGAACAAAAAATGTAAGATTATAATTTCTTAGCCATATCGATCCTTTCCCACGTGAATCCCGGTTCATCTCTGCCAAAATGACCATAAGCCGCAGTCTTCTCATATATCGGCCGTAAAAGATTGAGATGATCTATTATAGCTCCTGGTTTTAATGGAAATTTTTCTTTAACTATAGCCTCGATATCTTTTTCCGGTATTTTGTTAGTTCCGTAGGTATTTACCAAAATACTAGTCGGTTCAGCCACACCTATGGCATAACTGAGTTGGATCTCGCATTTTTCTGCTAGACCTGCTGAAACGAGATTTTTCGCAACGTATCTTGCCATGTAAGCTCCCGATCGATCTACTTTAGAGGGGTCTTTTCCTGAAAAGCAACCTCCACCATGGCTTCCATGACCTCCATAAGTATCTACTATTATCTTTCTCCCAGTCAAGCCGGTATCAGCCTGGGGACCTCCGAGAACGAATCGTCCAGTTTCGTTTATATTATAAGTGGTATTCTCATCTAGTAAATCACCACAGACAGGTTCTATAACTTCCCTCTTGATATCTTCTTTTAATTTCTTTTCTTTAACATCAGGGTCATGCTGAGCAGCGATAACGACGTCTTTAACGCTTTTCGCGGTATCACCTTCATATTCAAGAGTGACTTGTGACTTTCCATCTGGGCGCAGATAATCTACAATATCTTCTTTACGTATCTCAGCAAGTCTTTTTGATAGTTTGTGGGCTAAAACGATCGGTCTTGGCATCATCTCTTCTGTTTCGTCCGAGGCGTAACCGAACATGATACCCTGATCGCCTGCACCCTGAACATCTCTATCTACTCCCTGAGCTATGTCGGGACTTTGAGAGTGAAGCGCCGTCATGACTCCGCATGATTGCGCCTCGAATCCATAGTCTTCTTTAGTATAACCTATGTCAGCAATGGTCTCTCTGACGACTTCATTAACGTCAACATATCCCTCACTTGTGACTTCGCCCGCGACTAGTGCAAGGCCGTTCGTCAAGATCGTCTCACAGGCTGCTCTAGAGAAAGGATCTTGTCTGATCAGTTCATCTAATACAGAATCACTTATCTTATCAGCCATCTTATCTGGATGACCTTCAGTCACCGATTCAGACGTGAGAAGGTATTTTCTATCTCTGCTCCTTCTTTTCATTTATTTTACAACTCCTTAAACCTATTATACCTCTAACCATATGACTGCTTCAACTTAAAGTTAATCTTTTTAACTCACAAAACTTGAACTATATATAGAGGTAAGCTATTCTTAGATAAGGCTAAAGAAACTGAAAGGGGATCGAAATGGTCGAAACCTGGGATGAAGGACTAGAGAAAATATTGGGAAAGAAGAGATGCTGTGTATGTGAAAACGAATTGATGATAGGAAAATATTTTATTCTAAAAAATAGAAAATTTTTTCATGAAGAATGTTACAGAAGAAAGAAGGCAGATGAGATTAAGAACGGAAAGTGCGAAATCGATGATTTAACAGAGATTTCTAAAAAAAGAATCGATAAAAACTTTTCTAAACCTTTATTTGGAGAAAAAGCGGATTGATACTTTGGAAAGATATGGAACGAACCTAAAAGGAAATGATTATAACTGTAAAGCATTATCATAAGATATGGATGCAAGATACATTCCTCTTATTGAAGCCGGTCCTGAAAGACAGATGGCAATCGACGAGGCTATATTGAGAAGCTTCGACCGCGGAAACTGTATTCCAACCTTTCGATTCTTCAGATTCAAACCTTCGTCTATAACTTTGGGATACTCTCAATCTGTTGAGAAAACTATAGACATTGAAATTTGCAAAAATTATGATATACCTTATGTTCGAAGGATCACTGGTGGAGGAACTGTTTTCCACGACTATGAAGGAGAGATAACTTACTCTGTCGTGACAGAAAAGATAGAAGGAGATATAGAAGAAAGCTTTCGAGAATTACTAGTACCGATAATGGAAACACTAGAAGAGTTCGGACTTGAACCTGAATTTAAACCTTATAACGATGTCTTGGTGAACAAGAAAAAGATATCCGGTAGTGCCCAAAGGAGAGGAAAAAAAGGATTGCTGCAACACGGTACATTGATGTTTGCTACAGACCTAGAAAAGCTGGCTGAGATATTGAAGATTGACGAAGAAAAACTCAAAGAAAAAGGAGCCGGTTCTTTTTTAGATCTCGTTACCACTATAGAAAAGGAGGCAGGGAAAAAACCCGATCCAGAAGAATTAATCGATGTGATGAAAGATAAATATATGGCCTATTTTGGGGAAAAGGTAAAAAAGGAGAAGCTTAAAAAAGAAGAAATAGAACTCGCAGAAGAACTAGAAAATAAATACGGATCGAAAAAATGGTTGAAAGAAAGAAGATGGTGAGAGGTATGCAGATCAGAGTTTCTTACGGTACCGCACTGGAATTGGGTCTCAAAAAAGGAGAAATTGAGGAAAAACCGACTACCGCTTATCTTATGCTGCCCGGTGAAGGAAAATGTAGAGGAGGATGTAGTTTCTGTCCACAGTCTGATGGAAGATCAAAATGGTTATCAAGAGTTTCATGGCCTCTTTTCGAACTTGATTCTGTTAAAAAGAAACTCTGTGAATCTGATGTTAAGAGAATCTGTTTACAGTCACCAGATTTTCCAAACTATGAGGAAAAAATCATAAAAGTCGTGAATGAACTAGACAGCTTGGAAAAACCGATCTCCTTATCAGCGCCGCCCTTGGAAAAGGAGACACTCAAATCAATTAAAAATTCAGTGGAAAGAATAGGGATAGGAATAGACGCGGCTACTGATACCCTACGTAGCAAGATGAAACCCTCTTATCAACCTATGATATTTTGGGATTATCTAGCCCAGGCGGTCGAAATCTTCGGAAAAGGGAAAGCAACAGCCCATATCATAGTTGGATTGGGAGAGGATTTTGAGGAACTAGCTACTGCAGTAAAGAAATCTATCGAAGCAGGAGCGGAAGTCTCTCTCTTTCCTTTCAAAGATGGGAAGAAAGAAGCTGAACTATCATATTATAGAAGAGCTCAACTGATCACTTCAATTATAGATAACGGAATGGACACGAAAAATGCACTGAGGATCTTATCTGAACAACCGCAAAAAGCTCTAGAAATGGTAGATGAAGAACGGGTTTTCCAGACCAGAGGATGCCCTGGATGTAACCGACCTTATTACACCTCTTCACCCGGAGATGAACACAAAAATTTTCCTAGAAAACCTAATCTTGAGGAAATAGAGAAGATCAGGAGAGATATCATCGGAGAGGATGACTAAATGGATCCCATAGAAAGAACTATGAGAACCTATGATAAGATCGCAGAGCGATACTGTGAAACCACGGAGAAAGAGGGCGATAGAGATTTTCAAGAAAAGATGCTCGAAAGAACATTGAAGTTCATGCCTTCTAAACCACGGGTCATCGATCTGGGTTGCGGAGATGGAAGAGACACCGAGTATCTTCGAAGAAAAGGTGCGGATGTTGTGGGTATAGACATCTCAAAAGAGATGATAAATCTAGCTCGAAAGAAGTATTCAAAATGTGCATTCTTGCACTCCGATATGCGGGACACCGTTTTTCCGAACGACACTTTTCAGGGAGCTTGGGCGAGCACTTCAATTTCAAATATGCCGAAATCTGAGCTTTCAAGAGTTGAGAAAGAAGTTTACAGAATAATTGAACAGGGCAGTATATTCTGTTTTAGTTTCAAAGTCGGAGAAGGAGAAGGCTTTGAAGAAAGTATAGTTGAAGGATTCGACACATACCAATCCTATTACATGTTGGACGAATTAAGAGATGGACTTAACTTATTCCACATAATCGACAGCAAAGAATATCCTGGAAAGATATTCAACAGCCACTTCATGTACTGCTGGGCTAGATCTAGATAATAATTGAATGAAGATATGTCTTTTTTTAGTTTAGAAAAAGATGGAAAAAGGTCCTAAGTAATATCCAGCTACGAATGTACCTCCTATAAGTCCGATCAGGATAATGTAATTCTTAACACTCCAACCAAATATCTTTCTACCATCTAAAGGTCCAAGAGGGAGGAGATTGAACCCGCCTAAAAAAAGGTTGACATAGGCGACGAAAGCTAATACGAAAGACAGCAGCCCAAAACCATACAGATTAATCGCATAAGAACTGATCAAAAAAGCCGCTCCTACTGCCCAATTTGTTGCGGGTCCGGCGGCGCTTATCTTACCGTTCTGTTCTCGCGTTATATGACCTCTTATCATGACTGCTCCAGGAGCGGCGAAAACAAATCCGAAAAAACTGAAAATGAGTGCCATCATCAGACCCCAACGCCACATACGGAACTCGGCCCAACACCCATACATACGAGCGAGTTTGCGGTGAGCTAATTCGTGAAAGACGAAGGCAGTACCTACAGAAAGGAACGAAATAACTAAAAAAATAGGGAAGGAAGCACTCGCTATACCACCTGCTCCACCAGCAAAGCTAATAGCAAAAGCAAGAGTCAAAACGCCTAAAGCCACCAGTAAGTGTTTAATCTCAACACTACTCACTCCTTTTTGATGCTGTATATTTACCTGAGTATAACTGCTGCGATTCATCTTTCAAACACCTCTTCGTGAAAACGTTTTTTGATACTCTCTACAGCTTCATCAACATCAGTGAATTCTTCTAAAGCTATTTCTCCTCCTGCCGCATGAGGATGTCCACCAGCTTCACCAATATCAGAATATGCATCTTCCATTATCTTTCCCACATTCAACTGTAAATCCTTACTCCTGGCAGACATATGTATTTTATCGTTCTTTATCCCGTATACTAAAACATTAAGGATATCTCTTTCTCTCAACAAAAAGTTAGCTATCTGTGCTATGTCGTCCCTATGAGATATTTCACCAGAAAAAGCAGTCATAACGGCATCTTTGATTTCTCTATTAGAAATGGCCCTGCCCATGGCGCTTACTGTATCCGAATATATAGGCGTGTTCTCGAGAACGTCTAATATATCCTTGTCCGCTATAGCACTCAGATAAGAAATAACTTTGTAATCACTAGACGATATATTTTTGGTATAATCATTCGTATCAACCTTTATTCCCACAAGCAACGCTGAGGCCAAAATAGAGGGGATCTCTATATCAAGGTTCAAAAGGTGTTTGGTTAAAAGAGTAGATGTTGCCCCTACATCGCTCCTTATCTCAGTGTATTCCTTAGCCCTCACATCTCGGTTTGTTCGATGGTGATCTATTATCAAGTCGGGTTCGACTTCATCCGGTATTATACTGCTCATCGATGCTTCGGCAAAATCTACAAACGCTATTTTGTTAGTACTCTCCAATACATCTTCAATGGAATCTTTGTCTATCTCCCCTATGATGAAATCTGCGTTTTCCATGAATATTTCAGTCTCCGGATGACCAAAAGATCCTGCAAAGTACGTTTTCGCCTCGATTTCTGCATCCTCACAAATTTGTTCTAAGGCCATAGCCGATGCTATCGAATCTAAATCAGGTTCGTCATGCATAAATATGGATATAACACCGCGAGTAGATGATATAGCCATTTTCAATTGCTGACTTTTTCTTTGAGTAAAATAGTCCTCCAATTTTTTAAAAAGAAAATTTCCGATCCATTCCTCTTTTACCGCAACTTCATCTAAGTTCGACTCCAATATTTCATCTCTTTTAATTCCATCTAGAATCGCGAACTGATATATGTCAGGATCGATTTCCTTTACATTTTTTGAAAGGTAATCCAATTTTTCTTTCTCGGTCTCAAGATAGACTAACCCATCTATATCTCTATGCCTATCTCTAATGAAATTTAGTAATTCATCGGATTCTGTTTCATCGGACCTGTATACTACAGACTCCTTTCCTCTAGATTTGACCATCTCTTGAAATCTATTTAAATCACTATCAATACTGTAGACCACATACATGATTTCTCTTCTCATTCATACGTTCGGTTAAATTCGCCTTTGATCTTTTCGAAGTATTTCTTCTCAAAGGCATCAGGCGAAATCGAGGCAACAAGGCATCCTTCATTTTCTGTGATTTTGTCTCTAGAAAAGTTCAACAACCGAAGGACCTTGTTTTCATCATTATAATTTGTCATTAAAGGGATACCGGAAAGGAAAACAACGCCTTTTCTATTAGATTTTAAATAACTCCCTACCGCATTTGAAAGTCCAGAGAGATCAGATGGTGATATCTTTTCTACAGATACGTCATCTTCCAAACCATTTACTCCTTTGGATCGTGATAGCCAAATGAACCTACAATTGGTTACAGGTATGTCGAATTTTTCTATGACTTTTTCTGGATCTTCCCTCAAAACCAAAAGAGCGGAGGCACCTCTTTCCACAACATCTACCAACTTTTTCATAGACTCATCAAGTTTGTTCTCAACGAAAAGATAAGCATCTCCTTTGTTCCAGGGCACCTCTCTATCAGGATGAGTTGGTTCGTCAGTAGGTTCCTCATCTGAAGAGAGTATTTCTGGGTTTTCCTCCAACTCCGCTTTTTTAGACTCTACTTCTTGGTAAAGGATCCCGATCTTACTTTCTATCCTACTTCTCAGCTCCCACCCCTCGTATTTAGAGACAAGGCTCTCTATTTCCGACCAAGCCTCTTCCTGACCTTTTTCATACCCTTTAAGATAGAGGGTTATCTTTTCTTCTTTTTTCATCCATATCCCTTATTTATCATCCTATATAACTGAGATCTTCACTCCCAGTTTCCTGCTGCATACCGCTCATATCTTTGACCTTGCTGGTCAGTTCTTCGACTTCTTCGGCCTTTTCATCGAGTTTTTCATAGCTAATCTCCTCTCCTAAATATTTCATCAATTTTTTGAGCACTGCCCGAGCAGCGCCTGGATCCACAAAATAACCCGACGTTTCACCCATGAGACAGACTCCTGAGATACCGTATAGCTTTTCTCCAAGGCCAAGAAGGAGTCCACTAGCTCCTATTATTCCAGAAGATGGATGTTCTTCTGAAAATTTGATACCTAATTTTTTCATCTCTTCGATCTTTTCGGAAGTTGTCGCAGCCCCTAGGACTTCTGGTTTATCGACTATATCACCATGACTGTAGCCACCAAGAGAAAATACGGTCTCGACTCCAAGTTCTTTAGAAACGGATAGTATTCTGTCAGTTAGCTGATATTGACCTTGTGGTGTCATACCTTGGTAATCTCCAGTAAGTAAGACAAGATCGATATCGTCAAATCCCACATCTTTCTTGTAGTACAGCCGGTTATTCACCAATTTCGATAATCCATCTTCATCTACTAAGACCTGAGGAGGAAAGTAAAGCGAGTGGATCTCAGCGAATTTTTCAGCATCTATCTCGTCTATCAGATGTTCTACCGCCAACTTACCTACGTTTCCAACACCTGGAAGTCCTTCGATGAGTATAGCGTTTTCTAGATCTGGCTTTTCTACGAAATCTACGATTATATCATCCATATTTATCATCTCATTTTGAATATTCTTTTTGTCTTCTTCTATACTCTCCGAACCTATCTTCCGGAGAATATCTAGGAGGTTTAGGATTTACGGTTTTCCCACCGCATTTTTTGCAGAAATCCTGAAGCATGTATTCGTCACATGAAAGGCATTTTTTTATTTTTTCCATAGGAAAATCACTCTGTAATTCCCTAGGTGTGTTTATATATTTAAGGATTCGTCATCACTGTAATTTAAAAAATATTTTTCTCCGATTTTGTTAATACTTGCGGTTACTCTGTACTCTTTTTTATCATCATACCCATATCAGCAACACGGTATCTTTTCAATCCTTTAGCCTCGGTAAAATGAAAAAAAGCTTCGCTAAAATCTATGTTATCTGCTAAAAGAAAACGACCTTCCTTCAGATTTCTCCAAGCCAAAGCAAATTCGAACATCATGGTCTCATAGGAATGATCACTGTCATGAAGGAATATGTCTATTTTTCCTGAGATCTCTTCGAATATCTTAGGAAGCTCGTGATATGTATTACCTACTCTAAGAGTCCATCTCTTTCTGAGATCATCTGGTACCGCCCATCCAGAGTCCTTTCCAGGTGGTAGAACAGCTCCAGTTCTTACTTCACTATTGACCTCATCAATATTAACTGGTAGATCAACGGAATAAAGATGTCCACTTCCATTTTCTTCCATCGCTTTCAAGATCACTGAAGAAGAAAAACCATTGCAGACACCAGTCTCAACCATGACTTCTGGTTCGACTCTTCTTATGAGATCGTAAAGTTTCTGTCCACTCTCTTCACCCAAAATCGCAGGATGATAATCCTGATACTCTTCGAACTCTATACATATCTTTTCTACAATGTGATCGATGTAATCATGTATCCCATCAAAACTTTCAACTTCGTATTCTTCTAGTTTTTTACGTACCGAATCTTTCATGATATCACTTTTTTTATAGGGAAATTTTTAATTGTCAACCAAGTGTCATCTATTTTCCAATATCTCCTTATATTCTGGTATGACATCTTCGTCGAAAGATTTCATTCCTTCACTCGTCTTATGGTGGACCATCATATCTTCTATAACGTTGAAGGGCAAAGTTGCAACATCTACGCCTATCTCGGCACAGCTCCTTGCCTGTCTAGCGGTTCTTATACTCGCGGCTAATATTTTCGTATCAAAAGAATAGTTCTTGAATATCTCATTTATCGACCAAACAAGATCGATACCGGAACGTATACCTTGATCGTTCCCCCAATCATAAAGTTTCATAGTCGGTTCATCTCGGTATATGGTTTTTGATCGATCCAATTCACTAATCCTACTACGGAGTCCTATTTCTCTTACCCTCTCAGTCAGTTCCTCAGGATAATAGGTTCCTTTTGGATAATCTTGGCCTCTTTTTAATCCGATCTGTTTCCTTATGTAGTCGTCTATCCTTCCTAAAAAGGGGCTCACGTAATCTGCTCCTGCTTTGGCAGCCATCAAAGCCTGGTTCGGTTTCATCACCAACGTACAATTGACAGGAATACCCTTTTCGCTCAACAACTTTATTGCCTTGATCCCTTCAAAATTATCATCACCTTTCTCCATAGCCGTATTTATCGGTATCTTAACAACTACGTTATCGTTCACAGGGTTGAATTTTTCATAAAGGGTTTCAGCTTCTTTTATCATTCCCTCGCTGTCGATCTTAGTTGCCTCTAAACTTACAGGCCCATCGACTGTTTTTAGTATCTCCTCTATGTGCTTTTCCAGGCTTATATCGCCCTCTGCTGATTCAACTGCACTTTTTATTAAAGAAGGATTTGTGGTAACTCCATCCAATATCCCCCAGGACTCTGCTTCTTTTATCTCTTCTAGGTCTGCGGTATCTACAAATATATCCATAATATCACACTCTAAAACTCATCTTCTTTCTAAAACATCATGGGCACTCTCGACTATATGTTCTGCGGTCAAGCCGTACTTCTCCATCAACTCGTCGCTCTCACCGGATTCACCGAAAACATTGGGAACACCAACGCGTTTCATAGGCACATGATAATCGCTCTCGGAAAGGACCTGAGCTATGCCGCTACCCATCCCCTGACTGACAACGTGTTCTTCAGCGGTCACGATACCACCGGTCTCTTTCGCCGAGTCTACTATACTCTTCTCGTCGAGAGGCTTTATTGTACTCATATTAAGTACTCTCGCGTCGATATCTTCTTGCTTATCTAAGATTTCTGCGGCCTTTAAACATTCTGAAACCATGATACCGGTACCTATCAATGTAACATCTGACCCTTCTTTTAGTAAAGAAGATTCACCAATCTCAAAAGGATCGTCTTCCTCAGTAACTATAGGAACGCTTGAACGACCCATTCGCAGGTAGAAAGGTCCTTCTTCTTCCGATACGGCAAAAGTAGCCTTCCTGCTCTCATGATAATCTGCAGGTGCCACTACCTTCATGTTCGGAAGGACCCTCATCAAAGCTATGTCTTCCAGCATCTGGTGGGAAGCTCCGTCCCCTCCAACTGTTATGCCAGCATGAGTAGAAACTATCTTGACATCCAATTTTGGGTAAGCGATGCTCTGCCTCACTTGATCATAGGCACGGCCAGTAGCGAAGACCGCGAACGTACTGGAAAAAACAGTCTTTCCGGAGAGCGCTAATCCTGCAGAAACTCCGGTCATGTTCTGTTCCGCTATACCTGTATTGAACATCCTTTCTGGAAACTCATCACCAAATTTTGTGACTCTGCAAGAACCGCAGAGGTCTGCACCAACGACGACGATATCATCTCTTTCCCTACCGAGTTCGACTAAGGCCTTGCCGTATGCATCTCGCTGCTTTGCCATCTCCCACATCACTCATCACCTCCGTCTTTTTCTCCAAGGGCTTTTAAAGCCGTTTCCAGCTGTTCTTCGTTCGCAGCCTTACCATGAAATGCCAAGGAACCTTCCATGAAGGGAACGCCTTTACCCTTTATAGTGTGAGATACTATGATGGTGGGTTCGCCGTGTACTTCTTCAGCTCGATTTACAGCGTCTACGATCTGATCTATGTCGTGTCCGTTTATCTCTAGAACATGCCATCCAAATGAATTCCATTTCGAGATTATAGGCTCAATACTCATTACCTCTTCAGTCGAACCATCGATCTGTAATTTATTTCTATCAAGAAAAACGATCAGGTTATCTAATTTGTTATGGCTCGCGAACATCGCAGCCTCCCAAATCTGACCTGATTGTATCTCGCCGTCACCGCAGATCGCAAACACCCTGTATGACTCTCGATCTAATTTAGCTGCTAAAGCCATACCGGAGGCGATAGACAATCCTTGGCCTAGAGAACCTGTGGATGCGTCTACTCCAGGAGTCGTTCTAACGTGAGGATGTCCTTGAAGTCTAGAACCCAATTTTCTCAAAGTCATGAGTTCCTCTATAGGGAAGTAACCCGCTTCGGCAAGGACTCCATATAAAGCTGGGGCCGCATGGCCTTTGCTGAGTACCAACCTATCTCTTTTCGGCCAATCAGGTTCATCAGGTTTGTGATCCATAATCTCAAAGTAAAGCGCGGTAAGAATATCTGCAGCAGAGAGCGAACCACCAGGGTGTCCAGAACCTGCTTCGTGAGTACTTTTAACGATATGCACTCGGACTCTTCTAGCGATCTCTTCTAACTCATTCACTTTCGATTCTTCTAATGCCGGCATCTGATATGAAACCTCCAAAATCTTTTCTTTAGTCTCTAACGGTGAAATAGATTAAGACTAATTATCTTTTTCGGAAAGGATTAATGCTTCCCCTTCTTCTAATCTAACTCTATCCTCTGCAAATGCTCCTACAACAGATGGTAGAAGTTCATGCTCTTTTTCTTTCACTCGTTCAGCTAAACTATGTATATCGTCATCATTTTTCACTGGAACACACCTCTGGTCTATTATTGGTCCACCATCCACTTCACTAGTTACAAAGTGTACAGAACATCCCGTTCTTTTCATACCTGCTTCCAAAACCGCTTTATGAACCTTTTCTCCGTACATACCTTCACCTCCAAATAGAGGAAGGAGGGCGGGATGTATGTTTATCATCTTTCCATGGTATCGGTCCACAAAATCATCAGTCAATATCCTCATATATCCAGCTAGGACTATTAGGTTCGGATCATAATTTTCTAAAACATCTATTATCTCTTGTTCATGTTCCTCTCGAGTTTTACCTCTATGATTTATGATTTTATGATCTATTCCATGTTTCTTAGCTCGCTCGATACAATAAGCATCTGGATTATTTGTGATCAGTAGTTTAATCTTGGCATCGATCTCACCGGCTTCACTCGCATCTATTATAGATTGGAAATCCGTTCCACCTCCGGAAGCCATTACAGCAACGTCGATCATCTTATCGGAAAGGTATCAACGTGATAATAAAAAAAGATTAGGATGATGAAAAACACTGAAAATAGAAAAAGCTTTATTACTTCTCGACTGATTCATTAGCAGCCCCGTAATACAAAAAATAACCAAAAGGTGTTAAATTGAACATTCTATATGTAGATGATGACGAAGCTATTAGGGAACAAACTAAGCTTTTCCTAGAAAAAGAAAATGATAACTTCGTTGTTGATACCGTTTCGTCAGTTAAGTGCGCTATAGATAAAATCGAAGAAGAGAAGTTTGAAGTTATTATTTCCGATTATGATATGAGCCCAAAAGACGGTTTAGATTTTCTTGAAGAAATTCGTAACTCCGGAAAAGATCTGCCCTTCATCATGTTCACCGGGAAGGGGAGGGAAGAAGTAGCTATGAAGGCGCTTAACTTAGGAGCTGATCGATACATCCAAAGAGAAGGTGAACTAGATACCGTCTATGAATTCTTGAGCCAAGCTATAGTTCAAGAATTTAAACATTACAATGAAAAAAGAGAAAGACGTTTACAGGAGACTTACTTTCAGAACCTGTTTGAATCTTCACTAGAAGGTATTGTGCTTTTGGATACTAAGGACAGAATAATAAAGGCAAATGAGGGTTTTGAAAAAATATTTCAATATGATTCTGAAGAGATAAAAGGAGAAAAAATCAACGATCTGATCGTTCCTGAAGGTAAGATAAATGAAGCAAATTCCGTATCTAAAGACGTTCTTTCTGGAAATTCTACGATGTTAGATACTCAAAGAAAGAAAAAAGACGGAAAAATGATCGATGTTTCTATACTCGGATACCCCATAGAGTTTGAGAAAGAACAAGTAGGAGTGTTCGGAATTTACAGAGATATAAGCGATCGGAAAGAAAGAGAAAGGAAGATCAAAAATTTATACAGGGTCTTGAGCGAGATGGAACGCTGTGATTCTAGTGATGAAGTCTTTGAATTCGTGTTAAATTCAGCAAAAGAGATATTGGACTTCCAATCAAGCAGTATAATGATGGCTGAAGATGGACATCTTATCACCAAAAAAACGATCGCTAAAAATTTAGAAGAAGGAGATAAAATACCGATAGACGAAGGGATCAGAGGATTAACCTATAAAAATAAAGAATCTTACTTGATAGAGGACCTAAACGAATGGGGAGAAGCAGAACCTACTGACTTAGATTTTAGATCAGCTATTAGCGTACCTCTAGGAGAAAAAGGTGTATTCCAGGCGCTATCATATGAAAAAGGTTACTTTAACGAGTTCGACCTAGAGATGGCCGAAGGATTGATGTTTCATACTGAACAGATCCTAAAAGAAATCAAAAGTAAAAAAGAAATACAGAAGAGCGAAGAAAAGTACAGGACCATATTCGAGTGTGCTGGTGATGCGATCTTTATCATTAAAAACTATAAATTCGTTGATTTCAATGAAAAAACTGAAGAAATTTTCGATGTGGATAGGGAAAACATGTTGAATAAGTCACCTTGGGAATTTTCACCAGAAAGCCAGCCTGACGGTAAAAAATCCGAGGTGAAATCAAAAGAGATGATAGATGATGCATTTGAAGGTGAACCTCAATTTTTTGAGTGGGTTCATAAAAGGACAGATGGAACTGAATTTTATACCGAAGTCAGTTTAAACAAATACCATCTAGATGAGGATGAGTACGTAATGGCGGTCGTCAGAGACATTACTGAGAGAAAGAAGACGAAGGAAGAACTGGAAGAAAGAAATAAAAAAATAAAGAAACTTCATGAGAAAGCTACAGAATTCGATAAATGTGAGAGTGAAAAAGAGATATGTGAGTTGGTTATAGAGGCTTCCGAAGAAATCCTAGATTTCAATGTTTGCGGCATCGATTTTGTTGAAGAAGGAGAATTCATCCCTATAGCGGTCTCTACTGAGATCGAAGACGGTTTTATAAGGAGAAAAGTAGAAGAAGCTGGGATTAGCAAAAAAGTGTATCAAGATAAGGAAAGTTTGCTGATCGATGACAGAAGAGAGATTGACTTTTCAAGACCTGTTGTGAGTGATTATAGATCCTCGATCACTATACCTCTAGGTGATTTTGGCATTTATCAGGCATTATCAACTGAAGTCAGTAAATTCGACGAGAAGGATATGGAACTCGCTGAAATACTTGTCAATCATGCCACTGAAGCTATAAATCATTTGAGATTTGAGGAAGCCTTGAAGAAAAAAAATAGGAAAGTTAAAAGACTTCACGATGCAGCTATCAAGATGGAAAAATGTAGTTCTGAAAAGGAAGTCTTTGAATTGACAGTAGAAGCAGCAAAAGAAGTATTGGGTATGTACGACTGTACTCTCGCTTTGGCAGATGAAAGTAATAAAGAATTCATAATAAAGCAAACCTATAGGGGCGAATACGAAGAAGATCAAAAAGTATCGTTAGACCTAGGATATCTAGGTAAGACTTTTAAAAGCAAATCCTCTTACCTCATAGAAGATATTCTTGAGGACGATACAGCTAAACCTGCTACTGACAAATATATCTCAGCAATAAGTGTACCCATCGGGGACATAGGTGTTTTTCAAACTATGTCTACTGAAAAAGGTTACTACGACGAAGACGATCTTGAGATGGCAGAAACACTACTTTCTCATACATACCAAGTTCTCCAAAGAATCAGAGGAGAAAAAGAACTTGAAAAAAGTGAACAGAAATACAGGTCGATATTCGAAAATACTGGAACAGCTATGGTAATGATCGATAAAGATAAGACTATATCTCTAGCTAACAAGAAAGCAGAAAAATTAGCAGGATTTTACGAAGAAAGTATAGAAGGGAGAAAATTCTCGGAGTTTGTTGTAGGCGAAGATAGAGAAAGAATGGAAAAATATCACCGTGAACGGTTAAAAGATTCTGAAAATGCGCCTACTGAATACAATTTCCAACTTTTAACCAAAAAAGGCGACATAAAAGACATCCATCTTCTCGTTAATAGAATTCCAAGAACGGAAAAAATCGTCGCCTCACTCATGGATATCACCAAAAAAAAGGGAATGAAAAAAGCAAAACTTCGATTGGAAAGACTGATAGGAGAAATTGAGAATGATTTCGATAAGATCGACACATATCTTGATTTTTTGAAGACAGAGGAACTAAACGAAGAACAGAAGAAAAATATAGAAAAAATCAAAAGAGTTGTCGAAAAAAATAGAAACGTACTTGATAAGAGGTGAGAGGAAAAAGCTTTTTTACACCTTTTTCCTGAAAGAAAATGATTAAACATATGCGGGGATAGCCAAGGGGTCAACGGCGAAGGATTGCTAATCCTTTGTCCCATCGGGACACGCGGGTTCAAATCCCGTTCCCCGCGCTTTTTTAGTTG
>Ga0207421_10001349_pt1 | contig 31759 bp, 30 predicted proteins | sample SodLakKL_010_SED_4_FD_187542 | JGI IMG/M metagenome (GOLD analysis project Ga0207421, IMG submission 187542) | Alkaline sediment microbial communities from Lake Tanatar, Kulunda Steppe, Russia - 8KL_010_SED (SPAdes) (version 2) | ecosystem: Environmental > Aquatic > Non-marine Saline and...
GGAGCCCCACCGGACGAACGGCCCGGAGCGTGGCAAGGAGGGCGACCCGGAGCCCCACCGGACGAACGGCCCGGAGCGTGCCAGGGGAGCGACCCGGAGCCCGACCGGACGAACGGCCCGGAGCGTGGCAAGGAGGGCGACCCGGAGCCCCACCGGACGAACGGTCCGGAGTGTGGCAAGGAGGGCGACCCGGAACGTGGGTGGCCCGCCGGATCCGGCGGCGGTCGCCGACGGGCAACAGTTATGTGCTCGCCCTCCGAGGGTGTAGACGATGCTCGACTACGTCGATCTAGAGGCCGACCTCTCCCAGGAGGAACGGCTGATCAAGCAGACGGCCCGCGAGTTCGTCGACGAACGGGTCCGACCCGACATCGCGACCCACTTCGAGGAGGGAACGTTCCCGACCGAGCTCATCCCCGAGATGGGCGAGCTCGGCTTCTACGCGCCGAACCTCGAGGGGTACGGCTCCCCGAACGTCTCCGAGACCGCATACGGGATCCTGATGCAGGAGCTCGAGGCCTGTGACTCCGGGCTCCGTTCGATGGCCTCCGTCCAGGGCGCGCTCGTGATGTACCCGATCCACTCGTTCGGCTCGGAGGCCCAGAAAGAGGAGTGGCTTCCGGCGCTCGGGGAGGGCGAGGCGGTCGGCTGTTTCGGTCTGACCGAACCGGAACACGGCTCGAACCCCTCCGGGATGGAGACCCACGCCGAACGCGACGCCGACGGCTACGTGCTCAACGGTTCGAAGACCTGGATCACGAACTCCCCGATCGCCGACGTCGCCGTCGTCTGGGCGAAAGACCGCTCGACGGAGGGCGAGCCCGTCCGGGGCTTTCTCGTCGAGACCGACCGGTCCGGCGTCTCGACGAACGAGATCCACGAGAAACTCTCCCTGCGGGCGTCGATCACCGGCGAGATCGGACTCAACGACGTCCGCGTGCCCGAGGAGAACGTCCTGCCGGGCGTCGAAGGGATGAAAGGGCCGCTCAGCTGTCTCACCCAGGCCCGGTACGGCATCGCCTGGGGGGCCGTCGGCGCCGCACGCGACTGTTTCGAGACCGCCCGGGAGTACGCCAAAGGCCGCGAGCAGTTCGGCGGCCCGATCGCCCGATTCCAGCTCCAGCAGTCGAAGCTCGCGGAGATGGCGACCCAGATCACGACGAGCCAGCTTCTGGCCTACCGGCTGGCCGAGCTCAAAGAGCGTGGGGACCTGCGCCCCCAGCACGTCTCGATGGCCAAACGGAACAACGTCCGGATGGCCCGCGACCAGTCCCGGATCGCCCGCGAGATGCTCGGCGGCAACGGCATCACGACCGACTACCCGCCGATGCGTCACATGGCCAACTTAGAGACGGTCTACACCTACGAGGGCACCCACGACATCCACACCCTGATCCTCGGGCAGGACCTGACGGGGATCGCCGCCTTCGAGTGAGATGGTCGGCGAAGCGCGCGAGCCCGACGGCGACGTCGGCCCCCTCGACGGGCTGACGGTCGTCGACGCCTCCCAGATCCTGGTCGGGCCGTTCTGTACGATGCAGCTGGCCGACCTCGGTGCGGACGTGATCAAGGTCGAACGCCCCGGCGTCGGCGACGGCACCCGCGGCTGGCATCCGCCGGCGTTCGGCGGCGACGGGGGGATGAGCGCCTACTACGCGAGCGTCAACCGGAACAAACGGTCGATCACGCTGAACCTCAAATCCGAGGAGGGTCGAGGGATTCTCCGGGAGCTGGTCTCCGACGCCGACGTCTTCGTCGAGAACTTCCGGGTCGGTGCCCTGGAGGAGTGGGGGCTCGGCTACGAGGCACTCGCGGCCGAAAACCCCGGGCTGGTCTACTGCTCGCTGTCGGGGTACGGCGAGTGGGGACCGGACGCCGACCGGCCGGCCTACGACCTCATCATGCAGGCCGAGGGCGGTTTCATGAGCATCACCGGCGAGGAGGGGGGCGCGCCCGTCCGGATCGGCGTCGCGATCGTCGACATCGGCGCCGCGATGTACGCGACCCAGGCGATCCTGGCGGCGTTGCTCTCGCGGGCGACCGGGGGGGACGGCCAGAAGATCGACGTCAGCCTGCTTGACTCGGAGGTCGCCTGGATGACCTACATGGCGACGTACTACTTCGCGAGCGGCGAGCCGCCGGGCCGGATGGGCAGTGGCCACCCGACGATCGTCCCCTACCGGGCGTTCGAGAGCCGCGACGGGTACGTCGTCGTCGGCGCCGCCTCCGAGAAGCTCTGGCGGAACTTCTGTGTGGCCATCGACCGGGAGGAGCTGCTCGAGGACGACCGCTTCTCGACGAACGCCGACCGGGTCGAGAACCGGGAGGCCCTCGAGTCGATCCTCGCCGCCGAGTTCGCCGAGCTGACGACCGAGGAGGCGCTGTCGATCCTCGAGGCGGCCGACGTCCCCGCCTCCGCGGTCAACGACATGGCCGACGTCTTCGAGCACCCACAGGTCGAGGCTCGCGGGATGCGCCGCCGGGTCGACCACCCCGAGGTCGGGGAGATCGAGATGCCCGGCTCGCCGATGCACCTCTCGGGAACGCCGACGTCGATCCGCCGACATCCCCCCTCCCTCGGCGAGCACACCCGCGAGGTGCTCGCGGAGCTGGGGTACGACGGCGACGAGATCGACCGGCTGGCCGACGCGGACGTCGTCTGATCGGTCGCGACGCGGCGACGATCCGTTCCGCGACGCGGGACGATACCCCGACGCTCGTTCCTCGATACGGAACGGCTTCGTCTCCGTCGAACCGCATCGTCTCCGTCCGGCCACGTCGTCCCCGTCGAGCCGTATCGCCCCGTCCGGCCACGTCGTCCCCGTCGAGCCGTATCGCCCCGTCCGACCACGTCGTCGACGGGAGGGGTCCCGATCCGGTCACCCCCCGGAAAGCCGCTCGTCCGAATCCGGGGACGAAGTACGCGGCTGGTCCGGAATCCGACCGTCACTGGATCCGACTCACTCCCTCGATCACCGCCGGGCCCGACGTCGACCGGGCCCGTCCGTGTCCGTATCGCGGAACGGTGTCGACGGGGGAGACGGTCGGCCGATCCCGACCGGTACACGGATTGGGGCTCGCGCCGATCGGAGATCCGCGCGACATCGGTCGGAATCCGCACGCGACACCGATGGTCCCGAGACCCACGCGACAACGTGGGCCCGGGGTCCACAGACGAGACCGGTGGGTCCGGGACCCACACACTACTTAACTGTGGGGCCGAAACCAGCCGGTACGCGCACGTTCGACCACCGGCGGAGCCACCAGACCGTGGCGCCCGCCGCGTGCCGCCGAACCCGTCGCGCGACGGACCACACATGAGCGAACACACACACGACATCGTGATCGTCGGCTGTGGTATGGCCGGGCTGGCGGCGGCCCTCCGGGCGACAGAGCTCGGAAAGGACGTCGTCGTCCTCGAGAAGTCCCCGAAGGAACACCGCGGCGGACACACCCGCTGGACGGAGTCGTTCCGGATCCCGACCGCGGACATCGACGTCGACGCCGAGTTCAACGTCGAGGGGTACACCACCTCCGACTTCTACTCGGACATCATGAACGTCACCAACTACCGGGCCGACCCGGAGCTCACAAAGCGGGTCTCCGAGGGGGCAGTCGAGACCTTCGAGTGGCTCACCGACCTCGGCATCGAGTGGGAGTACCAGGCCCCCCACCCCGGCTACACGGCCGGCCGGGTCTGGCTCCACGGCGAGGATTTCGTCGACGAACTCGTCGACATCCTCGAGGGACGGGACGTCGAGTTCGTCTACGACGCCGAAGCCCGGGGGCTGGTCCGGGACGACGACGGCGCCGTCACCGCCGTCGACGCCCGCGTCGACGGCCGGAAGGTCCGCTTTTCGGGCGAGGCGGTCGTCCTCGCCGCCGGCGACTACGGCTCGAGCAAGGAGAAACGCACCCGCTACTACGGCCCCGGCTACGGCAACATGAAAGTCAGGGGCAACCGGTACAACACCGGCGAAGCCATCGAGGCCGCGATGGACGTCGGCGCGAAGTCAGATGGCGAGTGGGGCGACGCCCACATGGCGATCATCGACGTCGAGTCCCCCGACGTCGAGGGCGGGATCACCCGCATCGACGGCTACCAGTACGGGCTGATCCTCAACCACGACGGCGAGCGGTTCGTCGACGAGGGCCAGGACTCCCGGGCACACACCTACGCGAAGTTCGGCCGGAAGATCTTCGAACAGCCCTACCACGAGGCGTTCATCGTCGTCGACGGGAAGACGGTCGACGAGGTCGCCCACATGGGTCCCGGCCGACCGATCACCGGCGACAGCCTCGAGTCGCTTTTCAACCGGCTCGGACTCGAGCGGGTCGACCGGGCCGTCGAGACGGTAGCGGAGTACAACGCGGCCTGTGATCCCGGCGAGTTCGACCCCGACAGCCTCGACGGCAACGCCACCGAGGGGCTGGAGCTCCCCAAGACGAACTGGGCGCTGCCGATCGACGACCCCCCGTTCGTCGGCTACCCCGTCACCGGCGGGATGACCTTCGGCTTCGGCGGTGTCGCGATCACCCCCGACGCCGAGGTGCTCGACACCCGCGACGAGCCCATCGAGGGGCTGTACGCCGCGGGCAACGCCACCGGCGGGCTCTTTTATAACAACTATCCGGGCGGGACGGGGCTGACGAACGCCGCCGTCTTCGGACGGATCGCCGCCGAGAGCGCCGCGACGTACGTCGACGAACGGTAGCTGCCCGCGAGCTCGACGGCAAGAACTTTACGCCGACCCATCGAGGTCGACGCACATGAAAGCCGTCGTCTGTACGGACTTCGAGCGTGCGGAGGTTCGCGAGGTACCGACGCCGTCACCCGGCCCGGAGGAGGTGTTGATCGCCGTCGATCGCGTCCAGCTCAGCGTCACCGAGTGTCTGCTCTACCGGGGCGAGCGCGTCGCCCACTACGAGTCGGTGGCGACGCGGCTGGCGGAGGGCGACGCCAGACTCTTCGGTCACGAGTTCTGTGGCCGGATCGTCGAGGCGGGCGAGGCCGTCGACGGCTTCGACGTCGGCGACCGCGTCTACGCCCCGGAGAAGATCCGGTGTGGGAGCTGTCCGTACTGTCGGTCCGGCCGGTCGGGGCTCTGCCCGGAGACGACCAGCGTCGGCTACGACCGACCCGGCGCCCTCGCCGAGTACGTCCGGCTCCCGACCGGCCCGCTGCGTCGGCTCCCGGAGGGCGTGAGCGACGCCGAGGGCGCGGCACTCCAGCCGATGGCGAGTGCGACCCTCTGTGCGGTCGACGCCGAGGTCGGCCCCGGCGACACCGTCGCCGTCCTCGGCACGGGGGTGATGGGGTTTCAGTGTGGCGCGCTGGCCTCGTCGTTCGGCGCCGAGGAGGTCTACGCCGTCGACGTCCGGGACCGGCCCCTCGGGATCGCCGCGGACTGCGGGCTCACCCCCGTCGACGCACGCGCGGTCGATCCGGTCGAGACGATCCGGGAGGCGACCGACGGCGTCGGTCCGGACGTCGTCTTCGAGGCCGTCGGCGGCGACCAGGACCACGCCAGCGAGGGCGAGGACCCGATCGCGTGGGCGTTCGACCTCGTCCGCCGGGGCGGGACGGTCGTCCAGGTCGGACACATCTCCGGGGAGCTCTCGGTGACCCCGCGGGTCGCCCGCTCGAAGGCGATCCGCTGGCTCAACCCGCGGAAGGGCGTCGTCCCGCTCTCCCCGCGGACGGACACGAGCGAGCTCGCGGCCCGGCGCGTCGCCTCGGGTGCGGTCCCCATCGGGGAGTACGTCACCCACGAGCTACCGGGCCTGGAGTCGTTCGAGGAGGCCGTCGAGATCACCGTAGAGAAGGGACGCCACGACGCCCTCGGCCCGGCACAGCTCGTCGTCGGCGACGGCTGACGGCGTCCCGGAAGACGGGATCCGCGTTCGGTCTCCGAGAGGGGGTCGAGCGCTACGTCACGTTCGGGGTCGGGTAGACGCCGCCGTTGACGTGGAGGACCTGTCCGGTGATAAACGAGGCGCGATCGGAGGCGAGAAAGCACGCCGCGTCGGCGACCTCCCGGACGGTTCCCTTCCGCCGAAGGGGGATCGCCTCAAGCAGCTCCTCCTCGCCGTCGATCGGTTCCTCGCGCTCGGTGTCGATCGGCCCCGGCGAGAGCCCGTTCACGCGGATTCCCTCCGGGCCGAGCTCGGAGGCCAGCTGACGAACCATCCCCTCGATACCCAGCTTGCTCGCGTAGGAGTGGCTCTTGCCCGACCGGCCGAGATACACCAGCGCACCGATGAGGTTCACCACCGAGCCCCCGCCGGCCGCGAGCATGTCCGGGACGACCCGCTGGGTCGTCAGGTACAGCCCCCTGACGTTGACCGCGAGCACCTCGTCTAAGTCCTCGGGCTCGACCTCGAGAAACGGCTTTTTCGGCCGGTAGGTGGCGTTGTTCACCAGCACGTCGATCGGACCGAGCTCCGCCCGAACGCCGTCGACGATCCGGTCGATGTCGGCGGGCTCGGCGAGGTCGCCGACCTCGACGGCACTCTCTCCCCCCGCCGATTCGACGCGCTCTGCGGTGGCGAGACAGCCCGCCTCGTCGCGTTTCGCGGTGATTCCGACGTCCGCGCCGGCCTCGGCCAGCGCGACCGCGGTAGCTTCCCCGACGTTGCGGCTCGCTCCGGTCACGAGCGCCGTCCGTCCATCGAGATCCATACCGGCCCGACGGCCGGGACCGAAAAGTACGTTCGGATGAGGCGAGGCTACTCCGGGCGCCCCTCGAGCAGGACGCCGTCCTCGACGATCGGCTCCCCGTCGAGGAGAACCGTCGGGCTGCGGAGGACGCCGTCTAAGTGGATGTCGCTTTTCAAGCTGCCACCCAGGGACTCGTTGTCGCCGATCGCGAAGTGGACGGTACCGGCGCGCTTTTTGTCCTCGGCCTGGTTGCCGATCAGCTTCGCGTTCGGGTTCGTTCCGATGGCGAACTCCGCGAGGTTGCCCGCGTTCTCGTCGTTCTCGTCGACGATCCGCCGGAGTTCCTCGGCCTGGTCGCCCCCGTCGATGGCGGAGACGAAGCCGTCTTTCACGTCGATGGTGAGCGGCTCGTCGAGCTGTCCCAGCGAGTCCATCGAGACGTCGATCACGATCGTCCCGTTCGCGGTGCCCTCGGCGGGGTGGGTCGGCGACTCCCCCGGCGGCAGCGTCGCGAAGCCGTACTCCTCGTGGAAGTAGCCGTCGAGGGAGAACGCCGAACAGCCCTCGACGCTGAACGTGACGTCGGTTCCCTGTTCGCTGGTCACGTGGACCTCGGAGGCGGCGTCGAGGACGTCCCGGACGGCCTCGGTTCGCCGGCGCAGCTCCTCGAAGTCGACGGTCATCGCGCCCTCGACCATCATCTCCTCGGTGACGCTACGGAGGACGCCGATCCGGGTACCGGCTTCCGCGGCCCGCAGACGCGAGCGGGTGTGGGTGATCGCGTGTGTCGTGCAGGTGAACGCGACGTCCGCCGCGACCATCGCCTCGGCGACCGCCTCGGGGGGCTCGTTGCCGTGGCTGTCGAGCAACGGCATCACCGCGACGATCGGCTCGGCGCCGACGCCGTTCGCGGCCCGGGCGATCGCCCGGGCGACACCCTCCTTTTTCGCGTCGGCGATCACCAGCACCTCCTCGTCGGGCCGGACGTCCAGACAGTCCTCGACGATGCCACTGGCCGCCCTGGCCATCTCGATATCGAGCATTTCGGTTCGGTTCGACGGCTGCGGACGGAATAAGGGTACCGGTAGCGCTGATGACGACGGCGCCCGCTCGCCTCACTCCGACCGGTAGTAGCCGGTGCCGTCCATCAACCGCCGCTGGGTCCGGTAGATCGTCACCGAGCGCACCGCGTCGTCGACGTCGGCGGTGACGGCCATCGTCCCCTTCGGGTGGCCGAGGACAACCTCTTCGCCGTCGGTCTCGGCGACTGCGGCGGGGATCGTCCCGGGGAGCAACGCTGCGACGGCGGTACAGGAGGCGCTCGTGACGGCGTAGACGGGGTGGAGGTTCCCCATGCTCATCACCCGGGCGGTCAGCGTCTGGTCGTCGGCGTCGACGGTGCCACCGGGGGTCGTCCCGTAGCTCGTCGGCGGGGCGACGAACGCGAGCTTCGGGTAGCCGGGGGACTCGACCGCCGCCCGTTCGGCGTCCTCGACGAGGCCGAGACGCTCACAGACGGCCGCGCGGATCCGTTCGATCCGTTCGAGTAGCTCCGGATCGCCGTCGACGTCGTCCGGGAGTTCGGCCCCGGTCAGCCCGAGGTCCTCGGCGTGGACGAACGCAACGGGCGTGGTGACGTCGACGACGCTGACGTCGATACCCTCCCCGTCGATCTCGATACGCGTCGTCGGCTCGCCGAACGGGAACAGCGCGTCGGTGACCGCGCCGGCGGGCTCCCGGAAGGTGGTGTCGACGCGGGCACCGGTTCCCGGAACGCCGTGGACGACGAACTCCCCACGGGTGGCCGCCCGGCCGTCGACGAGCGGGACGGTCTGGTCGATCAGCGCGTCCGTGTTCGTGTTGTGAAGCGAGAGGGTGACCGCTTCGGCGTCGGAATCGACCTGGACCAGCCCCTCGTCGACGGCGAACGCGCCGATCGCGCAGGTGAGGTTGCCACAGTTGCCGCCGTAGTCGATCACCGGCTCGTCGACGGCGACCTGACCGAACGTGTAGGAGACGTCGATCCCGTCTCGCTCGCCCGGGCCGGCGATCATCAGCTTCGAGGTCGTCGAGGTGGCGCCGCCGAGTCCGTCGATCTGTCGGTCGTCGGGGCTGCCGAAAAGCGAGAGGATCGCCTCGTCCCGGTCGGTCTCCGGGAGGGCGCTCTCGCGGACGAACACGCCCTTGCTCGTGCCGCCACGTACGATCGCACAGTCGATCGTCTCTTGATCCATGTCTCGGTCACTCGATTCGCCCGGTCCTAAGCGTTTCCCATTCCGTGCGGGCCGATCTTCCCCCGGGGAAGTCGACACACCCGTGAGGGGGCCACCACGCATTCGGCGATCTCGACGCGTCGATCGGGTGGTTCAGGAACGTATTAGTAGCCGGCTGAACGAGCCGGAGTATGGACTCCATCCAGGAGATGAAAGGCGCGAGTATCGTCGTCGAGACGTGTGCGGCCGTCCGGCCGGGCGAGGACGTGCTGGTCGTCACCGACTGGGAGGTCGCCGACGTCGCCGAGCGCGTCGCCGCCGCGGCCAACGAACGTGACGCGAACGTCACGATGGCCGCGATGGATCCCCGCGAGTACGACGGGAACGAGCCCGAGGAGAGCGTCGCGGCCGCGATGCTCGAGGCCGACGTCGTCATCACGCCGGTCCACCGATCGATCACCCACTCCTCGGCGGCGGCCGCCGCCACGGAGAACGGCGCCCGTCTGATCAGCATGGTGAAGTTCACGCCCGAACAGCTCACCACGGGCGGACTCTACGCCGACTACGAGGGGATGCGCCCCCACTGTGAGGAGATGGGTCGGAAGTTCTCGGAGGCGAGCGAGGCCCGGGTGACCTCTCCGCAGGGAACGGACGTCACCGTCGGCCTCGAGGGACGGGAGGGGAACGCCCATCCGGGAATCGCCGACGAGCCCGGCGAGTTCACCGCGCTCGTCCACATCGAGTCGAACATCGCCCCCGTCGAGGGCGAGACCGACGGGACGGTCGTCTTCGACGGCGCGATCCCGAACCTCGACATCGGCGTCCTCGAAGAACCCGTCGAGATGGAGATCGAAGACGGTGCCGTGACGTCGGTCTCCGGCGGGTCGGAGGCGGAGACGATCGAGCGGGTGTGGGCCGAACACGACGACCCCGCGGTGTACAACATCGCCCAGCTCGCGGTCGGTATGAACCCCGAGTGTCCGGAGTTCAACGGTTGGTTCTCCAACGACCACGGCCGATACGGCAACGTCCACTTCGGCATCGGCACGAGCAGCAACCTCGGCGGGACGACGCGGGCACCGGTACACTTCGACGCGATGATGGCCGAGCCGACTCTCGAACTCGACGGCGAGGTCGTCCTCGAGGACGGCGAGTTCACCTTCTTCTGAGGCGTCCCCGGATCAGGGGACCACGATACAGCCGAGCGATCACGATCGCGGTTTAGCCAGTGGAAGCTTCGACGGCGTCGAAAACGGCGTCTCGTGGCCGGACGCTACTCCGACCCCGCTCGCCGCTCTGCCAGCCACGGTTTGACGTACGGACCGAGGAGCACGAGCAGAATCAGGATCACGATCAGCAGCGAGATCGGCCTGGTGACGAAGATGGCGTACGAACCGTCGGAGATCTGCAACGAGCGCATGAGGTTCTCCTCGGCGATCGGTCCGAGCACGACGCCGAGCACGAACGCGATGATCGAGTAGTCGTGTTTGACCATCATGTAGCCGAGGATGCCGAGCCCGAGGACAGTGGCGACGTCGATCCAGTTCGTCCGCAACGAGTAGCCCCCGACCACCGAGAGCACGATGATCACCGGGATGATGAGGTGGGTGTCGAGCTGGGTGATCCGCCCCATCCGGGTGACCAGGAACACGCCAGCCAGGATGATGAAGACGTTCCCGATCATCAACGCGAGCAGGAAGGTGTAGGTCGTCGCGAGCTCCGCGTCGAACAGGTCGGGGCCCGGACGGAGCCCGTGCATGAGCAGGCCGCCGAGCAACACCGCCGTCGAGCCGCTTCCGGGAATCCCGAACGAGATCGTCGGGATGAGCGAGCCGCCGATCGTCCCGTTGTTCGAGGCCTCCGCGGAGATGACACCCAGCGGCTCGCCATCCCCGAACTTGCCGTCGGGGTTGGCACGCATCGCCTCCCCGTACGCGAAGAAGTTCGCCACGGTCGCACCGGCACCGGGGATCGCGCCGATCAACATCCCCATGTAGCCGGACTTGACGATGGTGACCGGATGTCTGAACGTCTCCCAGACCCCCTCGGTCACGCTGCCGGACATGTCGAGCCCCTCGTCGGCGATCCCGCCCTCCTTGGCGGCGAGTTTGATCATCTCGGCGATCGCGAACATGCCGATCAGCGCCGCGATGAAATCGAGGCCGTCGTACAGCATGAGCGACCCGAACGTGTACCGGAGCTCCGGCGCGTTCGGGGCGATCCCGATCGAGGTGATCATGAGCCCGAACGCGCCAGCGGCGATCCCCTTGACGATCGACCCCTGGACGACGACGGTGATCATCGCGATGCCGAACGCCGCCATGAGGAAGAACTCGGGGGAGCCAAAGAGGAGCACGATCTCGATGAGGATCGGGGAGAAAAGCAGGAGCGTCAAGACGGCGAAAAATCCGGCGGTCGCCGACGCCGTCGCGGACATCGCGAGTGCCTTCACCGCTTTCCCCTGTTTGGTCATCGGGTAGCCGTCGAGGGTCGTCGCCGCGGCCCCGCCGGTTCCGGGGACGTTGACCAGGATGGCGGCGATCGAACCGCCGTACATCGCCCCGCTGTACATGCTCACCAGCAGGACGATCGCGTTGACCGGCCCGAGCGGGAGCGTAAGCGGCAACACGATGGCCATCCCCATCGCGCTGCCGACGCCGGGCAGCGCACCCGCGATCACCCCGAGGACGATGCCGACGACGACCCAGCCGATCGTCGGCCACGAGAACAGCGTGACCGCCGCCTCGACGATCGCCTGTGTCGCGCTCACAGCACCCCCTCCGTGAGGAAGATCTCACCCCGATCGATCCGGAGTCCCAGCGCCTCGTAGAACCCCAGTCCGATGAGCAACGAAATCGGGATGAGCACGAGCAACACCTTCCAGGAGAGCCTGAACCAGAGCCCGTAAATCAACACGAAGATCGGGCTCGCCCAGAGGATGCCGATCGCATACCCCAGAATTCCGTAGCCGACCGCGAACACGGCGACCATAAGCGAGTCGTGGACCGGTCGGTCGACGACGGAGATCCGTCGGTCCTCCCTGTCGGGTTCCTCCTCGTCTTCGCCCGTGAACTCGTCGTCGACGTCGATGAGGTCGGCCGACTCCGCGACGAAGGAGTAGAGCGGATCGGGGAGATACGACCGGAACATGAGCAACAGGGTCGCGATCAACACGACTGCCCCCGTCAGCCTGGGGAACACCCCCGCGGACCCGATGTCGAACTCGTAGCTCTGCCAGAGCATGTAAACCGAGGAGACGAGCATCGTCAGCAGGACGATGTACTCCAGACTGATCCGGTCGATTAGTCTGAGATAGGTGCGCTGGACGTCCATTGTCGATTATACTATTTCAGATCGGCCCAATAAAGGTGCCGACTTCTCAGCCCACGTCCGTCGGATCAGTCGGCGGCTTCCCGGACTTCGTCCAGGTCGACGTTCTCCGGGATGACCTCGTAGGCCTCCTCGAGGACCTCCCTAGCGCGCTCGCCGGAGCCGAACTCGACGACGTTGCCGGTGTCCTCGGACCACTCCTGCATGTGGTCGGTCTCGAGCACCTCCTCGACGACGTCCGCGATCACCTGCCTGCGCTCGGCCGGGGTGTCCGGGGGCGCGTAGATGCCGCGGGTGAGGTTCGAGATGAAGTCGATGTTGTCGTAGCCGAGCTCGGTGACGTCCTCGAGGTCGGGGAACACCTCGGTGCCGCCGCCCTCGTCGCTGACGAGGCTGACGACGAGATCGAGGTCGCCTGCTTCGACACCCGCCTCCGCACCCGTGTCGGTCGAGATACAGGCAGGGACCTCGTCGGAGATCGTCGCCTGGACGGCCGGACCGGTGCCGTCGTAGCCGACGTACCGGTCCCAGTTGAAGCCGTGGAGCTCCTGCATCAGCAGGGCCATCACGTGGTCGACGCCGCCGCGTTCTTTTCCGCTGAACACTTCGAGCTCGCCGTCCTCGTACCGGTCCATGAGGTCCTCGTAGCCCTCGATCTCGTACTCGGAGTTGGCGACGATGACGAACGGGGTCCGCGCGTACGTACACACCCCTTCCATCGCCGGCAGATCGAAGTCCTGTGGGTTGACCATCTCGGAGACCGGCGTCGACGGCGGGTTGAACGCGACCATCGTGTGTCCGTCCGGCTCCTCGTAGAACGCCTCCCCGGTCCCCCGCAGCGAGGCGGCTCCGGAGATGTTCTCGATCGCGATGTTGACATCCATCCGTTCGTCCATCAGCGGCACCATCTCGCGGGCGTAGACGTCCGTCCCGCCACCCTCGCCGAACGGGATGATGTACCGGATGTCCTCCGTCGGGAAGTCGACGTCGTCGTCGCCGTCGGCATCGTCCGTGTCGTCGCCAGTGTCATCGTCGTCATCACCGGGGTCCTCGTCGTCGCCGAGACAGCCGGCCATGCCGCTCAGGCCGACCACCGAGGCCGTCCCCGTATACTTCAGTACCTTCCGTCGATCCCAGTCTCCGCTGACTTTTCGTGCCATTGCAGACCTTGGATAGATTTCACACATATATATAATTTTTGTTCACCACCGCACGTCGGCTCCACCGCGGGGTGCGATTCACTCACCGATCCCGGGACCCCTCTACGGTCCGGATACGCTGCCGACGACGTCACAGTGAACGGGTTAGCCCGGTGGCGGGATCGCGTAACGTCGTCGGATCGGCCGCCTGTATCACCGAACGGTAAGTTTACGTTCGCTTATATTTATGGAGACTCACCGTTCTAAAGGACACGACCGGATCGGGTCACCGGCCCGTTCGAGTCCGTATGCCCGGTCCAGATCCGTCGGCCGTCCCGTTTGCCGGGGAACCGGTCGGTAATCGATATTGAATTCAATGCGAACAGATTGTAATTGGAGACCGTTTCATCCGGCCGCCACGGCTTCGGTCCTGGTTCGAGCGACCGGCAGACGGACTCCCATCGGTACACTTTTCGGCGGCCGGGGGATGCGGTCAGGTGGACGATGGAACTCGGTACGGGACTCGTACGGCGTCTCGGCGTCGTAGTCGCACTCGTCGTGCTCCTCGTCGGGGCCGTGAGTCCTCCGGTGGTCGTCCCGGACCGGGAGGTCCAGATCGTGTTGACGATCTTCCTGTTTACGATCGTGCTGTGGCTGACCAAGCCGGTTCCGTTCGAGGTTTCGAGCGTGCTCGCGTGCGTGTTGCTGTACGCGCTGGGGGCCGTCGAGACGTTCGGGGAGGCCGTGATCGGGTTCGCGTCGACGCTCGTGTTCTTCCTGTTTTTGCTTTTGATCCTCGGCGGGAGCGTCGCGAAAGTCGGCCTCGACGAGGTGGCTGCCCGCCGGCTCCTCTCATCGACGAGTACGCCCCGACGGTCGGTCCGGTCGCTCGCGACGACGATCTTTGCGGTCTCGTTTATCATGCCGTCGGCGGTCGCCCGGGCCGTGACGTTCATCCCCGTGGTGCGTCAGGTTCGGACGCTGTACGGGCTGGATCCCGACAGCAACTTCGAGTACTCCTCGTTTTTCGTCCTCGGTCACGTGAACCCGATCGCCTCGATGGCGCTTATGACCGGTGGTGGGATGGCGATCGTCACCTCCCAGCTGATCGAGGGATCGGTCCGGGCGATCACGTGGGTCGAGTGGGCCGTCTTCATGATCCCGCCGGTCGGCGTACTGTACGCCCTCTCGGCGCTGACCGCCGAGCGGTTCTACCCGGTCGACGACCGGCGCCGGATCGACGACGGTGGCCGACAGATCGACGACCGTCCGGAACCGAACGGCGAGGATGGACTCACGCGCGATCAGCGGATCGTCCTCTGGGTCATGCTCGGCACGGTCGCCGCCTGGGTCGCCGGCTCCTTTCTCGGCACGCCGACGATACTGCCGGCCGCGATCGCCGTCGCCGTCCTGGCCGCACCGGGCGTCCGGATCGTCACTGGCGAGGACGTCAGGGACGTCAGCTGGGGGATCCTGTTCGTGATCGGCGCGATGTTCTCGATCCTCGAGGTCATGGAGGCCACCGGGACGCTCGCGTTCGTCGTCGACGTGGTTACGCTCGTGATCCCCTTCGGGGCGTTGAACCCCTGGCAGACCGTGGCCGCGTTGCTCGTGGTCGCGATGGCCGTCCGGAGCATGTTCTCGACGGCGTCGGCGGCGCTGGTGGTCACCCTGCCGATCATCCTCGAGTTCGGGAGCGTCGCCGGCGTCGACGAGTTGTATCTGGCGTTTTCGGTGCTCGTGCTCATCGGCTCGACCACGTTCTTGCCGTTCAACACGACGTCGGTGTTGCTCTCGTTCGATCAGGGTCCACTCGACGTCCGGGACGTGTTCCTGTTCAGTCTCGTCACCATGAGCTACGCGCTGGTCGTGATCGCCCTCTCCTGGCTGTTCTACTGGCCGCTCGTGACGTGACGACCACCGGCCGGCGCCGGTACGGCCGGCGACGGGGACGACCGGGGGCTGCCGGCGGGTCGCGGTAATCGGTCGACCCGTCTCCTGGGGGACCGGTCGAATCACGTGCCCGTGATCCACCTCCTCGGGGATTCGGTCGGATCACGTGGTTATTTAATAGTCCCCGGCGTACGCCGGCGCATGACTGTCGTCGCTGCCGTCGACAGATCCGGAGTCCAGGGGCCGATCGTCAGCGAGGGACGGAAACTCGCCGACCTGCTCGGAACGGAGCTACGGGTTGTCCACGTGCTCGGACCGAAGGAGTTCCGGGAGATCGAGTACACGAGCGTCAAAGAACGCGGCGAGACCGTCCCGGTCGAGGAGATCAGGGCCACGGCCGCCGAGATCGCCGCCGAGGCCGCCGAGGCCGCCGGCGTCGAGGAGTTCGAGCCGGTCGGGCTCGTCGGCGACGCCGCCGAGGAGGTACTCGCCTACACCGAGGAGGTCGACGCGGCGTACGTCGTGGTCGGCGGCCGGCGCCACTCGCCGGTCGGGAAGGTGCTGTTCGGGAGCGTCACCCAGTCGATCCTGCTCGGGGCGTCGTGTCCGGTCGTGAGCACGCTCAGGGCCGACGACTGAGATGCGCGGACTCGTCGACCAGGATATCCGGCCGCGAGAGCGGCTTCTCGCGGGGATGGACGACCGCATCGACCTCGAGTTCGGCGTCGCCGGGGAGGAGGACGCCCTGATCGAGGCCCTCGCGGGGATCGACGTGCTCGTGACGAGCTCGCGGCTGCCGGTCGGCCGCCGGGTCCTCGAGGCGACCGAACTCGCCCTCGTCGCGAAGATCGGCACCGGCCTCGACTCGGTCGACCTCGAGGCCGCCGCCGAAGAGGGGGTCGGCGTCGTCCACACTCCCGGGTTGAACGCGTTCTCGGTGGCCGAGCACGCCCTCTCCTTGCTGCTCGCGGTCAACCGGAACGTGTTGCTCGGCCACCGGACCCTCGAGGCCGGCGGCTGGCGCGACACGATGCCGACCGGTCGCCACCTCGTCGGCGGATCGGTCGGCATCGTCGGCTTCGGGAACGTCGGGAGCCGGCTCGCGGGGCTGCTCTCGGGCTTTCACGTCGACGTTCGGGCGTACGATCCGTACGTCCACCGGATCGACACCGAGATCACCGGCGCCGAGCTCTCCCCCCTGCCGGAGCTGCTCCGTGGCTCCGACGCCGTCGTCGTCTGTGCCGAGCTCACGGCGGAGAGCCGGGGGTTGATCGACGCCGAGGCCCTCTCTATGATGCCCGAGGACGCGACACTCGTGAACGTCTCTCGCGGCCCGATCGTCGACGAGAGCGCCCTGGTCGCCGCCCTCGAGGGCGATGAGATCGCCGGCGCCGGCCTCGACGTCTTCGCCGAGGAACCCCTGCCGGCGGACTCGCCGCTCCACGGGTTCGACAACGTGGTCCTCACACCCCACCTCGGGGCGTCGACCGGCGCCTCCCGTGGCGCGACGATCGACGAGCTCGCCGCCCTGGTCTCGGCGTACGCCGCCGGCGAGACGCTGCCAGACCGGTTCGTCGCGGTTCCCCCGGACGGGGACTAATCGCCCCGCTCGCAGTCGTACCGGCGCCACACGGGACGGTTCGACGGCCTCAGAACGCGTGCTCCGACCAGCCGCCGTCGACCTGGAGCGTCGTACCCGTCACGAAGCCGGCCGCCGGCGACGCGAGGAAGGCGACCGCCCGGGCGAACTCCTCCGGTGAGCCGAGCCGCGAGAGCGGGAGCTCCTCCTCGCGTCGACGCTCCGCCTCCGCGAGGGAGATCCCCTCCGAGTCGGCGAGACTTTCGATTTTGTACTCGATCCGGTCGGTGTACACCCCGCGGGGAGCGACGCAGTTGACCCGGACGTCGTCGTCGCCGTACTCGGCGGCCAGCGTCTTCGAGAGCCCGTAGATCCCGGGGCGGAAGACGTTCGCGAGGGTACCCCCACGGTTCGGTTCGAGCGCCGAGGCCGCGACGAGGTTGATGATCGAGCCGCCGCCGTCCCGGAGCGCGGGGATCGAGAGCTTGCAGGCCTGTATCGTGCTTCGCAACACGGCGGTGTAGGCCTCGTCGAACTCCGCGAGCTCGGCTTCGGGAAACCTCCTCGAGGCCGGTCCGCCGTGGTTCGTGATCAGGACGTCGAGGCCATCGAGCTCGTCGATCGCCCCCTCGACGCCGCGTTCGACGGAGTCGGGGTCGGCGAGGTCACAGCGCCGGGAGACGACGTCGTCGGCCCCACAGCCGGTCTCCTCCCGGATGGCCTCGACGGCCTCGGCGAGGTTCGTCTCGTCTCTCGAGGTCACCACCACGCGTGTGCCCTCCCGGGCCAGCTCGGTCGCGACGGCACGTCCGAGCCCCTTGCTTCCGGCCAGTACGAGCGCCTTCCGGTCGGCCAGCTGCAGATCCATGGATCCGATCGAGAGTCCCGGAACTTAGCTCCACCGGAACGTGTGCCCCCGACGTCCGGAACGCCGTCGGGCCACTCGAGCCGACGCGGCCGGCCGACGACGACGCGCACGACGGCCGGTAGAAACGGATTTCAGGCTGGGACCGGTTCCCCTCGACGATGGCCGCCTGGAGACGACCCGCTCTCGCGGAGCTGTGGACCGAGGGGCGAGGGGCGGTGCTCCTCGCGGTTTCGATCGGCTGGTTTCTCTCCGTGGGCACGCGGATGGTGTATCCGGCGGTGCTCCCGCGGATCCAGGCGACGTTCGACGTCGGTCTGACGCTCGCGGGGCTACTCGTCACGCTCGTCTACCTCGCGTACGCGCTCGGTCAGTTCCCCGGCGGAATCCTGTGTGACGCCGTCGGCGACCGGCGCATGCTCGTGGTCAGCACGGCGGTCACGACGGCCGCGGTCGCGCTCACCGCGGTCGCACCGACGTTCGGGATCTTCGTCGTCGCCGCGATGTGCTTTGGCTTCGCGACGGCGCTGTACGCGCCGGCTCGCTTTACGATCCTCTCTGCAACGTACCCCCGACGGGACGGGACGGCGATCGGCATCACGCTCGCGGCGGGCAACGCCGGCAACGCGGCGTTGCCGACGGCCGCCGGAATCGTCGCCGGATTCGCCTCCTGGCGGCTCGGCTTCGGGCTGCTCGCCCCGATTTTCGTCGCGACGGTTCTCCTACTGCTGGCCGCTCTCCCCGAAGGGAAGTCGAGTCGCCGGGACGGCTCCGGGATCTCCCGTTCGCTCGTCTCCGAACTCCTCGCGGCGATGTCCCGACCGTCGGTGTTGCTCGTCGGGGCCGCGTTGCTCGCGATCAACGCCGTCTGGCAGGCGTTCACCGGCCTGTTCCCGACCTACCTCGTCGCGACGAAAGGGCTCTCCGAGCCGGTCGCCGCCGCCATGCTCGGGCTGTTCTTCGCGAGTGGCACCGTCGTACAGCCGCTCTCTGGTTCGATCGGCGACGTCTACGACCCCAGGGCGACCCTCGCCGTACTGCTCGGGCTGGCGACGGCGGGGCTGGTCGCGCTCCCGTTCGTGGACTCGCTTCCGGCCCTGGTCGCGGTGACGGTCGCGATCAGCTTCCTCCTCGGAAGCTCCGCGATCACCTTCCCGTACCTGCTGGCCGCGCTGCCCGCGAGCGTCCGTGGCAGCGGCGTCGGTTTCACGCGGACGGTCTACATGGCCGTCGCCTCCCTCGGCCCGGTCATGGTCGGCGCGCTCGGGGAGGCCGGCCACTTCGACGGGGCGTTCTCCCTGCTCGCGGGGTTCGGGGTCGTCGCGATCCTGCTCGTCGTCCGCCTCCCCGCCGAACGGTCGCGGTCCTGACGCACGTGGACTCAACCGCCGACGGACCCGACCCCCCGTCGCCGGTGGTCGGGGCGGTCGTTTCGTCTTCCGGAACAATATCCATGTTGAGAGGCAGCAAGGCACTCGACCGGATTTCGTTTCACGCCGTGTAGTACGACTTTATCGTATCACGGAACTTTATATACATCGACGTAGATCGGACCCACATGAGCGGCCACACGCCGGAATCGAAAGTGAAGGCGACCGAGACGACGCTCTCGGTGATCGACGCCCTCGAAGAGCTAGACGGCGGTCGGGTCAACGAGGTCGCCGACCACCTCGGGATCGCAGCGAGCACCGCCCACCGCCACCTGAACACCCTCTACCGGAACGACTACGTCACGAAGGAGGGCGACAGTTACCGTCTCGGGTTTCGATTCCTGACCGTCGGCGGCCACGTCCAGACCGGCAGGCCGGAGTACCGGCTGGCGGAGACGACGGTCGACGGGCTGGCCGCGGAGACGGGCGAACGGGCCCAGTTCCTCGTCGAGGAACACGGCTACCGGATCTACCTCCACACGGCCGCCGGCGAGCGGGCGGTCCAGACCGACAGCCACGTCGGCAAGCGCGGCCCGCTCCACTGCAGCGCGGCCGGCAAGGCCATCCTGGCGGCCCTCCCCGAAAGCCGGGTCGCGGAGATCCTCGACCGACACGGGTTGGTGGCATTGACCCCGAACACGGTGACCGACCGGGAGGAGCTGCTGGCCGAACTGGAGACCGTCGCCGAGCGTGGCTACGCGTACAACCGCGAGGAGTCGACCGAGGGGTTACACGCGGTCGGCACCGCGGTCCTCGCGCCGGAGGGCACCGTCATCGGCGGTCTCAGCGTCTCCGGGCCGGCCCACCGGCTGAAGGGCGATCGGCTCCGTTCGACGGTCCCCGACCTCCTGCTCGGGGCCGCAAACGAGCTCGAACTCAACATCGAGTACGACATCCACTCGCGGTAGCCCGACAGCCACCCGCGATAGTCCGACAGCTACCCAGACAGTCCGATGGACAGCTTCTTGTCCCGGTCGGCCGAACGACCGGCATGGATCTCCACACGTTCCCCGTCGATCGGGCCGACGCCCTAGAGGAGCCCGAACGCTACCGGTACTGCTCGGCCGAGGAGCTGGTCTCTGCGCTCCGGGTCGGCCCCGACGGGCGGGTCGCCGATCTCGGCTCCGGGACCGGCTTCTACACCGACGACGTCGCCCCGTTCGTCGACACCGTCTACGCGGTCGACGTCCAGCCGGCGATGCACGACCGCTACCGGGAGAAGGGGATCCCCGACAACGTCGTGACGGTCACGGCCGCGGTCGCCTCGCTCCCGTTCGCCACGGACGCCCTCGACGGCGCGTTCTCGGTGGCCACCCACCACGAGTACGCCGAGCCGGCCGCCGTCGCGGAGCTCGCCCGGGTCATCCGCCCCGGCGGGCTCCTCGTGACCGTCGACTGGTCGGCCGACGGCCGCGGCGAGGACGGCCCTCCCCTAGAGGAGCGGTTCGGTCTCGGGGAGTCGATCGCACGCATGGAAGAGGCCGGTTTCGCCGTCGAATCCGCCCGGAGCCGCACGGAGACGTTCGTCCTCGTCGTCGAACGGTGACGACGTCGTCCCGTTAGTCGTTACACCATTATGTGTGTAACGTTCCGACACCGCCGCGCGTGTGACGTCGGGAATCGATCACGAACGCGACGTCAGGGGTCGACTTCGAACACGACACCGAAGCTCGGCTTCCGACGTGACGCCGAGGATCGATTCGTCGGCCCCGTCGCGACTCTCGAGCCACCAAGATTTATGTCTCCCGCGAGGCTGGGAGTAGGCATGGAAACGACCAGTACTCTCGCCGAGCGCGTCGAGGTCTCCGTCTCTAACGTCGGCGGGATCGACGAGACATCGATCCGGTTGCGTCCCGGCGTGAACGTCCTCGCGGGCCGAAACGCCACGAACCGGACCTCGTTCCTGCAGGCGATCATGGCCGCGCTGGGCAGCGATCGTCCTTCGCTGAAAGCCGACGCCGACGAGGGCGAGGCCGAGCTCGTCGTCGGCGACGACCGTTACCGGCGGCGACTGGAGCGGCGAAACGGCGAAGTGGTCTTCTCCGGGGAGCCGTACCTCGAGGACGCGGAGCTGGCCGATCTGTTTGCCTTCCTGCTGGAGTCGAACGAGGCCCGTCGGGCCGTCGGCCGCGGGGAGGACCTCCGGGAGCTGATCATGCGACCGATCGACACCGACGAGATCAACGCGGAGATCCAGCTCCTCGAGGCCGAAAAACGCGAGATCGACGGCCGACTCGAGGAGCTCGAAGAGCGCGCCCGCGAGCTCCCCGAGCTCGAGGCCCGCCGGACGGCCGTAACGGAGGAGATCGAGACGGCCGAGGCCGAGCTCGCGGAAGTCGAGGAGCGCCTCGAGCGACTCGAGGCCGACGTCGACGAGAGCCGCAGCCAGCAGGCCGCCCTGGAGGAGACGTTCACCGAGCTCCGGAGCGCCCGCCGGGAGCTCGACCGGCTCGAGTACGACATAGAGACCGAACGCGAGAGCCGCGAGGAGCTCGAACGCGAACGCGTGGAGCTCGAACGCGAACGCGAGGAGCTCGAGGCCGACGACGGGGAGTCGGCCGACCGGCTGGGCGGACGGATCGACGAACTCCGTGAGCGCAAGCGGTCCCTCGAGACGACGCTCAACGAGCTCCAGAGCGTCGTCCGATTCAACGAGGAACGGCTCGAGGACGGCGGGATCGGCCTCGCGACCGTCGACGACGCGGAGACCAACGGCGGGGCGGTCACCGACCGGCTGGTCGAGGACGACGAGGAGATCGTCTGCTGGACGTGTGGCTCGAACGTGGACCGCGAACGGATCGAGACGACCCTCGACCGGCTCCGCGAGCTCCACCGGGAGCAGCTCACGGAGCGGGCCGAGCTCGACGATCGCATCGAGGAGCTCTCCGAGCGACGGAAGCGCCGACGCGAGCGCCGTCGGAAGCGCGAGGAGCTGACCCGTCGTCTCGAGACGATCGAGAGCGACCTCGATCGCCACGACGAGCGGATCGCCGAGCTGGAAGCCGAACGCACGGCGCTTCGCGAACGGATCGACGCCCTCGAGGCGGAAGCCGAGAGCCTGGAGGAGGAAGACGCCGAGTACGACGACGTCCTCGAGGCCCACCGGGAGGCAAACGAGCTCGAGATCCGACTCGAGGGGCTCCGGGAGGACCGCGAGACCATCGAGGATCGGATCGACGAACTCGAGGAGCTCGAAGGCGAGCGCGACTCCCTCCGCGAACGCCGGACGGAGATCGAATCGGAGCTCACCGAGTTGCGGACCCGCGTCGAGCGGACCGAGGCGGAGGCCGTCGAGGCGTTCAACGAGCACATGGCGTCGATCCTCTCGATCCTCGAGTACGCCAACATCGAGCGGATCTGGATCGAGCGACGCGAACGGGAGGTCCGGGAGGGGAGACGGACCGTGCGTCGGTCGGCGTTCGACCTCCACGTCGTCCGGAGTTCCGCATCCGGGACGACCTACGAGGACACGGTCGAACACCTCTCGGAGAGCGAACGGGAGGTGACCGGACTGGTGTTCACCCTCGCGGGATACCTGGTCCACGACGTCCACGAGGTGGTGCCGTTCATGCTGCTCGACTCCCTCGAGGCGATCGACTCCGCCCGGATCGCCGACGTGGTCGACTACTTCGAGGAGTTCGTCGACTGTCTGGTGGTGGCGCTGTTGCCCGAGGACGCACGGCCGCTCTCCGAGGAGTACAATTACGTGACCGAGATCTGACCGTCTGTCCCCTCCCGGCTCCGAAACGTACGGCCAGTAATTGTTCGAACGGGTACCCTATCGGTTATACATAATTCTGGTGTTAATTCATCCGGTCGCGAAACTGATCCTCGAAAGACGGAAGAATGCCCGAATCAGGCGTTGAGACGCCTATCATCTGCGAACGCTGCCGGCTTCGGTCAGGTTTCGGTTCACACACCCTCAATCGGTCAGTCAGCGCGTTTCGGGTCGTTATCTCAGGTTTCATCGCCCTTCCGTCCGGAAATATGAAACTATAGCTAGTACCTAGTATATATTTTATTTCCGCCCCTTCCGCGTCGGCACGGCTCCCGAACGTGTTAATATGCCGGTCGGTGTAGCCGCCAGTCATGAACGAAGCGGAGGTCCGGGGAACGCTGCTCGTACCGGTAGCGAATCGGGAGACGGCCGAACGACAACTCGACACCGCGATCGAGCTCGCCACGGACCGCTCGCTTCGGATCGTCCTCGTCCACGTCGTCGTGGTTCCGAGCCAGCTGCGGCTCGTCGACGGCCGGGAGTACGTACTCGACGAGGAGGACGAGGCGGCCCTCGAGGCGGCCGTCGACGCGGTCGAGCGACGGGGCGTGGTCGCCGACTCCCTGATCGTGATGGGCCGGGGGGTCGCGGGCGGGATCTCCTGGGCCGCCAGCGAGGTCGACGCCGACGTGATCCTCGCCGGCTGGCGCGGACGGCCGCCCAGGGAGGGCGTCGTCCTCGGGAGCTATCTCGATACCGTTCTGGCCGACGCCGGCTGTGACGTCCTCGTCCAGCGGATCCAGGAGCCGCGGCCGGCCGATCTCGACTCGATACTGGTGGCAGTCGGGGGCGGACCACACGCGGAGTTCGCGGCGGAGACGGCCGCCTCCCTCGCCCGGGAGCACGACGCCACGGTCCGGCTGGTCCACGGGCGGTCCTCGACCGATCCCGAACAGTCGAGCCTGGCGGCCGAGGAGCTCCTCGCCGACGCCGCCGACGGACTCGAGGGCGTCGACGTCGAACGCGTCATCCTCGAGACCGGGGACGTCCCCGGAACGATCACCGATCTGACGGCCGACCACGACCTCACGCTGCTCGGCGTCACGGAGGGTGGGTTCCTCAAGCGCCGGCTGCTCGGCTCGCTCTCCGATTCGGTCGCCAGACACGCCGCCGGAACGGTGATCCTGGCGAAACGCCACGAGTCGACTCCCTCGCGGCTCCGCCGGCTGCTCGGCTGAGGTGTGCTCGACCGACCCGGAACTAGCCGCCCGTCTTTCGGCCCGTGAGCGACTCGATCCGTAGTTCGTGGATCGACACCTCGACCGACTCGACGGGCTCGTCGAAGATCCGCAGCCGACCGAACTCCCGGTCGATCCGCGGTCGATCGAAGCCGTCGGCGTTCGAGGACACCGGCGGTCCCGTCGCGATCACGCTCCGGGAGCCGCCGTCGAGATCCCCCAGGACGAAACAGGCCTCGCGGGTTTCCTCGACGAACCGCATCTTCTCGCTTCCCGGCGTGGCCGCCAGCCTGAGGTACAGCGACGACCCCTCGTGGACGTAGCCGCCCGGGACGGCACACGCGTCCCTCCTTCGCCAGCGAGAGGACACCGACCTCCCCCGCCGCCAGACGCTCCGTCACCTCCGATTCGCTCATCCCGAACGTGTAGACGTACTCGATCCCGTCCATCCGACGGCTACGACGTGTGGGCACATTAACGGCCCGGGGTTCGGAGTTCGTTCCCCCATCTTCTTGCCTCCCCGCGCCGTACCGTCGGTCATGTACGCGAACGTCCTCGTTCCGGTCGACGGGAGTCCAGGCGAACGGCGGGCCGTCGCGAGCGCCCTCTCGCTCGCCAGCACGGCCGACGCCACGATCCACGCCCTCTCGGTGGTCGAGCCGGCCGACGACCTCGCCGACCTCGGTGAGACGGACCGGGAGGCCATCCGGCGGTCCACGGAGGCACGTGGGCGGGAGGCGACCGCGGACGTGATGGCGTTAGCGGAGGACGCCGGCGTCGAGGTCGTCAGACACGTCCGGGAGGGACGCCCCCACCGGGAGATCGTCGCCTACGCCGAAGAAGCCGGCGTCGACCTGATCGTGATGGGCACCCGGGGCGAACTCGACGCCGCGGACGCCCGCCTCGGGAGCACGACCGAACGGACCCTCGCCCTCGCGGAGGTCCCCGTGCTGGCGGTCCCGCCGGACGCGGACGCCGAGCCGACGACCCCCGAGATCGATCGAATCGTGGTCCCGATAGACGGCAGCGACGCGGCCGAGCGGGCCGCGGAGAACGCCCTCGACCTGGCCGCCGTCCTCGGGGCCGACGTCGACGCGATCTACGTGATCGACCGGACCGTCTACGACCTCGAGGACGCCCCGCGGAGCATCGTCGGCCTCCTCCGGGAGGGCGGGGAGGCCAGCCTGGCGGCGGTCGCCGAGGCGGCCGACGAGCGCGGGGTCGGGCTCACCGCGCGAACCCTCCGTGGCGTCCCGGAGGCGGAGATCCTCGCGTACGCCGACGGCGTCGACGCCGACCTGCTCGCGATGGGGACGCGGGGCCGGGGTGGCGTCGGCGACCGGCTGCTCGGCAGCACGACCGTACGGGTGATCCGACGGGGTTCGCGACCGGTGCTCGCGAGCGCGTGAGAGCGGTTCGAAGCCCTTATCACCGACAGCCGGCAACCCTGAGGTAACCTGTCGGTCGGCGGGCACCGACGGGCACCCGTACGGCACGCGCCACGGGTCGGGATGTGATCCGGAGGCCGGATTGAACCAGGAAACGCCCGCGGTGAACACGATGGCACGAAGCTTCTACTCTCACATCAAGGAGGCATGGAAGGACCCCGGCGACGGCAAACTCGGGGAACTGCAGTGGCAACGCAAACAGGAGTGGCGACGCCAGGGCGCGATCGAGCGCATCGAGCGCCCGACCCGGCTCGATAAGGCCCGGGAGCTCGGCTACAAGGCCAAACAGGGGATCGTCCTCGTCCGCGTCGCCGTCCGCAAAGGCACCGCACGAAAGCAACGTCACACCGCCGGTCGGCGCAGCAAACGCCAGGGCGTAAACCGGATCGGTCGTCGGAAGAACATCCAGCGGATCGCCGAGGAGCGCGCCTCCCGGAAATACCCCAACCTGCGGGTGCTCAACAGCTACTGGGTCGGCGAGGACGGCAGCCAGAAGTGGCACGAGGTGATCCTCGTGGATCCGAACCATCCCGCGATCGAGAACGACGACGACCTCAACTGGATCTGTGAGGAGGATCACACCAACCGGGCGTTCCGCGGGCTGACGGGCGCCGGGAAGGCAAACCGCGGGCTGAACCACCGCGGGAAGGGCTCGGAGAAAACCCGCCCGAGCGCCACCGGCGGCCAGGGACGGGCGAAGTAGTCACCGGCCGCCGTTTTTCGTTTCGACGCCGAACGACGCCGACGTGGAGAGACGTCCACGAGCGACGACGCCGACGAACACACGCAAGCAACGGCGCCGACGAACGTCCACGAGCGACGACGCCGACGAACACACGCAAGCAACGGCGCCGACGAACACACGCGAGCCGACACCGACGAACAACCGCGAGTGACGACACCGACGAACACACGCGAGCGACGACGCCAACGGACACACGCGAGTGACGACGCCAACGGACACACGCGAGTGACGACGGCGACGAACGTACGCGAGCCGGCACCGACGACCGCGAACCGCACGGATACAAGCCGTCGCGGTACCAAGTCCGCGTATGGAGCTTTCGGAGTTCGTCGACCGACTGGACGGGAAGTTGCGCACCGACGCCTACGCGGACCTCGACGCGAGCGCGAACGGCTTACAGGTCGGCCCGGCGGAGGCCACGGTCGACCACGCCGCCTTCGCCGTCGACGGGGTCCTGGAGACGGCACGGCGGGCGGCCGACGTCGACGCCGACGTCCTGGTGGTCCACCACGGGCTCTCCTGGGGCGGCATCGAGCGCGTGACGGGACGCAGCTACGACCGGCTCGCGCCGCTTTTCGCCGCCGACGTCGCCCTCTACGTCTCACACCTCCCGCTGGACGGCCACCCGGAGCTCGGCAACGCCGCCGGCGTCGCCGACGTCCTCGGGCTCGCCGACACCGAACCGTTCGGCGAGCTCGGGCCCGAGCATATCGGCCGACGCGGACGCGTCCCCGACGGTACGTCCCCGGAGGCGATCCGCGATCGGCTCACAGCTGCCCTCGACACCGGCGGCGAGGACGTTCGGTTGCTCCCGTTCGGCCCGGAGACCGTAGAGGAGGTCGCCGTCGTCACCGGCAGCGGCGCCGACTGGCTCGGGGAGGCCGAGGCGGTCGGCGCCGACCTCCTGGTCACCGGGGAGGGGAAAGGGAAACTCTACCACGAGGCGAAAGAGGCCAGGATCTCGGTCGTGCTCGCGGGTCACTACGCGACCGAGACGTTCGGCGTCCGGGCGCTCGCCGAGCTGGTCGCCGGCTGGGGGGTCGAGACGACGTACCTCGACGTACCGACCGGACTCTGAGCGGTCAGCGGGCGATCAACACGGGACAGGGCGCCCGCCTGGCGACCGTCTCCGCGACGCTGCCAAGCAGGGTCCGGGCGGCGCCGTCACGCCCGCGACTGCCGACGACGATCAGGTCCATCCCCTCCCTGTCCGCGTACGCGACGATCGTCCTCGCGACCGGCCCCGAGGCGGTGGCCGTCTCGGCGTCGGGGGCCAGCTCCGCAGCCTCCGCGAGGATCCCCTGGGCGTCCTCGAACGGCGCCTCGGGCGGATCGCCACGCGGAACGGCGTCGACCGCGAGCTGGACGTCGTGGATCGAGCCGGGCTCTATCACGTAGAGGACGGTCACCGAGGCGTCGGGATACTCACCGACGGCGTACTCCAGCGCGTTCATCGATTCCTCCGAGCCGTCGATCGGGACTAGCACCGAATCTGCCATGATTCTGCATAGATCAACGAGGTTATAATACGTAGTCGTTTCGGACCGTTCCCGTCCGCCGGGAACCACGTTGCCGCCCGTCTCCGGGTCCGTCCGCCGGATTCTCACGTGGCCGTCCGTCTCTGTATCCGTCCGCCGGACTCTCACGTGGCCGTCCGTCTCTGTATCCGTCCGCCGGATTCTCACGCGGCCGTCCGTCTCCGAATCCGTCCGCCGGATTCTCACGCGGCCGTCCGTCTCCGAATCCGTCCGCCGGATTCTCACGCGGCCGTCCGTCTCCAGACTCGTCGTCGCCCGTCGGTGTCCCTCGTCCACCGGTACCGTCGGAGACCGCGGAGTTCAAACCGCTCGCTCGCGGACTCCCGGCTATGACCGACGAGCACGACGACGGCGACGAGCCGACCCGCGAGACGTTCTCCCACGATCCGATCGGCCACGCCGAGGTTCGGGCCGGGATGACCGTCGGCGAGCTGGCCGCGGAGTACGGGTCGGCGGGCGTCGGCGCGGCCGACCTCCACGAGGCCGTCTCGATCACCGAACGGATGTTCGCCGACGACGTCACCGTCTTTTTCGGCCTCGCCGGGGCGATGGTGCCGACGGGGATGCGCCGGATCGTCGCCGACCTGATCCGGGACGGCCACGTCGACGCGCTCGTGACCACCGGGGCGAACCTCACCCACGACGCCATCGAGGCGATCGGGGGCAAACACCACCACGGCCAGGTCCACGCCGAGGGGATGACCGAGCGCGAACACGACGAGCGGCTCCGCGAGGAAGGCGTCGACCGCATCTACAACGTCTATCTCCCCCAGGAGTACTTCGCCACCTTCGAGTCCCACCTCCGCGAGGAGGTGTTCCCCGTCCTCGAGGCCGAGTGCCAGAAAGACGGATCGGTCTCGATCGAACGGCTCACCCGCGAACTCGGCCGGGCGAACGCCGCGGTCAACGAACGCGAGGACGTCGAGGAGGGGCCGGGGATCGCCGCCGCGGCCCGCGAGGCCGACGTCCCGATCTACTGTCCCGCGATCCAGGACTCCGTGTTCGGCCTCCAGGCGTGGATGTACTCCCGAACCTCCGCGTTCGCCCTCGACGCGCTCGCGGACATGACCGCGCTCACCGACCTCGCGTTCGACGCCGAGGAAGCCGGCGCGTTCGTCGTCGGCGGCGGCGTCCCGAAGAACTTCACCCTCCAGACGATGCTCGTCGTCCCCGGCGCGTACGACTACGCCGTCCAGCTGACGATGGATCCACCCCAGACCGGCGGGCTCTCCGGAGCGACCCTCGAGGAGGCCCGCTCGTGGGGCAAACTCGAGCCGGACGCCGAGAACGTCTCGGTGTACGCCGACGCCACGATCACGCTGCCGCTCGTGATCGCAGCTGCCCGCGAACGCCTCGAAAGCGAGTGATCGCCCGGGGACGCCTCGAATGGGAACGACTGCCCGGGGACGCCTCGAATGGGAACGACTGCCCGGGGACGCCGACGCCCCCGCTACCGGTCACCCCTCGAGGTGCTCGACGAGCAACTCGGCGACCCGTTCGGGTCGCTCGTGTTGGAGCCAGTGAGTCGCCTCGGGAAACCGCTCGAGGCGGCCGTCGGCACAGTACGCCAGGCTCCGCTCGGCCAGCTCGGGAACCAGCGCGACGTCGTCTTCCCCCCAGAGGATCAGCGTCGGCGCCGCCACCCGCTCGCGGGGCAGGGAGGGTGGGTGTCTGACGGCCGCCCGATACCAGTGGATCATCCCGGTCGGCGCAGCCGGCTGTCCCCACGCGGCCCGGTACCGGTCGAGGTCGACGGCCGAGAACGTGCCAGGCCGCGAGCTCCGGCGGAGGATCCAGACCCACGGGGCGAACTCCCGGCGGGCGGCGAGCCACTCGGGGAGCCATGGGAGCTGGAACGCCCCGACGTACCAGCTTCTGGCCAGCTGGCGGGGCTCACGGAGCGTCCGCCGGAACGCCGACGGATGGGGGACGTTGACGATTCCGAGCCGGTCGACGCGTTCGGGGCGAGCGAGCGCCATCCCCCAGGCCACCATCGCCCCCCAGTCGTGGCCGACGACGTGTGCCGACTCCCGGCCGGCCGACTCGATCAGGCCGACGACGTCGGCGACCAGCTCCTCCAGCCGGTAGGCCCGGACGGCGTCGGGTTTCTCCGTCCCGTTGTAGCCGCGCTGGTCGGGAACGAGCAGCCGGTAGCCGGCGTCGACCAGCGGCTCGATCTGTCGGTGCCAGCCGTACCAGAACTCCGGGAAGCCGTGCAGCGCCACGACGAGCGGGTCGTCGGGGTCGCCGGCGGCGACGGCGTGGAGCTCGATCTCGTTTACCTCGCGGCGGATCGACTCGGCCGAGGGGACCGGGAGGGGGACGCGGGTGGGGTCGGGTTCGGACATCCACCGACCGTACTCGCTCCCCACCTATCGGCGTTCGCACCGGTCGCCCAACCTCGTTCCGGAGGAACTATCGGGTCGGCGGTCGACCCACCGGTATGTACCGGAACGTACTCGTTCCGACCGACGGGAGCGAGGCGGCCGAGCGCGCCGTCGAGCAGGCCTTCGAGATCGCCGACCGGTTCGACGCGACCGTCCACGTGCTGTTCGTCGTCGACGTCGACGAGAACTACCCGCTCGACGTCTCCACGGATCCGATCACCGAGGGGCTGCGGGCGGAGGGCGAACGGCTGACGGCCGAGATCGTCGACCGCGCTCCGGAGGGCATCAACGCCGTCGCCGCGGTCGAGGACGGCAGCCCACACGAGCGGATCCTCGAGTACGCCGAGGAACACGACGTCGGGCTGATCGTGATGGGGACCCACGGCCGACGCGGGCTCGAGAAGTTCCTGCTCGGGAGCGTCACCGAACGGGTCACCCGGACCGCCGACTGCTCGGTGCTGGTGACCCGGGTGCCCGCGGACGGCTCGGTCGTCTCGACGGCCGAGGAGGCCGCCGACCTCGCCCGCGAGGCCCTCGCCGCGGAGGGGTACGAGGAGGTCGCGGTCCCGGAGACCCCCCACGAGAAACGGGGCCACTGGCTCGTCCGGACCGAAAGCGACGGCGAGCGCGTCGACGTCCGCGTCGATCGCCCCACCGGTGACGCGCGGATCGGCGACGGCGAGTGAACCGACCCCTGTTAGCTATTTCACGCCGCACGTGGTAGGCCCCTCGCCGATGTACGAAACCATCCTCGTTCCGACCGACGGGAGCGATCCCGCGAACCGCGCCGTCGAACACGCGGTCGATCTGGCGTCGACGTTCGACGCCGACCTCCACGCGATCTACGTCGTCGACAGCCGCCGGTACGGCAGCCGTGCCGTCGCCGACGCCGACGCGATCCTGGACGAACTCGCCGACCGCGGCCGGCGGATCCTCGAGGAGCTGCGCGACCGGGCCGACCGCGAGGTGACGACCGAGCTTCGCCGTGGCCGACCGAACGAGGAGACCACCGCCTACGCCGAGGAGATCGACGCCGATCTGATCGTCCTCGGCAACCGGGGGCTCGGCGATCCGTCCGGGGCGGCGATCGGAAGCGTCGCCGAACGCGTCGTCCGCACCGCTGGCCGACCGGTACTCACCGCCTGAGATGTACGAGACCATCCTCGTTCCGACCGACGGAAGCGACTCCGCTAACCGCGCCGTCGAACACGCCCTGGCGATCGCCGACCGGTACGGCGCCGACGTCCGCCTGCTGTACTGCGTCGAGAGCCACCGGTACGGCGAGCCGGCGCTCTCCAGTGCCGCCGTGGTGCTCAATCGCCTGGAGGAACGCGGTCAGGCCCTCCTGGAGGAGATCGTCGATCGCGCCGAGAACGACGGCGTCGACGCCAGCTGGTCGCTCTGTCACGGCCGTCCGTGGGAGGAGATCGGCGCCTGTGCCGAGGAGGTCGACGCCGACCTCGTCGTGATCGGCTACCAGGGGTTGAGCCACTCGCGCGGACGGAAGATCGGGAGCGTCGCCGAACGCGTCGTCCGTACCGCCGACCGACCGGTGCTGACGGCCTGAACCGGACG
>Ga0207421_10001351_pt1 | contig 31712 bp, 33 predicted proteins | sample SodLakKL_010_SED_4_FD_187542 | JGI IMG/M metagenome (GOLD analysis project Ga0207421, IMG submission 187542) | Alkaline sediment microbial communities from Lake Tanatar, Kulunda Steppe, Russia - 8KL_010_SED (SPAdes) (version 2) | ecosystem: Environmental > Aquatic > Non-marine Saline and...
CTTTCTTGAAACGATCTCCCACAACATTCATTCCGCTGATTAAACCCTTGTTGATCACTTCCTGGGGCTTGGCCCCCTCATCAACAAGTTTACGGGTCAACTCATCAGCCTTCCCCGCATCACACTCAATTATGGCATTCGCTAATGATTCAAAATCTGCCATTCCCAAACACTCCTTTCTTTTAAACTTTCTATATTTTTATTGGGCGGCACACCGCCGCCGGATGTAATCCATCCGGCGGCAGTATACCTTTGCTCCATTTGAAGCCAACAGTAGTTTTAAAATTGCCACTTTGTCTATTTTGTCCAGTGCAGTAACATCTTCATTTTCTATACTTCAACCAGTTACTTCTATAATTGTCCTTTTTCTCGCTTCAACTCTTCAATAGCATCATTGATTCGCGCTTTTTCAAGCGGCAGGCTTCCGGCGGCTCTTTCCTCGTAGAGCGACTTCACCAGGCAATAGGTCATCAGGAACATGATGATCATGAAGGGGAAGCCGCCGACAACAGAGGCTGTCTGTAGAGCCCCCAGTCCTCCGGTAAAGATCAAGATAGCAGCAACCGCGCCTTCAAGGAATCCCCAGGTAATCCGCAGCTGGTAGGGTGGGTTGACCATACCACCCGAGGTAAGCATGCCGTTTACGTAGGTGCCCGAGTCAGAGGAGGTGATAAAGAATACCGCCACTGAGAAAATACCAAGGAATATCAATAGTGACGACAGCGGAAATTCTGCTAAGAGCAAGAAGAACCCGAGCGCCTCGTCTTCGGCAACCGGATCGCTCAAACCTCCCGGACCGAAATGCTCAAATTCCAGTGCTGCCCCGCCAAATACGGCGAACCAGATCATGCTGACCAGCACCGGCACGAGCAATACGCCGATCACAAAGCTGCGGATCGTGCGGCCGCGGGAAACCCGGGCAATAAAGGTGCCGACAAAGGGAGCCCAGGCAATCCACCAGGCCCAGTAGAAAATGGTCCAGGCGGCGGTCCAGCCTTCCGTGCCTTCACCGGCAGGGTCAATTTGAAATGACATGTAAAGAATGTTTTGCAGATAATTGCCGGTAGCATGAGTAAAGATGTCAAGTATAAAGAGCGTCGGACCGACAATAAAGACCATGACCATCAAGAAGAGGGCTACGACGATATTAATCCGGCTGAGCCACTTAATACCGCGGTCAATACCGGTATAGGTGGAAATAACCGCCCCGATAGTAACAACAATAACGATAACTACCCAAACAGTGGGAGTGCTTTCAATACCGAAAAGACTCTCAATTCCAGCACCAATCTGCATTGCCCCGAGGCCGAGGGAAGTACCAAGGCCAAAGAGGGTAGCAAAAACACCAAGGACGTTGATCAATATGCCCCAGGGGCCTTCAATGCCTTTACGTCCCAAGATCGGCTCGAGACAGGAACTGAGCATCATCGGCAGACCCTTGCGGTAGGTAAAGTAAGCCAGCGAACCGGCTACGATAGCATAAATTGCCCACGGATGCAAACCCCAGTGGAAAAAGGAGTAACGCATGGCCATATGCAAGGCCTGCGGGGTGTTTGCTTCGCCGTAAGCCGGCCACATATAGTGCCAGATGGGCTCTGAAACACCCCAGAAAAGCAGCCCGATTCCCATACCACAGCTAAACAGCATGGCAAACCAGGTCAGGGTTCCGTATTCCGGTTTTTCATCATCCTTGCCCAGTTTGATCTCACCAACCGGGCTGAGCAGCAGGTAAACAGTCATAAGCAAGAAAATACTGCCGCCGAGAATGAAAGACCAGCCCCAGGTATCAACCATCCAGTCAAAAACTGTCCCAGTTGCTTCGCCGAATGCATCAGGAGCGACAACGCCTATAAGGACAAAAATTACCATAATAATCAATGCAATAAGGAATGTTGGCTTGGTATAAATGCTTCCGTTGTTCGACATACAAAAATACCTCCTTTAAAATTTATTCTCCGGAGAATTAAGCGCCTAAAGCTCCATCTACCAACCCCCTTTTTGCCAAGGCTTTTTTTCTTTTATATGCAGCAGACTTTTTTGCCCTTTTAAACATACTAAAAACATTTCTGCCCCGGTTGTCACCAGGATAGCTTTCATTTGCTTATGTTTTCAACTCTTATTCATATTATAAAGCAATATTCGTGCCACGTGTTTGAAGCAGATAAAGAAAACCGGTCAAGCCTTTTATCATCGGACAAAAAAAGCAGGTGTCGGTTTTGCTCCGAAGGCACCTGCTTTCTCATAATTATAAAATTTGTTTGCCGATTAACCTGCGTAACCCGCCATTAAGGAAATAGACTGCATATTATCATATTGAGAAAATTTCTCATATCAAGAAACATCCTGTTCAATTGATTTCAATTTTCGATAGAGGGTAGCCCTGCTGATTCCCAGGGCAGTTGCCGCTTTCTCTTTGCCCCAGGTGGAATGGCCATATTTCTGGAGGGCTGCTTTGATCGCCTTTTGCTCCAGGGAGAAAAGATCTTCAATTCCCGCTGCCTCACTACTGCTGTAATGCCTGGTAATTTTATCGGGCAGGCTGTTCCGGTTGATCTGAGAGCCCGATTCAATATTAACAGCATATTCAATTGCATTTTCCAGTTCCCGGACATTGCCGGGCCAGGGGTAGGCCAGCAATGCTTCCCTGGCATCCTCGTCAAAGCCATTAATCCTTTTATTTAAACGCTTGGCGTAGTAATCAAGGAAATGGTGGATCAATAATAAGACATCGTCTTTGCGTTCACGCAGCACCGGTATGGTAAAGGGGATTACATTAATCCTGTAAAAAAGATCTTCTCTAAACTTACCTTCCTTGATTAATTCCTCCAGGTCCCGGTTGGTAGCAGCAATTATGCGCACATCGACATCGCGGAATGAAACTCCACCGATCCGGGCAATGCTTTTATTTTCAATCACATGAAGCAGTTTTACCTGGAAATCAAGCGGCATATCACCGATTTCGTCAAGGAATATCGTCCCTCCGTGAGCCAGTTCAAATTTACCGGGCTTGCCGCCCTTACGCGCCCCGGTGAAAGCGCCTTCTTCATACCCGAACAGTTCTGATTCAAGCAGCGGCGCCGGGATGGCGGCACAGCTGATCGAAACAAACGGGTTTTTACGCCGCGGACTTTCTTCATGAATAGCCCTGGCAAAAATGCTTTTCCCGGTCCCGGTCTCTCCCCTGATCAGGACCGTAGAATCTGTAGGAGCAATTAGTTTCATTTTTTCCTTAACATCGTTAATTTCCTTACTGGTCCCGATGATCCCTGAAAATGTGCACTTTTTATTTTCTTTCATGATCCGGGTGGCCAGTTCTTCAACTTCTTCTTTTCGGCGAAAAGATAAAACTGCCCCGGAAACCTTTTCTTCTTCATGCATCAAAGTGACGTTGTAAAACAAGGACATGGTTTTATTGCCCGGGCCGGTGTAACTAACTTCATTGACATAGTAAAGATCGCTGTCATCATTAAACCGCTTATTGAAAACTTCTTCCACATTGAAGTCGGGAAAAAGATCGTTTATATGAATGCCTGTTTTATTGTTAGAATCAAGCTGCAGCATTTCTTCCGCTGCCCGGTTAATATTTGTAATTATCCCTTCGCCGTTTATGGCGATAACCCCTTCATAGATTGAATTAATCACGTCCTTGAACTGGTTCATCAAGCTGGTTACTTTAGATTCCATCCTTTTTTCGTTTAAAGAAATCAGGATAATATCACAAAGCTTATTCAGGAATTCCTGCATCTTTTCATAGTGATTCAGCAGCTTGCGGCGATGCTGTTCAGTAAGGGCAAGCAGGGAGATCGTCCCGATTTTTTCACCATCGTAAGAAACCGGGCACATCAGGAAAGCCAAAACATCACAGCTGGCGGAATGCTCACATTCACTGCAGCAAACTGCACGGGAGGTATTTTCCACAAGAATTGGTTCATTATTAGTGGAGGTAAGGATTTTATGGGTCATACAGCCTTCGTCGTAAATAGCGCCAACTTCTTTTTCAAAGTAACCGCTCCCGGCAATTACTTCCAGATTACTGCTGATAATGCCGATTTCAATATCTACTACCCCGGCAAAAGCGCCGGTCACTTTTTGCAGAAACTCCTGAATGCTTTTCAATTCTTTCAAAGATAACGGCCTCCCTTATCTTGAGGGTTAATCTTGATGTTAGAATTCAAGGCTTTAAGCCTCCAGCAAAACCAATGTATATGCCGGATCCGGTGGAGACAATTATGGGGCGGTTAACCCTTTATGATCTACAACAGCCTTTTTAAGACGAACTAAATATATATTATTTCATTGCCACAATGTTCAAGAAACTTTTCAAAATCCCGGTATGTGATGCTTATAGTTGCAGTATTGACATTGGGATGAAAATTAACCATTTCAGCTTTTTTTAAATCCTTGTCGAGAACTACCGTAACCGCATTCTTTTCATCATTGATCAGGCCAAACGGCGAAACAGCCCCGGTATCAAGGTCAAGATGTTCTTTAAGCCGCCTTTCCGAAGCAAAACTCAATTTGCCGGCAGCCAGCTTAGCAGACAAATCTTTTAAGTCTGCAGACTTGGATTGTTCCAGGACCACCAGGAAATGACGGTTCCCCTTATTGTTTCTTAAAAATAAATTTTTTGCATGAGCCCCTTGAATGTCTTTCCAGTATTTTTTAGCTTCTTCCACGGTATATACCGGAGGGTGCTCGTAGCGGGTATAATTAACCCCCAGTTGTTCAAGGGTTTCATACACTTTTTGTTCTGCTTTCATAGTCATTCCATTATTCCTCCCAAATTATATTTTATTTCCATACCATATCTGCCAGCTCAAGTGATTCGAGATAATAAGACATCATTTCCACTTCATCAAGGCCATACTTTTCTGATGCTATGGTAAAGGCTTTCTCCCAGTTTCCCTTTTCATAAAGCAGCACCAGGTCTAAAATATCACGAAACGGTCCCGGTTCTCCACTGAGGGCACTTTTTATCTCGTCTGCCAGCGGCAATTCCGCGAGGACATTCTCCATAGGTTGATCAAGAAATGTATCGAGAAGCGAGAACATCCCGGTTAAAAATAAATCAGCACTACGGTCTTGTAAATCGGTGGCTTTTGCCATCGATTCGCAAAATTTTGCCCTGGCTACAGCAGTAACAATCAATTCATCCGGTTTATCATACCCAACACCGCGTAAGGCCACCAGGGAAGACCATTTGATCATTTCTTTTTGTCCTAACAGGGCTATAGCTTGGCGGATTGAACGAATTGGGAAGCGAAGCGGAAATGCTACAGAATTGATAAAACGCAACAATTTATAGGAAAGGGAGGGATCTTGCTTAATCAAAGCTTCAATCTGGTCAAAATCCATCTCCGGTTTATAAATCTCCTGGAGTAAGCGGAGGTTTTGCAGCTTGGCACCGGGTATTTCCCTGCCTGCCACCACTGTTGGCTCACAAAAAAAGTATCCCTGGAAAAAATCATACCCATTTGCCATTGCATCGCCATAGTCTTTTACATTTTCTACCTTTTCCGCAATTAGTTTTTTCTTGCTGCCTTTGAAGTAATTGACAATTTTTTCACGCTCTGCTGTCCCGGTTTCCTGGTAGTCCACTTTGATAAAATCAGCAATATCGACAATCCTTTTATTTTCAGCATCGTGGTTATAATCATCAAGGACCATCATGTAACCTTTTTTCTTGAGTTCTTTACAAGCCTCAATAGTTTCCTGGTCTGACTCGATCTCCCTGGTCACTTCTACCGCGATTAGTTCTTTCGGCAGCAGCAATGCTGTTTTATTGTTAAGCAGCTGGTTACTGAAGTTAATAAAAGCTCTCTTCCTCCTGGTTAATTTGTCTAGACCGAGGTCCAGAAAACTATTGACGATAACCTCAGAAGTAGCCAGATCACCGTTTGTAACAGGGTTATAATTTTCTTTCCCGGCTCGGTACAGTAATTCATAAGCATAAACTTTTTGGCGCCTGTCAAATATAGGTTGTCTGGCCACGAAAATTTCCAACGATAATCCCCCTTGTCCAAAACCCCGGCTTTCTCTCCCGGCGATAAAAAACAGGCTTAATTAAGTTAATGCTCCAGGCTTTTGCCAGGCCAGGGTATTAAAGCCTGATTCCTTAAACACGGTGGCATAATAATTCGCCAGTTAACCAGGTAATTCCTCTATACCAATAGCAAAACCTCCGGCGGATAATTACTAGTAACCCGTCCGTTGATCTGCTTCTATAATAAACGCATAAATTGCCGCTACAGCCTCATAAAGCTCCTGCGGCACCTCCTCCCCCAGGGGTAAATCACCAAGCGCTTTAGCCAGGGCGTTGTCCTCGATTATAGGAACGCTGTTATCATTGGCCAGCTGAATTATGCGTTCAGCTAACCACCCCCGGCCGCTGGCTGTAACACTGGGTGCTTCATTTTTATTTGGATCGTACTGCAAAGCGATTGCCCGGCGAAGTTCATCAATACGCCTGTTTTTGGAATTATTCTCTTCCACTTGAATCCCCTCTAAGCTTTCTTGTTTATTCCATAACCCCCATGATGCAAAACCTCTGCTGCCTTCTTGCGTAAATTACCAACCGACCACTTCAACGGCGTGTCTCCGGCTTGTCCGGAACCCCCCGTCTCATCAATAAAGCGCTCCGCCTCACCCTGGAGATCTCGGCCGGCTTCCCTGGATTCTACCACAAAACGGCACTCAATATTTTTGCCTTGTTGATAAAAAAAACGGACCAAAATAAGACCAAATCGTTCTGTATCCAAAAATAATTCAATTAGTGGTTCCGGCTGATTATTTGCCGGCTTGCGTTTTTCATCCCTTGGAGTAAATCGAACCAGGGCCGGGCGGGCTCCTTGCCTCCCGGCCACCCCGGGCATTAACGCAAATAAAAATGATTCTCCCGCTTCCATACGGTTGGGCAAAATATTATTTTCAGCAGTGTTGCTCCCGGGTATGCGAGCCATAATCCGGTAATGGGGCTTGCCTTCTTTCATCCCGTTATATTTTAAGAAAAGTTTTTCACCCGGGGTTGTTTCGGCGTTTAGCAGAGCAGCAAAAGTTCCCCCTTCCCAGCGTAAAACCGCAGCTTCGCCTTTGAGGGCAGTGACTTTTGCCACCAGGGATTCCGGCATCCTGGCACCGCTACCGACCGACCCGGAAGGCTTACTTGCGGTAAGCCGGTTTAATACCGGATCACGGAATAAAGCGGTTAAAAAACTGCTATCCAAACGGCTCACTCTCCCTGTCCCTTTAAAAAATCCCGGCTATTTAACTACTATCTATTAATAGATAGTAATCCCAAGGATATATAATAGCGAAGTCACTATTTGTTGTTGAAAATGAATGCGATCTTCCATGGGCATTTTTGTAACCGTCTCAGTAATGATCGCCTCATAACCGCTAGTATGAGCTTCATTAATCAAGGTGCCCGTGGTACCACCGCGAATAATCAAAAAGTGATGGTCTTTATTTAATATAGTCCGGTTTACTGCTTTTTTTAATTTCTCTACTACATCTAATGCATCAGCATTTCTCGGATAGATTAATGTCTGTCCCAGGGAACCCGGTACATTTCTTTCAAAATTAGAGGCCTCGTGAAGATCAATAACCCAGTCAGGCTCAAATTCTTCCATCAGCGAAACAATGACAGAGGCCATAATTTCAGTTCCCGTTCCATCGGCATCCCCCGGGAAAGTGCGGTTTAAATCAAGCCCATCACTCGGGGCTCTCCTGGATCTTGCTTCGATGGCCGGAACATTTGCCCTGGGTAATACCAGCAGGGTGCCCCGGTCGATCGCCCAGTTTTTCATAGTGTCCGCTGCCTTGAAACCGGCCGGTTCATTACCATGAATACCGCCAATGATCATCACCGTAGGACCTTCAGTTGGCGAACTTATTTTATAAAGAACAGTTTCCCATTCAGTCCCTTCCATGAGCACTCTTTCGGTGCGCACAGAAGTAACCTCAAAAGCCGTTTCCACAGTCCTCTCAGGTCGCTCTTCCCAAAAATAATTAAGTAAATCTGTACCATCTCCGGCGAGAGCGAGTAAAAAGAGGGCTGCAGCTAACGTATATATAACTACTTTAAACCTGTACTTCCCCACCATTATTACCTCCACTATATTTATCGGCAACTGGAACGGAAGTTACAGGGTTATTTTACTTTTTTATAAATCGAAGGAATTAACCTTTCCAGGTTAAATCGTTCAGGCTTATTTATAAATTCAGCACAACCGATGATCAGGTAACCACCCGGTGTTATTTTCTTTGAAACCTGTTCTACGATCCATTCCTGAACATCGATCTTAAAATAAATAAAGACATTGCGACAGAGAATTAGCTGCATCGCAGGCATATCTTTGTATATTGGAGCCAAAAGATTATGCTTTTTAAATGTAACCGCACTCTTGTATGACTGAGCAAGGTAATAAAATCCATTTTTTTGGACAAAAGCTTCCCTTAAAAGCTGCGGCGGCACTTTTTCCAACTGGTTCGGATTATATTTAGCTTCACGGGCCATTTCTAAAGCCTTATCGTCTATATCGCTGGCCAAAATTTCTGCCCGTTGAAGAGCAGACAATTGATCTAAAATCAGGGCTATAGTATAGGGTTCTTCACCATGTGAACACCCCATACTCCAAATCTTTATGCGCTGGAAATTATTTAGCAAATCAACCAGTGCATTATTCTGAAGATAGTCATAAACTTTCGTATCCCGGAAAAAGACTGAGGTATTAATAGTTAAATAATTATAAAACTTATGGAGCAGTTCGTTGCTTGACTTAAGGGCTTTGAAAAAAGAATGAAGACCGTCATAACCCTCACGAGCCACCAACTGGCCTATCCTTCTTTCCATCTGCCTGTCTTTATACCTGTCCAAATCCAGGCTGGTTAAATCGTAAAATTCTTTTTTAAACCGGACAAAATCCCAGTCACCCTTCACTCAGTTTCATCTCCTTTCACATCCTGTAATCACAGTTTCAAATAAGAACCCCGGTATAACGATCTATTTCACTTGCCAGTTTTTCCAAAGGTACCCGGGCATCACATAAACCGGCTTTGATAATTGCCGCAGGCATACTGGGAATTAGCGCTGATTCCGGTTCCTGCACTATTACAATCGTATCCTTTTTTTTCTTTTTTAGAGCGACTGTTCCGGCTGTACCATCCTTACCCATGCCGGTCATAATCACCACCAATACTTTTTGTTCACATTCCAGCAATGATTCATACATAACATCGATTGCCGGACGAACAAAGTTGACTCTTGGACCCGTATCCAATTGCACCTTGCCATTTTTCACTATCATGTGAAAACCCCCGGGAGCTACCAGGGCAAGTCCTTTAAGCAGGGGGTCACCATTTTCCGCTTCTTTAACCCTCAAGGGAGAGATCATATCAAGCCTTTGTGCAAAAGACAGGGTAAAACCCGGCGGCATATGTTGAGAAAGCAGGATAGTTGCCGGTAAGTTAGCCGGCAATCTGTTAAATACACCCTCCAATGCTTTGGGACCCCCTGTCGAGGCACCAATAGCGATGATAACCCTGGCCTCTTCTTCTCTGCGCTTTGGCTGTAGATTTTTTGCAGCCATAGCCGGCCCCGGTTTTTCTGTAGTAATCAAACTAACCTGAGCTGAAGCTGCAGCTTTTATTTTTTGAGGCAACACATTTTTTAGCTCCTCGACAGATCCTTCACCCGAACCTGAAATATTTAAGCTCGGCTTAGCAATAATATCTACTGCTCCTGCATCCAAGGCTTTCAGAGTCACTTCGCTACCTACCCTTGTATGAGTGCTTAACATTATTACCGGTAGTGGATCTTCCGCCATCAAACGTTGCAATGTCTTAATTCCATCCAAACGTGGCATTTCCAGATCCATGGTCACTACATCCGGGCAATCTTTTTTTATTTTTCCCAGGGCATCAACACCATCCCTGGCAGTAGCGATCACTTCCATTTCCGAATGTTCATTAACAATATCACTGATTATGCGACGCATGAATGCTGAATCTTCAACCACCAAAACACGTATCCTGTTCACTTCTTCACGGCTCCTTCACCAACTGTTGTTATTTTTACCTCCCCTGAATCAACAAACAGACGCATGGTTCTGCCACATTTGCCACCCACTTCTGCACTGATAATTTTAATCCCCTGCTCCTTCAAAACATTGCGTACTGCCTCAATATTTTTAAATCCTACATTGCCTGATTCATTTTGAAAATTAAACAGGCTGGCCCCACCGGCTATTTGGGCTACAATATTGTTTTTCCTGGCTCCAATGGTAACCATTTGGTCGATCATATGAGGAATAGCGGTATCGGCAAATTTTGCCGGGTTCACATCTCCGGAACTGGGCCGCTTAAATTTACTGCTGTCATTTAACAAAATATGGGCAAGCCCACCTACTTTTACATTATGGTCATAAAGGGCTATCCCGATACAAGATCCAAGACCGAATGTAACCAAAACCCCACTGTCTTTTTTCACTGCCAGATCAGCTATTTTAACGTGTACTGTTTCCATTTAAAACCTCCGCGTCGGATAAGACAAACTATTGTTATAGTTTTTATCCCTCTAACTTAGCCAAAGCTTCCGCTATCCGATCCGGCTGGAAGGGTTTGACCACAAAATCTTTGGCTCCGGCATTTAAGGCTTCTATTACTAAGCTTTTTTGTCCCATAGCGCTGACAACTATAACCATTGCATTAGGATCATATTCCATAATTTCTTTTATAGCTGTAATCCCATCTTTGTTAGGCATGGTAATATCCATTGTCACCAGGGATGGCTTCAATTCCTTAAATAGTTCCACTCCCCTCACACCATCTTCACCTTCACCTACTACCTCATAACCATTTTTTTCCAGCATACTCTTTAGAGTCATCCTCATAAAAGCAGTGTCATCAACCACCAATACTGTTTTGCTCAACATAATCCCTCCCTTCGCTTAAAAGACCTGCCACATCTATAATTAAAGTTACACTGCCGTCCCCAAGAACCGTAGCACCGGCAATTCCTTTTAATCCCTTAAGCAAACTGCCCAACGATTTGATCATTATTTCTTCCTGGCCAACCAGTTCATCGACGATAAAACCGGCCTTGCGGTTAGACGCCTCTACAATAACCACCGAGCACTCCTCATCCGGCATTTCGTTTAGTTCAAAACCAAGTAAACTGCTAAGAGTATGAAGTGGAATCACTTCCCCTCTGAGATTAACCACAGGATTTCCGCGTATCGATTTTATTTCCTTTGCATCAAGATAAACGTTTTCCCGGATCACTTCTACAGGAATAGCATAAAGCTGATTATTAGATTTCACCAGCAGCGTAGTTATGATCGCCAGGGTTAAAGGAAGACGGATTTCGAAACGGGTCATCACACCAACTTCACTGTTAACTTCAACCGTTCCGTGCAAAGCTTCGATACTGTTCCTAACTGCATCCATTCCTACCCCCCTGCCCGAAACATCGGTAATCTCCTCAGAAGTGCTGAATCCACTGAAAAATATTAGGCTGACCAAATCGTCCTTGCTCAGCTGTTTCTTTTCCTCTTCCGTAATCACCCCTCTTTGAATCGCCAGTTCACCTATTTTTTGAGGATCTATCCCTCCACCGTCATCTTCAACAGTTATAACTACCTGGTTTCCCTCATGACGGGCATTTAAGTAAATAGATCCTTCGGGATTTTTGCCCTTTTCTTTTCGCTTCTCCGGAGTTTCAATACCGTGGTCAAAAGCATTGCGCAGCAGGTGCACCAGGGGATCGGAAAGCCGGTTAATTATGGAGCGGTCAAGCTCGGTTTCCTCTCCGCTGATATGAAGTTGTACTTGTTTGCCCTTTTCCCGGCACAAATCCCGGACCATCCGGGGGAAGCGTCCAAAAACCTGGTCAATTGGAACCATGCGCAATTCCATGGCTGTATCCTGTAAGTTTGTAATAGAGCGTTTTAGCTGATCAATAGTACTGTCAAGGTCTTCATTGAAACCATGTCCTATTTCAGTAATCCTGGTCCTTGCTACCACCATTTCACCAACCAGGTTTACCAGGTCATCCAGCTTTTGAGTTTCAACCCTGACCATTTTATCAACAGCCTTGGATACCTGCCCCTGCTCTCCGCTTGAAGCAGCAGATTTTTTATTATCACTGGAGGCCTTTTCTTTATCCAGCTCTTCTGTTGCAGGCTGTTTTTTATCCTCTACAAGACTTTTCGTTTCATTAGGTCTCTCGATTTGTTCGCCGGGTTCTTCCTCAGTTTCTACATCTTTATCTTCCAAAAAGCTCTCTGAACCATCTGCTTTTCCTTCGCTATTCCATAAATTGATATTTACATTTTCAACATCGGTTATCTGTAAAATCTTTTCTTTTAATTCTTCGGGTTCCCCTGCTTCCAGGATTAAAAGCACCCGGAAAGATTGTTCAAACTTTTCCTCTTCCAGGTCCTGGCGTGGAGGAACTACTTTAACTATTTCGGCAAATTCCTCGATTACCTTAAAAATCATGTGCACCCGTACAGATTTCATTAGGGTGTCCTCTTTTAATTCTATTTCAACTACACAGGGATTGCTGCCCTGTTCTTCCGCCTGCCTGAGTACTTCCTGATCCATAGGACCAAGGTCAAAAAGATCTTCCATGTTCTCTGCTGCAGCTTCTTCCGAAGCATTACCCGAGGGCCCATCATCTTTTGCCTGTTTCATCCTGGCTAAAAGCTGATCCCACTTCCGTTGATCTTCTTCTGTAGATTGGTCGGGAGTTTCAAGTGCTTCTTGCAACAAGTCAACCGCTTCAAATATAAGATCGATTATTTCCGGACCTGGTTCTCGTTCAAGACTTTTAAAATCTTCCATAAAATTTTCAAGTCCGTGAGCGATATTGGTTACATGCTGATAGCCCATTGTCCCGGCCATGCCTTTTAAACTGTGCGCCACTCGAAATGCTTCGTGAAGCTCTTCCTGATTTTTAGGATTTTTTTCTAAATTAAGCAAACACTGGTTTAACACCTGCATATACTCCCCGGCTTCAGCCTGGAAAAGCTCAGCATATTGACTGATATCCATTTTATTACCTCCCTGCATATAAACCTGGTTGTTTATATACCGTAGCTTTCAATAACTTCTTCGAACTGAATTTCAGTTATCCTGACACCCAGTTGATCGTTGATCATCACTACTTCTCCCCTCGCTAAAAGCTTATCATTTGCCAAAATTTCGACCGGGTCATTAACATTACAATCAAGTTCGACAATACCTCCCTTATCCATGGAAAAAAGCTGACCCAGTGGAACCCTCGCTGAACCAAGCACCACTACAATATCCATTGGAATGTCTTTAACCAAATTCAACTTTTGCATATCAACCGCCATTTTTCCCGCAACCTCGGTAGTTTCAGGCATTCCTGCAGGTGACTCGCTTTCTTCCGTTTCCGGTTGAGATGCCATTTCCGGAGGCCCAGGCTCCGGTTCGGGAGACATTTCCGTATCTTCAGTGGTTTCCACCGGTGCTGATTCCGGATCGCTTTCTCCATAAAGAAGGTACCCAGCCATTTTCTTGGCAAACTTGACTGGAATCACCTGGATCATGACACTATCGATGACATCCGCTATTTTCATGTTGAATTCTACGTGCACCACATTATCATCATGATCAAAATCGTACAGCTGCGGCAGGCCGGTAGAAAGATCAATTGACTCAAGGACAGGAGTAGAAATCTCGATAGTCCTTTGGAAAAGCTCAGACATTGAAGTAGCCATAGAACCCATCATCTGGTTCATTGCTTCCTGGACTGCGCTCAATTCTATTTCACTTAACGGCCCTTCCTTGGTCTCCGGATCTTCACCCATCATTAAGGCAGCAATAATTAAAGCATCATTTTCCTTGATCATTAAAACGTTACTGCCTTCTAATCCCGAAATATATTCTACTTTTACCAGCAAACACGGAACCGGGTATTTTTCTTGAATTTCGTTTACTTTCCGGATGTCCAATTGTGGAGTAGTTATATCAACTGATTTGTCAAGGATCGTCGAAAGAGCTGTCGCTGAAGCCCCCAGGGAAATATTGCCCACTTCCGCCACCGTATCTTTTTCCAGATCGCTTAATTCTTCCGATTCTGTCTCGGGCACCGCTTCTTTTTTACCGGTATCAATTGACACCGTTTCAATTCCGTAATCTTCCTCCTCACCATCTTGATCAACACCAGGGATGTCAGCTACTGCCTCCGGCCCGGAAGTAGTTTGTTCCTCCGGAGCAGAAGCCGTTTCTGCACCGCCTGATAAAAGGTGAGAGCACATTTCCCGGGCAAAATCAAGCGGGATTACCTGGACCATAATGCTGTCAATAATATCATCAACCTGCATCGAAAATTGGACATGGACGACTTTTCCTTCAGAAGATAACGACTCATGCTCGGGCTTCTCCTCAGCCAGGTTAATCAGATCAATATTGGGGGTGGATAGCTCAATGGTTCGCTGGAACAGCTCTGACATGGAGGTAGCCATCGAACCCATCATCTGATTCATTGCCTCTTGGACGGCACTCATCTCAATTTCGCTTAGCGGTCCTTTTTTATCTTTAGGATCTTCACCCATCATCAGGGCGGCAATGACCACGGCATCCTGTTCTTTGATCAGCAAGATATTGCTGCCCTGTAGTCCCGAGGTATATTCCACCTCTACCAAAAGACAAGGTATAGGATACTTTTGACTGACCTCGCTACCATCAAAAATTGAAAGCTGTGGTGTGGTTATATCCACAAATTTATCAAGGATGGTCGACAGGGCAGTAGCAGAAGCACCAAGAGATATATTTCCCACCTCGGCCAGGGTGTCTTTTTCAAGCGCACTTAAATCTTCCACTTAATCCTTCCTTTCCATCCCAGTTTAACGCAAGGTTTCAATTCGTTCCTCCGGTTTAATAATATTTTTCAGACGTATCCCGAAGGTCTCATCAATTGTGATCACTTCACCTTCAGCAAAAGTTTTGCCGTTAACCATTAATTCAACCGGTTCTTCAATCATTTTGTCGAGCTCAATAACTGTCCCCACAGTCAAATTGAGCAACTGCCCAATTGTTCTCTCCGCTTTGCCAAGACGGACAGAAACCTCCAGGGGAAAATCGAGAACCAGTTTGAGCTTTAGATCCATCTTCAGCTCATCTTCACGATTCGAATCCTCGTTAAGCAAGGCGTTCATTTCTTCTTCTGACAATATATGCCGGCTATCCATAGTCATCCCCCGTTTTTTCTATATCTTTATCATCGGAAACCCAATCAACAATCTTAACCCCCACTCTCTTGCCCCGGGTTCCTGGTTGAACTTTAAAAATCGGTTTATTTTCCACCAATAGCTCCAGCGGTTCTCCACTACGCCGGCGCAGGGGAAGAACATCACCTTCTTGCAGCTGCAAGAAATCATCAAGGGTAATCCTGGACTTGCCAAGCACAACCTTTACTTCCGCTTCCGGACCGCGCAAACGTTTTTCAATATCCCCGGGTTTGTTCTGCGAAGCAGCTTGTTGAAACTGATTGAACCACTGTTGTGCGGTAAGGCTGGAAAGAATGCGCTCCAGTCCCATAAATGGAAAACAAAGATTAACAAAGCCCTGCACATTTTGCACCGTAACAGAGAAAGTGATCAAAGCAACGGTCTCATTGGAGGCAACTACCTGGTTGAACTGAGGGTTTGTATCCATGCTTTCGATCTGCGGTTCCAGTTGGGCAATTCCTTTCCAGGCATAGCCAAGGTTATCGAGAAATTTTTCGTTAATCTGTTTCATCACCGAGATTTCAATTTCAGTCAGTTCCCGTATTTTCCCCGGTTGCCTTCCTTCCCCGCCAAAAAGAAGATCGATAATCGTAAATACAAAGGTGGGGTTGGTTTCCAGCATAGCCACACCCATGTCTTTGGACATGTTAAATATTGTCATCAAAGTTGGCACAGGAAGTGAAAACACGAATTCTTCGTATGAAACCTGGGCAACAGACACAACATTTAATTTCACCGGAACTCGCAAAAATGAAGTAAGAAAGTTGCCCATAACCCGGGCATAGTTTTCATGGATGATCTGCAGGGTCCGAAGCTGTTCTTTGGTAAACTTGGTCGGCTTTCGAAAATCATAAGTCTGGTATTCAGTAGTTGTTTCTGTTGTTTCTTCTTCTCCCAGATCCCCACTTGAGATTGCATTGATTAACGAGTCAATTTCCGATTGGGTTAATGCGTCTTTGCTCACATGGCCACCTCCCGATCAACCTGGTAAAAACTATCTAGCCCCTGACCAGCAGGGTAAGCGCTTTCAATTCATCTGCGGTAATCATACTCCTGGTATTTCCCTCAAGTGCACGCTGGTTAGCGATAAGTTCGACCATCTCGGCAGCCAGGTCCACATTCGAACCTTCCAGGTAAAACTGGCGAAGCGTTCCTGCCTCACCGGTGCCGGGAACAAATTCCTCCGGTGCCCCAGAAGTATCTGTTTCCTCAAAAAGGCCGCCTTCTTCCTTGGAAAGACCTCCGTTATTCTGAAATATATAAAGCGGAATTTCGCCCAAATCCACCCTTTCTCCAGCTTCATTAACTCCGCTAACTTGACCATTCGGGCCGATTGCTACGGTATTTACATAGATGCCATCTAGATCAAAATCCACATCCAGGTAATCACCCCGGTCGGTCACTATATTTCCATCAGCATCAACATAAAAACTGCCCCGGCGGGTATAAGCTTCGGTGCCATCTTCCCGGTTAATCCTGAAAAACCCGTCGCCCTCAATGGCAAGATCAAGGGGCCTCTCGGTTTCCTGCAGATATCCCTGGTCAAAAATTTTGGTTACGGGATACATGTGAGTCCCCTTACCACTGAACGGAACCGGTCCATCAGGGGCAGGATCCACTGAATATCCCCTTTCCTGGATATCACGGTAAAGCAATTCGGTGAAAGATACTTCCGACCTTTTATAGGCATTGGTATTTAAATTGGCCAGGTTGTCGCCTATTTGCTGCAAAGATCGCTGATAAGCGGCAATTCCGCTAAAAGCGTTGTAAAACGATCTACTCATTAGATCTCACCTCTCTTATTATCGGCATCAAAACATTATACTGAAGCGCCAAGTTCATTGGCAGCCCGATCTAAAATTTGGTCATAGGTAATCATGATCTTTTGAGCCGCTTCGTAAGAACGTCGGACCTTCATCATATCTGTCATTTCCCGGGCAAGGTTCGCATTTGAGCCTTCCAGGAACCCCTGGACCACTTCAAATTCTTCTTCTCCGTCCGGTGCATCTTCGGTGGTAAAATAATTTTCACCGTATTTTTCTAACCCGGCTTCTGCCAGGTCAAACACCGCTATGTCTAATGTGTCAATTTCATCGGTATTGCCATCTTCATCTACTTGATACAGCGTTCCATCAGAATGGGCATAGACCTCTTCAGATTCTAACTGTATGGGGCCACCTTCACCGAGAACCGGGTAACCTTCAGTTGTAACCAGATTGCCTTCTTCATCAAGCTCAAAACGCCCGTTCCTCGTATAAAGAACTTCTTCTTCGCCTTCAACCTGGAAAAAACCATCACCCACCAGGGCAAAATCCAGGTTCCGGCCGGTAACATTAAGCGGCCCCTGGGCAAAAGAAGTTACCGTTTCATGGGTAGCCACATTGTGAGCCTTGGATCCGAGCGGCCTGAGCTGCCTGTTTCTGCCTTGTTCTTCCTCGGGATATAGTTCATAAAGCATCCACTCAGCAAAACTGGTTTCCACATTGTGATCGCGCTTGTATCCGTTAGTCCGCAAGTTAGCCAGGTTGTTACTGATATTATCCAACTGGGATTGCTGGACCAGCATCGCTCCTTCTGATAAATATAAACCGCGCATAATTTCCACCTCCTTTTAGGTTTCTTGAATAACTTAACAAACTAAAAGAAACTATCACTACCATCAAGCATTAAATTAAAACATCACCACTTTTTTTATCACCCTGGTTTAAAAACTTAAGTTTGTCTTGTATTTACCGGGCATTGAAAGGTTGCCAGTTCAGGACAACCGGGTCAAACTTGTTTCTGCCGGAAACGATCCTGCATGGATATGATCAGTTTCACCTCACCTTTCCCCAGGTTCAACTTTGAAGCTATTTCGGCTATATCTTTTCCTTCATGCCACAGAGACATCACCTTGTTTCGATCAATTTTTGTGGCCGGAGGGCGCAGCGGCGCTACAACGTTACTTTTTTGCACGCCTTTTGCTGTTTCTGCCGGCACTTGATCTCGGTCTACAGCACCGGTAATACCTGCTGTTTTTTCTATATGTTCGGTTTCTGGCTGCTGACTCCTATTTTTAAATTCCGTAGGTGCTTCCATTTCAGAAAACCGGGCCTCCAATGTCTCCAATCTTTTTTTCAGGGTGTTAACACTACCCAGCTGCCCATTTACAGCCAGCTCTTTTTGCATTAATTGCTTAAAGGCAGGAACACCGCTGAATTGGGTTTGCCAGAACCAGCTAACCGCTACGCCCAGTAAAAAGCCAAGGATTAAATAACCCATGCAGCACCTCCTTACTTCCCCACTTTAATAAACCTTTTTTGATCTTTCCGGCAACAAAACCGGCAATCCATTATTCAGACGGGTTTGCCAACATCAACCGCAGTCTTTCTATAGCCCGGGCATGAAGTTGTGAAATACGCGCTGCCGAGACCTTCATTAGTTCGGCAATTTCTTTCTTGGTAAGCTCTTCATAGTAGAATAAAGACAACATCAACCGCTCCCGTTCAGGCAGTTGATCAATTGCCTCGGCCAACTGCCTGACCTGATCTTTGTCGGCAAGTATTTCTTCGGGTGTTTGCTCAGGCGATGCAATCACCCCTTCCAAACGAAGGGTCTCATCGCCATCGGGCGAGTGAATCACTTTTTCCAGGGACACTACCGACATAAGATTGTAATTTGCCCAAACCTGGTCTACCGTGGAAGGATTCCAGCCAAGGTAAGAAGCGATTTCTTCCTTCTCCGGTTCCCTGTTCAACGTCTGCCTTAATTTTTCTTCAGTTTCATGGAGCTTGCGGAACTGGCTGAAAAATGAACGCGACGCCGGACTGCTTTTACGGATTTCATCAATCATGGCACCTTTAATTCGCCAGGTAGCATAGGTAGAAAACTGCACGCCTCGCGAACTTTCATAGCGCTCCCAGGCTTCGATCAAACCAATAATTCCGCTTCCGACCAGGTCTTCCTCATCCAGAGAAGGAGGCAAGGCTATGCTGAGCTTACCGGCCAGCTTTCTAATCAACGGAAGGTAATTGGTAATAACCTCTTCACTGCTGCCTTCATGTGGCTTTGCCTGTTCGTGATTTTGATATGCTTTTTTCGCATTCTGCTCAAGCATGGTTGCCTGTTGAACCTCCTTTATCCTTTCCTAAGCCAAAACAGCCTCATCATGCACCTTTACCTTTCAACCTGTCTATAAAACCGGCCAAGCCCTGCCTGGGCTGTTCTTCTACTTCACTATTTGCCGCAATCCGCCAGGCAATCCTGTTGACCGCCGTCGAAGCAATGCTTTGCGGGCGACTGACCACAAAAGGAGTAAAATTATGGACTGCATTGCTCACTGCCGGGTCATACCTGACATCACCCAGGTAATTTAAATTCATTTCCGGTAGGTATTGTTGGATAACCCGGTTAAAACCGGAATAAACTTTTTGACCGTGATCCGGGTTGCGGGTAAGATTGACTACCACCCGCCCTTCTTTTCTAAGACCTCTTTCAAAAACAACTTTCAACAAGCTATACGCATCAGTCATAGCAGTAGGTTCCGGTGTAGTTATCAAGATGAACTCATCGCCCGCCTCAACCATGCTGATTACGTTACGCGATATGCCAGCAGCCGTATCAATTAAAATAAAATCGCCTTCGTTTTCCAAATCAACCAATTGTTTTAATAAAATATCCCGCTTCGTCTGCGACAGGTTGGTTAAATCATAGAAACCGGATCCCCCCGGCACCATCTTTAAACCCATTGGCCCTTCCATAATTATTTCCCTGATGTTTTTCGTCCCGCTGATCACATCATCGATATTGTGAGAAGGAAATGAATTGGTCATGACATCAATGTTGGGCAATCCCAGATCAGCATCAATAACCACTACTTTATAGCCAATACGGGTAAGGGCCAATCCAAGATTAACCACCAGGCTGGTTTTACCAACCCCACCCTTACCGCTGGTGATGGTAAAAACCTTTGATTTGCCTGCAAACGAGCTCTTCTTTTCATAAGAACTTTCCGTTCTTTTTTCCCTGGCAGCAGTTCTTAGTTGTTCAGCCTGGTCTCCCATATTTACCCTTTCCTCCACAACATGCCGGCCGGATCGGCTTCTGCAGCCAGCTTCAAGTCTTCAGGCACCTGCTGGCCGTCGGTCAGATAAACCAGCGGCATTTTTGTATAATATGAACTATTCATAATCGCACCATAAGAACTGGTTTCATCAAGCTTGGTTATAACCAGACGGTTATAGCTGAGTTTTTTAAAACGCTCAGTAATAAACTGTAAATCCTGGCTCCTGGTAGTAGCACTTAACACCAGGTAAATATCAGCAGGTTTCAGCATTTCTATGTATGAGGCCAAATCACTAAGTTGTTCATTGTTCCCCGTGGATCTGCCAGCCGTATCAATTAAAATTCGGTCGCAATTTTCAAGGCGCATCATTACCTTAAATAGATCCTGTGGACTCATTACTACTTCAAGCGGTAAATCCATAATTTCTGCATAAGCACACAGTTGATCCACAGCACCAATGCGGTAATGATCAATTGTAACCAGTCCCACTTTTTCATCTTGATTAAGTGAGTGCCGAGCTGCCAGTTTAGCCAAAGTTGTGGTCTTGCCCACCCCTGTAGGGCCAATAAATATCTGGGTGCGGTTGCTGCATCCGTTTGCACAGCTTATTTTACCTTCCACTTTACCTTTAAGTATTTCAGCCATCTGAGCATGACTCATACGCCCCGGTTTTGCAGCCTCAGCCTCAGCTTCACTAAAAACTTCCTCCAATAAAGTCGGGTCAAGATCATGGTGCTCAAGATAGTTTCTCCAGTAAGCAGAGCTTTTTTTCCTGGTTACAACTTTTGATTCTACCGATTCTTCCTGGTCATTGATCGCCGCCACAGCAGAAATCTCTGAAATTTTTTCCTTTAACTCCTTGATCTCTTCATTCATGTAGCTGATCTCCCTGTCCTTCTCAGCAACTTTTTTGAGCGTGGAATTGTTTGCAGGGGGCTCTTTTCTTTTTGGATCCACAGCCGCAACAATCTCCATCTGTTTTGGGGTAAAAAAGCCAAGCAACCCCTTACGTCTCACCGGTCGACTGTAAAGGATAACTGCCTCCATGCCAAGGTCTTTTTTTACCTGCATCATGCCCTCTTTCATATCATCGGCTAGGTATTTTCTAATCCTCATTTTCTTTGATCACCCCCGCTGCTTCCACTTTAACTTCCGGCAGAACTTCATTGATCGATAGTACCGGAACAGTCAAGTGAAATCTTTCAAGCAGCCGTTTTAACGGTAGCCGAATAGTCGGCGAAGTAAGAAGAACCGGGGAAATCCCCTTTTTATGTAAATTATCGACAACCTTACTAATGCCGTCCACCAGATTCTGGGTCACTTCCGGATCCATTACCGGGAAGCTGCCCTGCTTAGTATGTTGAATGGACTCAGATATTTTCTTTTCCAGTTTCGGATCTATAGTAACCACCTGCATTTGCCCGCTTTCATTGACATACTGCGAAGTTATCGTCCTGCGGAGGGCTTGCCTGACCGACTCGGTTAATATGTCGATATCTTTGGTAGTCCTGCCCTGGTCGGCCAGCTCTTCCAAAATTGTCACCATATCATGTAAAGGAACCCTTTCCTTGAGCAGGTTCTGCAGGACTTTCTGCACTTCACCAAGCGACATGATCTCGGGAGTCAACTCTTCTACCACGGCCTGATTGGTCTCTTTCAGCGCCTGCATCATTTCTTTTACAGCCTGACGATCCAGTATTTCATGGGCATTATTTTTGATTACTTCACTTAAGTGCGTAATCAAAACGGTTGAGGCATCAACCACAGTACAACCAAGCGTTTCAGCTATGGTTCTTTGTTCTTCTGAAATCCAAACTGCAGGCAGGTTGAAAGTAGGCTCGGTAGTCTCGATCCCCTCAATTCCCTCAGGCAGTTCCCCTTCCGGGTTAAGGGCAAGGTAAAGTCCGGGCCGCACCTCTCCGCGGGCAATTTCATTGCCCTTTAGCTTAAAACGGTATTCAAATGGACTCAACTGGAGATTGTCCCGCATCCGGATCGGTTGAATAATAATACCCAGTTCATTGATCGCTCGCTTGCGGGCTGCCGTAATTCGGTCGAGCAGGTTACCACCTCTCGCTTCATCAGTAAGCTCCACCAGGTTATATCCAATTTCTATTTCCAACAATTCAACTCTGAGCAGGGAAGTAAAATCATCCGGTTCAGGAGCTGTTTCTTTCGTCTCTTGTTCAGCAACAGCCTGAGCTTTGTCTTCGGCCTGCTTGCTTTCCCTGAAAATGAAAAATGACAAAGTGCCGCCGGCAGCAGCCAGCAGGAAAAATGGCAGAGCGGGCATGCCCGGGACTATCCCCAGGAAAAACAACAGAACCGCCGCCAAAAAGATCACCTTCGGAAAAGCTACCAGTTGAGCGCTCATCTCTTCACCGAATGAGGCTTCCGCGGTAGAACGGGTTACCAGCATTCCAGCCGAAGTGGAGATAAGCAAAGCAGGCACCTGAGCTACCAGGCCGTCTCCCACTGTAAGAATAGTAAATACCGAGGCTGCTTCTTCTATAGACATTCCCAGCTGAAGGGCACCAATCCCTAAACCACCTAATATATTGATCAACACAATCACAATCCCGGCTATAGCATCGCCACGCACAAACTTGCTGGCACCATCCATGGAGCCATAAAAATCAGCTTCCTTTTGCATTTCCTTACGCTTGTTACGGGCGGTTTCTTCATCAATCAGTCCGGCATTGAAATCGGCATCAATGCTCATCTGTTTACCGGGCAGGGCATCAAGAGTAAACCTGGCTGCAACCTCTGCTACCCTTCCGGCACCGTTTGTTATCACTACAAACTGCACCACGGTGATAATGACAAATACAACCATCCCCACAACATAGTTTTCCCGAACCACGAAGTCGCCAAAAGCCTGTATTACCGCCCCGGCATGAGCTTCAGAAAGGATCAACCGGGTGGAAGAAATATTTAACGCTAAGCGAAACAACGTTGCAGTTAATAATACAGAAGGAAATATGTTCAATTCCCTGGTATCGCTGGCAAACAGGGTGACCAGCAAAACAATCAGGCCAAAGGCAATATTTAGGGTTAACAGCAAATCAAGTAGCCACGGGGTAACCGGAATAATAATAATAACAACCATGCCGATAAAGGCTACTGCCGCCATAATATCAGTATTGCTCTTTATCAGCTTGCTTACTGAATTAATGTTGAACCGGTTTTGATCAATGATCGACATTTCTTACCATGCCCTTCAACTAAATATAGCTTCTTTTCTCGCGCATACGGTAAACCATGGCCATTATTTCGGCTACCGCCTGGTACAATTCAATCGGTATTTCCTCGCCAATCTCGGTTTTCTTCCATAAGATTTGGGCTACCGGAGGATTTTCCACCACCGGCACTTCATGTTCTCCGGCTATTTCCCTGATTTTTTGAGCCAATACTTCCACTCCCTTGGCTACCACCCGTGGTGCCTGGTCCTGACCTTCCCGGTAAACCAGGGCAACAGCTATTTCCGTAGGGTTTGTAATGACAACATCGGCATCGGGAACATCCTGCATCATCCGTTCCTGGGCCAGCTTGCGTTGTTTTTCCTTGAGCTTGGAACGAATCAGGGGATCCCCTTCCAAGTTCTTATGTTCGTCCTTTATTTCCTTTTGGCTCATTTTCAGGCTTTGTTTGTGCTCATAACGCTGGTATATATAGTCGAGCAAAGCGATAAATAAAAATACCAACCCGACTATAAGCCCCATCATAATAATTGTATTCCAAAAAACACCCAGGCTAACTGCAGCGCTCTGGTTTATTAATTTCAGCAGTTCGTCCAAACGGCTATAAATAAACAAAACAGCGACCGTGCTAATTACCCCTATCTTCAAGATGGATTTGACCATCTCAAATAGCGCTTTCTTGGAGGCAATTTTTTTGACCCCTTCCAGGGGATTCAACCGTTTTAACTGCGGCGCCATCTGCTGAGTGGAAGTTAAAAAACCAACCTGAACCAGGTTTGCTGTTATCCCCAGGATAAAGGCCACTGCAAACACCGGGGCCATAATCGAAAAATAGCGGGTGATCGCATCCCAAAGCACGGTATGAGCATTTTCCATATTAAGAGAGAAAGCAAGCATATCATGTGCAAACAAGTTAAATGCTTCTTCAATCCCTCCAAGGGCCATGGTGCCAAAAATAGTGAATAAAAGCATAACCCCTAAAATGTTGATCGCGGAATTAAGCTCCATGCTTTTGAAAACCTGCCCCTTGCGGCGGGCTTCACGCAATCGATGCGGCGTAGGTTCTTCTGTTTTTTCGCCACTATCCTGGAAGAAGAAAAGCAAATTTTCACCATCCCTGCATAAACTGATTTAGATTTAGTATAAAACGGTCAACCAGACCATCCCATACAGCTCCAAAAACTGGAACCAGCATGGCAAATAAAAGCAAAGATAAAGCTATTTTCAAAGGCAACCCCAGGATAAATACATGCACCTGCGGCACAGTTTTTGCTATCAACCCGAGAGCAATATCAACAACCATCAGGATAATAATAATCGGCGCCACCAGTTGAAAAGACAGGGCAAACATATCGGCAAAAAGCCGGATTAACCCGGTAGCCTGGGTTTGCTCCATGAGCGGGGCATCCAACGGTATAAGTGTATAACTGTCAGCCAGAGCCCGAATAAAGTAATGATGCCCGTTAACGGTCAGAAAAAAGACCAGCGCCAACAAGTAATAAAACTGTCCCATAAAGGTAACCCTGCTGCCAAACTGCGGTTCAAATACCCCTGAAAGCATCAACCCCGACTTTAAATCAACCATCTGGCCTGCGTTAAGGAATACCTGAAACATCATATTCACCAGGTAACCCAGGGCCAAACCGACCAGTACTTCCTTACCCAGCAGCAAAACCATCTCCAAAGGCCCCCGAAAATCAAACTCAGGGAGGCTTTCCAGGGAAAGGAAAATTAGCAGGGCAATCACCAGTGAAAGCCAGAGGCGCAGGGTAAAAGGGATGCCCTGGTAACTGAAAAAAGGAAACAAAAAGACAATCCCCATCATACGGGCCCAAACAAAGAGATAAACCACCCAGTCTTGCAAATCAAGGGGAAAGAATGCTTCCAAGTCATCTCCCCCATCCCGGGTCCGGGGCTTCTCTTTTCAGTCCCCCGGCATTATCCCTGTTCAACCATGCCCCTACAAACCGTAGACAGCTAGAATTTTCATTATTAAAGAGCACTGAAAACCACCTGCTGACCTTAACTAACATTAAAGCCTCGTTAACCCTTCACTCCAAAGCTCGATAGTAAACTGAACTACATTGCTGAAAACCCAACCACCAAAAACCATTACTGCCACTAATACCGCAACAATTTTTGGCACAAAGGCCAGCGTTGGTTCCTGGATCTGGGTAGTAGCCTGCAGAATACTCACTGTCAACCCTACAGCCAATCCTGAACCAATGATTGGTGCTACCATAAGCAAAATTACGATTACTGCCTGCTGCACCACATTTAATAAGCCATCGGGCGTCATAGATAAAAACCCCTTTAATTAAAGCTTTCCAGCAATGAACTTACCACCAGGTGCCAACCGTCAACCATAATGAACAAAAGAAGTTTAAAAGGCATAGAAACAATCACCGGGGGAAGCATAAACATCCCCATCGACATTAAGGTGCTTGCCACGACCATATCTATAATCAGAAAAGGCACAAAGAGCATAAAGCCCATCTGGAAAGCTGTTTTCAATTCACTGATGATAAAAGCGGGCACCAACACATGCAGGGGCACATCTTCCTGGGTTTCAGGGCCTTCAATCTCGGCTATATTGACAAAGAGCGCCAGGTCTCTTTCCCTGGTATGGTAAAACATGAACTCTTTAAACGGTTCTGCACCGATTTCAAGGGCGGTTTCCTGGTCGATATCCCCATCCAGGTAAGGCTCTACCGCATTTTCATTAACCTCTGCGAGCACCGGTTGCATTACAAAAAATGTAAGAAACAAAGCCAGCCCAATGAGCACCTGGTTCGGCGGAATTTGCTGGGTAGCCATAGCGTTCCGGGTAAAAGAGAGCACCACCACAATCCGGGTAAAAGAGGTCATCAAGATAACAAAGGCCGGAGCCAGAGTTAAAAGGGCTATAATCAGTAAAAGCTGTAAAAACCCGACCAGGCTTTCCGGGTCTTCTTCCCCTTCTTCTCCACCAATCTGCAGATCGATTTGAGGCACCTGCACCGGCTGAGCAGACCCTTCTGCCGGCAAGAAAAATATGATCAATAAAGTTATAAAAAGAGCAAGGATGATTCCGCTTTTCAAACCAGACTTCATTTGTTTTTCGCCACTGCTTTCATAATTAATCTATTCGTTACCACTATCTTTTTTAAAACTATGCATAATCCGGGAAAAAGAGTTTTTTAGGTCAACCGGATTCTCTGAAAGGTTGTCCTCAAGATACTGCAAATCTTTCCAGTCATATGTTTTCAGCAAGGTTACATTGTTTTGCGCAGTCCCCACAAGGTAAATTTCTTTGCCCACCTGGATCAAAGCCAGGGAGCTGCCACTCTTATGATCAAGGGGGACCCTTTCCAGGACTTTCATATACCCCCCACTGATGCCGCGGTAAACCGAACGAAGCCCGTACCGAATCGCCAGGTAAGCCAAAACCACGATCAGAACCAAAAAGCCCATTGATTGTAAAATCATTCCATAGCTACCCATTATTTAGCTCTCTTTCCCCGGATCAAAATCGTCTGTGCTTTTCTCTTCTTCATCTACCAAAGAAGTTATCCTTACACCGAAACGGTCGTTAATCACCACTATTTCGCCGTGTGCAAAGGGAGTTTCATTGACTAGAATTAAAACTTTTTCATCGGCCACCCGGTTTAACTGCAGGATTGATTCTTCTTCCAGATTTATTAAATCACGGACCTTTAAGGTGACTTTTCCCAGTTCAGCACTTATAGTCAAATTGACACCATGAAATTCCGAAGCAATACCGCGTCTGGGAGAAACAGGTTCACTTTCAGAAAGCGGTTGGAAGACTACTTTCTTTATTTCAGGTTTCCCCTGCTCCGTTGCCTCTTCCCAGTGATTAGTTTCTTCAGTGCTTTCTCCGGAAACAGGCCTGTATTCTTCCCATGATCTGCCGGCCATTATAATACCCCTTTGCTTTATTGGAAAATAAATTCCTTAAAATAAATAGCTTTTACTTCTCCTGAATCAAGCATTTCATTAAGTTTATCCAGGATTTCTTTTTCCAAGTTTTTCATGCCACCCGGTTCCTCGAGGTCTTCAATATATTTACTACGCAGGATAGCAATGATTTCCGAACGCAGCTCCGGTTCCCGGTCTTCGATTTCCCTGGTTAACCCGCGAGCATCATAAGCCAAATCAAAAGTAGTTCTTAAAAAACGACTGGTCCCCGGATCAGCCAAGTTGACCTGGAACTCCTGCATTGAATAGCTGTAACGGGGCGGGCTGTCGCTTTCTTCTCCACCAATAACCCCATCGCCGAAAAACGGAAGCTCCCCACTAATGAAGTAGAATGCGGCCCCACCGCCAAGAATCATAACCGGGACCAAAACTAAGATTATCTTTAACAACGGGCTTCGTTTTTTCCCCTTTTTTTCACTTTTTTCAGCAGTCTTTTCTTCATTCTTTTCTTCTTTTTCTTTAGCAGTCACCGTCAATCTACCTCCAAGTCCTAGTAAGCTTCACGCTGCTCTTCAGGCTCATATACAGAAAGAACAATAGTAACCCGGCGGTTCCTGGCACGTCCCTCTGCCGTTTCGTTTGATTCAAGCGGCCGGTGTTCGCCATAACCGGTAGCGGTCAAACGATCGGGATCGACACCTTGCTCTTCAGAGAGGTAGCGGATCACCCTTACCGCCCTGATCACTGATAGTTCCCAGTTAGTAGGAAACTCCGGGGTATTCATCGGCAAGTGGCAGGTATGCCCCTCAACAATAATCCCGTACTCCATTTGGCGGAAAAAATCCGCAAATTCTTCGAGTAAGTCTCTTGCTTCCGGAATCAAATCAGCCTGAGCCCTTTCAAAGAAGATATAGTCGGGCATTTCCATAACCACACCGCGTTCATCAAGGCTCAGTTCCACTTCACCTTCCAGGCCCATTTCTGCCAAAAAAGCCCTTACCTCTTCCTTCACTTCCTCGGCTTCTTCCATCCGTTCCAGGTGCTCCCGTAAATCAGCCTCAGAAAAAACCCCGTCTTCATGGCTAAGGGCTTCGCCGGTTGGTTCATGGGGTTCTTCAGTTTGATCCATGATCCCGGTATCTCCAAGAAAAGAGGTTTGAATTGATATTATCACCGTCTGAAATCGCTCAATATCAATTACCGACATGGAAAATAACAAAATAAAAAAAGCTAACAGCAACGTGACCATGTCGGAATAAGTCTGCATCCAGTGCGGACTACCCTTTTGTCCTGATTCCTTGTTTTTTCCTTTTCGCAGATTGTTCGGGCGCCTTTGGCCTGGACTAGACATCGACTAAATCGTCCTCCTCTTCTTCCTCGGCACGTTTTTGCGCTTCTTCCAACAGTTTCTTTTCCTGCGGTGAAAAATAAGACTTAATCTGTTCCTTCAACAAACGCGGGTTTATACCGCTCTGCAGGGCCAACAATGCCTCGATTATAATCTCTTTCATGCGAGATTCTTCTTCACTGTGCAGGGCAAGCTTGTTAGATATGGGAATAAACACCAGGTTAGCCAGAAACACCCCGTAAAAAGTAGTAAGCAAAGCTACGGACATTCCCGGCCCGATAGCATCGGGGTCATCAAGTTCCGCCAGCATCATGATCAAACCAATCAAGGTGCCGATCATTCCAAATGCCGGAGAAAAAGTTCCCATAGTGCTAAACAACTTTTGTCCCTGTTCATGGCGCGCTTCCATGGAAGTTAACTCAGCATTTAAAATACTGCGGATGTTGTCCGGTTCAAAACCGTCGATTACCATCTGCAAACCATTGCGAAAGAAGGGATCTTCAATTTCGTCCAGTTCATCTTCCAGGACAAGCAAACCTTCACGCCTTGCTTTTTGGGCTAAATCGGTAAACCGGTCATGTAAATCGATAATCGATTGTTCCTTTTGGAAAAATACATTTTTAGTAACCTGAACAACCGTTTTTATTTCACCCTGCCTAAAACTAACCAGGGTAGCCCCAAATGTCCCTCCTAAGGTAATCATCATTCCCGCCGGGTCCATAAAAGCGCCCAGCTCACCATCTTGAACAATGATCCCCATAAGGACCAGGCCAACTCCCACTATTATCCCTACCGCTGTAAGAAAATCGTATTTATTCATGCATATCTCTCCGCATTTTTTAGACCGACCGGCCGGAAGGAAGGGAAACCTCCCGGCCGGTTCCGGATAGATCTTAACGCTTCATGTTCACTACTTCAGTAAGTACTTCATCCGAGGTGGTTACCACCCTGGTGTTGGCTTGAAAAGCCCGGCTGGTCGTGATTAGCTCAGTAAATTCGTAAGAAAGGTCTGTATTGGACAGCTCGAGCGCTGATGACTGGACCAACCCGCGGCCACCTTCCCCGGGTGCGCCAATCTGCGGGTCACCGGAGTTATCCGTATCCAGGAAAAGGTTGCCACCTTCCTTGCGTAAACCTTCCGGGTTGGAAAAAGTGGCCATCCCAATTTGACCGAACTCCTGCCGCATCCCGTTGGTGTAAGTGCCCGCTACCACCCCGGCCCGGTCAATGTCAAAGGCGGCCAGTTCGCCGGCTTCATAGCCGTCCTGGTCGCGAACCAGGAGGTTGTTCGACCCTGCCAGCTGGGTAACTGAGCTAAAGTCAGGTTCAACATTCACCACCGCTGCTTCGCCCGGTGGGTCGAAGACCAGGTTCGGCATATCGGAAGCGTCTTCGTTTAACCCTCCGTTTTCATCAAATACCAGGGTCCCTTCAGCGCCTTCATCAACTTCAATCAGGTTGCCGGCTTCATCGGTTACCTCCATCTGGTATTCCCATACATTGTCGTCAACCGGCCTGAAGTTATAATCGATGTCGTAGCGGCGGCCGAGGGAGTCGTGCACATAGTAGGGGAAAGTGTGCTCATCGACTTCACCGGTGGTTTCGTTCCACTCTCCTTCTTCTCCAAAAAGGGTCTGGAATGCCACATTATCATCGTCAGCATCTAACTCCACCGACGATTCCGGCCCCCGCGTGTCGGAGCTGATCACCAGGTTGTCGCCGTCGTCAAATTCAGCGGTGGCACCGTCAAGCTCTTCATTAAGCGCTTCCAGGAGTGCCTCGCGGGTGGTGATACCATCCATATCTACAGTAATCGTCTGGGCATCGCCGCCATCGACAACAACATCGAATTCGAGGTCATCTTCAAGGTCCACCAGTTTTTCGACATCATCTCCTGAGCGAACAACACGATCATCTCCGGTGCCAAACAAAGCTTCGACATCATCTTCGTCGCCATCAACTTCAACCACGGAGCCTTCTCCTTCAGATAAAGAAGTAATCAACAGGTGATCTTCGTCGTCGAAGGAGGCACGAGCACCTAATTCCTCCAGACCATCCCAGCCATCAATTTCTATAAGCTCACCTTCGTCATCGGTAAACTGACCATAATTAAGCGCGGCAAGGAGCTGATCCTGGGTCTGAATCTCCCCCAAATCGTCCTCCTCTATAGTCATTGTTTGTTCATCACCATCAATAGTAAACTCAACTTCTAAATCATCATCATGGCCTTCCAAGGAACTTATGACATCATCCTCAGCTCCCAGGAGATAGCCATTGCCAACCTCGGCCAGCTCTGCCGCACCGATTGCCTGTCCCGGGGTGGCTTCAGTAAAGGCCCGGGCATCAAGGTTGCCGGCAAAGCGCTTGTTTTCCGTAGCCTGGGCGACCATGTCGTCATCTACTGGAATGTTGATTTCATTGCCGTCGACATCGAGCAGCCTGAGACCGTTATCGTTAACAATATGGCCGTTCTGGTCAACGCCGAATGAACCGTCCCGGGTGAAATACTCCATTTCCCCGTCGGTAACGACAAAATAGCCTTCGCCTTCAATGGCCAGGTCGGTCTCGCGGTCCGTATCGGTAATTGATCCCTGGGTGTGAATATCGGTAATGGAGGAAACGGCCATCCCTAAACCTATCTGGGAAGGGTTAATGCCGCCCCGTTCTTCCATCGGGCCGGTCGCTCCCTGGATGGTCTGGCTGATCAGGTCCTCAAAACGGGCCTGTGATTTTTTAAAACCGGTTGTATTAACGTTGGCGATGTTGTTGCCAACTACATCGAGTTTTTGCTGGTGGCCTCTTAAGCCGGTAACAGCTGCACTCATTGAACGAATCATTAAAAATAACCTCCTTTTGGCCTTTTAAGCCTTATTTTAAGCGGCGCGGCGTCCTGCCTCGGTCGGTCAGCAGGACAAGGCTTCCTCTAATTCAGGAGGTCCGGCCTT